>Ga0187781_10000052_pt1 | contig 71081 bp, 69 predicted proteins | sample 0715_SJ02_MP02_2_FD_132447 | JGI IMG/M metagenome (GOLD analysis project Ga0187781, IMG submission 132447) | Tropical peat soil microbial communities from peatlands in Department of Meta, Colombia - 0715_SJ02_MP02_20_MG | ecosystem: Environmental > Terrestrial > Soil > Wetlands > Peat | place...
AGAGCGCCGACACCTTGACGTCGAGCGGCACGCGGAACGGCATGCGCGCGAGAAACGCCTCGAGCGCCGCGCTCTCGCGCCGCCAATCGACGATGGCCGGCAGCTCGGCGCGCGCCAGCACCAGGTTCTCCGCCACCGTCATCGCCGGCACCAGCGTGAAATGCTGATAGACCATGCCGAGGCCGAGCGCGTGGGCGGCGCGGGGATTGTCGATGTCGCGCTCGCGGTCGCCGACGACGACCGCGCCGCCGTCGGGGCGGTAATAGCCCATGATGCATTTGACGAGCGTGCTCTTGCCGGCGCCGTTCTCGCCGAGCAGCGCGTGGAAGCTGCCGGGCGCCACCTTGAGCGAGACGTCGTCGAGCGCCACGAACTCGCCGAAGCGCTTGGTCATGGCGATCGCTTCGATGCCGAGCGCGCCGCGTCCCGTCATCAGGCGAGCGCCTCGATGAAGGTCTTGCTGTCCGAGACCGAGCCGAACACGCCGCCCTGCATCTTGATCATCTTGACGGCGTGGTCGTGATTGCCCTTGTCGGTGGCGCCGCAGCAATCGGCCAGCAGCAGGCATTCGAAGCCGCGGTCATTGGCCTCGCGCATGGTGGTGTGGACGCAGACGTCGGTGGTGATGCCGGTGAGCACGATGTTCTCGATGCCTTGAAGGCGCAGCATCAACTCGAGGTCGGTGGCGCAGAAGGAGCCCTTGCCGGGCTTGTCGATGATCGGCTCGCTCGGCAGCGGCGCGAGATCGGGAATGATTTCCCAGCCGGGCTCGCCGCGCACCAGGATGCGGCCGCAGGGGCCGGGATCGCCGATGCCGGCGCCGATCCGCCGCGAGCGCCAGCGCTTGTTGGCGGGAAGGTCGGCGAGATCGGGGCGATGGCCCTCGCGGGTGTGCAGGACGTGGAAGCCCTTGGCGCGCATCGCCGCCAGCACGCGCTTGATCGGCTCGATCGGTGCGCGAGTGAGCGAGAGATCGTAGCCCATCTTGTCGACATAGCCGCCGATGCCGCAGAAATCGGTCTGCATGTCGATGACGACCAGCGCCGTGTTGGCCGGCGCGAGCTTGCCGTTGTAAGGCCAGGGATAGGGGTCGGCCGGTACGTAACGCTCAGCCATGGCGGCCTCCACGGTAGGATCGGTTGGGAAGGGCGAAGCCGCAGGAGGTGCCGTCGGTGACGGCGACGCGCTCCTCCCAGGGCAAACGATAGCGGCCGGCGACGAGGTCGCGCATATAGGTATAGGGGCAGTCGTCGGCGCCGCCTTGGACCGCGACGAAGCCGCGATGGCCGAGCTGATAGATGTTGTTCTCGACGCCCCAGCCCTCGCGCGCCTCGCGCACGAGATCGGGCCGCACCTCGGCGGTGACGATCTCGTCCGCGACGCCGCCGCCCTCGACCATGATGGTGCCGTCGAAGTTGCAGATCATCGCCTCGCCCATCGAGTTGAAGGTGCCGTCGCTGCCGCACATGCAGACGCTGGCGGTGACCATGAGATTGCCGAAGGCGTTGGCCTGGTTGGTGACCCGCCAGGCATGGCGGATCGGCGCGGTGTAGCCGGCGGTGCGCAGCATGATCTCGGCGCCTTTATAGGCGGCCTCGCGCGCCATCTCCGGGAACATGCCGTCATGGCAGATGATGAGCGCGAGCTTGCTGCCCTTGGGGCCGTCGCAGACCGGGATGCCGAGATCGCCGGGCTCCCAGGGCTCGACCGGGACCCAGGGATGGAGCTTGCGGTAATAGAGGCGGAGAGCGCCGGCGTCGTCGATGAGGAGGCCGCTGTTGTAGGGATTGCCTTCGGGGTTCGCTTCCATGATCGAAAAGCAGCCCCAGATGCGGTTGTCGCGGCAGGCGCGCTTGAATGCCGCCACCTCGGGCCCGTCGAGCCGGCACAGGATCGAGGGGGCGGTGTCCATCGAGAGCCCGTGCAGAGAATATTCCGGAAAGACCACGAGATCCATCGACGGCATGCCCCGCCGCGCCTTCGCCACCATGGCGCAGATCTTCTCGGTCTGCGCCGCGATGTCGGATGGGCCGGCGATCGCCGGCAATTGGAGCTGCACCAGGCCGATGACCACGCCGTTTGCCGATTTGTTGAGCCCGCCGAGGCCGCTCATGCTCCTCTCCTATGCAAGGCAATCGCATATGCCGATGAAAGGCCGACAGGAAGGATTGACCACGGAGGTTGAGCCGCAAAGCGGATCAACGAAGGCACGGAGAAGGGAAGAACGGCACGCCTCGCCTGCCGACGTGAAGCCGAAGCTTCGCTTCGGCGAAGACAGGCGCACGCGAAAGCCGTCCTCTTTCTCCGTGCCCTCCGTGCTTCCGTGGCGACTTTCATCGGCAATTGCTCCGCCGTCCTAGCGCGTGATCGACAGCTCGGCCGGAGCGCCGGTGAGCGTGCGCCGAGGCGAGCAGGTGATGATCATGATGAGCAGCGTCAGGATGTAAGGCGCCGCGTTGAAGAGGTAATAGCCCTCGGTCACGCCGACCGATTGCAGGGCCGGCCCAAGCGCGCCCGCGCCGCCGAACAGGATCGCGGCCCAGAAGCACAGCATCGGGTCCCAGCGCGCGAAGATCACCAGCGCCACGGCGGTGATGCCTTGGCCGCTGGAGAGCCGCTCGTTCCAGCTTCCGGGATAGTACAGCGAGAGGAACGAGCCGCCGATGCCGGCAAGGAAGCCGCCCGCCATGGTCGCGCGCAGCCGGATGAGGTTCACCGAATAGCCCAGCGCCAGCGCCGCATCGGCACTCTCGCCGGCGGTGCGCAGGATGAGCCCCCAGCGCGTATTCTTCAGCGCCCAGACCAACGCCGGCGCCAAGGCCACGCCGATGAGGAAGAGCGCGTTGACGCGCAGCGCGTCGCGGAGCTGCGGGATGCTGCTCCAGCGGCCGAGATCGAAGGAGGGCAGGATCGGCGCCTGCGGCTCGATCAGCGGCTTGCCGAGATAGAAGGCGAGGCCGATGCCGAACAGCATCAAGGCGATGCCGATGGCGATATCGTTGACCCGCGGCAGGCTGCAAAACGCGGCATGCGCCGCGCCGAAGAGAGATCCGACGATGCCGGCCGCCAGCACGCCGAGCCAGGGCGAGCCGGTGAGATAGGAGACGCCGTAGCCGGTCATGGCGCCCATGACCAGCGTGCCTTCGAGGCCGAGATTGATACGGCCGCTGCGCTCGGTGAGGCACTCGCCGAGGCTGACGAAGAGGAACGGCGTGCTGACGCGAACGGCGCCGGCAATGACCGCGAGCGGCACGCCCCACCAGCCGAGCGCCGTCGCCACGGTTGCCGGCTCCGCCATGCTCAGCCTCCCCGAGGCGCGAAGAGGCGGATGCGGCCGTAAAGGGCGTCGCTCGCCAGCACCATCAGGAAGATGATCCCCTGCAGCACCAGCACCGAGGCGTCGGGCAGGCCCAGCCGGCGCTGGATGAGGCCGCCGCTGGCGCCGATGCCACCCAGGAGAATGGCGACCGGAATGATGGCGAGCGGGTTTTGGCGGGCGAGAAAGGCGACGAGGATGCCGGTGGTGCCGATGCCCGCCGCGAGATTGCCGTTGGCGCGGCCTTGCACCGCGGCGATCTCGATCATGCCGGCAAGCCCCGCCGCGGCGCCGCCCAAGAAGCACATCGCCAGCACCAGCTTTCCCACCGCGAGGCCCACCACCTTGGCGGCGCGCATGTTGCCGCCGGCGATGCGCGCGGCAAAGCCGAACACGGTGCGATAGACGAGGACATAGGCAATGAGCGCGGCGAGGACGCCGAAGGCCAGGCCCCAATGGATGTCGGTGCCGGGGATCGCGCCGATCATGTTGGCGGCGCCGATATCATGGGTCGAGGGCTTGTTGAGGCTCGCGGGGTCGCGCATCGCCCCTTCGACGAGATGATTGAGGACGGCGATGGCGATATAGACGAGAAGCAGGCTCGAAATGGTCTCATTGACGCCGCGATAGTGGCGCAGGCCGCCGGCGAGCGCGATCCAGCACCCGCCCGCGGCCATGCCGGCGCCGGCCATGGCGAGCTGCACCGCCAGCAGGCCGGCGCCGGGCAGCGCCAGCGCGGTGGCGGTGGCGGCAAGCCCGCCAATGACGAAGGCGCCTTCGCCGCCGATGATCACCATGCCGAGCTGCGCCGGCAGCGCTGTGCACAGCGCGGTGAGGATGAGCGGCGCGGCGCGGATCAGCGTGTTCTGCCAGGAGAACCAGGTGCCGAAGGCGCCACGATACATCACCGCATAGAGATCGAGCGGATTGACCCGCGACAGCGCGACGAAGATCCCGAAGAGGATCATCGCCGCGATGAGCGCCAGCAGTGGGATCGCAACGCCTTCCGCCGCCTGGCGCAGCCTGTCGCCGAGCGCCGCCCGGACCGCCAGCTTGTCGCCCAGCGCGATCGCCATGGTCACGCGGCCGCGGGCGGCCCGCTCAAGAAGTCGATCCGACCACGCCCTCGACGAGATAGTCCATGCTCTCGAGGACCGGATCGGTCTGGCCGTGCGCCTGGCCGGCGGCGATCACCGTCTTGCCCTTGTTGTCGGCGATCGGCCCTTTGAAGATGGCAAAGCCGCCGGCCGTCAGCTTCGCCTTGGCGTCGTTGGCCTGCTTGCGCGCGGCCTCGCTGACCGCCGGCCCGTAAGCCGACACCTTGACCAGTTCTTCCTTCAGGCCGCCGCGGTAGAAGTTTGGGATGGTCTGGCCCGCCATGAACATCTTGACGAATTTGGGATAAAGCGCCTCCCAGTTCCATTCCGCGCCGGTGAGATAGGCCTGCGGCGCCAGGACGGACTGGTTGGTGTGATAGCCCGTCACCATGATGCCGCGCCGCGCGGCGGTCTCGACCACCGTCTTCGGCCCGTCGACGTGGCAGGTGATGACGTCGACGCCCTGGTCGATCAGGCTGTTGGCGGCTTCGGCTTCCTTCACCGGCATCGACCAGTCGCCGGTGAAGATGACATGGGTGGTGATCTTGGGATTGGCGGTCTGGGCGCCGAGGGTATAGGCGTTGATGTTGCGCAGCACCTGCGGGATAGGCTTGGCGGCGACGAAGCCGAGCTTGCCGGTCTTGCTGGTATGGCCGGCGACGGTGCCGGCGACGTACTGGCATTCGTCGATATAGCCGAAATAGCTCGCCGCGTTCTTGGGGTCCTTCTCGGTCCACAGGCCGCCGCAATGCTCGAAGCGTATGTCCTTGTATTTGGTGGCGATCTTCAGCATGTGCGGATTGTAATAGCCGAAGGAGGTCGGGAAGAGCAGCGTCGCGCCATCGAGATTGATCATGGATTCCATGGTCTTCTCGACGGCATCTGTCTCCGAGACGTTCTCCTCTTCGACCACCTTGACGCCGGCGAGGCCCTTGAGCGCCGCCGCGCCCTGGGCATGGGCCTGATTGTAGCCGTAATCGTCGCGCGAGCCGACATAGATGAAGCCGACCACGGTGTCGGCGGCGAAAGCCGGGCAGCCCGGCAACAAGCCCGCCATCGTGCCGGCGGTTCCAATGGCCGCCACTCCCTGCAACAGGTGGCGACGCGAGATCCTGCGAAAGACCATCTTCTGCTCCTCTGTTGTCATGAGGACGCTCCCCCTCGAGGCGGCGATCAGCTTCCGGCTCTTCGCAAGCGCCGTGCCAAGTCGCGGCGGCGCGAGAGGCCGGCGACCCTTCGGCGCAAACCTGCGGCGGCTCAGGACCACGCTTCCGCCGCCGGGAATGACGTCGCGGCTGCTCAGCTTCGGCGTGTCCATCCCTCGACATCGACCGCCTAAAATAAAGGCAGAGTTGCGTTCAATGTATGCAATAGGTCTGTCATCAACCGGCGGGAGGCCGACATGCCTTGCCGGTTGGTTGGCATCGGCCCTGCAAAGCAGTAAGCAGCGTCCTGCGCGGCGCAGGCGCGAGCGGGAGAGGGCAGTTGACGGCAGCGGTTAGCTTCGATCTCGGCAGGCTGAGACGGCGCTTCCTTGCGGGCGAGCTTAGGGCGGCGGCGCTGGCGGAGGAGGTGCTGGCGCGGATCGCCGCCGCCGGCGACGACAAGGTGTGGATCGCGCGAGTGCCCGCCGAGGCGCTGCGCGAGCGCGCCGCGTCGCTCGATGAAGCGGCGGCGCGCGATCCCGGCCTACCGGCGCGGCTGCCGCTCTTCGGCGTCCCGTTTGCGGTCAAGGACAATATCGACGTGGCGGGCCTTGCGACGACGGCGGGATGCCCGGCCTTTGCCTATGAACCGGCGGAGACGGCGCCCGTCGTCGCCCGGCTGCTCGAGGTCGGCGCGATGCTGGTCGGCAAGACCAATCTCGACCAGTTCGCCACCGGCCTGGTCGGCACCCGCTCGCCCTACGGCGTGGCGCGCAACCCGTTCGATCCCAGCTACATCGCCGGGGGCTCGAGCTCGGGCTCGGCGGTGGCGGTGGCGGCGGGGCTGGTCGGCTTCGCGCTCGGCACCGACACCGCCGGCTCCGGCCGCGTGCCGGCGGCCTTCAACAACATCGTCGGGCTGAAGCCGACGCGCGGACGCATCAGCACGCGCGGCGTCGTGCCCGCCTGCCGCTCGCTCGACTGCGTGTCGATCTTCGCGCTCACCTGCGAGGACGCGGCGGCGGTGCTCGCCATCTGCGGTGCCTATGACGCGGCCGATCCCTTCGCGCGCCGCGCGCCGCCGGAGGGGGCGGTATCGGCGCGGCCCTTCCGCTTCGCCGTGCCGCGCGCAGGCGATCTCGATTTCCTGGGCGACGAGGAAGCTCCGGCCTTGTTCGAGCGCGCCGCCGCAACCTTGGAGGTGCTGGGCGGCGAGCGAACCGAGGCCGATCTTACGCCTTTCCTCGAAGCGGCGACGATGCTTTATGGCGGCCCCTGGGTGGCGGAGCGGCTCGCCGCGGTGGAGACGCTCTATCAGCGCTCGCCCGAGGCGCTGCTGCCGGTGACGCGCCAGATCATCGCCGCCGGAGCGCGCCACAGCGCGGTCGATGCCTTCAAGGCGAGCTACCGCCTCGCCGCGTTGCGACGCGAGAGCGAGGCGCTGTGGCAAAAAGCCGAGTTGCTGCTGGTGCCGACCGCCGGCACGATCTACAGCCTGGCGGAAATCGAGGCCGATCCCATCGGCCTCAACACGAGGCTCGGCCGCTACACCAATTTCGTCAATCTCTTCGACCTCGCGGCGGTGGCGCTGCCCGCGGGCTTCCGCCGCGACGGGCTGCCCTTCGGCGTGAGCCTCATCGCGCCCGCCTTCAGCGAGGCAACGTTGTTGACGCTGGGCGGCGCCTTTCAGCGCCGGCTCGACCTGCCGCTCGGCGCCACGCCGCATCGCCTGCCGCCGCTTCTGGAGCCGGCGACGTCGATGCACGACGGCCGCATCGCCGTCGCCGTGGTCGGGGCGCATCTTTCCGGCATGCCGCTCAACGGTCGCCTGATCGAGCTCGGCGCGAGCCTCATCGAGCGGACGCAGACCGCGCCGGTCTATCGCATGTTCCGCCTCGAGGGGGAGCCGGCCCGCCCGGGGCTGTTGCGCGATGGCGCAAGCGGCGGCGCCTTCGAGGTCGAGCTTTGGGCGATGAGCCCTGCTTCCCTCGGCACGCTTCTTGCCGAGACGCCGCCGCCGCTGTCGCTCGGCACGGTGCTGCTCGGGGACGGGCGCAGCGTCAAGGGCTTCCTCTGCGAGGCGGCGGCGACGCGCGGCGCCGAGGACATCTCCGCCTTTGGCGGCTGGCGCGAATTCCTCAGCCGGGGGTAGAGGGAAGCGCCGAATAGCCGACGCGGCGCTACGAGCGAAAGCGTGCGGGCGGCTGCGGGTTGTTGGCGGGATTGGTGTCGTGCTTGGCGAGGCGGGTGATCAAGCCGCCGCCGACCAACGGCCGTAACGCCGCTTCGAGCGCATCCGCGGCTTCGCCGTCATAAACTTCCCGGCCGTCCACATAGAGGGTGAACGACTTGATGTACTTCGCGCGCTTTTCCGGCTGCTCGATCGTCGCCTTGGTCCAGGCGTAAAGCGGGTAATTCTCGACGCCGCGTCTTTCCGCCTCGGCGACATAGTCGGCGAAGGCGTCGAATTGGCATTTGAGGGTCGCGTGATGCGCGGACAATATGTCGGCCAGCGGCTTGAGCGCGGGATCGCGAGGATCGCGACGCGCCGTTTCGGCGCTCTCCTCGGCGAGATCGATCCTGATCTGGTATAGCCAAGGGCTGCCCATGACTGACCTCCGTCGATGATCGCAACGATCCTGCGCGCCGCGGGCGTCGCCGTCTCATCGGGCATTGCTCGCATGGTAGCCGGCGGCTTCGGCCTGGCGGCGGCAATTGTAGCCGCCGGCACTCGTCTTGCCATAGAGGCTGTCGCCTTTGCGGTAATAGGTCTTCGTCTTCGGGTCGACCCAGACCGGCTGGTCGTCGCCGCAGGCGGCGGAGCTCGCGGTCTTGTAGAGCGACAATTTCGATTGTGCCGGTTGCGCGAGCGCCATGCCCGGCGCGATTGCGGCGAGGATCGCCGCAACGATCAGCATCCGGCACGGGTTTCGGCGAAGGCCGGCCGGCATCGCGGTCCGGGCTGCGCATCGAGCGTCGACCACCGCTTGCTCCCGCTTGCGTTATGCCGCAATCGCTTCCAGCCGGACTATAGATCATGCCGGTTCCGCGGCGGTGCAAGCTTGATCGGCTGCAGGCTTGCGCCCACGGCTCAGACGCTCAGGCCGGCTGCAGCCGGGTGCGCGGCAAGGGCGGGAAGGCGAAGGCGATCGCCATCGCGCCGAGGCCGACGCAGAGCGAGCCGAGATAGAGCCAGCTATAGGTGTTGAAGGTGTCGAATATCCAGCCGCCGACCAGCGGGCCGAAGGCCATGCCGATGCTCGAGGTCATCGTCGCCGCGCCGAAGACGGTGCCCATGATGCGCGGGCCGAAATACTCGCGCGCCAGCACGGCATAGAGCGGCATCACGCCGCCATAGGCGGTGCCGAAGACGAGGGAGAGCGCATAGAACTCACCGAGCCGGCTGACGAAGAGATAGGTTCCGATGGCGAGCGCCTGCACCAGAAGGCCCGCGATCAGCACCGGCTTGGCGCCGATCCGGTCGGCAAGCACGCCCAACAGAAGGCGGCCGCCCAGCCCCGACAGGCCCTCGAGGCTGTAGATGGTGACCGCCGCCATCGCCGGCACGCCGCAGCCGATGGCGTAGCTTACCATGTGGAAGATCGGTCCCGAATGGGCGGCACAGCAGCCGAAGAAGGTGAGCGCCAGGACCACGAATTGAGGCGAGCGGAACGCCTCGGCCGCGGACATACCGACGCGGCCGGCCGCGGCCTTCGGACCGGCCGCGGCACCGGAGGTCGGAGGCCGGCGGATCAGCAGAGCCGCCGGGATCAACAGGACCCAAGCGGCGATGCCAATGGTCATCATGGCGGTGCGCCAGTCATAAGCGGAGAACAGCCAGCGCGCGAAAGGCGAAATGGTCATCGGCGCCACGCCCATGCCGGCGGAGACGAGCGAGACGGCGAGGCTGCGGTTGCTCTCAAACCAGGTCGTGGCCGCCGAGATCATCGGCGCGTAGAAGGCGCCCGCGGCGAGCCCCACCAGAATGCCATAGACGAGCTGGAATTCGACGAGCGAGCTTGCGCGGCTCGCCAGCACCAGCGCCAGGCCGAGCAGCGACGCGCCCGAGAGCACGACGGCGCGCGTGCCGAAGCGGTCGCTCGCCGCGCCCCAGCCGAAGGCGGCGATGCCCATGGTGAGGAAATCGAGGGTCATGGCGCTCGATATCCCGGCGCGCGACCAGCCGGTCGCCGCCGACATCGGCTGCAGATAGACCGCCAGCGAGAACATCGCGCCGATCCCGACGCAGGTCATGAGCGCGCCCGCCGCGACGATCACCCAGCGATAGGGGAGATCGGCGCCGTCCTTCGCGCGCGATGGATCGTGGGGCATGGCGGGCGTCCTCGCGCCGGTTCTTGCCGGATCCTGCTGGAAAGGTTGATATCAACATTAATCGCGGGTGTCAAAGGCGGTTTTGGTCCATTTGCGGCGCCGATGGAGATTCGCCACCATATCGGCGGTCGGACGTTGCATTGCCGCTTCTTGCCCCCGACGCACGGTTCCACGATGGGAGATTTAATCGATGTGTCGGAACATCAGGACTCTCTATAACTTCAAACCACCGGCGACCGACGAGGAGATCCGGGCGTCCTCTCTGCAATTCGTCCGCAAGCTGAGCGGCTTCACGCGCCCCTCCAGCGCCAACCAGCTCGCGTTCAGCCGCGCGGTCGAACAAGTGGCCCAAGCAGCGCGCGAGCTGCTCGACGCTCTCGTCACCAACGCGCCGCCCCGCGACCGTGAAATTGAAGCGTCCAAAGCCAAAGCTCGTGCGGCGGAGCGTTTCCACGCGCCGGCAGGACACGACCCATAACCGGCGATCGGCCGGCCCTACTCCGCCGCCGCCCAGCCGCCGACACGGGCGGCGTAATCGACGAAGGAGCGGCGGATGCTCAGCGCGTGCTGGCGCGCCGCCTGATAGGCCTGCTGCGCGCTGCCGCGCAGGATGGCGCGGACGATCTCGTCGTGCTCGGCATAGGATTGAGCAAGCCGGCCGGGGCCGCGGAACTGGGCGCGGCTCAGCGGCGCGAAGCGACGGCGCAAATCCGCCACCATCTCCTGCAGCACCGAGTTGCGGCTGCCGCCGCGGATCGCGGCGTGGAATTCGGCATTGGCGGCGTGATAGAGGTCGCTGTTGCTCGAGCGCACCAGCTCGCCGCAGCGGTAATGCAGCTCCTCGAGCCGGCGGCGGTCGAGCGGCGACATCTTGAGCGCCGAAAGCCGGGCGCAGACCGCCTCGAGCTCGGCCAGCGCCTCGAACAGCTCGCCGATGCGGTCCTCGGTGATGGTGCCGACGACGGCGCCTTGATGCGCCTTGCTGCGCACGAGGCCGGTGGCGGCAAGCTCGCGCAGCGCCTCGCGCACCGGCGTGCGCGAGACGGCAAAGCGCCTGGCGAGGCTCGCCTCGTCGAGCCGCGAGCCCGCGGCCACGCGGCCGGAGATGATGTCGTCCGCCAGCGCCTCGCGCACGAGGTCGGCGCGTGTCGAGCGCGGCGCCGTCACGTCTTCCAATCCGGGCGCGGAATGGCGCGGTAGGCCTCGCGCAGCGCCTCCGACCAGCGCTCGCGGATCATCTGGAAATAGGGGTCGTCCTCGGTGATGCGGCGCCGAAGCTCGGCCTTCAGCGCGTCGCGGCGGTAGACCAGCAGGTCGATCGGCAGGCCGACGGTGAGATTGCTGCGCAGCGTCGAATCCATCGACACCAGGGCGAGCTTGACGCCGTCGTAAAGATCGGTGTCGTAGCGCGCGGCACGGTCGAGGATCGGCTTGCCGTATTTGTGCTCGCCGATCTGGAGGAAGGGCGTGTCGACGGTGGCCTCGATGAAATTGCCGGCGGCGTAGATCTGAAAGAGGCGCATGGCGCGGCCCTTGATCTGGCCGCCGAGCAGGAAGGAGACGTCGAACAAGATGTTCTGCGCCTGCATCGCCGGGCCGTCGATGCGGTAGATGCGGCGCACCGCCTCGCCGACGAGCTGGGCGGCGCGGAACATGCTCTTCACCGTCAACGGCGTCTCGACCATCTCGCCGGTCTCGATGCCCTCTTGCAGCAGGTTGACGATCGATTGCGTCAGCGCGAGGTTGCCGGCGGCCAGCAGCGCCAGGAAGCGCTGGCCCGGCTGCTCGAAGACATAGGTCTTGGAGAAGGTCGAGATGTTGTCGACGCCGGCATTGGTGCGCGTATCCGACAACAGCACGAGGCCGTCCCTAAGATCGAGCCCGACGCAATAGGTCATCTTCCTGTTCCCCCGCCGCGGGCTTATTGGGCGCCGCCCGCCTGAGTGACGTTCACCGCCACCGCCATCGTCTCCGCCGCGGTGCCGCGCCGGACGCCGCGCACCGGCGCCGCCGACCAGTAGTCGAGCCCGACGCTCGTCCGGATATAAGCCTCGGTCGGGCAGATCCGGTTGGCCGGATCGAAGCCCACCCAGCCGAGGTCGTGGACGAAAGCCTCGGCCCAGCCATGGGTGGCTTGATACTCGCGCGCCTCCACCCCCGTCCACAAATATCCGCCGATATAGCGCGCGGGGATGCCGAGCACGCGCGCGGCGGCGATGAAGAGGTGGGCGTGGTCCTGGCATACCCCGGCGCCGGCGGCGAGCGCTTCGGCCGCGGGGGTGACGGTCTCGGTGGCGCCCGGGAGGTAGTCGAGCCTCTCGCGCACGGCGATCAGCAGCGCGTGGAGCTGCTTCAGCACCGAGCCTTGCGGCACCGCCTGGCGCGCCAGCGCCGTGATCGCGTCGTCCGGCCGGGTGAGCTTGGTGCAGCGCAGAAAGAACAGCGGCGGCAGGGGCTCGGGCGCGCCGCGCACGATGCCGTTGGTCGTCGCGGTCTCGACCTCGCCTTCGACGAATACCACCGCCGAGGCGTGCAAATGATTGATCGCGTGGCTATGGGCGAGGTTGCCATAGCCGTCGACGAAGATCGGCAGCTCGCGCCGCGTGTCGCTCCACACCCGCCAGTGCACGATCCGCAGCCCTTCATAGGAGCGCGGCGTGAGCCGCAAGGTCTGGATCGCGCCGGCGACCGGACTGTCGTAGCTGTAGGAGGTCTGATGCCTGACGTGCAGTCGCATGGGGCCCGTCGCTACATCAGGTAGAGCGCGTGGATCGCTTCGCCCAGCGTCACCGACCGGTCGATGAAATCGGTGAGGAACTCGTGCAGCCCGGACTGGAAGATGTCCTGGATGCGCCCGAAGCGCAGCCGCGCGTGCAGCTCGCCGGCGATGCGATGGCATTCGCCGCGCTTGCCGCCATAGGCTTCCGCCAGCATCTCGAGCTGGTGAGTGATCTGGTCGTAGCAGCTCAGCAGCGAGCGCGGCATCTCCGGCCGCAGGATGAGGAACTCCGCCACCAGCCACGGCTTCAGCCGGTCGTGATAGACCCAGTGATAGCTGCGCAGCGCCGATACCGAGCGCAGGATCGCCTGCCAGTGATAGTAATCGAGCGTGCCGCCCACCCCTTGGTGCTGCGGCATCAGCACGTGATATTTGACGTCGAGGATCCGCGCGGTGTTGTCGGCGCGCTCGACGAAGGTGCCGAGCCGCGTGAAATAATAGGCGTCCTTGCGCAGCATGGTATTGGAGTAGGCGCCGTTGAACAGCAGCGAGCGCTCCTTCACCCATTCCAGCAGCTCCGGCAGGTTGGCCAGCGGCACGGCGAAGCGGGTGGAGTTATGCGCCTGGTACCAGGTCTCGTTCAGCGCGTCCCACATGTCGACGGTGAGCGCCGTGCGCACGGCGCGCGCGTTGCGCCGCGCCGTCTCGAGGCAGGAGAAGATGCTCGAGGGATTGTCGGGATCGCGCACCAGGTAATCGACGACCAGCGGCGCGGTGGCCTCGCCGTGCTTGGCGAAGAACGCCGGCTCGCAGCCCGCCGCAATCAGCGTCGAGTGCCATTCATTGCCGGGGTTGTCGAGCGAGCGCGCCATGCTGGACATGCGGTGCCCGACCATGACGATGCGGGCGATGTTCTCCGCGCGCTCCATGTACCGCGCGAGCCAGTAGAGGCTGTCGGCCGTGCGGCTCAGCATGGCCTCGCACCGGCTTTCGCAAATCGGTCGCTCGACGGGAAAGATTCATCATGGAGACACGGAGAGATAAAGAACGGCGCGCCCACCTTCGCCGAAGCGAAGCCGCTTCGGCTTCGCGTAGGCAGGCGAAGCGCGCCTAACACCGATTCTCCGCGCCCTCCGCGTCTCCGTGGCGACGTCCCCGGGTGACGGACCCGGAGTGAAAAGGGAAGGGGAGTGACGGTCTCGGGCGCTGTCTCGGCCATTTTTGCTTCCGGATACTAGTCCTCCAGCACCCAGGTGTCCTTGGTGCCGCCGCCCTGGCTCGAATTGACGACGAGCGAGCCTTCGCGCAGCGCGACGCGCGTCAAGCCTCCGGGCACGATGCGGATCTCCTGGCCCACCAGCACGAAAGGCCGGAGGTCGACATGGCGCGGTGCGATGCCGGATTCGACGAAAGTGGGACAGGTGGAAAGCGCGAGCGTCGGCTGCGCGATATAGTCCTGGGGCGCGGCGCGCAGCTTGTCGGCAAAGGCGGCAAGCTGCTCGCGCGTCGCCTGCGGCCCGATCAGCATGCCGTAGCCGCCGGAGCCGCGCGCCTCCTTCACCACGAGCTCGCCGAGATGCTCCAGGACGTAGGCCAGATCCTCCTTCTCGCCGCAGCTATAGGTGCGGACGTTGTGGAGGATCGGTTCCTCGCCGAGATAGAAACGGATCATCGCCGGCACATAAGGGTAGATCGACTTGTCGTCGGCGACGCCGACGCCAACGCCGTTCGCCAGCGTCACGTTGCCGGAGCGGTAGGCATTGAACAGCCCCGGCGTGCCGACCACGGAATCCGACCGGAAGGTCAGGGGATCGATGAAATCATCGTCGACGCGGCGGTAGATGACGTCGACGCGCTTCGGCCCCTCGGTGGTGCGCATGTAGACGATGTTGTCGTCGACGAAGAGGTCGATGCCCTCGACGATCTCGATCCCCATCTCGTCGGCGAGGAAGGAGTGCTCGTAATAGGCGCTGTTGTAGGAGCCGGGGGTCAACAGCGCGACGCGCGGCACGCCGGCGCAATTGGGCGGCGCCACCGATTGCAGCGTCTCCAGCAAATCCTCGGGATAGTGCGACACCGAGGCGACGCGATGGCGGGCGAAGAGATCGGGAAAGAGCCGCATCATCGCCTCGCGGTTCTCCAGCATGTAGGAGACGCCCGAGGGCGTGCGGCAATTGTCCTCCAGCACGGTGAAGTCGCGCGGGCCCAGCCGCACCAGATCGATGCCGGCGACGTGGGTGTAGACGCCTTGCGCCGGCTCGAAATCCTGCATCTCCGGCCGGAAGCCTTCGTTGTGCAGCACCAGCTCGGGCGGGATGAGACCGGCGCGCAGGATCTGGCGCCCGTGATAGACGTCGCGCAGGAAGTCGTTGAGCGCGCGCACGCGCTGGCGCAGGCCGCGCGACACCAGCTCCCATTCCGCGGCGTCGAGCACGCGCGGAATGATGTCGAAGGGAATGAGCCGCTCGGGATCGCCGCCCTCGGCATAGACGGCAAAGGTGATGCCGATGCGGCGGAACAGCAACTCCGCCTCCCGCCGCTTCAGCGACAGCGCTTCGGCCGGCGTCTCGGCGATCCACCGCTGAATCCCTTGGTATTGCGCGCGGCAATCCGCCGCCGCCCCCATCTCGTCGAACGGAAGCGCCGTGCCTATGGTCTCGACTGCCGTCAGGCTCACGATCGTTCCCGGCCCTCCGCCCGATTTGCGCCGCCGCACCATGCCGGCTGCAAACCCCGGGCCAATCCCCCGGGATCGCGGAGAAGCGCCTGTAGACGCTGAATTTCCCCACCTCGGCACGCACGTGCCGCGGGCATGGCGCAAAGGCATACCCGCGTGGGCTGATTAAACAACAGGCAATTTTGCCGGCAACGGCGGTCTGCGCCAAGTTAAATCGCGGCAGCCCGCTGGCATGGCCTTTGCGTTGCGGACAAGAGCCGCGCAGCAACAGGCGGGTTGCTTTGCCGTGAAACCGAAGCATGTGCTGGTGGTCGACGATGATCCCGCGATCCTGGAGGTCATCGAGCGCGCGCTGGCCGCGGCGAATTTCCGCGTCAGCAAGGCGCGCCGCGTCTCCATTGCGCGCGATGTCCTCATGCGCCAGACGATCGACCTCGTGATTACCGATGCGCGCATTCCCGGCGAAACCGGGCTGCGTCTCGCCGAGACCGCCCGGGAGCTTGGCATCGCCCTGATCGTCATGAGCGGCGACCCCGAATGGGCGGCCGAACACGGCATGGATCCCGAGCAATATCTCGCCAAGCCCTTCGACCTGCGGGAATTACTGCAGCTCGTGCACGCCTCGCTTGAAGCCGGCGGCAGCTTGGCCGGCATCCGCCACGATTGCTGACCTCGCGCCGGCCCGGCTTGCGCTTCCGGCGGCTTTCGGCCTACATTTGCTGCGGCGCAGCATGATCGGGGCGAAGTCGGCATGTCGGCGGCGATGCGAGTGGTCTATGTCGGTCCGGAGGCGGTTTTCCACGGCTTGGAGGGGCGGCTGGTGACGGCGGAGGACCGCGCCACGGGCGCGCCACGCCTGCTGTTTCAGCCGGAATGCGCCGGGATCATGGCCTTGCCCTGCGAGGCCGAGCATGTCCGCCTCGTCGAGCCGCCGGAGATCCTCCGCTGAGCCTCGATCGTTTGGCCGCGGCGCCCGTTTTTGCCATGCCGCTTTTGCCTATCCTTTGGGCATATCAGATCAGGCATGATCATTTTATCGGCTGCCTTCTCCAGCCGTCTTTGATTTCATAACCTCGTGCTCGCCTGCCCATGGCTTGGCAGTGGGCATGCCTGCTCCTATATCGCGGGAATTCACGAGGCCCCTCATACCCATGGCTGCGCGCAATCCCTACGAAGTGCTGGGCGTCAAGAAAGAGGCGAGCGAGGACGAGATCCGCGCCGCCTACCGCAAGCTTGCCAAGAAGCACCATCCCGATCTCAACCCCGGCAACAAGGCGGCGGAGGCGCGCTTCAAAGAGATCGCCTCGGCCTATGACCTGCTCTCCGACAAGGACAAGCGCGCCCGCTTCGATCGCGGCGAAATCGACGCCAGCGGCGCCGAGCGGCCGGAACACGCCTATTCCCGCTATCGCGGCTTCGCCGAGGGCGCGCCGGGCGAGCGCTACGAGTTCCATTCCGCCGAGGGCCTGGCGCCGGAGGATCTCGACGATCTCTTCGGCATGTTCCGCCGCGGCGGCGGCGGCACCGTCCGCATGCGCGGCGCCGATCTGCCCTTCGCGCTGACCATCGATTTCCTGACCTCCGTCAACGGCGCGCGCCAGCGTCTGTCGCTGGCGCCGGACCGAAGCCTCGAGGTGACGATTCCCGCCGGCGTGCGCGACGGGCAGATCCTGCGTCTTCAGGGGCAGGGGGCGCCCGGTCTCAATGGCGGCCCGCCGGGCGATGCGCTGATCGCGATCCACGTGGCACTCCACCCGCTGTTTCGCCGCGAGGGCGACGACATCCATCTTGAGCTGCCGGTGAGCCTCTCCGAAGCGGTGCTGGGCGGGAAGGTGATGGTGCCGACGGCCTCGGGCGCCGTCAGCATGACCGTCCCCGCCAACGCCAATACCGGCCAGGTGATGCGGCTCAAGGGCAAGGGCGCGCCGCGCCCCGATGGCACGCGCGGCGACCAGTATGTCAGCTTGAAGGTGGTGCTGCCCGAAGGCGGCGATGCGGAACTCGCGCGCTTCCTGCGCGATTGGGCGCCGAAGCACCCCTATGATCCGCGCCGGGGGATGATGCCATGATGAGCTTCGATGCGGTGATCCGCCTCATGGGCGATCTCGGCGACGACGAATTGCGGCATTGGATCGCCGAAAGCTGGGTGCGGCCGGAAAGCCGCGCCGAGGGCTATGTCTTTCACGAGGTCGATGTAGCGCGGGTGCGGCTCATCCGCGAGCTGCGCTATGATCTCGCCATCGACGAGGGGGCGCTGCCGGTGGTGCTGCATCTCCTCGATCAGGTCTATGCCTTGCGCCGCCGGTTGCGGCAGCTCGGCGAGGCCATCGGGACCCAGCCGGAAGAGGTCCGCGCGGCGCTGATGGGCAAGCTCGGTCCGGGAAAATCCGTGCTCGACGACCTCTGACCGCCGTTTCGTCGCCGCGCGGCCGGCCTGGGCGTGACAGGTGTAACTTGCAATGCACATCATAGAAACTTGCGTCCATTGCTGTTAAAGATTTCGCCGGGCAGCCCTGCGGCGTGAGAGGAGAAGCAAGGCAGCCGGTCGCATGGAGAAGCACCATAACAATTTCGATCTGATTCGCCTGATTGCGGCGATGCAGGTGGCTTACGTTCACCTGCTGCGCGATCTCAGGCTGCCGACCTTTGCCGCGGTCGACTGGCTGGCGGTGATGTTTCCGGGCGTCGCCGTCTTCTTCGTGATCAGCGGATATCTCGTCACTAAATCCTTCACCGAGGGTGGCAACGCCGTTTGGCCGTACGTGCTCAAGCGGGCGCTGCGCATCTATCCCGGCTTGTGGATCAATTTCATCCTTATCCTGCCGCTCGTCTATTGGGCCGGGGCGCTGTCGCCGGCGGATGTGCTGAGCTGGAAGTTCCTGATCTTTCAGATCGGGCAGTTCATCTTCGGGGAGGAGGCCTATGGTCGAGTCTTCGCCGGCCCGATCTATCATTGGGGCCAATTCTATCCGGCTTATCCCAACCCCGCGTCTTGGACGATTCCGGTCGAGCTGGGATTTTACGTTCTGGTCCCGCTGACGCTCGGCGCGCTTGCAGGGCGACGGCGCGCCGTCGCCAACGGCCTTATCCTCTGCATGATAGCCGTCTCCCTGGCGCTTGCCGTGCTCAGCGCACATTGGCTCGCGGTCGCGCCGCATTCGCTTGCGACCGGCGCGCTCGGCAACGGGCCGCTGCCGTATTTCTGGATGTTCCTGCTCGGCGCCGGGGCCTATCTCAATTGGGACCGGCTGCGCTCCTGGTTCGAGGGGCGGTTGGCGGCGTGGTTTGCGGTCTATTTCCTCGTCCAAGCGCTGTGCGTCGTCGGTTTCGATAGGCCCGATGTCGATTTCATCCATATCACCGCGCTCGCTGTCCTCAAGGTCGTGCTGCTCGCCGGCGTCGTCCTGGCCTTCGCTCACAGCTACAAGGGGTTGGCGAGCATCCTTCGCGGCAACGACTTCTCTTACGGTCTTTACCTCTACCACATGCCGCTCTTCTGGACGCTCATGGGCTTCGGCCTCGTCCAGCGTGCGTATCTCTGGCCGGTCTGCTTCGGCGGCGCCTTCGCGCTCGCCGCCCTCTCATGGTTCCTGATCGAGCGCAGGTGTCTGAGGCTGAAGCCTTCGTCCACGCGCAAGCTGCCAGAAGCTCCCGCCGCAACCGCGGCTGCGGCTGCGGCGGCACCGCCTGTGTAAGCTTCGATTAAATTGCCAGAACCTGGCGGACGCTAACGACGAAATCCCAAGGTACTGACTTACTGAGGTGTGGGCGTATTCCATCGACGGTTTATGCGAAACCAAAAGGCGCCTCCGTTATGCATTACCTCCGACAGATTTGGCTGTTCCCAGAGCCGGTTGAGCAGCGCATGCATCTCGGCATCCGATGTGCAGTAGCTGCACGGCAATTCAATGGTAAGCGCATCGCCGCCAAGCAGATAACAGGCTAATAAGTATTGTTCGTTGTAAAAACGGCTTAGCCAGGTCACGGGGTAATCCGCCGGAAGATGAATGTCATGCACTCCGACGGTCGTTCCGACGGCAAGCCTCGGCACAATATCGCAGAAAAAAACCGTGGCATCGCTGTTCTGAAATGAGCGATGGCTCCCGTCGAAGAAGATGAGATCTTCGGCCGTAAGTCCGCTGAACAATGCCAGATCAAGCTCCTGCAGCTCTTGCCTGACCATCTCGTCGCAAATCTCATCGATTTCCGCTTGCGGATGAGGGTCAATCGAGATAATGCGCGTACGCAGGTTGTGGTCGCGAATGGATCGTCGCGCAAACTTCGTGGAAATCCCGGAACCGATCTCGACGTAAAGGCGAGGATTGCGAGTCGCCAAAAAACTGTAGATCGCAACGGCATCGAGTGGTGGAAGGAAATCATTGATCCAAGACGGCTCTGCCGGGCTCGCCGCGCGAGCGTCGATTCGCGCCAGATAAGGAATCAGGGTCGCCATCTGCAAAAGCAGTTCTCGATAGCGGGCGCGATTACGATCGATGAGACTTCGCACCGGCTGAGATTCCGGCCGGACTTTCGGGGAAATCGGGTAATCGACATGGATGAACTGGTAAGCGCCCGCCCGCCCGGTCCAAAAAGCATTGAACGCATTAAATACATTCGGTAGGCCGAACTTACGCCGAAGGAATGAAAGTAAAGGCACCGACTATTGCTCCCGGACGGCCGTGATCCCGGTGAAGCAGTCTACCAGCAAGAAGGTTCGCTGGGCCGTCTAACCGGCATTCCTTTGGCAGAATTTTTGCGCGCGGATGAGCTTCCGTCATTCGCACGATATGGGCCATACCCAAAGCCCGGCATGCGCATCGCCGGTGCGATGGCGCGGTTGTGCCGGTAGAGGCAATGGCGTAGCCTCGATGACGGAAAAGCGGCGCCTGCGGCGCTGCCGGCCTGCGGGGGATCGCATGCGTCTGCGAAGGCTTGTCGCTTCATCCGTCATTCCAGCCTTGGCCGAGCGGGCCGCCGCGGCCGAGAGCGCGGCGGTCAGGATCGGCCCGGCCCTGCGCGGCGGGCACCCCCACCCTCCGCTCGATCAGGGCAGTCGCCTGCGCGTCGCATGAGCGGCACGGTCATGATCGTCGGCCTGTTGCTGCACATCCTCGCGGCGGTGATCTGGGTCGGCGGCATGTTTTTCGCCCACCAGATGCTGCGCCCGGCGGCCGGGAAGCTCGACCCGGCGCAACGCCTGCCGCTCTGGCGCCGCGTCTTCCAGCGCTTCTTTCCCTGGGTCTGGGCCGCGGTGGCGACGCTGCTGCTCAGCGGCTATGGCATGGTGATCTGGGGCCTCGGCGGCTTCGCCCGTATCGGGCTCCATGTCCACATCATGCAGGCCATCGGCATCATCATGATGCTCGCCTTCGCGCATCTCTATTTCTCGCCCTGGGCGCGCTTTCGCCGCGCGGTCGATGCTGGCGACTTCGCCGCGGCGGCACCGCAGCTCGATCAGATCCGGCGGATCGTCACCTTCAACCTCGTGCTCGGGCTGATCGTCGTCGTCATCGGCGCCACGGGGCGTTACTGGGGATAGCCGGCATGCTGGAACTCTACGATCTCGCCGGCGCCGAGGAAGACCGGCGTTTCAGCCCGTATTGCTGGCGCGCGCGCCTGGCGCTGGCGCATAAGGAATTGCCGGTGCGGACCCTCGCCTGGCGCTACAGCGAGAAGGAGCGCCTGGCGCCCTCAGGGCAGGGGCGGGTGCCGGTGCTGGTCGATAACGGCCGTTGGGTGGCGGATTCCTGGGCGATCGCCGCTTATCTCGAACACACCTATCCCGAGCGTCCGCTGCTGTTCGGCGGCGATGCCGGCCGGGCGCTCAGCCGCTTCTACAACGACTGGGCCGACAGCGTGCTGAACCCCGGCCTGATCCGCTTTCTCCTGCTCGACATCTGGCGGCATGTGGCGCCACAGGACCGGGAGTATTTTCGCCGCTCGCGCGAGGAGCGCTTCGGCGCCAGCCTCGAGGCCTTTGTCGCTGACCGCGACCGCTACCTCGACGGCTTCCGCCAGAGTTTGGCGCCGTTGCGCCTCACCTTGCGGGCCCAGCCCTTTCTCGGCGGCGCGCGACCGCTTTACGCCGACTACATCGTCTTCGGCGGTTTTCAATGGGCACGCTGCGTCAGCGACTATGCGCTGCTCGCCGAGGATGACCCCGTGGCGGCATGGCGCCAGCGCATGCTCGGGCTCTTCGACGGGCTCGCCGGCAAGGCCAAGGGCTATGCCGTCGCCTGAGCAATGCCTGCGACACTGCGCCGCAGGGACGAGCGGGCGGCGATGTCGGGCGGTAGGGGCGATTGCCCGCCAGATGCGGGCCTGCGAGACGGCGGGTCAGGCGCGAAGGGTCATCAATACCAACGAGGCGATGACGACGCCGGCGGATTGTGCGCCGGCAGTGATTTGACCGAGCATAAGTCCACAGACCGTACTGGCGAGAGTAACGGCACCGAGCAACGCGCTCATCGGGGTATGCCTCCGTCGGGTGCGTCGGGTCCAATTCCCGCCGCGTTTTCCCGACAACGCCGTTGCCCCGCAATTTATTCCGAGAGCTTACGCATCGATCTTGGCAGTCGCTGCGAGCTTGGCCAAGGCCTGTGGCGTGTCGATGTCGGTGAGCACGGCATCGCTTTCCATCTCGACCTCGGCCACCAGCTCGGGATGGGCGGCGATGAGGTCGCGGGCGCCGACGTCGCCGGAAACCGTCGCCAGCTCGGCGAAGAGCTGCTTGCCCAGCAATACCGGGTTGCCGCGCTTGCCGCGGCGGGTGGGAACGCAGAGGACGCGGCCTTCGACCGGATTGAAGGCGCCGATCAGCCGGTCGATGACGGCGGCAGTGACCATCGGCATGTCGCCGAGACAGATGACGGCGCCGTCAACCGCGTCGGGGAGCGCGGCAAGCCCGCGTTTCACCGAGGTGGAAAGGCCCTGGGCGTGGTCGGGGTTGTGAACGAAGCGCGCCGCGAGCCCGGCCAGCGCCGCTTCGACCTTCTCCCGCTGATGGCCGGTGACCACCACCAGCGGATTGGCCTCGGACGCCGCGACCGCTTCGGCGACGCGCCGCACCATGGGCTTGCCGTCGATGCCGATGAGCAGCTTGTTGAGCGTTCCCATGCGCCGCGACTGGCCGGCGGCCAGCACCAGCCCGGCAATGCGCGGCGCCTGCGGCGCGTGCTTGGCCGCCTCGGCCGCCACCTTGGCGCGCGGCAAGGGTCGCGTCGGGATGTCGGCGAGCAGGCCGCCCACCCCCATGCGCATGATCTCGCCCGGCCCTGCGGGCAGGTCCGCCAGCAGGCGCTGGAGCACCCAGTCGAAGCCGTTGACCTTGGGCGAGCGGGCGCAGCCCGGCAGCCCCAACACCGGCACCGTGCCGCGCCGGCCCAGCAGCAGCAGATTGCCGGGATCGACCGGCATGCCGAAATGCTCGATGACGCCGCCCGCCGTCGTGATCGCCGCAGGGATGACATCGCGCCGGTCGACGATGGCCGAGGCGCCGGCGATCAGCACCAGCTCGGCGCCCTCGGCGAGGGCGGCGGCGATTTCGGGCGCCAGCGCCGCGACGGCGTGCTCGCAGCGGCGCTCGAGCGGGAGCGAGCTGCCGAGCGCTTCCAGCCGGTCGCGCGTTGCCGCGACCGTCTTGTCGAGGACGCTCTCCTTCAAGCCGGAAAGCCGCGTCTGGATCAACGCCACGCGCGTCTCGCGAAACGGCGCCACGGAGAAGAGCGGGCCGCCCGCCGCCGCCTCAAGGCAGGCCGCCACCGATTGGCGCCGCACGGCGAAGGGAATGATCTTGACGGTCGCCACCATCTGCTTCGGCGCCACCATCGCATAGGGCTCGATGGTGGCCAGCGTGATGGTCTCGTCGACGAGGTTGAAACGGTCGATCCGCGCGCGGTCGAAGACAAGGAGTCCAGCGGCTTGCGCGAAGAGATTGACACGGCCGGTGAAGGGCGGGGCGAGGCTGACATGGCGGCCGGCGAGCGGGCGCGCAAGCTCGGCGGCGGCGGCGTTCTCGTCGATGTCGTCGGGCTCGAGACGGGCGGCGACGACGGTGCGGCGGCCGGCGGATTTGAGCGCCGCGACATCTTCGGCGCTGAGCACGCGGCCTTTCCGCAGGCTGCGGTCGCCGGCCTTGAGCGAATGGGCGAGCACCGCGCCGACGGCCTCGTCGACGGGGACCTCGCCGAATTTCATGCCGCCTCGCGGTCGTTCTGCGCCTCGCTGCGCAGCACCTGGGTGATCTCGGCCATGATGGCAATGGCGATCTCGGCCGGCGAGATGGCGCCGATATCGAGTCCGACCGGCCCATGGATGCGCGCGAGATCCGCTTCGCCGAAGCCGAGCGCGGTGAGCCGCTTGCACCGCGCCGCATGGGTCTTCTTCGAGCCCAGCGCGCCGATATAGAACGCATCCGAGCGCAGCGCCGCCGCCAGCGCGGGATCGTCGAGCTTGGGGTCGTGCGTCAAGGTGACGATGGCGGTGCGCCGGTTGGGCTTGAGCTTTTCCAGCGCCTCATCCGGCCAATCGGTCGAGAGCGTCAGGTCGGGGAAGCGCTCATCGCTGGCAAAGGCGGTGCGGGGATCGATGACGGTGACGAGATAGCCGGTAAGCGCCGCCATGCGCGCCAGCGGCTGAGCGATATGCACGGCGCCAACGATGATACAGCGCAGCCGCGGATTGAAGACCTCGACAAAGACCGGGCCTTGAGCCGTGTCGACGGTGGTGCTGCGGTCTTCGGTCACGGCCTTGCGAATGGCCGTAAGCGTGGCCGCGTCGAGCGCCAAATCGCCGCTTGTTTCAGAGCCTTGCAAGAAACTTTGAAGGCCGCTCGTGAGGTGCGTGACCAGCACCGCAGCGCGGCCGGCACGGCTCGCAGCAAGCGCCTGTTCCAGGAGCGGCAGCTTCATTCGACGCGCTCGACGAAGACCTGGATCTTGCCGCCGCAGGCGAGGCCCACTTCCCAGGCGCGCTCATTGCTGACGCCGAAGCTCAAGAGGCGCGGCTGGCCGTCGGCGATGCTTTTGAGTCCCTCCTCGATCACCGCGCCTTCGACGCAGCCGCCGGAGACCGAGCCGATGAAGCCGCCGGATTGCTCCAGCGCCAGCTTGGCGCCGACCGGACGAGGCGATGAGCCCCACGTCGACACGACCGTCGCCAGCGCCACGCCCTTGCCGGCGGCGCGCCAATCCGCCGCCTGCTGGAGGATCTCTTCATTGTCGCCCATGCTCTCACCCCGCTTCCCGCCAAGCCGCCGCCGCCTCCAGGCGGCGCGGCCCCGGCCGGGTCAATGCCACGACCAACTCTTCCAGGCTCTCCAGGCTGTGCACCGGACGGAACTCGTCCACATGCGGCAGGATTGCCTTCATGCCTAGTGATTTTGGCGCGAAACCCTCATAACGCAACAGGGGGTTCAGCCAGATCAGCCGGCGGCTCGATTTGTGCAGCCGGTCCATCTCCCGCCCGATGCCGACGCCGGCGTCGCGGTCGAGCCCGTCGGTGATCAGCAGCACGACCGCGCCCTGGCCCAGCACGCGGCGCGACCAGCGCCGATTGAACTCGGCGAGGCACTGGCCAATGCGGGTGCCGCCCGACCAGTCCTCCACCGCGTCCACCACCCGGTCGAGCGCCACATCCACGTCCTTTGCCCGCAGGAAGCGGGTGATGTTGGTGAGCCTTGTGCCGAAGAGGAAAGTGTGGACGCGGTCGCGGTCGTTGGTGACGGCGTGCATGAAATGCAGGAAGAGCCGGCTGTAGCGGCTCATCGAGCCCGAGATGTCGCAGAGCACGACCAGCGGCGGCGGCCGGAGGCGGCGGCGCTTGCGCTTGAGGCTCAGGAGGTCGCTCGAGCGTAGCTGGGCGCGCAAGGTGGCGCGCATGTCGGTGCGGTCGCCGCGCGGATCGGGCGCGAAGCGGCGCGTCGGCACGTCGGCGAGCGGCAGCACCATGCGGCGGATGGCGGCCTTCGCCTGGGCCACCTCGGCGTTCGACATCTTCTCGAAATCCGTCTTCCGCAGCATCTCGCGCTCGGAGAAGGTCATGGCGGCGTCGACCTCGATCTCGGTCTCGCGCGATCGCTCCTCGCCGGTGCCGGCGCCGGCATGCAGCGCCTCGGCGAGCCGGCGGCTCATCTCCTCGCCGGGTTCGGCGGCGCGCAACACCGGCAGCATCAGCGCCATCATCTTCTCCAGCAGCTCGGGGTTGCGCCAGAAGATGTGGAAGGCCTGGTCGAACAGCTCGCGCTGGTCCCTGCGGTTGACGAAGACGGCGTGCAGCGTCCAGTAGAAATCGCCGCGGTCGGCAATGCCGACGGCGCGCACCGCTTCCACCGCCGCCAACACCTTGCCCGGTCCGATCGGCAACCCCGCGGCGCGCAAGGTGCGCGCGAAATACATGATGTTGGCAAGCAGCCGCCCGGCCATCAGCCGGCCGCCGCAAGCTCCTGCTTCACCTGGGTGAGCAGGCGCTGCGCCTCCGAGCCCTGGATCTTGGCGATGTCATCCTGGTATTTCAGCAGCACGCCGAGGGTGTCGTTGATCGCCTCGGGCGTCAGCGCCAGCACGTCGAGCTGGGTCAGCGCATGCGCCCAGTCGATGGTCTCGGCAACCCCCGGCAGCTTGAACAACTCGGTGGTGGCGCGCAGCTTCTGGACGAAGGCGACGACCTCGCGCGACAGGCTCTCGGCGGCGCCCGGCGCCTTCACCTTGAGAATCTCGAGCTCGCGCTCGGCGTCGGGGTAATCGACCCAGAAATAGAAGCAGCGGCGCTTCAGCGCGTCGTGGATCTCGCGCGTGCGGTTGGAGGTGATGACGACGATGGGCGGTGATGCCGCCTTCACCGTGCCGATCTCGGGGATGGTGATCTGGAAGTCGGAGAGGACCTCGAGAAGATAGGCCTCGAACGGCTCGTCGGTGCGGTCGAGCTCGTCGATCAGCAGCACCGGCGGCCCCGCAAGCTCGGGCTCGAGCGCCTGCAGCAGCGGGCGCTTGATCAGGAAGCGGTCGGAGAAGATCTCCTCCTCGACGGTCTCGCGGCTCTCGTTGCCGGCCTCGGCGAGGCGGATCTCGATCATCTGGCGGGCGTAATTCCACTCATAGACCGCCGAGGCGACATCGAGGCCCTCATAGCATTGCAGCCGGATGAGCCGGCGGCCCAGCGTCTCGGCCAGCACCTTGGCGATCTCGGTCTTGCCGACCCCGGCCTCGCCCTCGAGGAAGAGCGGCCGATTGAGGGTGAGCGCGAGATAGACGGCGGTGGCAAGGCTGCGGTCGCCGACATACTTGCCGCGGCGCAACAGCTCCAGCGTGTCGCCGACCGAGGCGGGCAGGGCGGGCATCAGGGTCCGTTCCGAGTGACGGGACGAGTTCTAGGAGATCATGCGCGAGATGGCAATTTCCCTCTCTCCTCCGTGGGAGGAGAGAGGGAGGACACGTGGTCTCAAAGCGGCGCTATCCTGCGGCTTGGACCGCGCGCTTGGCCATCACCGTCACCAGATGGGCGCGGTATTCGGCGCTGGCGTGGATGTCGGAATTGAGGCCGGCGGCGTTTTGCTTGATCGATGCCACGGCATCGGCGCTCCAGGATTTGCCGAGCGCGGCTTCCATCTCCTTCTGGCGGAAGACGACGGGGCCGGCGCCGGTGACGGCGACGCGCACGCCGCCGCCGGTGCGGGCCACCATCACGCCGACCACGGCATAGCGCGAGGCGGGGTTGGGGAATTTGACATAGGCCGCCTTCTCCGGCACGGGGAAGCTCACCGCGGTGATGATCTCATCGGGCGCGAGCGCCGTCTCGAACATGCCCTTGAAGAAATCATCGGCGGCGATCTTGCGCTTGTTGGTGATCACCGTCGCGTTCAAAGCGAGCACCGCCGCGGGATAGTCGGCGGCGGGATCGTTGTTGGCGACCGAGCCGCCGATGGTGCCGCGGTTGCGCACCTGCGGGTCGCCGATATGCCCGGCGAGATGAGCCAGCGCCGGGATGGCGCCGGTCACCACGTCGGAGGTGGCGACCTCGACGTGGCGGCTCATCGCGCCGACGACCACCGCATTGCCGTCGCGCTTGATGCCCTTGAGCTCGGCGATGCGGCCGAGATCGATGAGGTCGGAGGGCCTGGCGAGGCGCTGCTTCAAGGTCGGGATGAGCGTCATCCCGCCGGCGAGCAGCTTCGCCTCTTCCTTGCCAGCGATGGCCTTGGCCGCGTCGGCGAGGCTCTGGGGCCGCTGATACTCGAAATTATACATGGCTTCGCTCCCTTATTCCGCCGCGCGGGGCATGGTCTTGTCGGCGATCGCGCGCCACACGCGCTCGGTCGTCGCCGGCATCTCGAGATCGCGGATGCCGAGCGGCGACAGCGCGTCGACCACCGCGTTCATGATGGCCGCCGGCGCTCCGATCGCGCCGGCCTCGCCGCAGCCTTTGACGCCGAGCGGGTTGTGCGTGCACAACGTCGCGTGGGTGGCCACGTCGAAGGACGGCAGGTTGTCGGCCCGCGGCATGCAGTAATCCATGAACGAGCCGGTGACGAGCTGGCCGTCCGCGTCATAGACGGCATTCTCGTAGAGCGCCTGGCCGATGCCCTGGGCGAGACCGCCATGCACCTGGCCTTCGACGATCATCGGGTTGACGATGCGCCCGAAATCGTCGGCGGCGGTGAATTTGACCACCGCCACGCCGCCGGTGTCGCGGTCGATCTCGACCTCGGCGACATGGCAGCCGGCGGGGAAGGTGAAGTTCTTGGGGTCGTAGAACGCGGTCTCGTCCAGGCCGGGCTCGAGCTCCTCGATGGGATAGTTGTGCGGCACATAGGCGGTGAACGCCACCTGGCCGAAGGCGAGCGTCTTGTCCGTGCCGGCAACCGAATAGGTGCCGTCCTTGAACTCGATATCCGCCTCGGCCGCCTCGAGCAGATGGGCGGCGATCTTCTTGCCCTTGTTCACCACCTTGTCCATCGCCTTGACCAGCGCCGAGCCGCCGACCGGCAGCGAGCGCGAGCCATAGGTCCCGAGGCCGAAGGGGATCTTGGTGGTGTCGCCATGAACGACGTCGATCATCTCGAGCGGCACGCCAAGCCGGTCGGAGACGAGCTGGGCAAAGGTCGTCTCGTGGCCCTGGCCGTGGCTGTGCGTGCCGGTGAAGACGGTGATGCTGCCCGTCGGATGGACGCGCAGCTCCGCCGTCTCGTAGAGCCCGGCACGGGCGCCGAGCGCTCCCGCCACGGCGGAGGGCGCGATGCCACAAGCCTCGATATAAGTGGCGATGCCGATGCCGCGCAGCTTGCCGCGCTTGGCCGCCTCCTGCCGGCGCTGCTCGAAGCCGGCATAATCAGCCGCCTTCAATGCCATGTCGAGGGTGGTGAAGTAGTCGCCGCTGTCATAGGCGAGCGCCACCGGCGTCTGGTAAGGATAGGCGTCCTTCGGGATGAAGTTGCGCCGGCGCAGCTCCGCCGGATCGGTCTTCAGCTCGCGCGCCGCCGCGTCGACGAGGCGCTCGACGACGTAGCAGGCTTCCGGCCGCCCGGCGCCGCGATAGGCGTCGACCGGCACGGTGTTGGTGAAGACCGACTTGACCTCGACATAGACGGCCGGCGTGGTGTAGGTGCCGGCGAGCAGCGTGCCGTAAAGGTAGGTCGGGATCGCGGTGGCGAAGGTGGAGAGGTAGCCGCCAAGATTGGCGATGGTGGCCACCCGCAACGCCAGGAACTTGCCCGCCTTGTCGAGGGCGAGTTCCGCCCGGGTGACGTGGTAGCGGCCTTGCGCGTCGGAGGCGAAGCTCTCGCCGCGCTCGGCCGTCCATTTGATCGGCCGGCCGACGCGGGAGGAGGCCCAGGTCACGATCGCCTCCTCGGCGTAATGATAGATCTTCGAGCCGAAGCCGCCGCCGACATCGGGCGCCACCACGCGCAGCTTGTGCTCCGGAAGCTGCAGTACGAAGGCGCCCATCAGCAGCCGGATGACATGGGGGTTCTGGCTCGTGGTGTAAAGCGTGTACTCGCCGGTGGCGCGGTCGTATTCGCCGATCGCCGCGCGCGGCTCCATCGCGTTGGGCACCAGGCGGTTGTTGACGATGTCGAGCCGGGTCACATGCGCCGCCTTGGCGAAGGCGGCGTCGACCGCGGCTTTGTCGCCGAGATGCCAGTCGTAGCAGAGATTGCCCTTGGCCTGCTCGTGGAGCTGGGGCGCGCCGGGCTTCAGCGCAGCCTCGGCGGAGACCACGGCGGGCAACGGCTTGTAGTCGACGACGATCAGCTCCGCCGCGTCCTTGGCCTGAGCCCGCGTCTCGGCGATGACGACGGCAACGGGATCGCCGATATGCCGCACCTTGCCTTGCGCCAGCACCGGATGGGGCGGCTCCGCCATGGGCGAGCCGTCCTTGGAATGGATCAGCCAGCCGCAGGGCAGGCCGCCGATCGGCATGTCGGCACCGACAAAGACGGCGAGCACGCCCGGCGCGGATTTTGCCTTGGTGGCGTCAATGCCCTTGATCTCGGCATGGGCATGCGGGCTGCGCAGGAGGAAGGCATGGATCTGGCCCGGACGGTTGATGTCGTCGGTGTAGGTGCCTTTGCCCGTGAGGAAGCGTGCGTCTTCCTTGCGGCGCACGGGCGCGCCGATCCCGGTGGCGGCCATTATCCGGCCCTCCCCATCGCCTCGGCGCCGGCCTTGATCGCCTTCACGATGTTATGATAGCCGGTGCAGCGGCAGATATTGCCTTCGAGCCATTCGCGGATCTGGCGCTCGGTCGGGTTCTTGTGTCGCTTGGCGAAGTCCACGGCGCTCATCACCATTCCCGGGGTGCAGAAGCCGCATTGCAGCCCGTGATGCTCGCGGAAGGCCTCTTGCATCGGGTGCAGCGCGTCGCCGCCGGCGAGCCCTTCGATGGTGGTCACGTGCGCGCCGTCGGCCTGCAGCGCCAGCAGCGTGCAGCTCTTCACGGAATCGCCGTTCATATGCACGACGCAGGCGCCGCATTGGCTGGTGTCGCAGCCGACATGGGTCCCGGTGAGAGCGAGCTGCTCGCGCAGGAGCTGGACGAGAAGGGTGCGCGGCTCGACGGTGGCTGTGACCGATTTGCCGTTCACCGTAAGGGTCACGGTGGCCATGGATTTCACTCCCTTGTATTCGTTGTCCCTACCGTTTCTCGCGACGCCGTGCCGGTCAAGGCCGCCCGGAGCGCCGCGGGGACGAGGATAGGGCGAGTTTCGTGCGCCGGAGGCGCCCGGTCAAGCCGGTCAATGCCCGCCGAGCGTGAAGAGATAGAGCAGCACCGCGACGATGATCACCAGCCCCGTCACCCACACCGCCGGGGGGAGCCGGAACGCGGGAGCGGCGGCCGGTGCGGGCGGGGGAGCCGCTGCCTCGGCGGCGGGGGCGACGGCGGCGCCCACCGCGGCGGAGAAGCGCGCGAAGAAATCCTCCGCCATCTTGCGCGCGGTGGCGTCGATCAGGCGCGAGCCGATCTGCGCCAGCTTGCCGCCGACATGCGCCTCGACGGCATAGCTGAGCTTGGTGCCGCCATCGGCATCGCTGAGCTTGACGGTGGCGCCGCCCTTGGCGAAGCCCGCGGCGCCGCCGCTGCCTTCGCCGGTGATCTTGTAGCCGTTGGGCGGATCGAGGTCGGAGAGCGTCACCTTGCCGCCGAAGCGCGCCTTCACCGGACCGACCTTGGCGGTGACCTTGGCCTGCAGCTCGGTGTCGGAGAGCTTCTCGATCTCCTCGCAGCCCGGGATGGATTGCTTCAGGATCTCGGGGTCGTTGAGCGCGGCCCACACCTTCTGGCGCGGTGCGGGGATCAGGAACTCTCCGGTCATGTCCATGACGGCTTTCCTCCGGGCGTTTCTTGAGCGGCGGCGAGCCTATCGCGCGCGCGTCGGGCGGGCAAGAATGGAGGCGCGAGACGGCGCCGCGCCGGGGATTGCGCTTGACGGGTGGGACGCCAGGGCTTAAGCCCCCGCCCGGTTCCGCGGAAGAGACAGTGCCGGCGGAGACGATTGAACCACTGTGCGCGCTGCGCAAGCGCGAAGAGTGACTTTTTGTGCTCGATGCCGGCGGAAGCGCGGCATCGAAGCCTATGCGCCGACCGACAATGTACCGGAGCTCTCTGCGCGCACCGATGGCGAAGGCCGGCCGGCTGTCTTTTCGGAGTGGTTGAGAGCGAGCCGCGCCGCTGCTGATGACGGTATTTTCGTGCCGTCGGTGCGCGGCGGTATGCTGGCCGGCGTATGAGGTATCCCTCTGGCCGCTGTGAGACCAGCGGCGCGCGAAAACCGTCAAGGTTGCGGGGTCTGTTTCACCTCGCTGCTCGGGCGAACCGCTTCCCTGTGCTCATAACTGCGCGACGCCCTTGCGTGGGGGAGCGGTGGCAAAGGGGGCCGATAGGCGGAGAATTCACCGCGTAGCTGTTGAACGAGAAATAGCGGGCGTCTTCGTGCATCATCTAATGTTCGCCAGAGGTATTCCCCAAGAACGCCAAGCATCATAAGCTGCAAGCCGCCGAGCAGAAGCACCAGCACGCTCAGTTGGGTCAATCCCGGAACGAGGGTGCCGTATAAGATGCGGTTGATGATCTGAACCGCCATGAACAGGAACGTCAGCGCGGCGATGATTATGCCGACAAGCGAGCCGATCCGTATCGGCAGCATCGAAAACGACACGATGATGTCGACAGCCGCTCTCAGCTTGCGTTGAAATGACCATTTCGAACGCCCGACCTCGCGCCTTTGCCGCTGGTAGGCGATTTGCGTCTGCCGAAAGCCGGTAAAAAGCGCAAGAGTGGTAATGCTGCGATTTCGCTCGGGAAAAGCGTTGAGAGCGTCGACCACGATGCGATCGAGGAGACAAAAGCCGCCGCTCCCCGATGCGGGAAAATTCGGCAGGGCAATGCGGCGAATGGTCGCCGCGAATACCCGCGAGAAGAAGCGGTCTGCCGCAGGATCGTCCCGGGCCGCGCGCACCGCCCAAACCACATGAAAACCCTCGCGCCATCGCTCCAGCAGGCGCGGGATCTCCCGTGGGTGGTCCTGCAAGTCCCCGGCGATTACAACCGCAGCATCGCCGTCTGCGAACTGCAGACCCGCCGAGTCGGCGATGGCGCCGCCGTAATTGCGCGAGAGCTGAATGATCTTCACGCGGGGATCAACGGTATTGGCTTCGCAGAGCAGCGCAAAGGTGTCGTCACTGCTGCCGTCGTCAACGAAGAGGAATTCCCAGGCGAAGCCGACCGTTCCATCGGCCATCTGCCGCAGCGCATCGCACATCGGACGAACGTTCCCGCTTTCATTATAGACGGGGACGATCACCGAGATTAGCGGCGAATTGTCGGAGTGATTTTGGGCGGTGCTAGGCATGTCCATACGATCTCCGTTGCGGACGCCAAGACATAGCGGCAACATCAGCCGATACGCTCGGCAACCGCGACATGACAACGGCGATTGCGGCCCTCCCGACCAAGGTCGCGAAGCAGGGCGGTCGTCTCGTCAAGATGCGCAACATCGCTCGTGGCGATCAGTTCTTTGTGCCGCATCCAGCCCAGTACCATCGCCAGCAATGATGTTCCACGGACAGAATTAACCCTCAGGCCATTGCGGCTCAACATGGCGACCAGCTCCGCCTCCGTGAAGCAACGGGTGCGCATCGTCGCGTCGCCCTCGCCGTCGACAATCGAATGAGAATGGCTCGAGTCGAGCATCGGCGCGATTCCGTGATAAAGGAGCCGGAGGAACAGCCCTCCCTCGTAATCGCGCTCGGAGAGAAGCATTTTTCCCCCGCGCTTGAGAACACGCACGCACTCGCGCAGACCGCGCTCGTAATCATCGTTGAGGTAATAGAGACTCTCGATTGCCAGCACTGTCGAGGCGCAGCCAGTGGCAAGTGGCAAGGATCTTGCGTCTGCCTCCAGTAGCAATACGCGTTCCAACCAGTCGGGAGCCTCTGCTTTTATCCGTGAGCGGAGGCGAGCAAGCGCTTCCGCGACCGCGTCAACGACAACGACGCGCTGGAATCCCTGCTCGAGCCAAGGCCGTGTATTTCGACCATCGCCGCCGCCGACATCGACGATGACTGCTTCCACGGACGGGGGGCGCACTTCGCGCAGATATTCGTGATAGATCGGCGTGTCCAGCGCGCTCATGGCGTATGGGATTTTTGCTCGTTCCCAGAAATGCGCGCCGCCGAGCCTCTTATAGATCCTGATGTTATCGTCCTCCTTCGTCATAGGCATACGGACGATCCCCGATTCGACCAGGCCCACATCGGAGCCGTCCTGCCGCACCAGGCGGTTGTCCCGAAGCGTCAACGCCTGGTCAGTCTGCGGACATCGGAGGATTTCCAACGCCCATAAAGGAAGATCGGCGAATCGATCGGTCACGAATGCCTGTCCCGGTAATGGACATGCTTGACGCTGATCCGGTTCCGAGGCGGCGCGTTCATAGCGCGCATTGCGCCTTGATGCCGGCGCTATGAGCGAAGGAGACAAGGGCTTCGCGCAGCGCCGGGTATTGGGCGCTGCATATTATCCGGCCCATTGAATCGGCCGCGAGCACGCCGCCGAGGAGCGGAGTCTGAAGCTTGGTGAAGCCGTTGCACTCCGCCGGCGGAGAAAACAGACCATCCGCGGCCTCCAGCGTGAGATACTCGCCGAGATTTCCGATATCGGTCGCAACGCCATTGCCGAAAACGACAGCCAATCCTGCCGCGCGTGCACCGCGCGCAAGTGCCAGGGATTCCGAGATACCAAAGTTCTTGAACAGTTTCAATTTCACTCCATAGGAGCCCATCGCCGCCGCACGCGCAATATCGTCTTCATCGTAGATGCATTCATCGAGAAGGATGGGCGCGAGTCCGGCGCGGCAGAGGGATTCCATGTCGGACCAGGCCTCGCGATGAACCGGCTGCTCGAACCAAAGCAGGCGCGAGGAGGCACAATCCGCGAGCAAGGCGGCAAAACGACGCGCATCCTCCGCCGAAAAGCCCTGGTTCGCGTCGAAGACCACGTGGAACCGGCGATCCGGAAATTCCTGAAGGGCGCAGCGCGCAGCCTGCGCATTGGCGTCGAGCGAGCCGCCCACCTTCACCTTGATGTAGGCGAAGCCAAGATCAAGCTGCTGGGCGATTGCAGCGCGGAAACGGGTAAGGGGGATTTCACCAGAGACCGGCGCATTGAGCGGAAATCGATTGGGCGCGGCCTGGGCCAGATAGCGCGGCAGCTCGACCGCTGTCATTACCGCCGAGGCGGCAAAGGGATTGCGAGCCCGTTCGCCGCGCGCGCGGCGAATGAGGGTTTCTTCGTTCCTCGCTGCGTCGCCTTCGAGAATTCTGGCGATTGTCGCACATATGCTTTCCGTAGTTTCCCATCCATATCCGGGTAGCGCCACGGCCTCGCCGAGTCCGACATCGCCATCTTCGTCCTCGGCATAGACCCAGATCGACTCGTAGGCCGTCAGCCGGGCAAACGACAGATCGTAGGGTTTCTCCAGCGGACAGGACGTTCGGCCCCAACCGAGCCGCCTGAAACGGCGCGTTCCGGCCTTAGGATCCGACGGCATTTCGGCGTAGACGGATGGAAGCCTCCCGTGCCATTCGCGCTTCCCGGTCATCGACCATGAGGCGGCGACGCTTTAGCCGGTCATCCTCGGCATCCTTGTTCGCGCTTAGCACGTAGCCGACCGGATGGTACCGGTGGCCCGGGTTGACGCTGAGCGCCAAACGACCGGCCGCGAGACGGCCCGCCATCGCGATTGCGTTTTTCAAGCCGTCAACGAGCTGATCAACGTCGACCACGGCGTCCCCGACGATACGACCAACGAGCGGCCGCGACATGACGGTATGGTGACGCAGGAACGAGGTCATCAGCCGGATCGAGTAGGTGTCGTATCCGGCGCTCTCCGTCAAGGTGATCGGCGCCACGAGAAGATCCGACCAGGCGTAGTCGCCACGCCGCAGGTAGCGGGTTCGTTCGATGAAAGTCTGATAATTGCCGACCATTCGCGAACGGTCCCGGGCCGTGGCCACCACCGGAATCAAAGCGTCGTGGTGCAGCAGATTGGCGTGCAGCTCCGGTAGATCGTCGTTTTCCGACTTGATGATACAGCGATAGACATCGTCGATGTCGATGTGCGTAGGACAGATGTCGCAGGCAATGCAGCGCTTGATGCTGCGTCGGGTCAAATCCACGACGGTTGCCTTCATATGCGATCTCAATTGCGCGGCCAGCGCGTCGACGATGCGCTGCGCAATTCCGTCGACATCCTCGAGGATCAGGAAGAGCGCGCCGGGCAGTGTGTTAAGTTGGCGCGTCGTCGCCAAGGCCGGTAATACCTTGGCCATTCGCCGTCCGACGCCCATCGAGGTGTCGATGCCGTACATATCCTTGTGCATCGTCCCGACGTCGCCGGCATGTCCGGTGCCGCCATATTGAGCGGTGGTGTCGCTGTCGTTGCCCACCGCGAGCATCCCTAGGCCGAGCATGTCGATCATTTGGTAGATCAAGGTCGTTTCCTGCCCGCCGTTGCGCTTTGCGCCGACCGCGATGCCGCCATAGAGTCGCCCCGCGAGGCCCTCGCGCAGCGAGCGGTCTCGGGCGATAAAGTCGATGAGGCTTTCGGCCAGACTGCCGCGGTCGCCGAAATACACCGGCCCCGAAAGGAGCAGCCCATCGGCCTCAAGCAAAGCCTGGCGAAGACGCTCTGGATGGCGGAGGTTGCCATTCGTGTCGAAATACTCGGCGAGCGACAGATGCGCGACCTCGGCGCCTTCCTGCGCCGCCGCCCACAGCGCCGCAGCCAAAGCCACTTCGGAATTGCTAAGCCCGCTTTGGCCGTTGGATTTCGCCAGGTTCCGATAGATCTCGAGAAACGTCCTACCCTCGCGGCGGCCGGCCTGGAGAAAGTTCTCAAGGTGCAGTTCCGACTCACGGGTCAGGAATTGCATCAGCGACGCCTTGTCCGAATTTTCGGCAAGCTGCTCGACGAGCCGCCGGTTGCCGCCGCCCCATCGTGCGTTGCGCAGGCTCGCGGCAATACCGAGCAACCGTGGCGCACATGCAGTCATGTCAAAGTTCCCCCCGGCGAGGATAGCCTAACAGGCGGGAAAGTTTCACCTTTGCGCCGGCAAAAGTCAAACGCTGCGACCCGGCTGGGAGGTTGCCGCGCGCCACAACGCATTGATCGCGCCGGCCGGTGCGGTGGGAATGCGGCGTGACGCGACGTGCGACAAAAGGTCCAGCAAAAAGGTCCGAATTCCTCGACCGGGATGGCGTGCGGCCAGCAGCCGCGCGGGATCGTGAAAGAAGCCTTTGGTCGTGACATAGAAGGGGTCGGTAGGGGCGTTCACATAGACGATGTTCGGATGGAAATCGAGCACCTTGAGGCCCGGACGCTCGAGGCCGAGACGGGCGAAGTCGAAATCGGTGACGCCGTTCATGATGTCGAAATGATCGGCATAATAGGTCGGGATCTCGATGATGCCATGATGCTTCCAGAACGGCCGCAACCCGTCGACGAACGGCATTTGATAGCTACAGTCATATTCGATGCCGAGACGACGATAGAGCGGCAGGAGGGTCGAATCGTAATGGAGGCTGTGGGAACGGACACCCTTGGCTTCGGGGGCGAAAGCGAGCGTCGTCGTGACCACGTGGTCCTGGACCTCCTCATCGGATCGGGTTGCGGCATCCGGTAGGCGTCGATAGGTGTCGCTGCTGCGGCGAAAATTCGGATGAAGCCCACGCTCGTGGCCCGGCACCACCACCCCTGCATGGGTCACGAAAAACGTCGCGACAATTCCATGGTCATCGAAGAGCGCCCGCAAATCGTCGAGCACGGCTGGTGACGCCCATTCCACATCGACGGTGAAGCAGACCGTGTTAGGAGCGAGACCATCGGGCCAGCGAAAATCGCTCGGGATCATGCGGTGCGCCTGGGGGAAAGAGACCGGCCGGCATTGTAGCCGCTTCAAACTTGGGGTAAAAGATGATCGCCATGATTGCGGTTCGGCGAGGTGAACAGGAGGCCGCTATTCTGCGCCGCTCGATCGATCCGGATACCGCCGCGCGGGCTCAGCCTTTCCACCGGCCGTTTGGACGGTAGCGCCCGCGATGGAGGAGGTGGTCGTTCTCGGAGCAGAGGCCCAGGCGGCGAGTTCGCTCGCCTTGGCGTTTCCCGAGCGGCGCTTCGTTTTCGTCAGCGATTGTCCCGTCATCGACGGATGGGATCTGGCGAATGTTCGCATGCTCTACAGTGAGCCGCAGCAGGCTTTGCGCTATGTGGCGGGAAAGGAATCAGTGCCGCTGTCGGCGCGGTGGCGGCAGGATCCGGAGGCAACAAGCCTCTCGAGTCTTTTCCCCCTGATCGACGATCGCCTCCCCGGTAGCATTGTGCCGTTGCTGCGCCATCCATCGACGGTAATGCGCGCGATCGCCAAAGGAGATCGGTGGCATCGCCCCGATTATCCGGTGGCCGGTACGGCATCCGAGCTTGCCGATCTCGCCGATCCTCACGGCTGCGGGCTGGTCTATCAGGAGTTCATCGCCAATAAGGGAACGGTGATGGCCATCGGCCGGCGCGCGAGATCGGGCTTTGTCGCAATAGGGCTCTTTCGCGTCCTGATGGAGCGGTTCTTTCGCATCGATCTCCTGCAAGCGGCAGAAAGCGTCGCGATGCCGGATCTCTGGAATGCCTCCCGGGCGGTACTTGCGGCGCTTTCCTGGCAAGGCTGGTTTACCATGAATTGGCTCCTAAGCGATGCCGAGCCGCGTCTTTCGGCCTTTCGCCCGGTTCCCAAATCCGTCTTCGGCTGCTTCCGCAGGGCCGGCATCGATCTGTTCGTTCCTCCCGTCGAAGATACGCTCCTTCCCCCGGGGTTGCGCATGGTCGCGGCGCCTCATTACGCGGAGTTTCAATGGCTCAGGGGATAGTCGATGTTCTCGTGCTTTCCGCCAGCGCATCGGCGGTCAACTACATCAAGACTCTCGCCGGCAATCCCGGCATAAGATTGCACGTCACCGATGCCGATCCCTATTGCCCAGGGCTCTACGATCGCGGAGTCATACCGGCCTGGCTGCCGCGCGCGCGAGAGACCGGAGCCTATCGTGCCGCGCTCGACCGGCTACTCGTGGATCGCGGCATCGACGTGTTGATCCCGACTTCCGATTACGATGTCGAGGCGGTCGTCGATTATCTGCATGACGGCTGGTCGCCAAAGCCGCGTTTGTTTCGGCCGCCGTGGCGGGCTCTCCATGATCTCTCCAGCAAGGAGCGTCTGATGGCACGCGTCGGCGACGCGTTGCCTCACGTCGTGCCGCGAACCTGGAGATCGGGCGAAGCTACCGCCGGTATACCCCATCCCGTCGTGGTGAAGCCGATCGCGGAAAGCGGCGGGAAGGGCGTCAGCATCGTTCATCGCTCCGAAGACCTGCCCGCGGCGCTTGCGCGCGCGACGGCCCTCTATGAGGAGGCATATGTCGTTCAGGAATTCGTCCCGGGGCGTACTTATGTGGTGACGCTGGTCTATGATCAGGTGGGCCGGCTTGTCGTCGCGGTACCAATGCGCTCGAATCTGACATTCTTCACCTGGGGCGGCGGCGGCTGTGCCGGAGAGCTTGTGGACGCTCCGGAACTGCAGCACCTCAGCCACGCCGTGATCGAGGCCTGCGGCGGCTGGTGTGGGCCAATCAACCTCGAATGGCGCCATCACAGCGAGACCGGCGGCTATTATCTGATGGAAGCCAATTGTCGGCTCAACGGCTACAGCTACCTCACGACCATGAATGGGCTTTCGCTGCCGCGGGTTGTCCTGTCGCTGCTCCTCGAATCGCCATTGCCGCCACTTGACCTGCCTCCGTCGCGCAGCCGCCGGAATTTCGTACTCGGCTACCGTGAGACGGCGGTTGACCGGTGGATCGTGGACCCAGGCTGATGATGAACGTGCCGAGTCCGCCGGTCATGATTGCACCGCTCGATCGGGACGAAGAGGCGCAGTGGGGAAGATTTCTCGAGACCGCGGATCATGCGACGGTGTTCCACGACCTTCGCTTTCTCGCCTACCATCCGCCTGGACGTTTCCGGTTTCACCATCTGGTAGCACGGCGTGCAGGTGAGATCGTGGCGCTTCTGCCTGGCGGCTTTGCCGCTGACGACGAGCGCCCGATGTTTGTCTCGCCGCTCGGCGGATCGGTCGGCGGGCCGGCACTGAAGCCCGATCTTGCCGCGAAAGACATTTTGGAGCTTGTTGCTTCGTTTCAGAACCACGCTCGCGTGCAAGGCTGGTCCGGCATCGAGATGACGCTGCCCCCTGCGATCTACCATGAGCGTGCTTCCGACATACTGGGCTTCTCGCTGTTTTTTCGGGGCTTCCGGCTGACGAATCGGTGGCTCTGCCCGATGATCCCGCTTATACCGGGCAGGCGAGACCAGTATCGAGGACTGTTCCGCGGCACCTATGCCAACCGCGTGCGTGCCAACTTGAGAAGGGGATTTTCCATCGTCGATGGCGGAGTCGAGCAGCTCGAGAATTTCCTCGCCGTTTTCCGTGACACCTATGAGCGCCATGGCGTTTCCGCCACCCACGCTCCGGAGGAAATTGCCGACCTGCTGCGGCGGCTGCCGGAGCGCGTCAGACTCCATATCGCGCTGTTCCATGGCGAGCCGGTGGCTGGCCTTCTGGTATTCCTTATCAATCCGCGGGTCGCATATACGTTCTACATTTGCATGAGCGCCGCCTACCCGCGCGAATCCGGCAACGTGTCGGCCGTCGCCTCTCTGATCGATTGGCTGTCAGAACGTCATTATCGCTGGCTCGACCTCGGCCCGACTGCTCGGGCGTCCAGCTTCAATGCAGGCGTCACCTTCTTCAAGGAAGGTCTCGGCGCGATCGGCCAATGCCGCGACCAATGGCGCTGGATCGCAACGGACGAAGTTTCCGCCGTCGCGAACTGATGGTCGTTCAAAATGGGCAGCGAAGAAATCAACCGATCGTCCCTTGACGCCGCCCCCCGAAGCCTGTCGCTGCCCGCGACCGCAGTCATTTTCGTTCTGCTCGTCGCCGTGCTTTGCGTTGCCTTCATGCTCAATGCCAATTTTCTGCTGTTTGGGCTTGATGGAATGGATTGGACGATCACCTTCGCGACGCAGGCGTTGGATAAAGTTCCGTTCACGCAGGAGGGCGTCGACCCGCTGCAGGGCAGCTTTGATGCCTATGTTCCTGTCTTTCGCGAGTATCTGCTGCCGGACGCGCTGGCGCTCATCTTCTCTCACGCGCCGGCGAGCAGGGTTGTGATCTACGCGAACTACGGGGCGTTCCTGCTTCTCGCGGCCTATCAGTGTGCTCGCCGAACGGGATTCGACCGGCCGGCGGCGCTCTTGGGGGGATTCATGCTGCCGGTTGTGAGTCTCCCGGTTTTTTTCAATCACACGAGCCAGTTCTATCCGCTCTTCTCGCTCAATCCGCACATTTCCCAAATCGTCGCCATGTCGCTGCTGATTGTCGCCGCATTTTGGGCGATCGACGGTCGATCGCCGGCGCGGTCGATCGCCTTGATCTTCGTCCCGGCTCTCTGCGTCGTTCTGTCGATTCTTGGCAACGCCGGCGGCTTCGTTCTGCTGGTGCCGGCGACGGCCATCTACGGCGGCGCATCCCTGTTTCTGCGACAAGATCGGCGCGATCGGGCGATGCGTGTTGTCGCGATCGCGCTGGCGATTGTCGTCCCCGCCGCGCTCGGGATGATCACGTATTACCGCGGCCTTGTCGGCTACACTGCCTATAACTTCTTTTCTGACGAGTTCGAGCAGACCCGCGCCAGTCTCTTCTCGGCCTCGACGCTCTACTGGCTCTCGCCCTTTGGAAAATACGCGATCGCCGGCGGCCTGCTGGGTGCGGCCGGCATCGCCCTGATGCAGCGCGGCGGACTGCGCCTCTTCGCGCTGACCCATCTTGCCGCAACCTTGGGCGTTCTGACCGCTGCTACCGCCGTTGTGACCTATGCCGACTGGTACAAGGGACCTTCGCCGGTTTATTTCGAGATTGCATTCTGGCCCTACAGCTTGTTCTTCGGCGCGGCCGTCGTTCTGGCAGTCGGCGGAGCGATTCTGCGCCTATTGGCGCGAATCGCGCGGGTACGCGCCGTCGTCGCGATCGCGCGACAAAGCGCGGCAACGATTCTCGTGATCGTGGCGGGAATTGTGCTCGTCTATGACGTCGCTGGAGCGTTGCGGTCGCCGCAAAGGCAAATCAGCAAGAATCAGTTCTTTCCGATCCGGCCGACGGCGATCACCGATTATCTCGCGAAAACCACCGCGCTCAAGCCGGGAGCGCCTTTCAAAGGCCTTGTTGCGACGGTCGACGGCATTGATGGCAATTCGTCAATCGATTGGTTCGTGTTGCACGATCGCGACGCCGAGCTATGGCAAAAGACGGGTAACGACCACCGTATCGTTGGACTCAAATACTTTGGCATTCCGACCCTGTTCGACTACTCGACATACATGACGCCGCCCTACTATTTGCTGCTGAGCGATTTTCTGTCGCGCCCCGCCGATCGGCAGGTCCGCTCGATCGTGCTGCTGTCGCGACTCGATGCGCCAATAATGCAGCTCTGGGGCGTGCGCTATGTGATCGTGGACTCGGATTCCGGGATCGGAACGACGGTTGCGACCGTAGCCGTCCCCGGCGGGCCCGCACTCTTGCTCAAAGAGCTGCTCGATCCCAATCTCGGCGACTATTCGCCGACCGAGGCGATCCAGGTGCCCGATTACCGGTCCGGACTGCGGATCTTGCATGGAAGCGGCTTTGACGGTCGAACGCGTGTGGTCACCGACAGCACGCTCGATGGGCCGTTTGTCGCGGCGAGCAGCGTTCAGCTCGTTTTCGAAAGGGACGGGTTTCACATAAGCGCGCAAAGTCGCAGTCGCTCACTGCTCGTTCTGCCGGCGCAGTATAGTCACTGCTGGTCCGTCCAAGGCTCGGGGGAGCCGCATCTTTTCCGCGCCGATCTCATGCAGTTGGGCGTCAGCTTTTCCGGCGCCCTTGATGCCGAACTTGTCTTTCGCTATGGCCCCCTTTTCGCGGGGCAATGCCGCGTCGACGACGCCAACGATATGATCAGGCTTCGCATTGGCGAGGCACGCGAATATGATGCGGCTGACGCTGGCAAGCCGTGATTGGCCGCAAGACCATTGGATGGGGGTAGGATGAGCATCAGAATCGGCGTGGTCGGATTCGGCTACTGGGGGCCGAATCTTTTCCGCGCCTTCGCAAGCCATCCCGGCTACGAAGTGATCGCCGTCGCTGACCCACGCGGCGTCAATCGGGAGAAGGCGCGGCGCATCGACGGAAGGTTGCTGACTTTCGATGACGGAGCGGAGCTCATTGAAAGCGGCAAGATCGACGCTGTGGCGATTGCGACGCCGGTCGCGACCCATCGAGAGCTTGCGGCTCGCGCGCTCCGCCGCGGAAAGCACGTCCTTGTCGAGAAGCCGCTCTGCACGCGAGCCGAGGAGGGCGTCGAGCTTATCGAGCTTTCGAAGCGCCACGGTGCCGCGCTGCTCGTCGATCACGTCTACGTCTTCCATGACGCCGTGCGGAAGATGAAGGGGCTCAAAACCTCCGGCGCGCTCGGCGCGGTCTCCTATTATGACTCGCTTCGCGTCAATCTCGGCCTGTTTCAGCCGGACATGAATGTCCTGTGGGATCTGGCGCCGCACGATCTCTCGATCATTGATTATCTGTTCGAGGAGGAGCCGGTCCATATCGAGGCGACCGGCTATTCGCACGTCAATTCACATCTTCCCGACATCGTCTATGTGACCGCGCATTATGCCTCGCGCATGATCGCTCACCTCAATTTGAGCTGGATGTCGCCGGTCAAGGTACGGCGGATCGCCATCGGCGGCAGCCGACAGATGGTGGTGTGGGACGATCTCAATCCGGAAGAGCGACTCAAGATCTACAACAGCGGCATCGATGTCCGCCCCGAGGACGAGCGGAGCGCCATCGTCCCCACCTACAGGATCGGCGACATTTATTCGCCGCGGCTACAGGGGAACGAACCTCTTGCCCGGCTCGTCGATCATTTCGGCAGGGTCGTTTGCGACAACGAGCGCTCCGACGTCGACGGGGCGGCAGGACTACGCATCGTCCGCCAGCTCGAGGCCGCGCAGAAGGCGCTCGACGCGAGCCTCGACAAGGTGTCCGGCCGAAAGCCTTCCGCGCCCTTGCGGCCGCCCGCGTCATGAAGAAGCGGGCGCTGGTCACCGGCGGCGCCGGCTTCATCGGCAGCCATCTGGTGGACCGGCTCGTCGAGCGTGATCGTGCCGTCACCGTTCTGGACGACTTCAGCACCGGTCGGACCAAAAACCTTGCCGAGGCGCAACGACGCGGCGATGTGAGGATCATCGAGGGATCGGTGCTCGATCCCAAAGCCCTCGACGCGGCAATGACCGACATCGACCGCGTCTTTCATCTTGCCGTGCAATGTGTCCGGCGATCGCTGAGGCGACCGGTCGAAAATCACGAGATCAACGCCACGGGTACTTTGCTGGCGCTCGAAGCAGCGCGACGGGCGGAGGTGGGCTGCTTCGTCTACTGCTCATCCTCGGAAGTCTATGGGAATTGCGGCGGCGACCGCCTCAACGAGGAGTCGACGCAATGCGCGCCCGTCACGGTTTACGGCGCAGCGAAGCTTGCTGGAGAATATTATGCCAAGGCCTATTGGCAGACTTACGGCCTGCCGGTGGTCATCGTCCGTCCGTTCAATGCCTATGGTCCGCGCGAGCATGAGAGCGGCGATCTTGGCGAGGTCATTCCGCGATTCATCATCCGCCTGCTCAACCGCCTGCCGCCTGTCGTGTTCGGTTCCGGCGAGAATGGCAGGGATTTTACCTACGTCACGGAGATCGCGCACGGTATTGCGCTTGCCGGCGATTGCGACGCGCTGCTGGGGCGCGTCGTCAATCTCGCTTATGGCAAGATGATTACGATCAGCGAATTGGCCGAGGCGGCCGCGCAGGTTTGCGGCTGTCCTGAAATCCGGCCACTGCACATCGAGGCCCGGCCGGGCGACGTCATGGCGCTCCGGGCCGACATCAGCCTGGCGCACCGGCTTCTCGGCTTCCAAGCCGCGATCGATCTCCACGAGGGGCTATCCCGCTATCTCGCTTGGTTTCGCGCGCATCACAATGACGTCTCGGTCCTGCTCGAGGCGGAGCCGCGCAATTGGTAGAGCAGCCCTCCGACGGCGATCCCATCGCCTTCGCGCGCCCCTTCTTCGGAGAGGCCGAGGCGGAAGCCGCAGCCGACGTCGTGCGCAGCGCCTGGGTCGTCGGCGGGCCGCGCCTCCAGGAGTTCGAGCGCCGCTTCGCCGAACGCTGCGGCGCCGCCCACGCGGTTGGGGTGTCGAGTTGGACGACGGGCGCGTTCCTCGTGCTCCATGCCTGGGGCGTCGGCCCCGGCGACGAGGTCATCGTGCCGTCGCTCACCTTCATCGCCTCCGCCAATGTCATCCGCCATGCCGGCGCCACGCCGGTCTTCGCGGAGATCGATCCCTCGACGTTCAACATCGATCCGACCGATGCCGCAAAGAAGATCACCGCACGGACGCGCGTGCTGATGCCCGTCGATCAGATCGGACTGCCGTGCGACATCGACGCGATCAACGCTTTGGCCCGGCGGCATGGATTGCGGGTGCTCGATGATGCCGCTTGCGCCTTCGCGGCACGCAACCGCGGCAGGCCCGTGGGCTCGCTCGCGGAGATTTCGGTGTTCAGTCTGCATGCCCGCAAGGTGATTACCTGCGGCGAAGGCGGCATGATCGTCACCGATGACGCGGCCCTGGCGGAACGGCTGCGGTCGCTGCGCCATCAGGGCATGTCCTTGTCCGACTTTGCCCGGCGTGACATGCGTCCAACCGCGTTCGAGAGCTATCCGGAGATCGGCTACAATCATCGCATCACCGACATCCAGGCGGCGATCGGGTTGCGCCAGCTCGACCGCCTCGACGAGATCCTTAGGCTCCGGCGCGAGATCGCGCGGCGCTACACCGCGGCGCTGGCCGAGAATTCCGTGCTTGCGCCGCCTTATGTTCCGGATGGGATCGAACCCAATTGGCAAAGCTACCAGGTAACCCTCCGCCGTGACGCGAAGCTGTCGCGCAATGCGGCAATGGACCGGCTTTTCGACCTTGGCATTCCGACGCGGCGAGGGGTCATGGCGTCCCACCTGGAGCCGCCCTATCGCGGCGAAGGCGTGGTGCTGCCTGTCACGGAAGCGGTCGCGGCTTCGACGCTACAGCTACCGATGCATGCCGGCCTCACGCCATCGCAGCAGTCGCGCGTCATCGAGGCGCTGCGGAGCCTAGAGCGGTGAACAATCGCTCCCGCGTTCTGCAAGCGCTTGGTCTGCTCTTCAGGCTCGTGGTCACGGCGCTGGCGTCTTTCGTCATTCTCCGGCGATTCGGCGCATCCCGCATGATCGAGATCGCATGGCGCGCCGATCTTCCGTGGCTGGCGGCGGCCATGGTGCTCGCCAGTATCCAAGTCGTCCTGTCGGCGAAGCGCTGGCAGATCCTCTGTGAGTTGTTCATCAGATCCCGTCCCAGCCTCTGGCGGATGATCCATTTGAGCGGGCAGAGCCTCCTCTTCGGCCAGCTTCTTCCCTCGAGCGTCGGCCAGGACGTGATCCGTGCCGGCGCGCTTGCGCGTGATGGCGGGCTGTTGGCGGCAGCGCGTTCGGTTATTTGCGATAGGTTGGTAGGGCTTCTGGCGCTCCTGCTCATCGTGGCGGCGACGTTGCCGCTTTTTGCGCTCAAGGCCGGCGAGACCTCGGCGCTCGCCGGCCTTGCTGCGGTCTCGTTTGGCGGACTCGCCGCTTTTGGCATGTTGGCACTCTCTCCCGGATGGTTCGCAAGGCTCCCGCTGGTCGGCCATGGCTTGGCGGTGGCGAGCGCCGATTTCCACAGCGCGCTCACCATCCGCGGAGTCGGTCTCGGAACAGTCATGCTGTCGATCGCGGTCCATTTACTTGGCGTGGGACTGTTCGCCGCGATCGTCCGCGGCATCCATGCGGACATTTCACCGTTCGATTGCCTGGTGATCCTGCCCGCGGCAGTGCTGGCGGCGTCGATCCCGATCTCGCTCGGCGGCTGGGGGGTGAGGGAGGCCGTCATTGCGTCGGGATTTGCCCTGATCGGCGCCGACGCCGCGGGTGGAGCTACGGCGTCGATCCTCTATGGATTGACGAGCCCGTTGTGCGGCTTGATAGCGGAGATGCTTGGCTTGCTGATTCGGCCGGGCCCGATGCAACGAACGACCGGATAAGACCGGTGACTCACTATATCCGATAGAACGCGCGGACGGCTGCGATGACGCGGTCGACCTGCACCTCGGTCATGCCGACGAAGATCGGCAGTGATAGACATTCCCGTGCGTTGCGCTCGGCCATTTCATAGCCGCTGGGGTCAAATGGCAAATGCGAGAGTGCCGGCTGCCGATGCAGCGGTATCGGATAATGCAAACCCGTGTCGATGCCGCTCTCATCCAAATAAGCGCGCAACCGGTCGCGCTCGGGCGTATGCACGACGAAGAGGTGCCAGACATGGTCGCCATTGACGATCGCCGGAAGCCGAAGCGGCGTCGCTGCGAGTCCCGCGAGATAGCGCTGGGCGATACGCCGGCGCTCGTCGGTCCAGGCGGTGATCCGCGGCAGCTTGTGCAGGAGGATGAGCGCCTGGATCCCTTCCATGCGGTAGTTGAACCCAAGCTCCCCGTGAACGTAGCGCTCGGTCTGCGCGTGATGACGCAGTCGGCGGAGCCGTTGCGCCTGTTGCTCATCCGCGGTAGTGATGAGGCCGCCCTCGCCGGCGGCGCCGAGATTTTTGCCTGGGTAGAAGCTGAAGCATGCGAATGGACTGTGGCTTCCAAGCTTCCTCCCGCCGAAGAACGCGCCGATCGCCTGGGCTGCATCTTCGATGACGACAAGGCCGTGCGCGCGCGCAAACTCGCTCACCGCATCCATGTCTGCCGGCTGGCCATAAAGGTGAACAGGCATGATCGCGCGCGTCCTTGGTGTAAGCCGCCGCGCGGCGTCTGCCACGTCAATGGTCCAGCTTTCGGGATCGACGTCGCAAAGGATCGGAATGGCGCCGACATAGAGCACCGCCCAGGCCGTGGCGATGAAGGTGTTGGCCGGGAGGAGCACATGGTCACCCGCTCCGATTCCGGCGGCGATCAACGCCAGGTGAAGCGCCGATGTGCCCGAATTGACGCCGACAGCGTGCGGAACGGCAAGGTATTCCGCCACCATCTTCTCGAACCTTTCGACCCAAGGCCCGAGGCAGAACGCGCTTTCGGCGAAGAGCTTGTCGAGGTCGGGCAGGGCCTCGGCTTGAATTTGCCGCCATTGCAGGGAAAGATCGGCGAACGGCACCCGCTCGCTACGATCCCGGACGGGTTGGGTCATGGAGCGTGCGGTCTTTCTCGGGCGTCGCCGATGACCCGCGCCGGCGCGCCGGCGACGACGGCAAAGGCGGGAACGTCGCGCGTGACCACGGCGCCGGCGCCTACCATCGAGCCTTCGCCGATGGTCAGATTTGGGAGAATCGTCGCGTTGCTCCCGATGGACGCCCCACGTCCGACGCGGGTCGGAAGCACGACCCAATCCGCCTCGGTCTGCATGCCGCCCTCGGCGTTCGTTGCGCGCGGATAGAGGTCGTTCGTGAACATGACGCCGTGACCAATGAAGACCTCGTCGCCGATCTCGACGCCCTCGCAGAGGAAGCTGTGCGACGAGATCTTGCACCGCCGGCCGATCTTCGCGCCTTTCTGAATTTCGACGAAGGCGCCGATCTTGGTTTCGTCGCCGATTTGACAACCATAGAGATTGACCAAATCTTCATGGAAGATGACGACGTCCCTACCGAGGATGACGGTCGATGCGATCGGCACGGCGGCGCCCTTGGGACGTTTCTTCCGTCTCGCAGTGTCATGCCCGTTCAGGGAAATCAGGGCAAAGCCCGACCACGACGCTGAAAAAGGCGGCTGAAAACTACCAAAGCCGTTCATTGCGAGGGTTGTCAAGTCCTAAACCATGCCCAAGACGGCGTCCCGGAGCGGCGCCACGCCGGGGATTGCGCTTGACGGGTGGGACGCCAGGGCTTAAGCCCCCGCCCGGTTCCGCAGCGCCATGAAACGTTCCTGCCGCAGCAGATGCTCCACCTGACCCGCGCCCAGGCTGTCAGAGCCAAGGACGATATTCTCGACAGCGTCTCCAGATGGCGGGTGTGGCATCTCCTCGCCTGGCAGGACGTCAGGCAGCGCTACCGCCGCTCCACCTTCGGCCCCTTCTGGCTGACCCTAAGCATGGGGGTCCAGATCCTCATCATGGGGGTGGTGGTTTCCTTGCTGTTCAGGCAGCCCTTCAATCGCTTCCTTCCCTACGTCGCCTTGGGCGTCATCTTCTGGAGCATGATTTCCGGCATCGTCAACGACGGGGCGATGTCCTTCGTCACCTCCACCACCTGGATTCTGCAGATCAATATGCCGTTCGGCATGTACGTCCTTCAGCGCCTCTGGTCGAATGTCATTGCAATGGGACACAATTTTGCGATCTTCGTCGTGCTTGCGGCCGTTTATCAGATCTACAATGCGACCTTTCTGATTTTCCTCGTCGGCCTGCCGCTGGTTCTGGTGTCGATCGCCTGGGCGCCGCTGTTGCTGGCGGTCGCCTCGACGCGGTTCAGGGATCTTCCGGCCATCGTGACGAACTCCTTCAACCTGCTTTTCTGGGTCACGCCGATCGCCTATCAGCCGGAGCAACTCGGGCAAAACCGGTTCATCGCCGATCTCAATCCATTGACCTATATGCTTGCGCTGCTTCGCGACCCATTGCTGGGACAGGTGCCCAGCGGCAGGGATTTTCTGGTGGTTGCCGCGACGGGCGTCGTCGGGTGGGCGATCGCCTTCCCGTTTTTCGCGCGTTTTCGCAGCCGGATCGCATATTGGCTCTAGGGGAGGAAGAGGACGGGCAGCCGGCTAGGCGCCGACCTTTGCAGGGTACTGCCAGCGAAGCAAAATCGCCGAGACGACACCGATGATCAGCATCGACGCCGAAGACCTTCACGTTGAATTTCCGCTCTATGGCCAGCGGTATCGCTCGCTGCGCAACTTCCTCGTTCCAAAGCCCTTTGGCGGCCGGCGGTCGACGCCGCCGGCCGTGGGCGGGGCCATCGAGGCCGAGCGCTCGGGCAAGGTCGTGATCAACGCGATCGATGGCCTGTCGTTTTCCTTGCGCGAGGGAGATCGCCTCGGCATCGTCGGCCACAATGGCGCGGGCAAGACGACGCTGCTGCGCGTGCTCGCCGGCGTCTATGAACCGGTGCGCGGCCGGTTGTCCGTGCGCGGCAAAGTGACGCCGATGTTCAGCCTGAACGACGGCATGGATCAGGATGCGACCGGCTATGAGAACATCTGGCTGCGCAGTGCCGTACTCGGCTTCAGCCGGGAGGCGACCGCCCGGCATATCGACGATATCGCGGCGTTTTCGGAGCTCGGCGAATACCTGGATATGCCGGTGCGCACCTATTCGAGCGGCATGTTCGTGCGCCTGGGCTTCGCCATCGCGACGACGCTCGATCCGCAGATCCTGATCATGGACGAGATGATCGGCGCCGGCGACGCGGCCTTCGTCAGCCGGGCGGAGGCGCGCCTCAAGCGGATGGTCGAGCGCACCGGCATCATGGTGGTGGCGACCCACGCTTCCGGCATCGTCAAGACCTGGTGCAACAAGGCGATGCTTCTCAGCCACGGCAAGCTGGTCCATTTCGGCGATGTGGATGAGACGCTGGCGCGCTATGAAAAGCTTGCGGCTGCGGGCAGTTGATCGCTCGCGCAAGCGTCTCCGTCGCGGTGTCATGCTCGCGAGCGCCGATGAAGCACCGCGATGGAAGGAATGTGGCCGGCAGGCCCTACACGACGACGATGCCCGGGGTCGCGGTGACCGGCGGCACTTCGAGGTGGTAACGGATATGAAGGCTGCTGGGAACCAGGGTCAGGGCTCCCTCCCGGCGTCTGCTCGCCCGTGCGGTCAGGGCATCGCGCAGCGCCTTGCCGTCGCAAACGAGGCGCGAGGCGCAACGCGGCAGGAGGCGCATGGCCGCCAGGAACCGCAGCGCGCGCAGCACCACCTTGCTGTCATGCACGACGACGATATCGCTCGGCGGCGAACGGGCGGGCGCCACTTCGCGCAGCACGGCCGCCAGATTGACGATGGGATCGCAGAGGTCGCGAAACTCGCCGGTCAGGGCACGAATGCGTTGCCGAATATAGCCGCCGCGGATCACGGCCAAGGGAAACGCCAGGGTCAGGAGCGGCACGATCAATATCGTCCGGACCCATTCCGGCACCGGAAAGCGCAAGGCCTTCTTGCGGACGTTGAACGCCGAATAGAGCCGCGCGGAGAGATCGACCAGCCGAAACGGCGCGCACAGCATCGAAAGCCCCGCCGCCGGCAGCGGCGCCGCATTGCCGTCGCCGGGCGCCAGCGACAGCGACAGCGAGCGACCGTGGTCGCTGATAAGCAGACGCCCGTCGCGCAGGCCGAGCGGCGTCCGATAGGCGTCGAGGCGGAGCCGAGGCGCGCGCGCTATCAGCGTGTCGGCGCGCCAGTGGTCGAGATAGCGAGGCTCGATCAGCGAGGCCAGAGCGGCGTCGGGATCGGAGGTCGTGCCGTTGCGAAGCTGCACGATGGCGGGGTTCTCCTCGAGCGGCGGAACCGCCCCCGATACCGCAGCCTCGAGGGCGCGGATCGAGAAATTCCGCCCGTCATGCGGCCCCATGTAATTGTCGCCGCCATCCGTGCCGGGATGCCAGGTGTGATACATGAATTCGTCCTCGGCCCAGACGATGCGGCGCCCGAGGTTCCGCAGGCGGAAGCTCATGTCATAGGGGCCGCAGATATGGCCGACATAGTCGATATGCATGTCCGCGCCGCCGATGGCGATGACGTCGGAGCGCCTGGCGCAAAAGCAGGAACCGTAATTGCGCGTGTGAATGGTGTCTCGAGTATCGCGGATGCCGGCGGTCACGCCGCCCACGTTGTTGATGCAGCCTTCGCCCATCACCTGATCGATGGTCGGGAAATTGAAGGGGTAGAATTCCCGCCGCATGCTCCTGAATTGATCGATGTGGAAGACGATCGACGGATCGTCCTCGAATGCGCGGATGATCCGCTCGATGAACGTCTCTCGCACCAACGCGTCTAGGTCGCAGATGACGATGATCTCGCCTCGGGCCAAGGCGATCCCCGCGTTGTACATGAGATGCTTCGCATAATAGAGGTTGTCCGGCATCTCCAGCGCAGCCCATACGTCGACGCGGTCCTCGTAGGGACGCAAGCCCTCGAACTTCCGGCTGTAGAATTCCAGATAGATGATTTCGAACCAATCCTGCGGCACGGTTTGGGTACGCAGGTAGTGTAGGATGTGTGGGCTTTCGCGCACGCTCCAGTCGAGCAGGATCAGGCTGACCTTGACGCCGGCTCTTTGGTGTCGCTTGAAAAATTTCATTAGGCCGCTACGGCGCAGCAACGCGCTCGTCGATCGCGCAGGCAGGGCGATCGTGAGGGAGGGTCATCCGTCGGATCGGCGGCGAGGCTTGGGAGAGAGCTTCATGGAACTGGTCATAGGCCCCGTATATCGCACAGGGGCGGGTCAATGGCAATGCGCGGCGATCAGCCGGTCAAGCTCGGCCAGGCGCGGCGCAACCAGCGCATCCTCCGCCTCCTCCCGCCGATAGAGCAGGATGTCACCCAGCCGATCGAATGCCGCACCGAAGCGCGACGCCTTGAAGGCGGCCGATCCGAGCCGCAAAAGCAGGGGGCTGAGCGGCCCCAGCCGCGCGATGCGGCGGTATGGCTTGCCGCGGCGCCAATCGATCGCAATCGGCACGCCGCCCCGGTCAGGCACGGCATGGAAAAGCCGACGGAAATAGATCACGCGGTAGCCTCGCCGCAGCTCCGCAAGCGGCACGACGTAATCGAGCTCGCCGACCGTTCCCGCCGCGATCCCGCCGCGCCGCGCCAGCGCAGCTTCGTAAGTGAAGTCGGGATCGAGAGTAACGTCGGGAGCCAGCGAGGCGAGGCAAAGGCGCGCCGCCTCGTGCGAGGGATCGTCGCGGGCGGCGGCGAGAAAATCGGCCTTTGCCTCGTCCTCGCGGCCTTCCAGCAGAAGCGCTACGCCGCGGCCGTAGCGGGTAACGGCGGACCACGGGCGCAGCGCCGTCGCCCGATCGAGATGAGCCAGCGCCTCGCGCGTCCGGCCGAGGCGCAGGTCGATCTCGCCGGCAAGCCGTTGCGCCTCCGCCGATTCCGGCTGCGCCGCCAGCGCCATTGCGCAGAACGACCGCGCGCGGTCGAGGCGGCCGAAGCGCAGGCACCAGTCGACAAGGTCCAGCAGCGCGCCGGTATCGATATGCCCCGCCGCCGCTGCGAGGCGTGCCGCCCTGCGCAGGTCCGGGCTCTTCAGGCGCAGCAGAGTGAGACTATGGCGCAAGCGGCCGCTGCGGCCGCTCGCATTGAGCGCGATCAGCGCGAGCCCGGCCCTTGCCGCCGCGGCGGAAACCGCGTGCTCGCTTGTCTCGAGCAAATGCGCGTAAATCCGATGCGCGGCGCCGAGCCGCGCGCCAAGGCGAAGTCGGCGCGCCACGTCGAAAGCCGTGTCGCCGACCACCTCCTTGCCGGCGCTCGTTCTCTCCGGCGACGACGGCTCCTCCCTCTCGGCGAACGCCGTCTTGATGGATTCGAGATCATCGCCGCTCCAGACGATGCGATGACGGGGGCTGAGAAAGCGCGGCTGCCGTCCGGGCTCGAAGCCCGATGCGGCGAGCACTGCCGGTGTGGCGCGATAGTCGGAAGGATCGAGCAGCCGGAAGACGAGCGTGGCGCAATCCGGATGGAGCCAGGCAAGGCACATGGGTCCGCCGGAGGTCAGCAGGTTGAGATGCGCCTTGAGATAGAGCGCGGCGCGCAAGGCGACGTTGAACGACGGCTCGCCGAACACGGTACAGTCGTGAAGCTCCTCCGGCGGCGGATCGAGGACCGCTTCGGTGTCGCGCAGGAAGACCGGGAAATACTTTGTCCGGTCAAGCCCGCGCGCGAATTCCGCCCAGGCTTGCCGGTTGCTGTTGTGCGCGGTGTTATAACGCGCTTCGCGCAAGGTGATGGTCACGACCTTCCGGCCGCCGGCGCGCGGCGCGAGCCACTGGTCGATGAAGGCCGTTGCCGCCGCCGGCGGCTGCCATCCGGTCCAGCGGTCTCCGTTCGTCATCGCGGCGACGAAATGCGCCAACTGATACGCTTCTGCCGGCGGCGCCGCCGCCGAGTAGCCTTCCGGGAAGACGTGCTTGCCGGCCTTGCGGCAAAGCGCTGCCGCTTCATCGCGCGTGGCGCAGAGCGTGATGCCGCGGCAGGTCGGAAAGAGCGTCGCCAAGGGCAACAGGAGATGATGGAGGCGCCACGCCTTATAGCCGGTATCGTAGCTCTCATTGGCCCAGAAGCCGCCGCTGGCCGGCACGAAGACGACGTGGAAGACGTCGCAGCCGCGGCGCAACCGCGCCAGCTCGGCGAGGGCAAGAAAGACCACGGAATCGAAACCGGTCGGCGAGACGCTCAGATCGTAGAAGGCGGTCAACACCGAATGCGCAGGACGATCTTCGCCCCCCAATTGCCCCTCGCTCTGCCGATCATCCCGGAGTCGCCCGGCTCTGCGCGGCGCAGTTTGCCGAGCCCCCCGCCGCAGTTCAAGGGCATCGCCGGGAATAACCTCCGGTGCGACATCATCCCGGTCTTGACCCCATTGTCCGGATGGAATTTGACGGAATTTGCGGCCGAGGCAAGATCGTTTGACGACGCGCCCGCATGGGGATGACCGTCGGCCTACCAGCCCCGCGTCGAGGTACGCCCTTTACAAGCCTTCATTTATGCCTGATAAACCCCGCCGCCAAGGTCGCTTTGACGGGTGTATACTTCGGCAATATTGGTGGTGGGCGGCGTCCATGAGCTATGTGAGCGCGTATTTCAAGCAAACCGCCGATATCGCCGCGAGGATCGACCAAGGCACCGTCGAGCGGATCGTCGAGGGGCTTGCCGCGCTGCGCGAACGCGGCGGCCGTCTTTTCATCCTTGGCGTCGGCGGCAGCGCGGCCAATTGCAGCCATGCCGTTAACGACTTCCGCAAGCTGTGCGGGATCGAAACCTATACCCCGGTCGATAACGTGTCGGAGCTCACGGCGCGAACCAATGACGAAGGATGGGACACGGTGTTCGCGTCCTGGCTCCGCACCAGCCGCGCGAACGACAAGGACGCGGTCCTGGTGTTCTCGGTCGGCGGCGGCGATGCCGAACGCAATGTGAGCGCCAACATTGTCCGTGCTCTCGAGGAGGCAAAGGCGCGCGGTCTCAAAATCTACGGCGTGGTCGGACGCGACGGCGGCTATACGAAGAAGGTGGGTGACGAAGTGGTCATTGTACCGACCCTCGATTCCAAGACCGTGACGCCCCATACCGAGGCCTTCCAGGCCGTCGTGTGGCACTGCCTGGTTTCCCATCCGGCGCTCGCGATCCAGGAAGCGAAGTGGGAAGGCCTCGCCCGACGATGAGCGGCAGACCCGCGGTGTTTCTCGATCGCGACGGGACGATCAACGTTGCAAGCGTCCGCGACGGCAAACCTCATCCGCCGGTTTCGCTTGCCGAGCTCGTGCTCGTGCCGGGGGCGTCGGCGGCCATCGCCGCGTTGCGTCAGTCCGGTTACTGTACCATCGTCGTGACGAACCAGCCGGACGTTGCCACAGGCAAGCAACGCCGCGAAGTGGTCGAAGCAATCAACCAAGCGCTCATGTCCCGGCTGATGCTCGATGACATCCGCGTCTGTTATCATGTGGACGCCGACGGATGCAATTGCCGCAAGCCCAAGCCGGGCATGCTCCTCGCGGCGACGCGCGATTGGAATATCGATCTCGGCCGAAGCTTCATGATCGGCGACCGCTGGCGCGACGTTGAAGCCGGGCGCGCCGCGGGCTGCCGCACGCTGCTCATCGAATCCGGCTATGGCGAGCGCCGCTCGGAGCCGGATTTTTCCGTGGCTTCGCTTGTCGAAGGGTGCAATATTATTCTAAATATGCGTTGACGCGCCGTATTGGAGTGGGGCGGGGGAGAATGCGTAGCGCGACCGATCTCCGGGTCAAGATATTTGCCGACGGCGCCGACCTGCCGGGCATTATCAAGCTCTATGCGAATCCCCTGATAAAGGGCTTCACCACCAATCCAACGCTGATGCGCAAGGCGGGCGTCAAGGACTATGCCGCGTTTGCCCGCGACGTGCTGCTAGCCGTGCCCGACCGGCCCGTCTCCTTCGAAGTGTTCGCCGACGAATTCGGCGAGATGGAGCGGCAGGCGCGCGAAATCGCAAGCTGGGGCCGCAACGTCAACGTCAAGATACCCGTCACCACCACCAAGGGCGCGTTCTGCGGACCGCTGATCGAACGTCTTTCAAGTGTCGGCATCGTCGTCAACGTGACCGCCGTCATGACCCTTGAGCAAGTAGGCGCGATCGTCGAATGTCTGGCGCCGCCGACGCCGGCGATCGTATCGGTGTTCGCCGGCCGCATCGCGGATACCGGTCGCGATCCCGTGCCGCTGATGGCGGAGGCGGTACGGATTCTTAAGGCCAGACCGATGGCGGAGCTCATCTGGGCGAGCCCGCGCGAGCTTCTCAACGTTTTCCAGGCCGATGACATCGGATGCCACATCATCACCGTGACGCATGACGTGCTAGGCAAGCTGTCGCTTGTAGGCAGGGATCTCCACGCCTATTCGCTGGAGACGGTGGAGATGTTCCGTCGCGATGCCCAAGCGGCTGGCTTCAGCATTTCCGCTTCGCCGCTGCGCGCGGCCGGCTAGGGAATCATTCACATTTCGAGATCGAGGCCACGATGAATTCGAGGGACATCAGGAAAGTGCTGATCACGGGCGGGGCCGGCTATGTGGGGAACGTGCTCGTCCCCCAGCTCCTCGGCGCCGGTTATGACGTCATCGTCTACGACATCATGTTCTTCGGTTGCGATAGCTTGCCGAAGCACCCGAAACTGACGGTCGTCGAGGGCGATGTCCGCGACACCGCCAAGCTCGCGGCGCGGTTCAAAGGGATTGACGCGGTGCTTCACCTTGCCTGTATTGCCAATGACCCGAGTTTCGACCTTGATCCGACGCTCGGCCGCTCGATCAATTTCGACTGCTTCGAGCCGATGGTCGTCGCGGCGAAAAAAGCCGGCGTGAAGCGCTTCGTCTATTGCTCATCGAGCTCGGTCTACGGCGTCAGCGAAAAGCCGGACGTGACCGAAGAGCACGAGCTCGTGCCGCTAACGGACTACAACAAGTACAAAGGCATGTGCGAGCCCCTGCTGTTCAAGCACCAGGCGCCCGACTTCACTTGCGTGACGATTCGCCCGGCCACTGTTTGCGGCTATAGCCCGCGCACCCGTCTCGATCTTTCCGTGAACATCCTGACCAATCTCGCCGTCAACAAGGGCAAGATCACTGTCTTTGGCGGCGAGCAGATGCGCCCCAACCTGCACGTCAATGATATGTGCGATGCCTACCAATTGCTGCTCGAAGCGCCGGCCGAGAAGATTGCGGGCCAGATCTTCAATTGCGGCTACCAGAACCTCAAGATCAAGGACATCGCCTTGATCGTTCGCAAGGTGGTCGCCGAGGAATTCCCCGATCGAGGCAAGGTCGAGATCGAGACCACGCCGAGCAACGACTTGCGGTCTTACCACATCAATTCCGACAAGATCCGGCGCGTCCTCGGCTATACGCCGAAGCGGACGGTCGAGGATGCGGTGCGCGACCTCTGCCGCGCGTTCAAGGCGGGCAAGCTGCCGAACAGCCTCGATGACGACCGATATTTCAACGTGCGTCGGATGAAGCTGATGAAGGCGGCATGAGCTCCCTGCCAATCGCCATCGTTACGGGGGGAGCGGGGTTCATCGGCAGCCATATGGTCGATCTTTTGCTCGCGCGCGGTTTCCGGGTGCGCGTGGTCGACAATCTCGCGGGTGGGCGGGAAGCCAATCTCGCGCATCACGCCCGGAATCCCGATCTCGCCTTCGAGCGCCGCGACATTCGCGGCTACGAGCCTGGCGATCCGCTGTTCGTCGACGTCCGTTACGTGTTCCACTTCGCCGGCATCGGCGATATCGTGCCGTCGATCGAGCAGCCGATCGAATACATGGACGTCAACGTCCAGGGGACCGTGCGGATGCTCGAATGCGCCCGCGCGGCCGGCGTGCGGAAGTTCGTCTACGCCGCGTCCTCGTCCTGCTACGGCTTGGCGCAGGTGCCGACGCGCGAAGACCATCCGATCGCTCCGCTGTATCCCTATGCGCTGAGCAAGTACCTGGGCGAAGCCGCTGCCTTTCACTGGCACCAGGTCTATCGGCTGCCCGTCAACGCCATCCGCATCTTCAACGCCTATGGCACCCGCTCGCGCACCTCGGGCGCCTATGGCGCGGTGTTCGGTGTCTTCCTGCGCCAGAAGCTCGCCGGGCAACCCTTCACGGTGGTGGGCGACGGCGGACAAAGACGCGACTTCCTCTACGCATCCGACGTCGCCGAGGCATTTCTTCTCGCGGCGGAGACGCCGCGTGCCGGCGAGATCTACAATCTCGGCGCCGGCAACCCGCAATCCGTGAACCGGCTGGTCGAGCTCCTCGGCGGCGAGGTTATCCATATTCCGAAGCGGCCGGGCGAGCCCGATTGCACCTGGGCCGATATCGGCAAGATCACGCGCGAGCTGGGCTGGCGCCAAAAGGTGAGCTTCGAGGAGGGGGTCGGGCGCATGCTCGAGGCGATCGATTACTGGCGCGAGGCCCGGCTTTGGGATCCTGCATCGATCGAGAAGGCCACCCGGACGTGGTTCACCTTTCTCGGCGAGCGAACGGCGACGCCATGATCGACACCAACTTCAAGAACAAGATCAAGACGGTCGAGGAGCTGAGAGAGATCATCGGCCCGCCGCCGCGGGAGAAGAAGGTGATCATGTGCCACGGCACCTTCGACATCGTGCATCCCGGGCACATCCGCCATCTCGTCTACGCCAAGGGCATGGCCGACATCCTGGTCGCCAGCCTGACCAGCGACCGCCATATCGCCAAGGCCAACTTCCGTCCCTACGTGCCCGAGCAACTGCGCGCGATGAATCTCGCTGTGCTGGAGATGGTCGACTATGTCATCATCGACGACGAGGCGAAGCCGCTGCGCAACTTGACGCGCATCCAGCCGGACTATTTCGCCAAGGGCTACGAGTATGTGAAAGGGGGCATCGACCCGCGGACCCGCGAAGAGCTTGCGGTCCTCGAGACCTATGGCGGCGAGTTCATCTACACTCCGGGCGACATCGTCTATTCCTCCTCGGCGATCATCGACAGCGAACCTCCGGATCTCTCGACCGAGAAGCTGATGCTTCTGCTGCACGGCGAAGGGGTGGGCTTCGACGATCTCCGCAACGCGATCTCCCGCCTCAACGGGATCAAGGCCCATGTCGTCGGCGACACCATCGTCGACAGCTACACCTACACGACGCTGATCGGCGGCAACACCAAGACCCCGACCTTCAGCGTGCGCCATGACCGCCAGCTCGATTATGTCGGCGGCGCCGGCATCGTTGCCAAGCACCTGCGCGCGGCCGGCGCGGAGGTCGTTTTCACTACGGTTCTCGGCAACGATTCCCTGAAGGATTTCGTCCTCGACGATCTCAGCGCCGCCGGCATCACCGTCAACGCCGTCATCGATCCGATGCGTCCGACGACGCAAAAGAACGCTTTCATTGCCGACGGTTACCGGCTGCTCAAGGTCGACAAGGTCGACAACCGCGCCATCTCCGAGAAGATCCTTCATCAATTCATCGACCATGTCGCCGGCACGCCGGCGCAGACGGTGGTGTTCAGCGACTTCCGCCACGGCATCTTCAACCGCCACACGGCACTGCCGCTGGCCGCAGCGGTGCCGTCGGGCAGCTATCGTGTCGCCGACAGCCAAGTGGCGAGCCGCTGGGGCAACATCCTCGACTTCCCCGATTTCGACCTCATCACCCCGAACGAGCGCGAGGCCCGGTTTGCCCTGGGCGACCAGGATACGACCGTGCGGCCGCTCGCCACGCAGCTCTACCAGCAGGCCCGCTGCAAGACGCTCATCCTGAAAATGGGCGATCGCGGCATCATTACGCAACGAGCCGATATGAGCGAATCGCGCGCCTTCTTCACCGTCGACAGCTTTGTCCGTCGCGTGGTGGACGCCGTCGGCGCGGGCGACGCGCTCCTCGCCTATGCGGCGCTCGCCATGGTCGCCACCCGCGACACGGTGATCGCCTCGGTCCTCGGCTCGATGGCCGCCGCCATCGAATGCGAGCATGAGGGCAACGTCCCGGTCGAGCCGCAGCAGGTGCTCGACAAGATCGATGCCGTGGCTCGTCAGGCGCGGCTCGACTGAGCGCAGGGAATGATCCCGCGAGCTCCCGCTCCGTTACCCATCCTTCTCGCGGCTGCGCCGGATCGTGCACGGTTCTCGGACGAAGATGTACCCCCAATCCTGTCCATGGCGAGAGCGAGCGCCGTGCGGTCGCTCCGTCTCCCCTATCGGCGTGAAAAGGACGAAATCCAGGGGGGCGCATCTTGATGCGCGTGATCGTCCTAGGGCTCGGCGTCCAGGGAAGGAAGCGGCTGCGCGTAGCCGGCGAAGAGGCGGTCGCCACCGTTGACCCGGTCAACATTGAGGCGCAGTACCGACGCGTGGAGGACGTGCCGCTTGGCGCCTATGACGCGGCGCTGGTTTGCACCCCCGACGAGCCGAAGCTCGCCATCCTTGAGCACCTGCTCAGGCACGGCAAGCACGTCCTCGTGGAAAAGCCGCTTTTCGCCGAGGACGAGGCGGCGATTCTCCGGCTCGAGAAGCTGGCCCGCGACGAGGGCGCCGTCTGCTATACCGCCTACAATCACCGCTTCGAGCCGCATTACCTCCGCATGCGCGACCTCGTCCGCTCCGGCGAGCTCGGGCGCCTCTACCGCTGCCGCATGTTCTACGGCAACGGCACGGCGCGCCTCGTGCGCGAATCCGCTTGGCGCGACCGGGGGGCGGGGGTGCTTCCCGACCTCGGCTCGCATCTCCTCGATACCGCGCGGTTCTGGTTCGGCGACCTTGCCGAGGATTTCCGCGTCGCCTCGGCGAGCTGCTTCGAGAACCGGGCGCCCGACCATGTCGTCATCGCCTCCGAGGGGTCGCGGCCCAAGATCGAGCTGGAAATGACGCTGCTGTCCTGGCGCAACCACTTCACCTGCGATGTGCTCGCCGAGAAGGGCAGCGCGCATATCCGCTCGCTGTGCAAATGGGGACCGAGCACTTTCACCAGGCGCCTGCGCGTGCTGCCGAGCGGCCGGCCGTCCGAAGAATCGGTAACGCTCGTCCAGGATGATCCGACCTGGGCCTTGGAATACGAGCACTTCAAGGCGCTCTGCGCCGCGCCGGCCCCGGCCGACCTCGGCGGCGATCTCTGGCTCAACCGGACCTTGTCCCGCCTCGGGAAAGACGCGATGCGGGAGGCGGCGCCATGAGCGTCGCGAGTGTGAAGGCGGCAGCGGCCACCGGGCCACGTATCGGCTATGCCGGAATGACTCATCTCGGCCTGATCTCCGGCGTCGCCGCTGCGGCGCGCGGCTTCGCGACCGTCTGTTTCGATCCCGACCGGCAGCGCATTGCGGCGCTCAAGCGCGGCGAGCTGCCGGTCGTCGAGCCCGGCCTGCCGGAGCTCCTGGCAGCGCACCGCGACCGGCTCGACTTCACCGCCGAACCCGCCGCGCTTGCGGCCTGCGATGTGGTCTATGTTGCGCCGGACGTGCCGACCGACGATAAGGGCAGCAGCGATCTCGGTCCGCTCGAGGCGTTGCTCGCGACCGTCGGAATGGCCGTCCGTCCCGATGCCGTTCTCGTCATCCTGAGCCAGGTGCCGCCCGGCTTTACTCGGAGGCGGCTGCACGAGCGCGTCCCAGCCGAGGGAGAACAGCGGCTCCTCTATTATCAGGTCGAGACGCTCGTCTTCGGTCGCGCCGTCGAGCGGGCCCTCAAGCCCGAGCGCTTCATCGTCGGCTGCGCCGATCCGGCCAAGCCTCTGCCCGCGGCCTATGCCGATTTCCTCGCCGTCTTCGCCTGCCCGATCCTGCCGATGCGCTTCGAGAGCGCCGAACTTGCCAAGATCTCGATCAACCTGTGCCTCGTCGCCTCGGTGAGCGTCGCCAACACCCTGGCCGAGCTCTGCGAGCGGATTGGCGCCGATTGGGGCGAGATCGCACCCGCCCTGCGGCTCGATCCGCGGATCGGCGCCGATGCTTATCTCTCGCCCGGGCTTGGCCTTGCCGGCGGCAACCTCGAGCGCGATCTCGCGACAATACTCAACTGCTCCCGGGAGACCGGGACCGACGCGGCCATCGTCGCCGCCTTTCTGCACTCGAGCCGCCACCGCCGCGACTGGGCGCTGCGCACGCTCCATAGCGAGGTACTGGCCGAGCGGCCAAAGGCGACGATCGGCATCCTCGGCCTTGCCTACAAGGAGAATACCCACTCGACCAAGAACTCGCCGTCCCTGGCGCTGATCCGCCACCTCCAGCCCTGGCGGCTCAGGCTCTTCGACCCGGTTGTGCCGGCGGCCGCGGCTGCTCACCCGGCCGCTGCGGCCGCCGCCTCGCCGCTCGACGCCGCCGAGGGCGCGGACGCGCTGGTCATCATGACCCCCTGGCCGCAATTCCGCGCGCTCGACCCGAAGGACATCGCACGACGCATGGCCGGACCGACCGTCATCGATCCCTATCGCGTGCTTTCCGGGCCAGCCGTTTCGGCCGCCGGGCTCGACTGGCTGACTCTCGGCATGCCGGCCCTGCGGAGGCGGAAGAGCAGTCATGCTTGAGCATCTTCGCTCCGCGCCGCGGGCGCCGGAGCGCGCCGTCGTCATCGGCGCCGGCGGTTTCGTCGGTGGCGCCATCCTGCGCCAGCTTGCAGCCGCCGGCATCCCGGCTCTGGGCCTCACCCGCCGAGAGGTCGACCTGCTGGCGCCCGACGCCGCGCAGTGCCTGCGCAACATGCTGAAACCGTCGGACAGCGTCGTCTTCGTCTCCGCGGCGGCGCCGGCCAAGACCAATGCAATGCTGATGCAGAACTTGCGCATGTCCGAGGCGGCGTCAGAGACCTTTGCTGCGGTGCCGCCGGCCCATCTCCTCTATGTCAGTTCGGACGCGATCTATGCCGATGACGCCAACCCGGTGACCGAGCGCTCGCCGGCTGCGCCCTCAACCCTGCACGGCATGATGCACGCCGCCCGCGAGCTGATGCTGCGGAGCGCCTCGCCCGCGCCCTTCGCCGCCTTGCGCCCGACGCTGATCTACGGCGCCGCCGACCCGCACAACGGCTATGGTCCCAACCGCTTTCGCCGCCAGGCGCAGCGAGGCGAGCCGATCTCCATCTTCGGCGAGGGCGAGGAACGCCGCGATCACGTGCTGGTCGAGGACGTGGCGCTCCTCGCGCGGCTCATCCTGGAGCACCGCAGCGTCGGCGCGCTCAACGCCGTGAGCGGCCGGTCGGTCTCCTTCCGCGAGGTGGCGGAGCTCGTCGCGGCGCAATTCACGCCCGTCGCGCGCATCATCAGCACGCCCCGCCCGGGACTGCGCCCGCATCTCCTGCACCGCCATTTCGACGTTACCGATCTTCTCGCGTCTTTCCCGAGCTTCCGCCCGACCGGCCTTGCCGAGGGGATCGCACGGGTCCACCGAGAGACGCTGGAACGGCAGTAACAGGGGAGCGCCCGCAATGGCCGAAGTGAAGCTGTTGGCGAAGCTGCCCAAGAGCAAGCGCAATATCGCGAGGCGCCATGAAGCCCAGACTCCCGAAAACATCGCGATATCGCGCCGATACGGCCGCGACTATTTCGACGGGCCGCGCGAGCTCGGCTACGGCGGCTACCGCTATGATGGGCGTTGGATCCCGGTCGCCGAGGACATCGTCCATCACTTCGCCCTGAGGCCGGGAGATCGGGTGCTCGATGTCGGCTGCGCGAAGGGGTTTCTCGTGCATGACCTGATGAAAGTCTGTCCCGGTCTCGAGGCTTTCGGTCTCGACATCTCGGAATACGCGCTGATGAATTGTCTTCCGGAGGTCGTCGGGCGGCTCCATCTCGGCACTGCCGAAAAACTGCCTTTCCCGGACGGCAGCTTCGCCGCCGTGCTCTCGATCAACACCATCCACAATCTCGATCGCACGGGCTGCATCGCCGCTTTGCGCGAGATCGAGCGCCTGGCGCCGGGCCGCGCCTTCGTCCAGGTCGACTCCTATCACACACCGGAGCAGCGCGAGCTGTTCATGAGCTGGGTGCTCACCGCCAAGTTTCATGATTATCCCGCAGGCTGGCGCAAAGTGTTCGCCGAGGCCGGATACAGCGGCGACTGGGACTGGACGATCGTCGAATAGCTGAGTAAACACGCGCCGGGACGCGAAATTCACGGGGCCGACATGACGAAGACCTATGCGATTCTCGGCGGCGGCGGCTCGTTTGGCATCCACACCGCGTTCTGGCTGCTCGACCACGCCGATCCCAGGAAGGTCATCGGTATCGGCCGCAACCCGCTGCGCCCCGAGCCTTTCTCACTCAGCATCGAAAAGCGCAAGAACTACGCCTATCACGCTTTCCACATCACCTATGAGCTCGACCTCCTGCTCGAGCTGCTCGACCGCGAGAAGCCTCAGGTCATCGTCAATTACGCAGCCCAGGGCGAGGGCGCCGTGTCGTGGAAGCATTCCTGGCGCTTCTTCGAGACGAATTCGATGGCGCTGGCGCGGCTCGCCGAGGAGCTGATGAAGCGCGATTGGCTCGAGCGCTTCATCCAGATCGGCACCTCCGAGATGTACGGCTCGGTCGAACATCCGGCGAGCGAGGACGAGCCGATCAAGCCGTCGAGCCCCTACGCCGCCTCGAAAGTCGCCTTCGACATGTATTTGGTTTCGGTGCACCGGTTCCTCAAATTCCCGATGAACATCATCCGCCCGTCCAACGCCTATTGCCCGGGCCAGCTTCTGCACCGCGTCGTGCCCAAGGCCGTGCTGGCCGGTCTCACCGGGCGGAAGCTGCCATTACACGGCGGCGGGCGGGCGGAAAAATCCTATATCCACGCCCGCGACCTCGGACGCGCGATCCTGCTGGTTGCCGAGAAGGCGCCGCTCGGGACAATCTATAACGCCGGCCCGGCGCAGTCGATCGCGATCCGCGCGCTGGTCGCGAAATGCGCCGAGGCGCTGGGGATGTCCTTCGACCAGCTCTGCGAGGTCACAGCCGACCGGCTGGGCCAGGATTCTCGCTATTGGCTCGACTCTTCGGCGATCAAGCGGGATGTCGGCTGGGAACCGCAAATCGGGCTCGAAGAAGGGCTCGGCGAGATGGTCGCCTGGGGGCGCAAATACCTCGACCAGCTCCGCGACTGGCCCACGGACTATGTGCTGCGCGGCTGAACCATGACCGGACCCCAGCGACGCAACAGCTTCGAGGCGGCGGCGGCGCGGCGGCGCTGCCTCGCTTATCGTCGGCGCATCCTCGACATCTCGCAACAGGTGACCGCGCTGCACGTGGCCCCGGCCTTCTCCTGCCTCGAGATGGTCGACGTCATCTATCATGCGCTGATGCGCGCCGAGCCCGGCGCCGACGGCGGACCGGGGTTCCGCGACGGCTTCGTGATGTCGAAGGGCCACGGGTGCCTGGCGCAATATGTCATTCTGGAGGAAATGGGCATTCTGAACCGCGACGACCTCGCGCGCTATTGCCGGGCCGACGGACGCCTTGGCGCCCATCCCGATTACGGCGTGCCCGGGATCGAGGCGTCTACCGGCTCGCTCGGCCACGGCCTCGGCATCGCCGCCGGCATGGCCTGCGCGGAGAAGATCAAAGGCACGGACCGGCGGACCTTTGTCGTCCTGTCCGACGGCGAGCTGCAGGAGGGCTCGAGCTGGGAAGGCTTCATGATGGCCGCCAATCTGCGGCTTGCCAATCTCGTCGCCTTCATCGATCTTAACGACTTCTCCGGTCTCGAGCGGATGAGCGAAGGCCATCCCGCCCTCCATCCGGTCGCCGACAAGCTGCGCGCCTTCCATTGGGAATCGGTCGAGGTCAACGGACACGACGCCGAAGCGATCTTCGCCGCGGTCAAGGGCCGCCGGGGCGATCGGCCTTTGGCGGTGATCGGCCGTACCGTCAAGGGCAAGGGCGTCTCCTACATGGAGAATGTGCCGATCTGGCATTACCGCTCGCCGAACAAGGAAGAGTATGCGCGCGCGATCGCCGAGCTGGCGGAGGTCGGCGCGTGAGGAACACCTTCGCCAACGCCTTTTACGAGGCGGCGCTCAAGGACGAGAGGCTTCTCGCCGTGGTCGCGGACATCTCGCCGGCCGGGGCCATGGACAAGTTCCGCACAAGCTTTCCGCACCGCTTCATCAATACCGGCGTGGCCGAACAGGTCATGATCGGCCTGTGCGCCGGCATGGCGTTGCGCGGCCTGCGGCCCTTCGCTTACACCATCGCGACCTTCGCGCTGTTCCGGCCGTTCGAGTTCGTGCGCGACGATTTGTGCTATCACGATCTCCCGGTGACGGTGGTCGGGATCGGCGGCGGCCTTACCTATTCGACGCTCGGCGGAACGCATCACGCGCAGGAGGACGTCGCCGTCGCCTCGGCCATTCCCAACATGGCGGTGCTGGCGCCCTGCGATCCCGGCGAGACGCGCGCCGCCGCCGAATGGGCGGTGAGCGAGGAGCGCTTCCGCATCGGTCCCGTCTATCTGCGCCTGGGCAAGGCGGGCGAGCCGGATCTGACCCGGGCGGCCGAGCCGTTCGTCTTCGGGAAGCTGCGCTACCTGAAGCGCGGCGAGGACGTCTGCATCATCGGTTACGGCCCCGTTCTCAAATTGGCTTTCGATCTTGCCGATCGCTTCGCGGCAAGCGGCAAGACGGTGTCGATCGCCTCTTGCCACACGGTGAAGCCGCTCGATCTCGGTGGAGTCGCCGCCGCGCTCCGCCGCCACCGGCAGGTGATCGTGCTCGAAGAGATGGCGCCGACCGGCGGGCTCGGCCCGCAGGTCAAATCCCTGGCCTGGGACATCAGGGCCGAATGCCGGCTCGACACGTTCTCTCTCAAGGACACCTTCATTCACGTCTATGGCTCGCATCCCGAGCTGCTGGCGGCGCACGGCCTCGACGTCGCGAGCATGGCGCAGAAGCTCGGGCTGGACTGAGACGGCGGCCACGGCGGATCGCCGGACGGCGGGACGAACTCGCGATCACAGTCGGCTGAAGGCTGCGCGCCGCGCCGATAACGCTTGCCGATCCCCGGCCTGCATCCGGAATCCTTGTGCATCATACCGATCGAGGCGTGCAATCCGCCAATGTATATGTGCAGTGCCGCCTGCTCGAAGGTTCATGCATCGACGGCAATCCTTATCGCAGACTGGCATTTTCTCCGGCTCAAGATATAGTCGCAAATCGGGGATTGACGATTTTCGCCGCCAAGTTGTTGATTTTCGTGATCGGAAAGGACGGCGCGGCGAAGTCGGGCACGCCGTCGACGCGGGAAGTTTCAGGAGACGTGATCTGAGATGACGGTCATTATCGTAGGGGGCGATAGCACCATCGGCAGCGCCTTTGCACGGACCCTGCGCCAACGCGGAGAGGTCGTCGTTACGACGAGCCGGCGTCTCAACGACGGTGTCGGCAGCTTGCCCCTTGACCTCGGTGATTCCGATGTCGCCGCCATCCCTCTGCCGGATGGCGAGGTCGCGTTCTTCTGCGCGTGCGTCAACGGCTTCAGTGGCTGTCGATCCAATCCGGGCTACGCTCGGCGGGTCAATGTCGACGGGACCGCTATGCTCGCTCGCCGCTTGGCGTCTCGCGGGACGCGAGTGGTCTTGCTTTCCTCGACGGCGGTTCTTGATTTCCGTGCGCCGGACCAGCCGTCCACCGCGCCGGCAAATCCCCGGACGCTCTACGGGCAACTCAAGGCCGAAGCGGAAGAGATCTTTTTGTCGCTCGGTCGCTTCGGCTCGGTGCTGCGGCTGACCAAGGTGCTGACGGCGGAGATGCCGTTGTTCGCCGGATGGATCTCCGCGCTTGGCCGGGGCGAGGCCGTCACCGCCTTTTCCGACCTTCATTTTTCGCCGATCACGCTGGATGACGCGATGTCGGCTCTTTTCGGCGTTCGCGACGATTCCTCCGGCGGCATCTACCAATTTTCCGGCGCATACGACATCAGCTACGCCGACGCAGCCGGCCATCTCGCCGGCAGAATGGGAATTGGCGCTGCCCGTGTGAACAGCGAGCTTGCGGCACATCATGGCATTCGAGCCGAAGAAATACCCCGCTTTACATCTCTGGATAGCTCGCGCCTCCAGGCAATCACCGGTCGGGCGCCGCCCGACCCCTTCGCGGTGCTGGACACGGTTTATGGTCCCGTCATCGCGGTAGCGGGCGAGCGTTTGCGGAGCTTCGGTTGACCGCGGGGTATCGCTGTCAGGTGTGTTCAACGGGCGCCCTCGAGGTTGTCGAGGAGTATCGGGCGCTGCCGCGGGTCACGTCCGACGCGAAGCCGTGGCCTTCCGGCGGCACATTGACGGTCTGTGTCGACTGCGGCGCTATTCAAAAGTTGCCGGATCAGGGTTGGCTCCGCGAGGTAAAGAACATCTATGACGACTATGAGATGTATTACTTGTCGGCCGGAGCGGAGCAACTCGTGTTCACGAGCGGCGGCGACTCGGAGCCGCGATCGCGCCGGCTCGTCGAGTACCTGATCGAACGCGTCGAGCTGCCCGGGAACGGTTGCTTGCTTGACATTGGATGCGGCAACGGCGATGCGCTGGTGCAGTTTGCGCGCATGCTGCCGAAATGGCGTCTTTACGGGAGCGAGATCACTGAGCGCCCGCTTCGTCGATTGCAACGGCTCGAAAACTTTGTCCGGCTATTCACCGTGTCGCCCAGGCAGATTGACGAGCGCTTCAGCGTCGTCACCATGATCCATTCGCTTGAGCATATGCCGTCGCCGCGAGCCACGGTAGCCGATGCGGTATCATTGCTCGGTCCGGGCGGCGTTCTCTTCATTGAAGTTCCCGATATTGAAGCTTCTCCCTTTGACCTGCTCGTCGCCGATCACCTGATGCATTTTTCAACCGCAACGCTGGCCTTGCTCGTGGGGCGGGCCGGCGTGCGACCCTCGGCGCTCGTCAACGATGTGGTATCAAAGGAGCTAACGCTGATCGCTCATCCCGGCGACGGTCGCGTGCCGATTCCGGACCCAAAGAGGGGCGTCCACCTGGCCCGCGCGACGGTTCGGTGGCTGAGCGACGTTCTGGCGATGGCGCAGGCGCAGGCGTCAGAGGATCGCATGGGAATTTTTGGGACGGCGGTCGCCGGAATGGCGCTCTATGGCGCCTTGCGGGATCGCGTCTCCTTCTTCGTCGACGAGGATCCGATGCGGGTCGGCCGCCGTTACGATGGAAAGCCGGTGCTGGCTCCAGCGGATGTCCCGGAGGGCTCCGCTGTCTTCGTCGCGCTCCCGCCCGAGCGTGCGCATCAACTCGCCGAACGCCTGTCCGGCTTACCGGTGCGTTTCGTGCTGCCGCCCGATCGAGAGTAGCCCGCGTGTCCAACGACGTAAATTTCTCGCCGGGACCGCTCGCCAAGGAAGCGGGAAATCGAATGGGGCTGGGAATCGCGCCGAAAGGCGACCCCAAGCTCTACCTGGCTCTGACGTTATGGGGTGAGGAGTATCGGCGGTATTTCGTCGATTTCTGCTTGGCATCGCTGTTGGCGCCGGGCAATATTCCTGCAATTGCCGACAAGCGCGCGGCACGGTTGCTGCTTGCGACGACCGAAGATGATTGGCGCGCCCTACAGGACGAGCCGACATTTGTCGCGGCCCGGAAGCATATCGCGGTCGAGCACGTCCCCTTCGACGTGCCGGCGTTTTCCGACAACACCGGAAAGATGCTGGCGATGTCCAAGGGGCACAAGCTTCTGACCCGGAGAATGTTCGAGGATCGCGCCCAAGGCGTGATTATCTTCCCCGACATGATCGCCGCTACCGGCTTCCTCGCGAAAATCGAGGAACTTTGGCGAGGAGGAGCGGCGGCCATCATGTTCATGAATGTTCGGTTTGCCAACGAAACTCTGACTCAGGAGCTCGGGGAATGTGGATTGCTGAGGCGCGGGATGCCGCTTGCCCTATCGAGCCGAGATCTCGTCAGGCTGACCATTCGCCATATGCATTCGGAGATGGCCCGCGGTGGATTCGAGAATAAATGCAGGAACGACCGGTGCGAGTCCGTGTTCTGGATCGTCGGCCGCGGCCAGGATTTGGTCTTCCATTGCGGCTGCTGGATTCCGTTGCTGATCGACTACCGTACCTTAGCCGCTCATGACGATAGTACTTTCGATCAGTGGACCCTCGACGGCGACTACGCCGCGCGGAATTTCTCGGATTCGAGGGAGTTGTATGTCGTTCGCGACACGGACGACCTCATGCTGGTCAGCATTACGCCGGAATCCAAGATCCATTATTCTCTTGCGCCAATCCCGGAGTACTGGTTTCCGCCGGTGCGCCGGTCGCGGAAAATCCTGGATATGCACGGATACCTTTACAAAGTGGTGCGGCTGGATTGGCTTAAGGCGGAGCTCTTCCGCCAGCCGGTGCGGTTTCGCGGCGGCAGCGCCACGGAGGCCGAATGGCGCAAGCAGGAACGCCGCGCCGCGCAAATCGTCCGACGGATAGAGCGAGGCGGAACGTGGCTGGATCAATTCTGGGCTAGCTGTGTTTATCCCTTGCGCCTTTGTCTCCACGTCCGGGATTTCACTATGGTCAGAGTGAGGCGATTTCGCGCGTGGCGCACGCGCAACAGCCTGGGGAGGTCATTGTGAGCCAGTCGAACCCCGAAACCCCGATCTCGGGAGGAGAGCCGCATTACCGCCCCCTTATGGATCGACTGCGTGCGCGGGGTGTGGAGCGCCTTGGACTCATGGCCGGCTGGGCTTGGCACGATGATCCCCGGCACCTCCTGTTCACGTTGTCGCGCTACAAGTTCGTGGCGAAAATGGTCGCCGGGCGCGAGCGGGTACTCGAGGTGGGTTGTGCCGACGGGTTCGCAACGCGGCTTGTCGCGCAAACGGCAAAGTCCGTCGTCGGCGTCGATTTCGACCCGCAATTCATCGCCGACGCGACCGAGCGCGGGTCCGATCGCTGGCCGATCGAGTACCGGGTCCATGACATGCTGGCCGGGCCTCTGCCAGAGATATTCGACGCGGCTTTTACGCTCGATGTCATCGAGCACATTCCGCCGCAACACGAGGAGATCTTTCTCGCCAACATCTGCGCGTCGCTGACGGAGGGCGGCGTCTTGATCGTCGGAACTCCGTCCCTCGAATCGCAGCAGTTCTCCTCCCCTCAAAGCAAAGAGGGCCATGTGAATTGCAAATCGGCTACCGACCTGCAGGTGCTCCTCTCGAAATATTTTGCCAATGTGTTCATGTTCAGCATGAACGATGAAGTCGTCCATACCGGCTTCCATAAAATGGCCCATTATCTCATGGCGCTCTGCTGCGGACCGAAGGCGCCGGCGACGCGGAAACGCGGGTGAGCACGGCGGGTGATGAGCGCAGTATCTCCGTCCCAAGGTTTTCCTGCGCCGGTCGATATCCTTCGA
>Ga0187781_10000053_pt1 | contig 70293 bp, 52 predicted proteins | sample 0715_SJ02_MP02_2_FD_132447 | JGI IMG/M metagenome (GOLD analysis project Ga0187781, IMG submission 132447) | Tropical peat soil microbial communities from peatlands in Department of Meta, Colombia - 0715_SJ02_MP02_20_MG | ecosystem: Environmental > Terrestrial > Soil > Wetlands > Peat | place...
CGCGAAGGAAACCAAGGCGCAACGCGTCGAGCGGCTTAAGCGTGCGTTGAATCCCTGGGAAGGCATTGAGGAAATTCGCCGCTTCGCCCGCGAAGGATTCCAGTCCATCCCTCCTGAGTGGATTGGAACCTACTTCCGCTGGTGGGGCGTTTACGACCAAGGCGACGGCGCCGGTGTGACTGGCGGGAAGAACGGGGTAGGGCGCGCGATCGAGCGTTTTATGGTGCGCATTCGCGTTCCCAACGGCATCATGAGCTCCCGCCAGTTGCGCCGCATCGCCGACCTCACCCGTCTTCACGCCAATGGAATCGCTGACCTTACGGTTCGTCAAAACATTCAGCTTCACTGGGTCACCATCGAATCGCTGCCCGAAGTGCTCGACGGCCTCTCGCAGGTGGGCCTGAACACTACCGGTTCCTGCGGCGACGTGGTGCGCAACGTAACTGGCTGTCCGGTGGCCGGAATCGACGCCGAGGAAATCTGCGACGCATCGCCGTTGGTGCTCGAAGCCTCGCGCCTGCTGGCGGGCAATTTCGAGTTCTACAATCTGCCCCGCAAATTCAAGATTTCGATTGCCGGATGCCGGTCGTGGTGCTCGTACCCTGAAATTAATGACATTGGCCTCACCGCGATCGCCCGCACAGTTGACGGCAAGGCGGAAACTGGCTTTTCTCTACGCGTCGCTGGCGGACTCTCAACCGATCCGTATCTCGGCGCGCGGCTGAACGCATTCGTTCGCTGGAAACAGGTCATCCCGGTTATCAAAGGAATCACGGAATTGTTCCGCGACTCCGACGTTTTGCGCGAACACCGCGAGCGCGCGCGGCTGAAATTTCTCTTCCTGCGCCACGGATGGACTGCCGAGCGCTTCCTTGACGAACTGCACCGCCGAATTGGTTTCCAGCTTGATCCCGCGGTCGAGGAGCGTCCTCCTGACGACGTGTATCGTGATCACGTCGGCATTCATGCGCAGAAACAGGCCGGCCTGTCTTACGTGGGAGCCATCGCCCTGCGCGGGCGCATCACGGCCGAGCAGATGCAGGCGGCTGCCGATCTATCTGAACGCTTGGCCAGCGGTGAATTGCGCACTACCAACATGCAGAATCTGCTGATCGTAAACGTGCCCACGATCAGCGCCGATACGCTCGCGAAAGAGCTGGACGTAATCGGCTTGCGCGTGAGCGGTTCGTCGTTTGCCCGCGGCACGGTGGCCTGCAGCGGCACAGAATTCTGCAAGCTCGCCATCACCGAAACCAAGAGCTTTTCGCGCTGGCTAGTGGAAGAAATGGAAGAGCGTCTGCCTGGCTTCGACCAGCATATGAAGCTCCACGTCACCGGATGCCCCAATAGTTGCGGTCAGCATTGGATCGCCGACGTTGGCATTGAAGGCAAGAAAATCAAAATCAACGACCACATGGTGGACGCCTATTACTTCTGTGTCGGCGGCGCGCTCGGACTGCATCAGGCGACGGCAAGGCCGGTAGGTTATCGCTGCCCGGCCACTGAAGTGCCCGAGGCTCTCGACCGTCTGCTGCGCCAGTACCTTGCGGAGCGCGAGCCGGGCGAGAACCTGCGGCGCTTCTTCGCCCGTCACAGCGAGGCCGAATTGCGCGCGTTTCTGGCGGGGAGCGTCGTGGACGCCGTGGCTCGCGATCTGCCCGACCCGGCTCGAAATCTGGCTCAGGCAGGAGGAATCGGTGAGTAGCCTGTTTCCCATGTTCCTGAAGCTCGAAGAGCGGCAATGCCTGGTTGTGGGCGCGGGCAAGATTGGCGAATCGAAAATCGCCGGGCTGCTCGAAACCGGTGCGCTCGTCCGCGTGGTCGCTCTTGGGTCGAGCCCCGCGGTTCGAAAGTGGGCCGACGCCCGAAGAATCGAGCTCGAACTGCGCCCCTTCTCACCCGGCGACCTTGACGGCGTATTTCTGGTAGTGGTGGCGACCAGTTCACGCCGTCTGAACGAGCAGGTTCACTTCGAAGCCCAGAAACGCGGCGTGCTATGCAACGTGGTAGATGTTCCCGATCTTTGTGATTTCTTCTATCCCGCTGTGGTTCGCCGCGGCGATCTGCAAATCGCAGTTTCGACTGGCGGCCAGAGTCCGTCTTTAGCTCAAAAAATCCGCCAGCAGCTCGAGCAGGAATTCCCTCCCGGATACGCCGCCTGGGTCGCAGAACTGGGCGAGACCCGCAGGCTCATTCTCGCCAGCGACCTGGATCAAGAGCGCAAGCTCGATTTGCTGCATTCTCTCGCCAGCCGGGAGGCGGTGGAAGCGGCGTTGGCCGAAAACTCGGCGCTCGTCATGACGGGAGGGAAAAGATGAAGGGCAAAGTCTACCTGGTTGGCGCCGGCCCGGGCGACCCGGAATTGCTCACCGTAAAAGCGCTGCGCCTGCTGCGCACGGCTCAGGCCGTCCTGCACGATGACCTAGTCGCTCCCGAAATCCTGCGGGTCATTCCCTCCACCGCTCAGGTTCACAACGTTGGCAAACGCTGCGGAAAAAAGAGAATTCTGCAGGAAGAGATTAACTTTCTGATGATTGCCCTTGCCGACTCGGGACTGAAGGTGGTGCGCCTGAAGACCGGGGATCCGCTGATCTTCGGCCGCGCCGGGGAGGAGATCGAGGCGCTGCGCCGCGCCGGAATTGCCTATGAGATTGTGCCGGGCGTGACTTCCGCGTTGGGCGCGGCCGCCGCCACCCAGATTCCTTTGACCCATCGCCGTGCCTCGTCGGCTCTGGTGTTCCTGACCGCTCATCGTGCGGAGGAAAGTGAACCATCCGACTGGAGCAAGCTGGCTGGAAGCGGCGCAACCGTGGTGATCTACATGCCCGGCCGCGACTACTCGGCCATCGCCGCGAAACTGCAAGCCGCAGGACTCGACCTGGAGACTCCGTGCGCAGTCATCTCACAAGCCACGACTCAATCGGAGCAAAGCTACCGCACCACGATCGGCGAGTTGGCGCGCACGCCGCGGTTGCCGGCGCCGGCGCTCCTGATCGTGGGCGATGTGGTTCGCTTTGCCGACGCTTCATCTCTTGTGCAGGAATCCAGTCTGACGACGGGCATCCAGACTGTATTCCCCGCGACTTTTCTTGCCGATTCGCAGTCTCATGCTACTACCTCCCCACGAAACGAGGACCCAAGCGCGTGAACACCAATTCCCTAAATCCGGCCCAAGGCGCACTTGAGCACGAGGTCCCAGCCTTGCAGATCGCCGCCGAGACCTGGACTCCGCAGAGAACTCTGGCCTGGGCCTTCGATACCTTCGGCAGAGACGCGGCACTTTCCTCGGCGTTCGGGGCCGAAGGCATGGTTCTGATCGACATGGCGTCGCACATCCGAAAGGATTTCCGGCTCTTCACCGTGGATACAGAATTCCTGTTTCCGGAGACCTACAGCCTGATGGATCAGATTGAAGAAAAGTACGGAATTACGATCGAGAAGGTCTATCCCGCGCAATCACCGGAAGAACAGGAGCGCACGCACGGCGCAGCTCTGTGGAGCCGCGACCCTGATCTATGCTGCAATCTGCGCAAAGTCGAGCCGTTGCGCCGCAAGCTCAGCGGCTTGGGCGCGTGGATCACCAGCATTCGCCGCGATCAGACCGCGGCTCGATTCAGCGCTCGCCGGGTCGAATGGGATCGCAGGTTTGGACTGGTGAAAATCAATCCTATCGTTGACTGGACGTCGAAGCAGGTGTGGCGCTACATCCACGATCACGCCGTGCCTTACAACCAATTGCATGATCAGGATTATCCCAGTATCGGCTGCACGCATTGCACGCGTGCGGTGGAGTTGGGAGAGAATCCGCGCGCCGGACGCTGGCCTGGTTTCGCCAAAACCGAATGCGGCCTGCACCTCATCGAGCCCGCGGCAGGGTCGACTTCGGCAGCGCGCGAAATCTCGCGGGCGGACGAGTTCCCAAGCGCACAATTGCAGGAGGGCTAGTCGTCCGCCTTCTTTCCCGGGAGTGACATCTGGCGGAGTAGCACGATGAAAGCTTTTGTCGCAACCGACAGCGTACGGTCCCGCCGGTAGGCCAGTCCCAATTCGCGGTAGAGCTCCACATCTTCAAGCTCAATCAGCCGGAGTCGCCCGGTCTCGACTTCATCGCGGGCAAATGAGCTGCTGATCACCGATACGCCCAGATCGGCAGCCACGAAACTCTTGATCATGCCAATGCTCGGCAGCTCCATGCGCACTTGCAGTTCCGCGTTGTAGGGGCGAAACAACTTGTCCAGCATCCGTCGGGCGTGACCCGTCTTGGGAAGCAGCAGCGGATGTTTAACGACCTCGCGGACCGGCACCGTCTTGTGTTTGGCCATCGGGTTGCGCGGGCTTGCTACCAGCATCAGTTTGTCGCGAAAGATGGACTGCACCTTAAGGCTCGGCGATTGGATCGGCAGCGACAGAATGCCCACTTCTACCGCTCCGTTTTCAAGCTTTTCGACAATCTTGTAGCTGAAATTGCGGTAGATGCTGATCTGCACCGGCGGATATCGCCGGCAGTACTCCGCGAAAACCTCGGGCAAAACGTAGAGGCAAGTTGCCTCGTTCGCTCCCACGCGCAAGGTGCCCCGCGGCGTGCGGCTGTGATCCGCGACCGCGGTCAGCGATTCATCCCGCAAGGCGCGCAACCGTTCGGCATACTCATAAAAGACTTGGCCGGCCGGCGTGAGTTTCACGGTTTTGCCGGAGCGATCCAGCAGGCGGTCGCCGTACTCCTGTTCCAGTTGGCGGATTTGCGCGCTCACCGCCGACTGCGAGCGAAAAACTTTTTCCCCGGCACGCGAGAAGCTGCCCTGTTTGGCCACTTCCAGAAATGTAACGAGCTGATCGAAGTCCATTACGTTCCCACCGTTTCAGTTTCAGCAGATTATAGCGGAGGGCGCACGGTCTACAACGCCGAGCTTCTGGCCGCCCCGGCTGCAGCGAGTTACACCCATGAAAGAATTCTTCAGTAGGAAGCTACGGGTCCTCCGGGCTGACCGGCGAGTGCCCGCCGCACAAGATTACGCAGAGCAGAACGCCAACCCCAGCGGCTGCTCCCCCCACAATCCATTTCGAGTTCACCAGCGGGCCTGCTTGCGCCGTCGGGGGCGCGGTCCCGCACACCTGAGATTCATCGTAGTTGCGCTGTTCGCCCTCGTGAACAACGCCTTCCTGTGATCCCGTTGTTTCCGGCGAGGGTTTGCGATGAAGCATTTCGCGCGATACGTTCACGTCGCTCTTACGCGCCGCCACTTGGATGGTTCCATTCACATCGATGACATCGTATTGTGTCCAGTCGTTTAGCACTGGAGTCACGGTCAAGCAGTTCACCCGCACCTTGAAGCTCTTTGAGGTCGTTACTGAGACGCCCCCGTGGTCCAGAGCCAGCATGTTCTCCTGCAGCTTGGCCACGGATTCGGGCTGTAGCAACACGGTCGAGCCGTCCAGAGTCAAACTGGCCGAGAAGCCGGCCTTGGTTTCCAAGAGATCGTCAACAAAGATCGCCGTCGAGTCTTTTGCCTCGTAGCCGTTTACCCACACTCCGCCCTGGGAGTGAAGAATAGCCGAGGGAGTCTGTCCCAGCACGGACACCGGCACGGTCACAATCAGCGCCCAGCAGACCATGCCGCGTATGACAAATGCACTCATCCCGAAGACAGTCTCCACCCTGTTCTTGGAAAAATCGTAGCCGGGGGCGGTGCCTTCGTCTATTGGCACTCTGGATGCCGGTCCCGTCCCGCAAAAGAGCAGTAATTAGGGGCAGTCGCTCTCGACTGGTCCATGAAATCCCGCTAGCCCCATGGTTCCGAACCCTCCAGACCGCCTCGCCTATTATCTTGTGTAGCTTGTTAAAGCCAGTTTGCACAGGGTAAAACTTTGTAAATCGTCGAATTCCGATGAACCTGCCGTTGTAAAGTAAAGAGGAACCCATGCAAGCAAAGCGAGCATTCTTCTTCTTGATTTCACTGATCGGCGCAGGCAGCGGGGCGCTTATTGCGGAAGGTTTCGCATCTTTTCCCGCGCGCCCGCAGTCTGAGGGTCAACCCCCAACAGGCGCAACTACAATCGCCAAGAGCATCGGAGTGATCAAGGCCATCAACGGAAGCGCCATCAGCTTAACGCCCGCCTCCGGTCCTGAAGTGGCAGTAACGGTCCAGACGAACGCCAGGATTCTGCGCCTTGCGCCCGGGGAAAAAGATCCCAAGAACGCGACACCACTCCAGTTGCAAGACCTGCAAGTGGGCGACACGATTCGCGTTCGCGGAATGTCCTCCGGTACAAACGCAATCGCTGCCCTTGAGGTCATTGTGATCACGCGCTCGGCTCTGGATGCCGTGACCGAGCAGATGCGCCAGGACTGGCAGAAGCGCGGCCTGGGCGGTACGGTCAGCGCCGTGGATTCGGCCACCGCGACCATTACGATTTCGGTTCCGAGCTTCGGTGGAACGCGGTCGGTCGCCGTTCACGCATCCAAGAGCACTGTGTTCCGTCGTTATTCTGCGGACTCGATCAAGTTCGAGGAAGCGAAGCCGAGCACGCTTCAGGAGATTCAGGCCGGAGACCAGTTGCGAGCGCGAGGGAATCGCAGCGCCGACGGCGCTGAATTTACTGCCGAAGAAATCGTCACTGGGAGTTTTCGCAACATTGCCGGAACGGTCGTCTCTGCGGATGCAAGTGCGGGGTTCCTCACCGTTCAAGATTTGTTGAGCAAGAAGGCGGTGAAGGTGAAAATCACAGCTGATTCGCAACTCCGTAAGCTCCCGCCCGAAATGGCGCAGCGCATCGCAATGCGTTTGAAGGCTAAGGGCATGCCGGGAATGCCGGGCGCGGGCAGCGGCTCGCAGGGTGCGCCGGCCGCGGGCGGACAAGGAACTGCTGCGACATCGGGGGCCGGGTCGTGGCCGGGCGGTGGAGGCATGAACAGCGGTGGAATGGGCGGCGGAATGCGTCCCGGTGGAGCGCCTGACTTTCAGCAGATGCTCGGCCGAATGCCACCGGTCACGCTGGCGGACTTGCACAAGGGCGATGCCGTCATGATGGTTGCGACCGAGGGAACTTCCTCGACCGCCAGCACAACCATCACCCTGCTCAGCGGGGTCGAACCGATTCTCGAAGCTGCTCCCAGCCCCAGCCAGGCCATGATGCTTACGCCGTGGAGCCTGAGCGGCGCTCCTAGTGGGGATAATGGGAGTCCATAGCCGTTCTGACAGGATCAATTCTTGCAAGGTCTCGATTCGCATCGCAGGTTCTTGCCACGACGCTTGACCTGGCGTGCCGAGGATGGGGGTCTGCTAGGAGACTGAGGCTCATCGGGAGTTCCGGATCGGTATTTCGAGGTTGATTCGTCTTGCGGCATGCTTTAAGGCATGCCGAGGATTGTGCTGGAGCCAAGCGCGTCCACGCACTCGAGACCAGCATGTTACTCCCAGAAAGCTTGCCAGTCTGGGGCGGAGAAGTGGAAATCGAATGACGGTAAATCGGAATCTGCGCTTTCTCATTGCGGTCGTTTTCTTATTCTTGCTGTCGCTGACTCTGTCATCGGCGCAAACACCGTCCGGCGCTCTTCGCGGACAAGTGACCGACCCTTCCGGCGCGGCCATCACTGGCGCCACGGTGGTGATGACGCCGGCGACCGGGTCGCCGCTCGTCGCGCATACCAACGCCCAGGGGATGTACGAGTTCCAGTCGCTGGCGGCAGGGAAATACACTCTCACCGTGGTCGCGCAGGGATTCACGACCTACGAGAACGACAACGTAGTGGTCGCTGACCAACCTCTGCGCCTCAACGTCGCGATGACCATAGAAGTGGAGAAGCAGAAGGTCCAGGTTTCCGATACCGCTCCCACGATTGACGTCAATCCCTCGAACAACGCCGGCGCCATCGTCATTTCCGGCAAGGAACTGGAGGCTTTGCCCGACGATCCTGACGAATTGCAGTCCGATCTCGAGGCTCTGGCCGGGCCGTCAGCCGGGCCCAACGGCGGGCAGATGTACATTGACGGATTCACCGCCGGGCAACTTCCGCCCAAGTCGTCCATCCGCGAAATCCGGGTCAACCAGAACCCGTTCTCCTCCGAGTACGACAAGCTGGGTTATGGCCGGATCGAAATCTTCACCAAGCCGGGCACGGACAAGCTCCACGGGCAGGTCATGGTGAACGGAAATGATTCTGCTTTCAACTCGCCGAATCCGTTCGCGGGATCGGAGCCGCCGTACTATTCAACCTTCTTCAACGGGAACATCGGCGGTCCGATTAGAAAGAACGCTTCTTTCTTTTTCAACATCGACCGGCGGGATATCAACGAACTGGCAGTGATCAACGCCATTGACCCGACTACTGGCATCCAAACTCCCGGATCGATCTCAAATCCTCGCCAACGGACGAATCTGGGCCCGCGCATCGACTGGGCGCTCACCAAGAACAACACCCTTACTGCGCGCTACCAGTACTACCGCAACACGGAAACGAACGATTTGGGCACATGTAATGCCTCTAGCGGTCTTTATCTCTCTTCGCAGGCCACTTACTGCCAGTCGACCGAACACACCTTACAACTCAGCGACACGCAAGTGTTCGGCACTAAGATCGTGAATGAGACGCGTTTCCAGTACATCCGCGATAACTCAATCCAGAACCCGACCGACTCAAATCCGACGGTGAACGTGTTTGGCAATTTCAACGGCGGCGGCAACAGCGGGGGTAACCAGAACGATTTGCAAAACAGTTACGAATTACAGAACTACACTTCGCTGATTCATGGCAACCACGTTTTCAAGTTCGGCGGAAGGTTTCGCGGCTCGCGCGACACGAATTATTCGACCGCGGGGTTCAACGGATCGTTTGCGTTTTCGACCCTGACTGCCTATCAGAACGCTGAACAATACGTGCAGGCCCATCCCGGAAGCGACGCGACTGGCGCTAGCCAGCTCTCCATTGTGCAGTGCCAGGTCAGCGGCGGTTTTCAGCCGTGCAACCCTAACGCCGCAGTTAACTACTACGATTTTGAACCCTATCTTCAGGATGATTGGCGGATTCGGCCGAATATCACGGTTAGCTCCGGCCTTCGCTTCGAAACGCAGGACGCTATTCACGACCACGTGGATTGGGCTCCGCGCCTGGGATTTGCTTGGGGCGTGCGCGGCCGCAGTGCACCCCCGATTGTGGTCATCCGCGGAGGCTTTGGCATTTTCTACGATCGCTTTCAGTCGGGCTCGATCTTGCAGGCGGAGCGTTTGAACGGAGTTACAGAGCAGCAGTTCATCATCAACAGCCCCACCTGCTTTCCGGGCCTCGATGTAGCCTTCAACACGCCCGTATCGAACTGTGTTCCGGCCGGCACGACCTTATCACCGACGACGACTTACCAGATCGGTTCCAGATTGCACGCTCCCTATACCTTGCAGAGTGCGGTCAGTGTGGAACGTCAAGTCACCAAGTCCGCGACGTTGGCAGTTACGTATCTGAATTCGCGTGGTTTCGACCAACTCCTCACTATCAACGCCAATGCCCCATACCCCGGGACGCCTTGCGGGCAGGCGGGTTTGCCGGATTGTGCGCCCGTGACCGGGGGCAACATCTTCCGCTATGTTTCCGAGGGCAACTTCAGTCAGAACCAACTCATCGTGAATTCGAATATCCGCGTCGGCGCCAAGCTGCAGTTGTTCACCTACTACACGCTGAACTATGCCGATAGCGACACTTCCGGGGTTTCCAGTTTTCCCACGAACTCCTACAACATCAGCCAGGACTACGGCCGGGCCTCGTTTGACGTGAGGCACAGGCTATTTCTGGGCGGCAGCATCGCATTTCCCTATCTGTTCCGCCTCAGCCCGTTTATGATCGTGAATTCCGGATCTCCCTTCAATGTCACTACACCTATCGATTTGAACGGAGACCAGATCTACAATGATCGTCCCAATTTGGTTTCGACCACGACTTGTTCCATGGTCACGATTTCGGGTTCAATCTACTGCACACCCCTAGGCACGTTTGACTCCTTAGCAGCTAGCGGCGCACCGCTCCCCGTCAACTACGGCACAGGCCCTGCCCACTTCGTTTTGAACCTGCGCTTGACCAAGACCTTCGGGCTTGGGTCAAAGGTAAAGACGACTGGCGGTCAAGGGCAGGGCGGTCCAGGGGGTCCCGGCGGCCCGGGTGGTCCTCGCGGCGGCGGCCCGCGCGGTCCGCTTTTCGGGGGCGGAGGCGGCCCGATCATGTCCTCCAACTCCGACCGCCGTTACAACCTCACGCTTGGAGTGGGGCTGCGCAACGCGTTCAACAACGTCAACGTCGCCAACCCGAATGCAGTTCTGGGCTCGAAGCTGTTCGACGTTTCTAACGCTTTGCAGGGTGGTCCATTCGCTCCCAGTTCGTCGGCTAACCGCCGGCTCGACCTGCAAGCAATGTTTAGTTTCTAGTTTCATCAGGAAGCAAGCGCCGACGTTGTCTATCCCGGAACCGCGTGTTCGGGTTATTCTGGATGTAGGGGAGTTCACGCACGCAATCCCTCAACCTATGGGTCCCGGAACAGATTGACTCTCATTCCAACTTCCAGGCGCAGCTTCATTCGACTTACAGCGGCAGCAGCCGTGGGGGCTATAGCTGCGGACTCGATTCTGATTGAACCGAATCGTCCCCAAGTCGTTCGCCAGGAAATTGCCCTCCAGCGATGGCCTGCCCGTCTGGACGGGTTCACGATCGCGCTGCTCAGCGACTTCCACTACGATCCCTATTTTTCCGAGCATCCCCTCCATGCCGCGATCGGCATGGTGAACAGTCTCCATCCTGATCTCATTGTCCTGACCGGGGACTTCGTTTCCGTGCCCGCGTTCGGCTACAGCGAGGAGAATGGTCGAAAAGCCGCATTTGCCGCCGAACCCTGCGCGCGCCTGCTGCAACAAATGCAGGCGCCTCACGGTCTGTGGGCAGTTTTGGGCAATCACGATTGCTCCACCGATCCCGCTATCGTCACGACCAGATTGCGTCGCAATGGAATCCAGGTTCTCGTAAATCAGTCGGCTTCGATTGAGGCCAACGGAGGGCGCTTCTGGCTCGGCGGCGTCAACGACGTGCTGAAAGGAACCGCCGACTTGGATGCAACCCTCCATTCCGTGCCCAGCGACGAGGCGACTATCCTACTCGCGCACGAACCCGACTATGCCGACGAGGTTGCAGAGCATTCGGTGGACCTGCAGCTTTCCGGACATTCCCACGGTGGCCAGGTGCGCCTTCCTTTGATAGGAGCACTCTATCTGCCTCATCTGGGAAGAAAATATGTCCGTGGTCTTTACCACATCGGTGCTCTTACTCTTTACACCAACCGCGGCCTGGGGACATTCTGGCTCCCCATTCGATGGAATTGCCCTCCCGAGATTACGCTTCTCACTCTACGCCGCGCGGCTAACGGGTAGGCCGAGGAAGTCCGGGCCTGTTGCATCAGCCCGCAGCTCATGTGCAAGGCCTTGCACAGGGCAAAATCGGAGAGACAACTTCGTGCCTGTAACGCGTTCCCGTCAAACAACATACGGGTCGTCGTCGTTGGCACAGGATTTGCGATTAGAAGCTCCGCCAGCACATTTCGAGGAAGGTAGGAATCATGTCTGGTCGCGTACTCTGTGCCATTCTTCTGCTGGTGCCGGGAGCAATGGCTGCTTTCAGAACTCCTGTGCCTAGCATGCAGCCTCTTGAACAGCGCGAGCAGCTTTTCCGCACTGTGACGCGCGACTCCGAATTCGCCAGTGTGCCGCACGTGAGTGCGCCACGGGCGTGCGAGGACGTTCAACCTCCGCAACCGCTGACCACTCCGGATCCTCTGTTCACTTCCGTCGCCCGGAACGGCAAGGTCAAAGTGAGTTTCATCGTTGGCATCGATGGCCGGGTCCACAGCCCGCTCATTCTGGAGAGCGCCGGCACAGCTGGCGATCGCCATGTTCTCCAGACCGTCCGCACTTGGAGGTATCGCCCGGCAACCTGCAATGGCGTTCCTACAGAGACCGAAGGCAAGATCGAGTTTTCCAGCCGCTAGGACGCTGGGTGATCTAGAATGGCGCATAGGCTGGGTGATTCGAGTGGCTGATAAAGAGAAGAAAACGCCTAAACCAAGCGTCGCTGCTCGCGAGTCCGACGCGCCCCCTTCTCATCTGGATGAGTTCTTCCGCAGCTTGCAGCCAGGTAAGCCCAATGCGGGCGCCATTGCGGCAGCCACGGAGGCGGCCGAGCGTCTGGCCGTTGAGACCGATGCCGAGCAAGCCGCCGAGGACACGGCTCTGCGGATCGCCGCCGACTCTGCGGGGAGCGTATGCCGCGCTTGCGGCCATCGCAACCGCGCCGGAAATCGCTTTTGCGGCATGTGCGGCGCGGTGATCGCCGAGAGTGCAAACGGAAATGCGGGTGCGCGGGAAGAGGAGCCGAAGCCGTCAGCTGCTTCCGGCCAATCGGCGCTCGAGACCCATCACTACCACCATCATTATCATCACCACTACCTGCCCGGAGGTTATGAAGCCGCTCCGCGCGGGGCGTACGACTCTGGCCCGGCAAAAGAAGAAAGAATGCGGCCCAACGCGGCGCTGCGCGGCGAAATGAGCCGTGCCGAGGCCGCCGTCCGCCGCATCACGCACGAGTGGGTTCTGGCCTGCAATACCAAGCATCTCGACGACCTGCTCGATCTCTACGTGCCCGACGCGTTGGTCCTGCGCTCGAACTATCCGCCGGTGCGCGGGGCAGCGGCCGTGCGCGAGTTTTTCTTTGCCGCCCTCGATGCCGGCTTGGGAGACGTCGAGTTCGAACCTCTGCGCATGGAAGTAGTGGGTGACCTGGCTTATGAGGCTGGGCGCTGCAAGGCTCTCGTGCCCGGCGCAACCGGCAAGCGGCGGGAAGAACGCGGCAAATACCTCTGGGTGTTTGCCCGGCAGAATAGCGGCGAATGGAAGCTCACAACCGACTGCTGGTCGAGCGATCTCAGCTTCACTACGCTGGAGTCCGATCTTCCGCCCAGTTCAGGCGTGAAAGTCCGCGAGCCGCGCAAAGGCTCATGACACCACTACCCGCTCACTCCTAGTTTCTCCAGTCCTTGCCGCAAATGTTCGAGACTCTGCATCTCGATCGTGTGCATGCCCAGCTTGGCGGCGCATTCCAGATTCAGCGCGCGGTCGTCAATGAAGCAGCATTCCTGGGCAGGAATCTGCGTCATCTCCAGAGCCAGGCGGTAGATGTCGCGTTCCGGCTTGCGGAAGCCGACGAAGCAGGAGCTGACGAAAAGGCGGAAAATCTGCCGCAATCCGCACGTTTGAATACGGTAGTAATTGAGTTCGCGCGATTCATTGTTGATCGTGGCCATGAAATACTTGCTCGAGTCGCTGAGCGTCTGGGCGAACGCAATCACGTCCGGAAGCGGTTGAGAAAGCGAGAACATGAAGTCGCGGAAAGCGTCGCGCGTAAAGGGACGCGCCCGGTAGAAAACGGTCCGGTCCAGATACTCGTCGAGCGTGATCTTGCCCCGCTCGAACGACGAGACCACCATTTCGTGCCGGTCGTGGAACTCTTCTTCATCCAGATGAAAATGCTCGAGCGCAGTCATACGCTGTGCGCGGTCCCAGGCGTTGGTGAGCAGCACACCGCCGACGTCCCAGAAAAGGGCGCGAATCTCGGACACAGAGTCCTCCCATCAGAAAAAATGACTACAACGTGTTCCCAAAATAGGCTTTGAAAGGGCGCGGCTTTAGAGCCGCGCCGACAGGAGTCAGTAGGAATGCGGGCTTCAGCCCCTGAGGGCAAAGCTCTCTCACTCAAGAAACCTGTTTTTGAAACGAGCTTCTGGAAAGAGTCTAGTTGAAATTGCGGCGCTGAGGATGAAAGAAAACGCCCCGGCATCGCTGGGAAGCCGGGGCGATTGGTTTTCGTGCCAGAGGTTTCCTACGGGACGGAGTTCCCAGGCTGAAAGTTCTGGTGGTAGCTCAGGTTCACGACGTCCTGGAACATCGGCGTGGCCGGAGGCAGGTCGGCCGGGTTCAGGAACAGCACGTCAAAGTAGTAATCGCGCTGTGGCGGATCGTACACCGCCGTGCAGCACTTGAACGTCCCCGTGTTGTATTCCGCGTAATACATGCTGATCAACGAGCCATTGTAGTGCAAGGTCCATCCGGTCCAGTTTTCCAGATAGCGGAGAAAATTGTGCAGCCCACCGTCGCTGCCGAAATCGGCGCTGGTAGCCCACGTTGGGTACGGGAAGGGGATATTCTTGCCGCTGGCGACTGCCGTACGATAGTAGGCGTCTTGGGTCGGCTGCCTCTGGATTGTGCAACTGCCGCCAGTGCAGGTGGTGTTGGTCAGACTATTTGCGTCGGACCACTGGTTCGAGAGCAGGGTGACTGCGTCGGCGATGATGGAAGCGGCCGCGTGTTGGGTCGGTTGTGTGGGCGTAGCGTTGTTCGCAGTGCCCCAGAACGGATCGGAATTGTTGCTGTTGTAGTTCCCGTAGACGTAGACCGGGTTCTCTGACGCCACAGTGAATCCGCCCTGACTATTGTCCGGGCGTACAGGAAGATAGCTGACGCCGGCGTTCATGCCGCCGTCGACGAGCCGGAGTGCGTGCCGTGCTCCAGTCACCATGTTGGCTAGACCCTGAGTAGAACATTGGGTATTGCGGACGTAGGAATTCAGGGGCAAGGCGGTGTTGGTATTCAGGCCAAAGCCATAGCCGATATTCTTAGCCCCCCAGGCATCGAGCACGCCATTCTGATCCACGTCTTCGGGGGAGTAGGTGTAGTAGGTTATGGGCTCGAGAACGCCATCGGGGGTGCTGGAATTCGCAGGCTGCGACCGGTTGATCACGTCCTCCAGTCCGGACTCGCCGCTGATCACACCCGCCGGAGTCTGTCCGCCATTGGTGGGGTTGGGGTCAAGTAGCGCGCCGCGGTGGTTGGAGAAATACAGCACATAGCCGTTCTGGTTGGTGTAGTTTACAAGTGTGCCGCTGCCGGCAATCGTGCCCTTCAGCCAACGTGCCAGGTTGCCTACATCCAGTTCGACTACATTCATGATGCCGTTGACGGCGCAGGAGTTCGTATTTTGCTGGTTGTCCCGCATCTCTCCTTCACGGGTGTCGTAAAAGTTGATGGGATACCAGTCGGTCGAGTTCGTGCCGTTCACGGTCCCGTTCCGAAGCTGCTGCAGGATCAGAATTGCGTTCGGGTCCTTCCCATTCCCGGCTGGGTTGATGAAGTTCGCATTGAGTGGCTTGCCAAATCCAAGCTTCAGCCATTCCTGGGTGACACCGACCCACTGGCCTGCGTTATTCAAGTATTCAACCCGCAGCCAGGCCCCGCTGTTAGCTGGGTTGGTGCCGGTGGTTAGCCCAGCTTGAGTTACTTCTCCTAGTAGCGGCCATTGCGTCCAGGTGGTCAAGCCAGCATCGATATAGGGAGGAATCCAGTTTGTGCCGGCGATGGCGGTGTTCGCCGTGGCAAAGGCCTCGGTTGCGCCGCCCGGTGGGGTGAAGTTCGGGTTCATTTGAATGTCGTTCACGTCACCCATGAGGCCGGGCCGCTCCGGGTGAAGATCATTCTCGGAATCGGCCATCAGGATGCGAATCGAAGCCTTGTTGTACAAGCGCGAAGTCCCCAGCGTGCTCGTCGCCGTCTCTCCCGGCTGCGGCTTGCGGATAATGGAAATCGGGTCGGTGCAGGGCGGCGGGTTGGTGTCGCAGCTGTTGTTGACGAAGGGCAGCTCTAACTTGGTCGCGCCGGTTAGCGAATTAGTGACGTATCCGTTCAAGGTTCCTGTCGAGATGCTAGGGAAATTCGCGTTAGCTGAGCCGGCGCCCGTGGGAATGCCTCCGCTCCAACTGGCGTCACCCGGGTTACCGGCAGGCATCTGCACGCAGTTAGTCCCGGCCCCAGTCGGAGGAGGAAAAGTATTGAGCGGGCAACCGCCGGCAGCCGTGGACACGTAGACCGTGCCCGAATATCCGTTCGATGCCAGCCAGTTGTCCGCCAGGCGGTCCATCACGACTTGCTTGTAGGCCGAAATCTTGTCGTTGAAAACCAGATCTGAGCCGTCCCCTTCCGTTACAAAGAGGTTGCCATTGGCGTGGACGCGACCTCCGAAACTGAAGTTGGGGCCGGCATGGTAGCTGCAATCATAGGCGCAGAACACGCCAAACTGAAACACGGGGATCGCGGCCACCTCGACGGTGCGTGTCAGCCAGACAGAGGCCCCCGACGGACGTGTGGCGATGACCTGTAGCGTCATTGGGGTCAGTTCTGCGTACAGCCCCGCGTCGCCTCCGCTGGTGACGGTGTGGGGGCAGCTTGGAGGAGCATTCCCGGGTTGCGTCGTGGTACAAGGCATGCCGGCCACGGAGTTGCCGGCCGTGGGAAAGGTGATCTGCGCCTGGTAAGTCATGTTGGGGACGGCGGAGATCTGGGTGAAGCTCGCCAGAGCCTGAACCTGGGTTTCCGATGGCGACTGCGAGGCCTCGTATAGCGCGGCCAGATCTGAAGTCAGCTTCTCCATGCCGGATTCTGCGCCGTAGTAGGCCAGATTGGATTCCAGGTCGCTGCCTCCCATCTTGGCCTCATTGGCCACGAGATACAGAAGGCCGGCCGCCACTCCTGACAGCAGCACAAGAATGAGCAGCGATGCGATCAGTGTGAATCCCTGCGAACTATGTTTGCTTGCTCCCATGGTTTCTCCTGCTCCCAAAGTCACTGGTAGGTATTGCGAAAGGCCATATTGCGGGCGCTGACGTCGGTCGCCAGATACAGGTTCTGCGACTTGTTGCCGTTGTTGATAATGCTTTGGCCCATTACTACGAGGTTGACCTTTTGGATATTGTTGGGGGATTCGCTCACGCCTAGGGGATTGGCTTCATTGGAGTCGAGCGCGTCGGTCGTCGAGTTGTAAACGTCATAAGCGAATTGCAGATTGATGATGTCATCCGCCACCGGCATTGGGGTCAGCCCGTTCACCTGGCGCATGAGCCGCGGAGTCTGGCCGACGGCGGCCGGGACGCTCAAGTAATAGGTCACGACATAGATGCGGTAGGCGGTCGCGGCCGTGCCCGTGCCCAGCGTTTTGGCGATCGCTTTTAAGTTGCCCGAGGCCGCCCCATCCTGATTCATGTTCAGCGGATCGCCGCCGGCAAAAGTCATGGTGCCAGTGAAAGCGGTGCCGTTCCCGCAGGTCGTCGCGGTGGCTGTGGAGGTGAGGTTCGTCACCTCACCTACAGCCGTAAGGTTTCCGCCCGAAACCATGATCAGGTCACCCGCATTGATTCCTCCTGCACAGGTAATCCCCGGCGGAGGGTTGGCGGCGTATTCGGGGGCGACCGACAGAGTGACATTGGCCCCGCTGGTGGCGCTGCTGAAGTACATGTTGTATTCGTTTAGTGGGAAGTTGTAATCCGTATAGACCACGGTGATGCTGTCGTTGACCGCCGGCGCGGGCGCGGCTGGGATGACCGCGTTGCCTTCCACGCCGTCGAGGTAACCCGGAATGATGCCGTACATGTAATTGGTGCCTGGGTAGGAGCCGTTCGGCACGTGGCAAGTGCCAGTCTGGTCGCAGCCGAACCTAGACGTGGCCGCCCCCGCTCCCGTGGGCAACTGAATTCCGCCGGAGGGCAAACCGGCGCCGGCCATGGTGATGTCCTTGACCATGAGATCAATGGCGGCGCGCATGTTCTGCTGCGTTTCTGCGCGTTGCGTGACCGTCAGGGTAGATTGCATGCCGGTTTTGAACAGGCCGGCTATGGCCGCCAGCACGATCAGGCCGACGGCCATCGAAACCATCAGTTCCACCAGCGTGAAGCCGAGGCCTGCGTTGCGTCCTTGCTTTTTCTTCCTCATCATCATTTCTGTCACCTGGCCTTAGCGATAACTCGAAATTAGCGCGTTCACCGTGTACGTGTATGGAACTGCGGACCCGCCTTTCGTGTATGTGACGGTCACGACGACCTGCTTCAGTGTCGGATCAATGGTGACTCCGTCGGATTCCAGCACCGTATTGATTTGAATCGAGCGGGTGAAATTAGATAGGCTCATGGCCACGTCGTCGGCTGTGCCCAGGATGCCATCCGGGCCGGGAAGTACCACGCACTCCGGACCGGCGGGGCAGGGGCCGCTGGCGGGACAGCTGACGTCATCGGTCGTGTTGACCAGACCGTCAGGCCCGGGGCAAAGCAGCTGGACGGCGCCGTTAGTAAAGATCCCGCCGCTGGAAACGTTGGCGATTTGCGCGAAAGTCAGCTGCTGCGTATTGCGCGCCGTGTAGACACTTTCCAGGGCTTGCAGCGCTTTCTGCCGCGCGATGAGATTTTCCTCCGAGTTCTGAGTTGCGCTGACGGCGGTGGCAAAGGCCGCCACCAGCGCCATGATCCCGACGGTCAAGATTGCGATTGCGACCATGGTCTCAATCAGGGTGAACCCGTCTTGTGCCGATGAGCGTGAAGTTCGTTTCATCATTGTTGTTCCCACGTGTTCGCTCCACTTACGTTGTAAAGGCGCCAGCCCCGGATTCTTCCGGTGGTGCCCCACACGTCAATCGCCCGGGAGCTATAGGTCTGGCCAGGCAGAGTGAGATAAATGACTCCGCTAACGTAGTTGCCGGGGAAGCCGGTATCATCCTGAGCGGAGCCATCGGGCTCGAAAATGAAACAAGGCTGCCCGCCAGCAATTACGTTGCAGTTGGCGGGCTGAGCGTTCAGCGCATTTTGCGTGTAGATGGCTGTTCCCCCGTTGCCGAAGCCATCCGGGCCGGGGTTGGGAAAACCCGCCTGCACTGCGAATTGAATGTCTACCGGCAGGTTGTAAGTGGCCACTGTCTGCGGCGCCGGCGACACCCCCGGAGGCGGAACGTAGCCCCAGAGCTGCACCGTAATCGTTCTCGGAGCCGTGGGGAGGATGATGTAGCGGTTGCCCTGGGCGATGGCCAGGTTCCGGTAGGTTCGCAGCACCGACAGCGTCGTGTCATACGCCTCATCCACGTGATCCTTCTGAAACAAGGGCATCAGGGTGATGAAAGATACCGTCGCCAGGATCAGAGCAATGGCAATCACGGTCATCATTTCCAGCAGCGAGAATCCAAGACTCCGTCTTGATGTCATAAGCTTCTTTCGCCAAAGAAGTGCGATCCTTGCCGAATGCACTGCAGCTCGCTCAAAGACCCGCGATGTCAACCCAGGGGAAAAGCGCGTTCCCGCTTGCAGACAGCAAAGCAGGCGCGGTGATTTATCGCGTCACGTCCCATCGTAGGAAGGGGGGAAGTGCGCGTCAAAGCACGACGGTACAACTCCGCGGGCTTGGCCTTTTGTCATCCATTGTGATTACTGATGTCACGATTGAAGGCAGGTCACTTAGGGCTGTTCCCGACAGGATCGACATGACCGCGGTAACTTGTCGGCGAAACGGCCGGACCCTACCATGACTAAAGCTATGACTCTCACTGCCCTGCTGGTATGCACGGACGAGGCGGCAGCCCGGGTCTTGTGCGGCGTTCTGGAAGAGCTCAGTATCCGGGTCGAACAATGTTCGGATTTTGCCCGGGCCGCCATCCGTTTGGCGCAAGATCGCTTCGATGTAGTCATTCTGGATGGAGAGTCCAACACCGAAGTGATGGCTTTGCTGCGCGAGACTCGCCTATCGCGCCTGAACGACTCCACCCTGGCCGTGGTCGTGGTGTCTGGGCAGGAGAGTATTCGGGAGATGTTTTCCCTGGGCGTGAATTTTGTTCTCTACAAACCTGTGGCCTATGACCGCGTGCGCAGCAGCCTGCGTGCGGCTCGCGCGGCGATGCGCAAAGAAAAACGCAAGAGCGGACGCGCTCCAGTCTATGCCCATGCCACCGTCGACTATGCCGATGTGGTGCAGGAGCGGGCCACGCTGGTGAATCTGGCCCAGGACGGAATGTCCGTTCTGTTTGGCAAGAAACTTCCTCCCACCCACAAGGTCTACTTTCAATTTCGGCTGCCAGAACAGTCGGCGACCGTTCGCGTGTCCGGACAGGTGATCTGGCAGGATTGGAATGGACGCGCCGGCGTCCAGTTCGTGGATGTGCCAAAGACGTCGCGGCGCCTGATTACCGAGTTTCTCAGCGCCAACCTGCCCAACGAATCGCACAGCGACCAGTTTGCTGACGTTGCCGTTGAGATGGAAGAGCCTTTGTCGTTGGCCACGGTGTCGATCGCGGAACATTCTCACGCCAAACCGGAGGGACATGCCGGATCTCAGACGGGGGTCGCCGTGGGGCGCGCCGAGGAGATTCCACAGCCTTCAGATGGCCAATCGGTTGACCCCGATGACCGGCGTCTGCAGACACGCTATGCCTGCCGTTTGGGCGCGGAGGTGTACCGCACGGGCAACGCCGTACCCCACCATTGCTGCCTAACCGATCTGAGTTCAGGCGGCTGCTATCTGGAGGTGCCGCTGCCGTTCCCTACGGGCTCACCGGTCGAGATCGTAGTTCGCACCCATGAAATCAAACTGCGGTTACGCGGAGCCGTCCACGCCTCCCATCCCGGCTACGGCATGGGTATTGCGTTCGAATTGAAAACCAAAGAAGAGATCGAAAATGTGAAGCGGCTCACCGATTTCGTTGCCGCAACCATCAGTCCTTCCAACTAACCGCGCCCTCGATGATCCGAGTTCGATAATCTGGCAGGCTGCCATCAGAAGTCGCCCAAATGAACTTTCCCTCCGGAACTCTCGTATCGGCTCCTGAGACGGTCGTCGCAATTCCATCCCGCCGGAGGTCATTAGCATGGACACGCGCGTTTCGAGGGTGCAGACGGCCGTCGCCTCGTCCGGCCGACTTCTGTGTTGGTTGGAGTCCTTGATCGTGGGTCTTGGTGTTCCTGCCGCGATTTGGATTGTTTCTAGGCTGATTTCATCGTCCATTCCCGCGGCTGTGCATGGCTCCGCTGAGCAACGCTTCTTGCTTTGGATTCTTGCAGGCGCGATCGTCGAGTGGGCCTTTGTAGTCGCAGTTTGGCTCGTATTACGAACGCGAGGATCGTCCTTCAAGGACATCGGCGTTTGGCGCTTCGGGACATGGCCAGCCTGGGTTATAGCACTCCTATTTGCATCTCTTTCGATTGGCAGCAATCTCCGGTTCCTGCCCCGGATGCATATTCCCGTCTCATATGCGTTCATGCCGCCTGGATTTCACCTAGTTGCCGCGCTCCTTATGGGAATCACGGCTGGATTCTGTGAAGAGGTAGTTTTCCGTGCGTTCTTGATGAACGAATTCGCTAATTCTGGTTACGGCAAAGTCATGCAAGTTCTTGTTCCTGGCATTGCATTTGGGCTGGCACACGCGGGATATCTAAACCAGGGACTTCTCCCTTGGCTCGGCATCATGCTCCCCACGGCCTTTCTCGGAATGATGTGGGGAATTGCGTACCTCGTGGGACGCCGCAGCCTGATTTCTGTCATGGTCGCCCATTTCTTGAATGACGCTACGGCACTTCCTTGGATCGCATTCTTTATGGTAACGGGGTCCTTAGGTCGAGCCTAGGGGAGGGAGGCTGGGGAGCCAACGCCATCTTGAGCACCTCCAACCGGCGTAACCCCACAATCCGTCTCACACACAAACCGAATTGAGAAGCAAGGAAGAGATCGAGAATGTGAAGCGCCTCACCGATTTCGTGGCCGCGAGAACCGCTCCCTCCAACTAGACCGTCGGCGCTTCGCGGTCACGCTCACCGTCTCCTATCCTTGCCGTCCAATCCCCATGAGAAATCTGGTCGCTCTCGTGCTGTTCGCAATTTCGGCCATCGCTCAAGAAGCCAGCCCGCAATTGCCTGCCGACGATGCCATCCGCATCAATGAGTTTTGCCGGCTTGCCTCCACGATTCAGGACGGCATCTGGCCGGGCTGGAGTAAGGTGCCGACTCCTCTGCTCCTAGTGACGTCCGAGACGGAATTTCTAACCCACCATCCCGCGCCCCCGTCCGAGTTCAGAAAAGTCAGGGAAGATGTGTATGCGCGGCCACGGCAGTTCCCCGTCGACTTCCAGGCGACCTTTCCGCCCTTCGGCCCTCCTTCCGTGATTGTCATTGGAGAGCCCGCGAGCACGAACAGCAAGACCAGCACGCCCTGGCTGTTCACAGTCATGCACGAGCACTTTCATCAACTGCAGAACTCGCAGCCAGGATATGACGAGGCCGTGGGAGCCCTCGGTCTAAGTCGCGGCGACAAGACGGGGATGTGGATGCTGAACTACCCATTTCCCTACGAGAAGCCCGCAATCGATCAGGACTTTGACCGGTTGCGCGACTTGTTGTTGCGTGCGCTGAATGAAACAGACGAGAGGGCATTTCGAGGTTTGGCGAAACAGTACGTTGAAGAGCGCAAAAGGTTCTTCGCGCAACTCTCGGCCGAGGATCACAAGTATTTCGGGTTCCAGCTTTGGCAGGAGGGAATCGCGCGGTATACAGAGATCAAGGCGGCGGAGACAGCGGCGAAATATCAACCGACGGCGGAGTTCGCGGCTCTTCCCGACTACGAATCCTTTGCCAGCTGCGCCTCGAAGATGAGAGCGCAGACGTTGGACGAACTCAAGCATGCCGACTTGGCGGCATGGAAGCGGGTAGCATTGTATTCGTTCGGAGCCGCGGAGGGATTGCTGCTAGACCGGATCAATCCGAAATGGAAGGGTGAGTACTTCACCCACATGCTCTCGACCGACTCGTATTTCGAGACTACCCCTTAGCCGGCACTTTCACCGCCGCTTCCTCCGCAATCGCCTGCTTGAAGTAGTCGAGCGAAAGCCGCAAGCCGCGTTCCAGATCGATCTTGGGCTCCCATTTAAGCAGGTCGCGGGCCTTGGTGATGTCCGGCCGGCGCTGTTTGGGATCATCCTGCGGAAGCGGTTCGTGGCGGATCTGGCTTTTTGATCCCGTCACTTTCAACACCACCCGGGCGCATTCGAGAATAGTGAACTCGTTGGGATTGCCAAGGTTCACCGGCAGATGCTCCTCGGATTTCGCCAGCCGCAGGAAGCCGTCGATCTCGTCGCTCACGTAACAGAAGCTGCGTGTCTGATGGCCCTCGCCGTAAACGGTGATATCTTCGCCGCGCAGGGCCTGCTTCATGAAATTGGGGACAACCCTGCCGTCATCCACCTGCATGCGCGGACCGTAGGTGTTGAAGATGCGGGCGATGCGCGTATCCAGCTTGTGATAGCGCCGGTAAGCCATGGTTACGGCTTCGGTGAAACGCTTGGCTTCGTCGTAGACCGAACGCGGGCCGATAGGATTCACGTGGCCCCAGTAGGTTTCCGTTTGGGGATGCACCAGCGGGTCGCCATAGGTTTCTGAAGTGGATGCTACCAGGTACTTGGCGCCATATTTTTTGGCGACGCCCAGCGCGTGAAATGTTCCGAAGGATCCGACCTTCAGGGTGTGGATGCCGTGCATCGCGTAGTCCACCGGACTGGCCGGGCTGGCAAAATGAAAAACGTAGTCCACCTTGCCGGGATCGAAAGGGTCGCAAATGTTTTTCTCGACGAACTCGAAGCGAGGCTCGTTGCGGAGGTGCTCGATGTTAGCCAAGCGGCCGGTGATGAGGTTGTCGAAAACCGCCACACTCCAGCCCTCCGCGAGCAAGGCGTCGCAGAGATGGGAGCCCAGAAAACCGGCGCCTCCGGTGACCACGGCACGTTGTTGTAGGCTCATGCCTTGTTGCCGTTTCTCAACCCGTTTTTCAGCGCAGGAGCACCGTCGGGATGACAAGCCGCCCGGCCCACGCTGTAATACGTGAACCCCTGAGCCGCCATCGCTTCAGGATCATAGAGATTGCGGCCGTCAATCACGATAGGATAGCGCAGTTCCTGACGAATGCGGTTAAGATCGAGATGGGAGAACTCCTCCCATTCGGTCAAGATCAGCAAGGCATCGGCGTCGCGAGCGGCTTCGTAGGCGGAGCTTACGAACTTGATGCCGGACGTCACGATTTCTCGCGCGCGCTGCATGGCGGCAGGATCATAGGCCGCGACGCCGCAGCCTTCCTGCAACAGCGCCTGCACCAGAAAGATAGCGGGGGATTCGCGAATGTCATCGGTGCCGCCCTTGAAGGCGAGACCGAGCACGCCCAGCTTCTTGCCTCGCAGCGTCCACAAAGCGCTGCGGACCTTCCGCAGGAAACGCTGGCGCTGTTCTTCATTGATGCGCACAACCTCATCGAGCAGGCGGAACTCGTAGCCGCACTCCCGCGCCACCGCGCGAAAAGCCATGACATCCTTGGGGAAGCAGGAACCGCCGTAGCCGATGCCGGGATTGAGGAACCTGGGCCCGATGCGGGTGTCGGTGCCGATGCCGTGCACCACCTGGTCCACATTCGCGCCCACCAATTCGCAGATCGTTGCCACCGCATTGATGAAGGAAATCTTCATGGCCAAAAAAGCGTTGGAAGCATGTTTGATCAATTCCGCACTCTTGGTGCTGGTCACAGTGATGGCGGGGGGAATCGTTGTGCGATCGGGCTGCGGAATGGCTGCTGGACGCCGGTAATAACTGCCGTCAGTGAGCGGCATATAGATTTCGCGCAGCAGCTGGGCGGCACGCTCGCTGTCGCAGCCAATGACGATGCGATCCGGGAAGAGAAAATCGGTAACCGCGGTGCCTTCACGGAGAAACTCGGGATTCGAAGCAACGTCGAACATCTCGGGGTTCGTGCCGTTGCGCAGAATGATCTTGCGCACCCACTCGCTGGTGTAAACGGGAACCGTGCTCTTCTCGACGATCAGCTTGTAGCCGTTGACTGCGCCGGAGATTTCCCGCGCCACCGACTCCACATACGATAAGTCGGCTTCTCCGCTCTCCGTCGGCGGCGTGCCCACGGCCACGAAGATCACCGAGCTGAGGCGTACGGCCTCCTGCAAATCCCCGGAGAAGGTCAAGCGCCGGCCGCGGTGCCGGTTCAGCAGTTCAGGCAGAAAATTCTCGTGGATAGGCACTTCACCATTCTGCAAGGCGGCCAGTTTCCCCTCGTCGTTGTCGAGCACAATGACGTCATGGCCGACGTCGGCAAAGCAAACTCCCGCCACCAACCCTACATACCCGGAACCTACAACAGCGATCCGCATGTTTCAGACTCCCATGATTGAATGCATTCCACCGGCTTTGTGTGGAGAGCCGGCCTGTAGTCAGACTCAAGGCGAAAACGAGGGAAACAGATTGGACGTTCCGCGAGCGCCTGTAGCTGAATGAGTTCCCACAGCACTAAGACTACCATTGGCGAAGAGAAAAGAGGTCGCATCCCTTCAGTCGTCGCGCCTCTTCTCCTGCCGTTTTGGAACCGGCCGGGTTAAAGGTCTGATCGGCCGGCCTTGCGCAGAATCGTGAATCAGAGTGGCAAGCCGTCTTTTCCGGGTTTCCTCTTTTTGAGCGCTGACAACCCAGAACGTGGCCGTGCGCCGGTACCACGGCGGCTGCTTCTGAAAAAAACTCCAGGCTTGGCGATTGGCGCGGAACTGCCTCCCCTGAGCCCGATCGAATCGGGCCTGATGGCGTTGCTCGTAGGAGTACTTTCGCGGCTGATCCTTGGCTGCCGAGAACGCTTTTACTCCGGCGGGACGCATGCGGCCTGCCTCCGCCAATTCTTCTGCGCGCTTGATATTGACCGCGCTCCACTGACTCTTGAGCTTGCGCGGAGTAAAGCGAACGGTGTAGGAGTCACGGTCTACACTCTTGCGGACGCCGTCAATCCAGCCGAAACATAGCGCTTCGTCCACCGCTTCCGGATACGTGATGCTATTTTGCGCCGACGACTTTTTATGGAAGCCGACCCACAGCTCTTGGCATTGCTCGTGTTCTGCCTCGAGCCAAGCGCGAAAGTCTGCGGCCGATTTGAAGAACAGTAGCAGTTGCATCCCAGGGTTCGTCACTTTGCGGGACCGCTGAAGTCCTGCATTTTAGCCCGTACCCCCGGTTTTCGGAGACGGCGGCCTTTCCCGGCAGTGGTCTGACGTGGTATTAGCCCGGCCAAACTTGCTGTCTGATATCAACTTAAGCTGCTTCTTTATTTATAGATGGCGCTACTATTCTCGGTTATGGATTAAACACGCCGGGGCTGATCCAAGGCCGCTCCACAAAGTTAAAACCTTTTGTTGACAAGCTGGCGTCGCGCAGGTGACAATGTGACTAGTCCGAGGAGCTTAGTTCGACGAGCTTATTAGGAGCCCTCCTCCCAGGGTCTCTCAGGACCTGCCGCTTACTTGCCTCCCCTACACGCGGTCCGGCGTTGAATCGATGTTTCAACACAATTTAATCCCAGATTTCCACAGATATGAGGAGGAGTGAATCCATGAGGGGTAGTTCGTCCCTTGTGTATGCACGACGGATCGCACGGCTCGCCACCGGCCGGATGTTTGCGATCCAAATTGTTTCGACCCTGGTTGTTCCGCTCGGTGCCCAACCCGCAAGAGACTCCGGCCAGTCCTACGGCGTCAGCCAGGAAACGACGACACATAAAGGAGAACCACAATGAATCGCAAGACCTACACAGGTATTCTCGCCCTCGTCGCAGCCTGCCTGACCTTGAGTTTTCTGACAGGTTGCGGCAGTTCGAACTCGAAGTCGATTACGACACCGCCGCCGCCGACCATCGCCATCACTGCAGGTAGTGGAGCAGGACAGGTCGCGACCGTGGGCCAGCCATTCGCCAAACCGCTGGTAGCGAACGTCACTTCCAACGGATCGCCGCTCAGTGGGGCGACAGTAACATTTTCGGCTCCGGGCTCTGGCGCAAGCTGCGCCCTCTCCGGCGCCACGGCTACGACCGACGCCAACGGCAACGCCCAGATCACCTGCACTGCTAACACGACGTCGGGCGCTTACAACATCACGGCTTCGACCACGAAGACAACAACCACGGCCAGCTTCGGCCTGACCAATAACGCCGGGGCTGCGGCGACGATCTCCACGCAGGCCGGTGCCACGCAAAGCACAACGGTCGCAACGGCGTTTTCTACCAACCTGGCAGTGAAAGTCATGGACAGCTACTCGAATCCGGTCGGCGGCGTAACGGTGACGTTTGCCGCCCCGTCGTCGGGACCTAGCGGCGCTTTCGCGGGGGGAGCAAATACTGCAACGACAGACTCGACGGGGTTAGCTATCGCGGGCGTATTCACCGCGAATACCAAGGCCGGCTCATACACTGTCGCCGCCACGGTCTCGGGAGTTTCGACCCCCGCCAACTTTAGTTTGACCAACAACGCTGGGTCGGCGGCGATAATCACGGCCACCAGCGGTACGCCGCAAAACACCGCGACCGCCAGACCATTTGGCAATGCTCTGGTGGCAAATGTTACCGACAGCTACTCGAATCCGCTGAGCGGCGTGTCAGTGAACTTCGCCGTTCCAGGGTCGGGCGCTAGCTGCACGCCGTCGGCAACTGGCGGCAGCACGGATGCGAACGGCAACGTCTCGATCACTTGCATCGCGAACACGACGGTCGGAGGCCCTTATAACGTGACGGCCTCGGCCACGGGAGTCGAAACCCCGGCTAACTTCAGCTTGACCAACGACGCGGTGTACGCGTTGTACGTCAGCGGGGAAGAAGCTCCCAACACCGGCAACAGCCAGACCTCGAGTTACTACGCTCTCGCAGGGGTCGTGGTGATCGGCCCAAACGGCGCCGTCGTCGGAGGCTTACAAGACTATAACGATGGGTCTGGAATCACTCAGATTTCCCTCTCCATCACCGGCGGAACTCTGACGGCGAGTAACGCCGCAGGCCAGAGCATCCTTACGCTGATCACCAACAACGGAACAAAAACGCAGCTTGTGGGAGTGGCTGGGACGGAGACCTTAGCGGTTCAGTTTGTGAATGCCAACCATGCCCTCATCACGCAGTTCGACGGGTCGGCAACTTCCAGCGGAAGCATGGACCTGCAGACCCTGACTGCTCCTGCTGCGAATTTTGCCTTCACCCTCGCCGGGTCAGACTACAAACATGAGCCGGTTGGCTACGGCGGCGTGTTTGCGGTCGGCAACGAAGGCGCACTCACCGGTACGGCCGACGTCAACGACGCCGGAACCGTGACGCAGGGAGTTGCTCTGACCGGCACAATCACTGCCGCAGATGCCAATTACGGGCGCGGTACGGCCACGGTGAGCATCAACAACACGACACTTTCACTCGCTTTCTACGTCGTCGGCGCGGAAGCGATCCGCATCATTGATGTAGATCCAGGCGGAGTGAATCAGGTGGGAAGTGCGGCCTGTGGGTCCGCATACGGCCAGGGTTCTGGCACTTTCGACAGCACTTCGCTCGGAGCTTCCGTCTTCGGCATCGGACAAGGCGATCCCATGGGGTATCACTATGCCGCGGTGGGTTCATTTGCCACGACCTCGAGCGCGGGCGTAGCCACCGGGACCTACGGCACCGATTCGACCCCGTCCCAGTCGGGGATCGGCGATGAGATTGACAGCATTGGGTATAGCCCGGGGTCAATCGGAGGGAAATACACCGTTGCGAGCAATGGATACGGCAGCCTAACCGACTACTTTGGATTGGGAGTCGTCAACACGCTGGGTCTGTACATGACGGACCCAACACTGAATCTGCTTGATCCAAATAACAAAGCGTCGGGTACAGGCGGAGCTCTACTGCTTGATCTGGATACTCACACGGCCAACCTTTCCGGTGGCGTGGGAGTGGTGATCCCGCAAACGGACACCTCACCCAGCAGTTTTGAAAATAGCACCTATGCCGCAGGAGCGCGCGGTCTTGCCACAACCGGCCAGCTCGACTTTGTCGGCCAGTTTCCGTTTTCGAGCCTCGCCTTGAACCAAGCGACTGCGGACTTGAACGATCTTTTCGGCTACTTTACCGGAGGAACCCCGATGGAATACACCGGGGCGACACTGACCGGAACCGCCGCGGCTGATGCCAACGAGTCGACCAACGGGCGCTATACCCTCCCGCTGGTCATAACCCCATCGGCAGCCACGGGCCCCACCAATACAAACGTGGTTGTCTATCAAGCGAATGGCGGTCAACTGTTCTGGGTGGAGGCAAACTGCTGCACCATGTTTCTCGGAACGCTTGAGCAACAGAGCACAAGTTTGCCCAGTGAGTTACAAGCGAAAGGCGTGCCTGTCGCCAAGCTGCGGGCGAAACGAAACCTTCGCTAGCAAGGGAAAAGGGGAGGGGCCGGCCTCACGGGACACTGCCCTGAACTTTTACATTAATGTCAGTGGCGCACTTCGGTGCGCCACTTTCTCCTTGCTTGCGCTGCATTTTTGCGGGGGCAGGTCGCTGAGTTCTCTTACGGGAACAAGCCGGACGAACGAGCATGTTCCCAGGTTGATACCTGGCGGCATAGCGTCGGCACAAAGGGCGTATTGACAACCCGTTAGTTGAGGGCGAAACTCCGCTTATAGAGGCTACCGTTTAGAACCATGTCTCTCTCTGTCATGCCACGGCATCCCAAGCCGGAGCAGGATCCTTCGCAGCCTGCGTCTGAGGCAGTAGACCGGCTTCAGGGGGGGCGTTCCGAAAGTGAAGTTGCGGATATCGCCGCACATTTTTCCAGTCAAAGCGTGTCTCCCGAACTGGGGGCGGCTCTCGCTCTCGATGTGGTGCTCAACCGAATCGCTGAGCAGGCGTGCCTGGCTACCGGCGCCACCGGAGCCGCCATCGTTCTGCTGCGGGATGGAGGAATGGTCTGTCGTGCGAGCAGCGGTTCGAGCGCCCCAGAACCCGGATCCCAGCTCGATACTACGTCGGGCGTTTCGGGGGAGTGCATCCGAACGCTGCGCACCCAGCGCTGCGACGACACGCTCGCCGATCACAGGGCGGACGCAGCCGCCTCGCTGCGGCTGGGAGTACGTTCCGTCATGGCGATGCCTTTGCTGCGAGGCCAAGAATTGCTAGGCATCTTTGAGCTTTTTTCCTCCTTGCCCTATGCTTTCGGTGATCGCGATGAGTGGACTCTGGAAGCCTTGGCAAGCCGGACTCTAGCCAGTTTGGAGCAAGCGGCGAATCTGCCGCTTTTCCGGAAGCCGCCGGCTTCTGAGCGGGTAGTGGTGCCCATCGAGAATGCAGTTGAACCTATTCCTACGGCCGTGCGGATGGAAGCCGAAAAAACAGAAGAGGAAGCGGAGCAAGCAGAAGAAAGCACCAGAACGGGGTCCGATGTTCTTACCTTGGTCCTGGCGGTAGCCGTGGTGGCCTGCGCTGTTTTGTTGGGTTTGCTTATCGGCAGGCATCTGGGAGTGCAAACTGCGAAGACAAAGGCACACAACACTGCGCGGTTATCGGCGTCGGCGAATGTGCGCTCTGCGGAAGCGCCGACGAGCACGACTTCCGGTGAAGCGAATAGCGGCAAGTCCCCACTGCCAGAAACTCCCGCTTTCAAAAGCAGCGGCACAAGCGCTGTTCCCGCCGGAGGGCTGCGGGTCTATGAGAATGGCAAAGAGATATTTCGCGCGCCGCCAACGCCGGAGGGAGCCCGAGCCGCAGCCGCAGCCGCCGATCATGAAATCGGCGTCGAGCGCGCCGCGTCTGTAGAAGCGGCAAAACACGCGGACAGGGAAGTTATAGAGATTCCTTCCGCAGAAGTCGACGACAGCCTGGTCCACCGCGTCGAGCCAGACTATCCGGAGGAGGCGCGTCAGCAAAGGATTCAGGGCACAGTCGCGCTGGAGTTGCACATCAACGCGGACGGAACAGTCGCGGCTGCTCATCTGGCCAGCGGTCCGCCGCTGCTGGCTCAAGCCGCGATTGATGCGGTGAAGCAGTGGCGCTTCAAGCCGCGCACCGAGGATGGCCGGCCGGTGCGCATGCACACCGTAGTCACGCTAAACTTTCAGCTATCGCAGTAATCGGGAAGAAAATCCGTTCCAGCTAGGTTGCAGTTTTGCGGAAGGCAACGCCGGCGCTCGCGGCCGATTTGCGTGGCGGCATCACCGGTTGCGACCGGCGTCCATTTGACGGAGCAGAGCTCCGCGCCCCAGCCGTTCCCAAAGCATAGAGCACAACCTCCACACGGCTCGAAACGCCCAGCTTGTCGAAAATGCGGAACAGATAATTCTTCACTGTGTGCTCGGTGAGCTTGAGGCGCTGCGCGATCTCGCGGTTTGTCAGTCCTTCGGCCAGGCAGCGCACAACGTCGGTTTCACGCGCAGAAAGCAACGATTTGCCGCCCGCTTGGAGCTTGGCGAAGGTGGGGCGGGACAGAGCATCGAGCACGTAGTGAAGCTCGCGGCTGCTCGCCCACACTTGCCCCTGATGAACGCACTGGATGCACCGGGCCAACAGACGCACCGGTTCGGTTCGGCAAAAAACTCCATGAGCTCCGGCGCGAAACGCCTCCACGACCGAAGCGCGCTCGGAGGCGTCGAGCAGAACGATCACCCGCGTAGCCGGAGATTGTGAGCGAATCTCGCGCACCAGCTCGTAGCCCCTGTGATCTTCGCCCAATTTCGCACTCACCAGGGCAATCTGCGGCTTTTCGCGCCTGGCCAAGTGGAGAATGGCGGCCTCGTCGGGCACAGATTCGATCATGTCGAGCTGAGGGTCGCGGCGCAGCGCATCCACCAGCAACTGCGTGCTCATGGACGTACTATCGGCGGCTAACACGCGAAGACGGTGGTCAGGAATCAGAGCTGAATGGGCCATAATCTGCGTTCCAGCCGGAGGCACTTACCGGTCGAACTCAAAAGCCTAAGCTGCTGTTTGACAGCCGCTGCCGGTCGAGACACCTATCATCAGACGCCCAGAACCGGTAACTTGGCGTGAAGCATAAACCCTGCAACTGTTACCCAGAATGTTAAGGGCAATTCGACTCCGAGTAAATAGCACCGGAGGGCAGGTCCCGGAGGTAATCCGCGGCGGCAGCCTGTTCCTCCTATCTCCCACCGCTAGTATCACTTAGGTCCAAACGGAGGGCTCCTAGTTTCACCGGCTTGTCCCTACTCGTCACCGTAAGGGCAATCCAGAGTCGATGCAAGGAGCCACGGGATTGTCGCGTGAGCCCAGGGTGCCGGAATGCCCAGTCGCGTCTTGAACAGCGTGGAAAAGTAGGTCACTGGTGCTCCAAATGTGGCCGGTTAGCCCCGCTGCCATAGCGGGCGTGATTCTGAGGGAATCATGAACACGAATTAAAGGTATCGAGGAACCATGTTCCTTTTCCGCCACAGCGAAGATCGGAGCCGGGATGGAGGTTTTGCCTTGCCGGCCAATTTTGATGCGTCAGTCGGAGCGGAAACACGATGTTTAAAACACTACCAATGCCTGGATGTCCGCGAGCCGGATTCGCAATGTGCAGTAAGGCGGTAGGGCGCTTCCCGAAGAATGGTGGCAGAATAGCAAACGTGCGTGCCGTATAACTGCGGGTACCGCCGAGCTTGCCTATCCGGGACGAGCAAACGCACCACCGGGCGCGGCATTCAAGCCCACAGGTTAAAGCGGAACTTTATCTCGCAGATGGCCGAGTGGAAACGGTCTCCGCAGGGTTTCATCGGACTAAGACACGAGGATCTAATCAGTCAGTCGAGGAGAGTGTTGATCTGTGGCCCGACCTCCGGTTTTCCTTATGATCGTGGCGCTCGGTGGCTTGGCAGGAGTGTTGCTGAGTCTCGACGGTTGCGCCGGCAGCGGCACCAGTCATTCCATCCAACCCCAGGGTATTCAGTACGTCGTCGTGATTGTTCAGGAGAATCGCTCCACCGACAATCTGTTTCAGGACCCAGTCCTGATTGGGCGCGGCGCGGACATTGCTCAATCCGGGCTGAATTCAACAGGCGCGACCATTTCCCTCAGCCAGACGGACCTCGTCACCGCGTACGATCTCGATCACTCGCATACGGCATTTGTCGCCATGTATGACGGAGGCAAGATGGATGGCGCGAACCTGGTCAAGGTCGTGTGCGATCCGGGGTCCAAGAATTGCCCGCCGCCGCAACTGCCCCCTAACCCGCAATACATGTACGTCAACCCGACCGAAGTACAGCCTTACTTCGATCTCGCGGAGCAATACACTTTCGGCGACCGCATGTTCCAGACGAACCAGGGGCCGAGTTTTCCGGCGCATCAGTTCATTCTTTCAGGCACATCCGCGCCTGCAGTCGGCAGCGATCTGTTCGCATCCTCGAATGTTTCCCCGGGAACCGAGGCGGGTTGCATCGCCCCGTCGGGATCGTTTGTGATGTTGATCGATCCGTCAGGCAACGAGAACCTAACCCAATACCCATGCTTTGAACATCCCACTCTGACCGATCTCCTCGATGCCCAGGGTGTTTCGTGGCGCTACTACGCTCCTTCGGCTGGCTCTATCTGGACTGCACCGGACGCGATCCAACATATGTGCCAGCCGCAGACGCAGGGTGGCCAGTTGACCTGCACCGGCAACGCTTGGAATAACGTGATTATCCCGCAAACGCAGGTGTTGACCGACATTGCCAACCATCAACTGGCGCAGGTGAGCTGGGTGATTCCGGATGGCAACGCATCGGATCACGCCGATGTGAATGATGGCTCGGGGCCTTCCTGGGTAGCTTCGGTGGTGAATGCCATCGGCAACAGCTCCTACTGGTCAAACACCGCCATCTTGATTACATGGGACGACTGGGGCGGATGGTACGACCATGTGGCGCCGAAAATCGTCAACTCCTACGAGTACGGCTTTCGAGTTCCACTGATCGTGGTTTCCCCCTATGCTAAGGCTGGTTACATTTCCCATGTGACTCACGACTTTGGCAGCATCCTGAAATTTGTTGAGGGAACATACGGGCTGCCGAGTCTGGGCTACGCCGACGGACCGGCCGACGACCTCTCCGATTGCTTTGATCTGCAGCAGATCCCCCTCCAGTTTCGTACCGTCGCCGCGCCTCTCAGCGCAGATCATTTTCTGAACGACCGGCGGCCGCTAACCGATCCGGATGATGACTAAAGAAGCAACGGTCCACGCCCGGTCCAGCTCTCTTATCCCTTCCTTCCATATGGCCCAAATGGGCCATTGGCGCGGACTTGCGGCTGATAGAGACTTTAGTTGGCAGGACTTTTGACCACTTGCACATTTTTGCGACGGTCGCTAGTCTGAACGTACTTTAGTCGTCTCTTCTGCCACATCGTTTCTGTTTGACTTAGCGAGTTACTCCCCCGATGAAAAGCACAAGAGTTGCCTGGCTTGCAGCTTGGCCAGGAGGGCAGCGAGCAGGGCAGAGTCTTCTGCCGAAGCGAATTTTCCGGGAGTCGGAATTGTGACTCAGAGGGCGGAGCTATGACCGGCAGTACTTTGCCAATCGGGCAAATGGAGGCACTGAATGCAGCCCAGGCGCAGTCGGAACTGAGCTGGTATGCCATTCAGACGCGCTCCCGGCACGAGAAAGTTGTGGAGCGACAACTGCAAGCTCAGGGAGTGGATGTTTTCTACCCCATCATCAGCCAGATTCACCGCTGGAGCGATCGTCGCAAGCTGGTGGAATGTCCTTTGTTTGCAGGCTATGAGTTTGTCCGCATCAATCCGAGCGCCGAGGAGCGGGTGCGAGTTTTGCGGGCTCATGGTGTGGTTCAGTTTGTCGGCGGGCACGGTCAAGGCACTCCCATCCCACCCGAACAGATGGAAGCAGTGCTGACGCTGGTTTCAAGCAATATACCCTTCACCAAACATCCTTTCCTGAAAATTGGGCAGCGGGTGCGGGTTTGCGGCGGCTCCCTGGATGGCGTGGAAGGAATCCTGTTAGCACAAAACGGAAACCGGGACCTGCTGATCTCCGTGGACGCAATTCAGCGCTCGCTCTCCATTCGCATCGACGGCTACGAAGTCGAGCCGGTCTAGCTTGCATCTTGCCACCGGAATAGTAGACCGTCTGCTGCCGGAATTGCCCGATCACGGAGAAACGGTGGGAATTAAATCCAGCATGCCATTCGCCGCCGAAGTTCTGCCAACGTCGAGCACAGCACTGGAGAGCCGGTCTGCGCAACCCATCGGGGCTGCCTGTCCTCCTTCGTCCGGCATGCGTCGCTTGTATCGCATGGTCGGTTCTGGCTATCGCGCTCGCCGTGCTCAGTGGCTGAAAGAACAATTCGGCCATTGCCGTTCGGTGCTTGATCTGGGAGGGACATTCGATTTCTGGTTGAATGCGCAGTGGAAGCCGGAAGAACTGGTCCTGCTGAATCTCGATCCCCCGCCCACGCGACTGCCGCTGCCCTGCACCTATCATCAAGGCGATGCTCTCGCCGTTCCTTTCCCGGAAAAATCCTTTGATTTGGCCTTCTCGAATTCGGTCATCGAACATGTGCCGGACCAGGCGAAGTTTGCCAGCGAAATGCTGCGGCTGGGGAAACGTGTCTACTGTCAAACGCCGAGCCGCTGGTGTCCCATCGAGCCGCACTACCTCACGCTGTTTTTTCATTGGCTGCCGCGACGCTGGTTCACGCATTTCGTGCATCGCTGGCTGACGTTGCAAGGATTGAAGGAAAAGCCGACTCGGGAAGACACGGCGGCACTGAGGGCCGAGATCAACCTGCTGGGCAAGAGACAATTGCGCCAGCTTTTCCCCGGATGCAAGATTCGAACCGAGTGGCTGGTACCGTACCTGGCGCCGAAGTCGTATGTGGTGACCAGAGATGTGCCGGGCGCAGACTAGATTGCCACGATGCCAATCGTGTTCCCTTACAGATTCAAGATCGCTTCCCCCGCACGAATCCCGCTTGCGCAAGCGGGCATATCCTCCGGGTGGACGCGGAGCAATAGAACAGGGATGGAATCATGACCTACTTTTCTGAGACCAGTTCTCAAGAACGTGCAGTGGACGAGACACCGCAATCGACAAAGCCGACTGATAGCGCGGAATCCGTCGCAAGCGGGAGTGATGGCATCGAAGAGCCAATCACCTCGTTGCGTCTGGTGCGCGCCCAGGTTGAAATGAAAGCGATACTTGCTGCCTTGAAGCGCACCGGGTGGAATCGGAAACAGGCGGCCCGCCTTCTGAAGATCAGTTATCGGGGATTGCTGTACAAGATTCGGCGGCATAATATAACAGCGGCCTAGGGGACTTAGTTTGATTGGCACGCGAAGCATCGGTATGGGGTTTACCGGACAAGAGAGGCCAGTGATGAAAACCAGCCGGCAAGCGAACTTCATCTTCGCCGCCATCGTGGCGCTGGCTTCGGCCACCGCAATCGCTCAGCAGGGAGCCAACGCCATCACCCGGGCCGATTCGACGCCGGCGGCCGGTGCGAAAACAAGCAATGGGAACGCTGATTCCACCTCCACCTTTAATGATCGCTATCCGCGTTACAAGCTGCGTCCCGGAGACATGTTCGACGTCAGCTTTGAGCTGAGCCCGGAGTTCAATCAGACCGTCAGCGTTCAGCCCGACGGTTTCATCACCCTGCGTGGGGTCGGCGACGTGCGCGTCGAGGGGCAAACCGTGCCCGAACTGACCGAGACGCTGCGCAAAGCTTACGCCCAGATCCTGCACGACCCTCTCATCAGCGTGACCCTCAAGGATTTCGAAAAGCCCTACTTTATTGCCGATGGGCAGATCGGCCGTCCCGGCAAGTACGACTTGCGCGGGGATACAACCTTGACCGAGGCCATCGCCATGGCTGGCGGCTTTAACGACAGCGCCAAACATTCCCAAGTATTGCTGTTCCGCCGTGTCAGCGATCAATGGGTTTCGGCTAAGATTTTCAACGTGAAAGAAATGGAGAAGAAGGGAAATCTGAGTGAAGACCCGCTGTTGCACCCCGGCGACATGGTGTTCGTACCCAGAAACAGACTTTCGAAGATTCGGCCCTTCCTGCCCACGTCCGCGATGGGGACGGTTGCCAAGACCTACTAGAAAAGAAAAGGCTCGCGATGAACAATCAGGATTTCGAGTTGGCCAGTGGGAAGTCTGTCCTTCCGTTTAGCGTGAAGGATGTGCTGGCTGCCGCCTTTCGCTACAAGCGGACCGCTTTGCTCTGCTTCTTCGGAGTCCTGACGGGGGTGATTCTGGTCGCCTTGCTGCAGCCGGCCAGATACACGTCCAGCACGGAATATTTGGTAGGCGAGGGAAGAGTGGACCCGGTCGTGAGTCCCGATGCCACTGCTCCCACCGTGGTGAAGCCGGTCAGCGAGGAAGATCTCAACTCCGAAGTCGAACTTCTGCATAGCCCGGATGTTCTGCGCCAAGTCGTCGTCGCGTGCGGGCTGGACAAGGAAAAAAGGCTGCGCGACTGGCTGTTCGGCGCACCCGATCCGGAGCAGAGAATCGCGCGGGCAGCGGTGCAACTGGGAAGAGACCTCAAGATCGAACTGGTCAAGAAAAGCAACGTCATCGTAGTCTCCTATACCGCGCGCGACCCGCAAGCCGCAGCGCAGTTGTTGAAGTCGCTCACGGACGCCTACCTGCAGAAGCACGTTGCCGTGCACAGTCCGCCGGGACAGTATGACTTTTTCGCTCAGGAAACCGAACGGTACAAGAAAGACCTGAGCGATGCTGAAGAGCAGCTGAAACAGTTCTCCCAAGAGGATGGCGGAGTCGCTCCTCAGGTCAGCCGGGACCTCACGCTGCAGAAGCTGGCCGAGTTTCGTTCCAGCTTGCAGCAGACGCGGGCAGAGTTGGCCAGCGCCGAACAGCGCGTCAAGACCCTGGAGAAGCAGGCGGGAATCACCCCGGAGCGGTTGACTACCGCTAGGCGGCAATTGGATGATGCCCAGGTGCTGCAATCCCTCAAATCCACGTTGATTAATCTGGAATTGAAACGCACCGAACTGCTCACCAAGTACCAGCCGAATTACCCGCTGGTGCAGGAAGCGGACAAACAAATCGCCGAAACGCAGACGGCGATTGCAGCCGAAGAAGCCAAGCCCATCAAGGAGGAAACCACCGACCGCAATCCGACCTATGCCTGGATCAGCGAAGAGCTCGCCAAGGCCAGGGCTGAATGCAGCGGACTGCAGGCCCGCGCCACGGCGACGGAGGGGGCGGTAAAGAGGTACGAAGACTTGGCTCGCGACCTGGCGCAGAAAGGGCTGACTGAACAAGACCTGGAGCGCGCGGTAAAGGTGGACGAAGAAAACTACCTGCTCTACCTCCGCAAGCGCGAGCAAGCGCGCATGAGCGAAGCGCTGGATCGCACCCGCATCCTCAATGTGGCCGTGGCCGAGCCTCCCATCGTACCCAGCACGCCGTCGAATTCCCCGTTTCCGATGCTGCTCGGGGGGATCTTTTTCGCGGCGGCGGTTTCGGTCGGGGCCGTCGTGGCTCAGGAGTATCTTGATCCTTCCTTCCGCACGCCCACCGAAGTTGCCACTGAGCTGGCCATTCCCGTGCTGGCCGCAGTTCCTCTCGAAGGTCATGGTCTTGCCGGAAATCAAATTGCCGGCCATGGCGACGGGCAGGGAAACCCCCACGAGTACGCAACCGCAAATCCTGAACCAAGCGGCAACCTGGGAGCCTAATGTTCCTCAACTATTACGGCCTTAAAGAAGAACCGTTCGGCGTAACACCCGATCCCCGCTTCCTCTACCTCAGCCCGGAGCATCGGGAGGCGCTGGCTTCTATCTACTATGGAATCGAAGCCGGGCGCGGCTTTCTGGCGCTCATCGCGGTTCCGGGGATGGGAAAGACAACCCTGCTGTTCCACCTGCTGGAGCGATTCCGTTCCTCGGCGCGAACCGCCTTCCTGTTTCAGACACAATGCACCTCGCGGGATTTCATGCGCTCTTTGCTCAACGAGCTGGGCTGTGAAACCGGTGCTGGGCAGGACCCAGTGGCCATGCACGAGGAGTTCAACCGGCTGCTGCTGCACGAAGCGCGCGCCGGCCGGCGTTGCATTGTGATTGTGGACGAGGCGCAGAATCTGGAGCCGTCGGTACTGGAAACGATTCGCCTGCTGTCCGACTTCGAAACCCCACGCGCCAAGCTGATCCAGATTGTGCTGGCCGGCCAGCCGGAACTGGCCAACAAGCTGGCGCGCCCCTCGCTGGCGCAACTGCGGCAGCGAATTTCTCTGATCGGGAGGCTGGGAACCTTGTCGCCCCTCGAGACTCGCAAGTACATCGCCTACCGGCTGAAGGTTGCGGGATCGAGCGGGCAGCCCATCTTTACCGACCAGGCTTCTGAAATGATCGCCGCCCTAAGCCTGGGGATTCCGCGCAATATCAACAACCTCTGCTTCAACGCGCTTTCGCTGGGTTTTGCGGTGCGCCAGAAGACGATCAGCGCCGACATCCTGCGGGAAGTGGCGGCCGATTTCGACCTCACGGGATTGGTCTCTCAGGCAGGGGCAACCGAAGGGTTGAGCGAAGCCCATCTCGACGCGCAATTGCGGAACGGTTGGACCGGGCTTCGTGTTCCCGATACGCGCCCTGCCAAGACTGTGCCGGGAAGCTTCGCCTCCAGTTCCAAAGACCAGGAAGCTCTGACTCTGCTGGAAGCCAAAGCCTATATGCAGCGCATCATCGAGCTTCTGCGCGAGGGCACCCGAACCCCGAACTAGCCCGCCGGGCGCAGCCTGGTGCTTAAGGCCCGAGAGAAAGGATTTTGATGAGCAGGAATTTCGAACTCTTGCATGAGGCGGGGAGAGTGCAGGACATGCTCCGTCAGCGGGTGGTGGAAGAGGCAATACCCGAACCCGCGGAGTTTGTTCCTGGAAGCCCGATTCTGCCCATGGAGAGTATGGCCCGGGAGGAAATCACCAAACTGGTCCAGCGCCTGTTCCTTAGCCCAGGTACTCCAGGGGCGCGCCAAGTCGTGTTTACGGGCATGGAACCGGGCAACGGATGCAGCTGGATTTGCTCCCGTACCGCCGACGTTCTGGCTTCCCAAGTTGCCGGGTCGGTCTGCGTTGTGGATTGCAACGTAAACCTGCCCACATTGCATTCTGAGTTTCAAGTTTCCAACCACTTTGGGCTGGCCGAAGCGTTGCAGGGAAGCGAATCCATCCGCCAGTTTGCGCAACAGCTATCGCGGCCCAACCTCTGGCTGCTGAGTTGCGGATCGCAGAACGAGAACTCACAAAAACTCTTGACCGTCGAGAGGATGCGCCGGCGCATGTCCGAATTGCGGGCTGAATTTGATTTCGTCCTGCTCGACGCCGCTCCTCTCAACCTCAGCAATCACGCTATTACGCTGGGCAACTGGTGCGACGGCGTGGTCCTGGTTATAAAGGCGAACTCCTCCACTCGCAAAGCCGCCCGAAAAGCGCTGGAAGGACTGCAAGCGGCAAAGGTCCCTGTTCTCGGGGCGATTCTGAACCAAAGAACATTTCCCATTCCGGACAGTATTTATCACCGGCTGTAAGAAGTTGTAATTATCTCCCTCTACATGTAAGCGAAATCGCTTCCCTCGGAGCCGTAATCGTCCCCCGCCCCGAAGGCGCAGAGACGGAGACGTTCTCACGTTATGTCTACCCTTCGACGCATAATTCTGATAGACGCCATGAAGTTGTTCGACATGGTGGTCATGGTTCTTGCCTTCGCTTTGGCCACAGTGCCTACCTGGGGTGTGGGTCGAACCATCTCGGTGACCAGTTTCTTTTCGATGAAGGTGAAGTTGGGCAACATCATCCTCTTCTCCTGCCTTCTGCTGGTTTGGCACGGGTTGCTTTCGCTTGCAGGGCTCTATGCTTCGCACCGCTTGTCCAGCCGCTTGGCCGAAACCGCCGAGGTGATCAGGGGCACGTTTGCGGCGAGCCTTGTCCTTTGGGTCACCGCCTCAATCTTTCATCTGCAGATGACGTCGCGTTCATTTCTACTGGTCTTTTTTGGCATCAGCACCGGGATATTGCTATGCAGCCGGCTGGCTTTGCGGATGTTTCTGGCGCAAGCCCGCGTGCGCGGGCACAATTCCCGCACCATATTGATTGTGGGAACCAACCACCGCGCCATCGAGTTTGCCGAGAAGCTGGAGACCAAACTGGAGCTGGGCTACCGGGTGCTTGGGTTTGCCGACCGCGACTGGGATGGCATCGCGCAGTTCCGCCAGAGCGGCCGCGCCTTTGTCTGTAAACTGGACAATCTCCCCGACTTTCTGCGCAAGAACGCAGTGGACGAAGTGGCGATTGCCCTGCCCATGCGTTCGTTTCACGACGACGCCTCGCGGGTGGCTGCGCTCTGCGAAGAACAGGGAATCATCCTGCGTCTGCTGCCTAACATTTTTGATCTGAAATTGGCGCGCACCATCGCCGACGAATTCGAAGGCCATCCCTTCATCACCCACTACACGGGTACTATCGCCGGCTGGCCGGTGGTGGTGAAGCGAATTCTGGATTTCGTTCTGGCGTTGCTGGCCCTGATCGTGGTTTCCCCGGTCATGCTTATGGCGGCGGCGCTGATCAAGCTGAGTTCTCGCGGGCCGGTTTTCTTTACCCAGAAGAGGATCGGCCAGAGCAAGAGGAAGTTCACGATTTACAAGTTCCGGACCATGGCCGTGGACGCGGAAGCCAAAATGAAGCAAGTGGAGCACCTCAACGAGCTCAGCGGTCCGGTCTTCAAGATCAAGAACGATCCCCGCATCACCCCAGTGGGAAGATTTCTGCGCAAGACCAGCATCGACGAACTGCCGCAGTTGATCAATGTGTTGAAGGGCGACATGAGTTTGGTGGGGCCGCGTCCGATGTCCGTCCGCGATTATGAACGCTTCAGCCAGGATTGGCACCGGCGCCGCTTCAGTGTGCGCCCGGGAATCACCTGCCTGTGGCAGGTCAACGGCCGGAACTCCGTTCCTTTCGAAAAATGGATGGAGCTGGACATGCAGTACATCGACAAATGGTCTCTCTGGCTGGATTTCAAGATTCTTGCCAAAACGATTCCGGCCGTTCTGCGGGGATCGGGCGCCGCATAGCACTGCGATCGAGTGCTCCCCTAGCCTGTTTCCTGCCAAGCGGCTCCCCTCTTCTCGTGACTTTCGTTGCGTTCGACTTCCCCCCAGCTCTGCACTCGGAGCATCCGCAAGCAGGCTGCTCCTTCCCCGCGTGGCGATGAAACAGTTGAATAAATCGACGGCAACTGTTTTCTCCAAAGACTTGCCCTTCGAGGATCCCAATCCCAAATTAGTGAGGAATATGTCGGTCCAGGGGAGCACCCGGCTTCGATGTGAAGTGGTGAGCGACTTTCGCCGGTTGCAGCAGCTTTCCCCGCAATGGACTCGCCTGTGGAAAAGCGATTCACAGGCGGAAATCTTCCAGACTCCCGAATGGGCGGCAGCCTGGTGGCGCACCTTCGGCCACAATCTCACGCTTTGTACGCTGGTGGTCTTTGCCGCGGATGAGGTCATTGGCATTGTTCCTCTGGTCAAGCGAGGTGCAGTAATCCGGCTTCTCGGTACACCGGAAGCCGACTATGCAGACATAATCTGCGAGGATGGACGGGCCGAAGTAGTGCTCGCCGTAGCGCTGGAGACGCTGCGCGAGTCAGTCCCAGGGTGGAGCGAGTGCATCTGGCAAAACCTCTCCAAGGACTCCCGCGTGATGCGCTATTACCGGTCGTTGCCCGCGCAGGTGCTTGGCCATCTCCAATGCCTTCCGAGCGAGAGTTATCAGACGATTCTGCTGGGCGATGAGCGGGAGGCCGTCTTCAGTTCTCTGCTGGGAAAGAAACACACCCGGCGCCGCAGGAACAAACTGCAAAAAATCGGCCAGGTACGATTCCGCCACTTGCCAACCCAGGAAGAGCAAAGAACTTATCTCGAAGACTTCTTCCGCCATCATGTTCGGCGCCATGCCGCTCTTGGCAAACGCAGCATCTATGCTGCGCCGGAAGCTTGCCAGTTCATAAGGAACGTCTTCGCGACGCTGGGATCGGCCGCGAGGTTCGCCGTACTCGAACTCGACGGCCGTCCGCTAGCCTGGTGTTTTGGCTTTGAAGTGAACGGGAAGTTTCTGCTCTACCAGCACACGTTTGACTTGGATGCATCGGGCTACACCCCCGGCGAACTGATGCTCTGGAATTTGTTTGATTACGCCCAGGATCACGTCGCGAGAGAATTTGATTTCGGAAAGGGTAGCGAAGTCTACAAGAATCGGTTCGCGAACTACTCGCGCGAAACGTTCTCGCTCTTCATCGAGCCTTTCGGGATGAAAGGCCGGACGCGCGGTCTGGCGCGAAGCGTTCAGGCCTCCATTCTTCCTTATCTCTGGTCGATCCGACAGGTTGCCAAGAACCACAGCCCGACGCTACGGGCAGTTCGATCGGTTCGAAGGTGGATATCGAAAGTCGGCGCTTGGATTCGACACAGCGAGACAGCTGATGCCCGCGTGCGATACAACCTTCAGCCTACAGAGGAAAAGTCCGGCAGTTCTGTTTGGGGGCAAAGTGGACCCGATGTGCTTACGTCTCAAACCCACCACACGGGGGTGAAAGCCCGCTAGTCGGCGCATGCTGACCATCGCGGACCCACGGCAGTTTCCCGGTCATCCTCCCTCTCGTAGCCACGACACTTCGCGATCATCATCGATCATCACATTGGGAGAATGCGAAGCCTCAATAACTGTGATTCAGCAGACCCGCAATTCGGCCATTCGTCCTCTGCCTGCTCTTCACAGTTCGCCTGGATCGCAAAGATTTTGCTAAAGTTTCAACTCCGGATCCTATGACTGGACTTAAGCTTGACCGAGGCGCTATTGAGGTCGCGCCTGCCTTCCCGCCGGGAAACGCCGAATTTCCGTCCGGCGACGTGATGGAAGATGCACTGTCGTACTGGCGCCGACAACTGTCCGGCATTCCAGCGATCCTGGAACTGCCCACCGACCGGCCGCGGCCACCGGTTCAGTCACTGCGTGTGGCACAGGAATCCATTCTTGTGCCGGGCTCTTTGGAACAGGCGCTGCAAGCCTTGAGCGCGCAGGAAGGGATTTCGCTAGAGGTCGCGCTACTGGCTGCCTATCAGACATTGCTGGCCCGCTACGCACGGCAAGACGACATCGTTGTGGGATGTGCGATTCCGCCGAACGGCGAAGGCGATACACACCAATCATTTGAACGTGTCGCTGCTCCCGTCGCGATTCGCACGGATATGCGTGGCGATCCCGGTTTCCGCCAGTTGCTGGCGCGCGTGAGCGCGGCGGTAGACAGCGCGAGCCACCACCAGAACGTGCCCTGGGAGCGACTGGTGGAAGCGGTGCAGCCCGGTCGCGATGTCAGCCGCCATCCTGTGTATCAAGCGCTGTTCTGTTTCGAGGACTCACGGTCGCTGCCGGACTCGGATTGGGACCACGACGGGCTAAAGCTCGATCTGAAGCTTCAGTTGCGGCGGGTCGCCGAGGGTCTCGCAGCTCAGTTCACGTACTGCGCCGATCTGTTTGACGCTGCGACGATCGTCCGCATGGCCGGGCACTTCCGCAAGTTGCTGGAAGGAATCGTTGCTAATCCGGATGAGCAGGTATCGAGGCTTCCTCTGCTGACCGATGCGGAACGCTACCAGTTAGTCGTCGACTGGAACAGCACGGCAATGGAGTACGCCAGAGACCGCTGCGTTCATCAGCTTTTCGAGGCGCAGGCGGCACGGACGCCAGATGCCGTGGCGGTTGCGTTCGAAGGCCGCACCCTCACCTACGGCGAACTCGACCGGCGCGTGAATCAACTCGCTCACCACCTGATTAAGTTGGGCGCAAAGCCCGATGGGCTGATCGGCATCTGCCTGGAACGGTCTTTGGAGATGGTGGTAGGGCTTCTCGGGATTCTCAAGGCAGGATCGGCCTACGTGCCGTTGGATCCGGCGTATCCGCGTGATCGCCTCTCCTATATGCTCGAGAACTCGGAGGCGCCGCTGCTGCTCACGCAGGCCCAGCTAGTCGAGAATTTGCCCGCGAGCGGCGCGACGGTCGTCCTCATCGACTCCCACCGGCCGGAAATTACGAAACAGAGCCACGCGAGCCCTGCGCTCACTCTTGATCCTGAGAATCGAGCCTACGTGATTTACACCTCGGGTTCGACGGGCAAGCCCAAGGGCGTGGAAGTAACGCATCGTGGCGTGGTCAACTTCCTGACCGCAATGGCCAAGCGTCCCGGCATTGAGGCCAGCGACCGGCTCTTAGCCGTCACCACTCTCTGCTTCGATATCGCTGGACTCGAGATTTACTTACCGATGACGCAGGGCGCGTCGTTCGAGATTGTGAGCCGCGAAGTGGCTTCCGACGGGAATCAGCTGCTCGCCAAGCTGGGCAGCTCGGGCGCGACTGTCATGCAAGCCACTCCGGCAACCTGGCGCATGCTGCTCGAAGCCGGGTGGAAGGGTGACCCGCGGCTCAAGATTCTGATTGGCGGGGAAGCGGTCTCGCAGAAGCTGGCCGGCCAACTGCTCGAAAGATCTGCCTCGGTATGGAATGTGTACGGTCCTACTGAAACCACGATCTGGTCGACGCTGGCTAAGCTGGAAGCCGGAGAGAGCACAGTTACGATCGGGCGGCCGATCGGCAACACCGAAATCTTCATCCTGGACAAGCTTCTGCAACCGGTTCCCATCGGAGTCGCCGGCGAATTGCACATTGGTGGCGACGGTCTGGCGCGTGGTTACCTGAAACGTCCGGAACTTACGGCAGAGAAGTTCATCGCCCACCCGCTCAACTCCGATCCCAAAGCGCGCTTGTACAAGACCGGAGACCTGGTGCGCTACCGGCCGAATGGCGACATCGAATTTCTGTGCCGGATCGACCATCAGGTGAAGATTCGCGGTTTCCGCATTGAGTTGGGCGAGGTGGAAACCGTTCTGCGACAGCATCCGGGAATCAATGAGACCGTCGTCGTTGCTCGTGAAGACACTCCCGGGGACAAGCGCGTTGTAGCTTACTTTGTCCCGACGAACAATGCGACGCCGACCACTGCGGAACTGCGTGCTTTCCTCAAAGAGAAACTTCCGGAGTACATGTTGCCCTCAGTCTTCGTCACTCTGAAAAGCATGCCCTTGACTCCGAACGGCAAGGTCGACCGGCGCGCGTTGCCCGCTCCTGCCGCGGCGGATTTCGTGGCACAGGCAGCGTTTGCCGCACCGAAAGACGCTGTCGAAACGCGCTTGGTGCAAATCTGGGAAGCAGTCCTCGGCGTGCAGCCGATCGGCGTTAGGGATAACTATTTCGAGCTGGGCGGACATTCGCTGCTAGCTGTCAAATTGATGGACCGCATCGCGGAGGCTTTCGGCAAGACCCTGCCCATCTCCACACTGCTCCAGGCCCCGACCATCGAACAACTCGCCGCGATTCTCCGGCAGAAGGAGTCCTTGCCGGCGTGGTCTTGCCTGGTGCCGATTCAGACCGGCGTCTCCAAGCCTCCCTTTTTCTGCATTCACGGAATCAATGGCGGGGTGGTCCGATTTCATGATCTGTCGCGGCATTTGGGTTCAGACCAGCCTTTCTACGCTTTGCAGGCGCAGGGACTGAACGCAGAACACCCGTGCCACCTTCGAACTGAGGACATGGCGTCGCTTTACATCAAGGAAATACGCCGTGCTCAGCCCCATGGGCCGTATTTTCTGGGAGGGTATTCCTTTGGCGGCGCTATCGCATTCGAGATGGCTCAGCAGTTAGCGGCTCAAGGGCATGAAGACACAGTTGTCGTCTTGTTCGACACGAACTTTCCCCATAGCGCTTCTAACTCCGGAAAAGCCGCATCAAACTTATCCGCGTGGTCTGCCTTGTTGAGGCTCTTCCGGTTGCCGGCTGCGAAGAGATGGCACTATTTGTCACGAATGACGACGGTCCCCATTCGCATGGTCGAAAGGCGGCTGCATGTGGCCAGGCTACCACGCATCGTGAAGAAGGTGCGCACGGCGTGTCTGCAGGCTGAACGAGACTACGTGCCGCGAGCCTATTCGGGGCGAGTCATATTGTTCAGATCAGATCACAAGCCCCTCGGTCAGTTGCGCGATCCGCGCGCCGGATGGAGTGAATACGCCACTCGCGGATTGGAGATTTACGAAATCGCGGGCAATCATGAAAATATTCTTCTGGAGCCCCAAGTCCGATCTGTGGCTCAGCAGTTGAAAGTTTGTCTCGACGAAGCACAAGCGGCCAGCCAGAGTTCAATCGCAGAGACATCAAAAAGGACAGCCTAGTGACCGGATTGGGACTTCAAGAACCACCAGCGCCAGCGGCATCCGTTGCAGGAGAAGCCGTGAACTCTCGCGGGCAGTCATCGCTGGAGAGAATTTTGTCATTCGATCCCGGGCGCATACGGCACAAGTTCATTCCCTGGGCGATGAAAGGCGGTCTGGCTCTGGTGGATCAGGGTGTTTTTGCCGGATCCAATTTCGTGATGAGCATTCTGCTTGCTCGCTGGATGTCGGCCGAGCAGTACGGCGCCTATGCCGTCGCTTTCGCGGTCTTTCTGTTCCTAGTCAACTTCCACCAGGCTTTGCTGCTGGAACCCATGCTGGTGTTTGGCAGTTCAGTGTATCGCAACCGCCTCCGTGGCTACATGAAGGCCCTGCTATTGGCCCATTCGGGCATGGGCTTGGTCATGTTCGTAGGCCTGTGCGTCGCGGCCGCAGTTACTGTGAAGCTCGCGCCGGCCAACGGCCTTCCTGGCGCTCTGACCGGTGTCGCGGTAGCCGCGCCGACGGTGCTCCTGTTCTGGCTAACCAAACGAGTTTTCTATTTGAAGCTTTCGCCCGCGCCCTCAGCCGCCGCGGCGGTTCTTTACTGCGCTCTCACCATGGGGGGGCTCGCCCTGATTCATCACCACAGTCATAGCTTCTCTCCGCTGGCCGCATTCCTGCTGATGGCATTCGGAGGATTGGGTGGCAGCCTGGTGCTGCTCGTCTATCTGAGGACGCAGCTGCCCCGGACCGAGGATGCGCCTCAAATCGCAGACGTTTGGCGCCGGCATTGGCGCTATGGACGATGGGCCTTAGGGGCGAACGCCATGATGTGGATTCCCATCAATGCCTTCTATCCGATTTTGAGCAGGTTTTCCGGCATGGCGCAGGCGGGACAGCTAAAAGCGCTGATGAACTTCGCGGCTCCGATGATACAAGCTTGCGCCGCGCTCCATACCCTGCTCCTGCCATACGCGGCTCGGGTACTTGAGCGCAGAGGTTCGGACGGCGTCAGCATCATTCTCCGGCGAATGACCTTGCTGTGTGTTTCGTGCGCCGTCCCGTATTGGGTTGTGCTGCTTCTGTTCCGAGGCGCCGCATTCCGCATGCTTTACTCTGGCGGGTACACCGAGGTTGCCTATCTGCTGCCCGTGGTGGCGTTGGCTTCGCTGGCGGGCAGTGCGTTTTTTGGCCCTTCGATCGTGCTCCGTTCGCTGGAGGCGCCGCGACTTATTTTTGCGGCCGTGACCGTTTCCAGCGCCGCTTCGCTTCTGATCGGCGTTCCCCTTACTCGAGCTTGGGGGGTACCGGGAGCGGTATGGAGCATTGTCGTGTCAGAGACAGTGGCTTTTGTCGCGGCCGTCGTGCTGCTCCGTCGTGAGGCGAGCCGGTCTCCAGAGATAGCCGAGAGCCCATCCCTGCTGGCCCTGTCGGCAAACGAGGAAGTCTCATAAAGTAGGTTTCATATCGGCCGCGCTCTCCGGGGGCATCGGCCCGGCTATCGGCCCTCGGCAGACTCAACTACTGCGCAGCTATTTCACATCTAACACTCCTCCAACTCACTTTGAGGACAATTCGACTATGATTCGTATGATGGACACATACCGACTGATTCATGCCAAGGCGGCAAGAAGCAAAATCCGCGTCCCGTTAGCATGGTATTGGCATCTTGGGCTGAGGCCGCAGGACGTCTTCCTCGCTTCCTATCCTCGTTCGGGCAGCACCTGGCTGCGCTTTATGCTTTTCCAGATTCTGCGAAGGGAAGAAGCCGCGTTTGGAAAGATTGAGGAGTGCATACCCGAAATTGACGCGCACCGTAGAATTCCGCCGATTCTGCCCGCCGGCGGTCGATTGGTGAAGACCCACGAGCAATATCGCAAGGACTACACCCGGGCCGTCTTTTTGGTGCGTGATCCCAGAGACGTCTTCCTCTCCTGCTATGCCAGAGCGGTTGAAACCGGCTTAGCGCCGCTGGTTTCAAAGGGCGATTTTGACAGCTTCTTTCTGTCCTTCATGGAGGGCCGAGCCCTGCAACAGGGTTCCTGGCAGGCGCATACACGCTCGTGGTTGGATTCCCCGCTGGCAAAGGACGGGAACTTGATGGTAATCCGGTATGAGGACCTCCGCCGGAACTCCGAGCAAGTGTTAGCAGAGTTCCTACGTTTTCTCGGCGTTACGCCCGATCCTCAAGTCGTCCGGACGGCCATCGAGCACAACTCCCTGCAGCGTATGCGGGCAAAAGAAGATCACGCCAGGAGCAGTGGTGAGTCTTCGCCTCTGCTCGGATCTCACAAGAGCAATCGGGAAGACGGGCGTTTCGTGCGCCAAGGTGCTGTCGGGGGATGGCGCAGCAAGTTCAGCGATGCCCAGTTATGCATTGTCGACCAGTGTGCCGGCGACTTGCTGGTGCGTCTGGGATATCAGGTGGGGCGGGCAGAAGAACCGGACGAGTCAGCCGTTTCAGACTGTTACCGTCTAACCTGCGCCGTCGCCCGAAAGGCCTTGATATGATCTCCTACGGCCTGCGGGCTGGGGAAACCATCCAGCGAGAATGCATCAGGTAGTCACAAACTCGAGCGCTAACCTGCGATCCAACTCTCGTACCGGCAGGATCGATCGCCGCTATGTCGCTTGGTTTTCATTGCTGGTTTTGGCCGGCGGCTTGGCGACGCTTTATCCCGCGGTTTGGATGGGTTGCCTTGCGGCGGTCGCCGGCGTTGCTATCTGCTGGGGCACATTTGCGGTTCTGGTGCGTGCAGGCTTGGAAAGGTGGCAGGTCATCGCACTCACCGCTCTAAGCGGCTATCTGGTGTTGAACTACGGGTTTGATAATCTCGCCATTCATCTTGGCGGGTTCCCCATACTCATCGGCTATGGAATGGCATACCTGGCTTTGGCGGGAGCGGTTTTTTCCCATCGAGAGTGGGTGCCCGACGCGCTGCGTGAGCCCGCCCTGTTGTGCGCCTTAGTCATTCTGGTAATGTCGTTTTGCCACCTGTTCACTGACATTGCTTCCTATGGAAGTTGGGCTCTTCGCGACGCCACCATGTGTTTCGATGGCCTTTTCCTGCTCATGGGGCTGCTCTGGGCCAGGAAGCACGACAGTTTCGATCTGCTAGCGAAGTGGTTGCTGATTATCTTCGCGGTCCTCATGTTCTACGGTTTCACTCTTCCTTGGCATGAGAAGCTGTTTTCATGGTCTCCGGTAAGTGGCGTGTACTATGAGACACCACTCTTGGGAAACTACCGTGGCACAGGCGACTGGCTATTAGCAGGCGCTTTGTTCTGCATCTGTGTCGGCGGCTACGTACTCGAGCGCCCGCGCTGGTGGATGCCTTTTCTGTCGCTGGGCCTGATTCTGGGAATCGCAGTCACCCAGGTCCGGCGGATGTACCTGGGAATCGTGGTGGTTACTGTCATTCTCATCCTGTCGGGCGAAGTCAAGAAATTCACTAAGCTCTTGCTCATGGTTCCGGCCGCCATTGCCGTTGTCTTCGTCGTGACCAGTTGGGGGGGGCTGGACATCTCGGGTCGTGTTGGTAAGGTAAACCTTGCCTTTTTCGTGGACCACCTGCGCAGCATATCCGGCGCTGAAGACACGCCGGGGAGCGACCCCATGACTCGCGTCGTCATGGCCAAGCAGGCCTTTCAGCACTTCCTGGCGCACCCGGTTTTCGGGGAGGGCTTCGGCCAGCCCGTGGTTAGCCAGGTTGATTACGAAACCGGCACGTTGACGCGAACACCGCACAACTCCACCATCACCTACCTGGCCAGGTTGGGAGCGGTTGGCTGCGCCATCTGGATTGCGTTTCATTTCTGCTTGTGGGCAAGATTCTTCCATGCGTTTAGACAGCGCCGCTCCTGCGACAAACGAATCTACGCTTTCGTTTTGTGGTCTTTTCTGTTTTACGTGCTGTTTATGATGAGCAGTTTGGTAGAATCCCCGTTCGAATATCCCGCCGATGCCATTCCGTTCTATTTCTTAATGGGGTTCGCATTGGGCTTGATCCGTTGGCACTTGTCCCCGAAAAGCAAGGGTGAACAACGATTTGCTGCGCTTCCGAAGCCGGTTGAGAAAGCTTACGTGCACTAATTCGTCGCCGGCTCGAGCACATTCTGTAGCCGATCTGGAGAAAGCCGCAGGGTATGGAAAGACCAAGAATTGTAACCACCAGTTGGGATGACGGGGACCGGCTCGATCTGAGGCTGGCTGAGATCCTCCGCGCCCGGCAGATCCGTGGCACCTTCTACATTCCCCTCACTCCGTACTTGGGACGCCCCCCGCTGACTCATAACGAGCTAAGGGGGCTATCGGCCGAAGGTTTTGAGATCGGCGCTCACGGAGTTTCGCACAAACACCTCTGGAAACTGTCTCCGGCGGAATTAGCCAAGGAGATCAATCCCTGCAAGCCGACTTTGGAGGATATCCTGGGGACCGAAGTTCGAATGTTCTGCTATCCCCGAGGACGATACGACGCGAACGTTGTGCGAGCTTTAAAGGAAGCCGGCTATCGGGGAGCGCGAACCGTGCGCTTGCTGGCCACGCATCCGGAGTTTGACCCTTTCGAGATGCCGACCACCGTCCAGGCTGTTCCACACCGCAGGTTCAGCTACTTCAAGAATGTGGCCCGGGCGCAAGAATTGGAAGGCTGGCACGTCTTTCTGGCCGAGATTGCAAACCTTGGCAACTGGGTCGAACTCGGTAAGAAGCTGTTTGATTCGGTTCTCGAAAACGGCGGAATTTGGCATCTGTGGGGCCATTCCTGGGAGATCGAAGAGATGGGTCTGTGGAAGGACCTGGAAGAAATGCTGGACTACGTTTGCAACCGGGAGGGTGTCCGGTACATATCGAACGGGGATTTGATCCCGGCTCTCTGCGCGCGAACTGCCGAACAGACCAACGGAATTGGAGCGTATGAAAGTAATTATCGTTCATAACCGCTACAAGCAGGTCGGCGGTGAGGATGTGGTGTTCGATCAGGAGCGCCATCTCTTGGAGCGCGCGGGGCACAACGTGGAAGTCTACTGCCGCAGTAATTTCGAAACCGACTCCTATCCCGGCGTTAAACGGTTGGTGCTGCTGAAGAACTCCATCTGGGCCGACGATACTTATCGAGACTTCGGCGAGTTGCTGTCGCGATTCAAGCCGGATGTTGTCCACATCCACAACACTTGGGTGATGATCTCGCCTTCGATTTACGAGGCCTGCAGGAAAGCGAGCGTTCCTGTGGTGCAAACCTTCCACAACTACCGGCTGATGTGCCCGGCCGGAACCTTCTTTCGCCAGGGCAAAACCTGTGAAGAATGCCTGGACTATGGCCAGTGGCGGAGTGTGCTGCACGGCTGTTATCGAGGTTCTCGGCTTATGACCGCCGCCATGGCCCTCATGGTTTCTACACACCAGCGGAGAGGCACGTGGGAAGGGATTGACGCCTACATCGCCCTGAGCGATTTTTCCAGAGAACAATTCCTAAAGGGCGGGCTCCCAGCCGAAAAGGTGTTTGTCAAGCCCAACTTCGTACACCCCGATCCCGGGGTGTGCGCGGACAAGGGGGACTACGCTCTGTTCATTGGCCGGCTTTCTCCGGAGAAACGAGTCAGCACGGTACTAAGTGCCTGGAGCCAGCTTGCCACCCCCATTCAGCTCTTCGTAATCGGGGGAGGACCCGAGGCCCCGCAATTGGAGAAAGAGGCCGCGCACAAGGGTCTTACCAACGTGCATTTTCAAGGATACCTACCCCGCGAGCAGGGGCTGGCGTTTATGCGGCGCGCGCGCTTCCTTATCTTTTCGAGCGAATGGTACGAGAACTTCCCAGTGACCATCGCCGAGGCCTTTGCCTGCGGTGTTCCCGTCATCTGCTCCAGGTTGGGTGCCATGCAGGAGATCGTCCAGGACGGCCGCACCGGCTTACACTTCATTCCGGGCAATGCCGAGGACCTGGCATCGAAGGTCGAGTGGGCCTGGAATCACCGGGAGCGTATCGAGGAAATGGGCAAGGAAGCCCGGCAGGAATACGAGAACAAGTACACCGCAGAGAAGAACTACCCCATGCTGGTGGAAATTTACCGACACGCCATAGGGATGGGCGCGTCGGAATGTGGCCTCCTGCGTTCGAAGACGGAGAGCACGATTCCTCTGATGGCTGGCAAAGATGCTGACGCGGTGGAAATCAGTTCCTGAGATGGGGATTCCGATGGCTTGTCGGCAGACAGATTTTGAGTTTTCAGTCCATGGCGAGTGAATCGGTTCTAAAACATCTGCGAGGCGGTTCCGTGAGCGAGGCTGGCAGTGTGCTTCGGCCTGCGCGGACAGATCACGGTTCAAAGGGAGACAATACTGTTCTCTTGAACATCCGCTGGTACTTATCACGCTTGGCCTCCATGCAGCCGGCCGAAATGGCATGGCGTGCGCTCTCTGCGTCGACCCTGCCTCTGGACTGGGTGCAGTGGAAGCGTCAGCCTGCGGCACCGGCGCCGCACTGGACTCCGCTCGACCCCGCGTCCTACCCGGTAAAGCTGCACAACAGCGGCTCCCCGGTGGAAAACATTCAGGTATTCGATCTCGAGTTTCCGCTGGGATTCGAATTCGACTGGCATCGGGACTACCGCTATGGGCGCCAGATCGAGCGCCGCTTCGCCGGCACGATGAATATCCGCGATACCGCTGTGGTCGGCGATATCAAGTATGTCTGGGAGCCCAGTCGACATCAGCATCTTTCCGCGTTGGCGTTGGCCGCCAACGGTGAACAGCACGCGGACCTCATCCTGCACGCGCTTGATTCCTGGCTGCAGGCGAACCCGTACTTGTGCGGCGTGCACTGGACCAGCAGCTTGGAACTGGCTGAGCGCCTGGTCTCCTGGTCTCTGCTGTATCCGCGTATTGCTGAGCAGGTCGCCCGCGATAAGGATTTCCGCCGGCGCTGGCTCGGCTCGATTTACTTGCACCTGGCACGCATCTCTCGCAAGCCGAGCCTCTACTCCTCGGCGAACAACCACTTGATTGGGGAACTGGTGGGTCTTTTTGTGGGCGCGTCTTGCTTCGACTTCTGGCCTGAATGCAGCGAATGGCGCGAGGTGGCACAGAAGTCGCTGGAACGCGAGATTCGCCTTCAGGTTGGCGGAGACGGCGTGGACCGCGAGCAGGCGATGTCCTATCACATCTTTGTGATGGAGTTGTTTCTGCTTGCTTTTGTCATCGGCCGCAACACCGGCCGTCCGTTCAGCGATGGGTACGCGCAGCGGCTGCAAGCAATGGCCGGCTTTCTCAACGTGGTCGCCACATCGAGCGGCGATCTTCCGTGGTATGGAGATTCCGACGATGCGCGTGGGTTTGTCTTATCAGAAGCCGAAAGCGGGTTGCAGGTTACGACGCAGTTGGCCGGGCTGCTATTTGATGAGCACCAGTGGCTCCGTTTTAGCAACACAGCGACGGCCGCGGCGCGGGCGCTCGTTCCGGAACTCCTTCGAAATCTGGATCACGCAGCAGAGTCGCCGAGAGAACATCGGGAGCTGTTTCCTGACGCCGGGCTCGCTTGCGTGCGCAGCAACGATGAAAGCGTCCGGCTCCTTATGGATTTTGGTCCACTCGGCTTCACCAGCATAGCGGCGCATGGCCATGCCGACGCGTTGTCGCTTTGGCTGGCCATAGGCGACGAGTACTTTCTGGTCGATGCCGGGACCTATGCTTACCATTCCCATCCCGAGTGGCGGACGTATTTTCGCAGCACAGCCGCCCACAACACGGCGTGCGTGGATGACCAGGACCAGTCGGAGATGGCGGGCCGCTTTTTGTGGAGGGCCAAGGCCCATGCACAGCTGCTGCGGTTCGAAAAGAACTCCGAACAGGTGGCGATCGAAGCGGAGCACGACGGCTACGCGCGCTTGCAAGATCCGGTAATCCATCGTCGCAATGTCTCGTTCGATCGCAGCCGTGGGAATGTCTCGATCGAAGACAGCTTCCGATGCGCCGGCCGGCACGACGTTGAGCTTTTCTTCCATATGCACGAAGAAGCTGCGGTTGAGCACGTCAGTGACGGAGAGGCTCAGGTGTGCTGGCGCGGGCGGAACATCGTGTTTTCCTCGCCGGATGGCACCGGCCGCTGGGAGATCATGCGCGGCTCGGAGAACCCACGACTCGGCTGGCGCTCGCGACAGTTCAATCGGAAACAGCCAATCCCTACGCTGCGGATTCGCGCAGCCATCGACGGTTCGACCACAATCCGAACTCATCTGAGGGTTAGCTCATGAATATCAGCATCGTCGGTCTAGGCTACGTCGGTGCCGTATCGGGCGCTTGCCTGGCCGGCATGGGACACCGCGTGTGGGGCGTCGACATCAACCCCGAGAAAGTCGGCATCATCAATGAAGGCCGTTCACCGATTGTCGAGAGCGGTCTCGCCGAGAAAATTGCGCAGGCGCGACAGGCCGGTCGCCTCTCGGCCACAGTTAACATCGAGGAAGCTCTGCGTGAAACGGAGTTGTGCTTCGTCGCGGTCGCCACGCCGAGCCGCGTAAACGGTCAGATTGACCCCGCCCACTTGTTTCGCGCCTGTACCCAGATTGCAGCGGCTCTCGCGAAGCTGGGCAAGAAGCAGATCCTCGTAGTTCGCAGCAGCATCCTGCCCTCCATCTTCGATGAATGCCGCAGAATATTCGACACGACCGCACCCGGGCTGGTGGAGTTGTGTGCTAATCCCGAGTTTTTGCGGGAAGGCACCGCAATCCGTGATTTCGAGGAGCCGCCGTTTACCGTCCTGGGAACCGACAGCGCACTTGCCGAACAAACTCTGCGCTCGCTTTACGCTGACCAATCAGCGCCACTGTTTGTGCTTCGGCCAAGAGATGCGCTGATGGTGAAATATTCGAGCAACGCCTATCATGCGTTGAAAGTGGCCTTCGCCAACGAAATCGCCGCCGTTTGCCAGCATGAGGACGTGGATGCGGAAGCTGTGATGAACGTCTTCTGCAGCGATACCAAGCTCAATGTATCGCGCCGTTATCTCATGCCGGGTTTCGCCTTCGGCGGATCGTGCCTGCCCAAGGACGTCCGCGCGGTGCTCTATGCGGGGAAAGCGCTGGACCTGCAGCTGCCGCTCATCGCGGCCATACTGGCAAGCAACAATGAGGTGATCGAGCGGGCTTTTCAGCAGATTCGAGCGACGGGCAAGCGGCGCATCGGCATGATCGGACTCAGCTTCAAGTCGAACACCGACGACCTGCGCGAAAGTCCGTTTGTCGAACTGGCCGAGCGCTTGCTTGGCAAGGGCTACGAACTCAGCATCTACGATCCCAACGTTGTTGAAGCGCGATTGACCGGCGGCAACAAGGAATACATCGCTGGCGTAATTCCTCATCTCTCCCGTTTGCTGGTGCGCTCGCTCGAAGACCTGCGCGATGCCGAGTTGCTGATCGTCGGCCACCATTTTGACGGAGTCGCCGAATTGTTGAAAAACACCCAGGCGTGCGTGATCGACCTCAACGCATATCCAGCGAAGACGCAGCCTTCCACAGGGGAACGCGAACTGGTGCTCAAAACTGGGGCCTGAACCATGAAAACGAACCGCAACATCCTGATCATCGTGCAGAACCTGCCCGTGCCCTTCGACCGGCGCGTTTGGATGGAAGCGACCAGCCTGCGCCGCCACGGGTTCGGCGTGGCCGTCATCTGTCCGAAGAGCGGAGCGTGCACCGCCAGTTACGAGCGGCTGGAAAATGTGGATATCTATCGCTACCCGCTAATCTACGAGGCTGGCCCGGGCGTGTTCGGCTATTTCGTTGAGTTCGTCTATTGCTGGCTGGCTACGTTGTGGCTGGCGGTGAAGGCGTATTGGCATCGTCCCTTCCGCGCCATCCATGCCTGCAATCCGCCCGACACCTACTTCGCGCTCGCGCTTCTATTCCGGCCCCTGGGAGTGAAGTTCGTCTTCGATCATCACGATCTCTGCCCCGAGCTTTATCTTGCCAAGGGACACTCTCGCAGCAGCCTGCTTTATCGCATCCTTCTTGCGCTCGAGAGGATGACGATGAAAACAGCCGACGTGGTGATTGCCGTCAACGAGTCGCACCGGGCGGCTGCGCTGGGACGTGGTGGGGTGGCCGACCAAAACGTCGCCGTCGTGCGCAGCGGCCCCCGAACCGGATGGGCCGATATCCACTCCCCGTCGCCTGAGTTGAAGCGCGGCCGTCAGTACATGGTGCTGTATCTGGGCGTTATGGGCGAGCAGGACGGCGTCGACCACTTGCTGCGTGCAATCCAGAGTTACCGCACGGCCGCGCCCGATGACACGCTGTTTGCGTTTGTCGGCGGCGGAACGGACCAGCTGCGCATGAAGGCTTTGGCCGAGCAGATGGGCTTGGGCGCAATCGTGCACTTCACAGGTCGTATCCCGGATGAGCAGTTGTGGGACTATCTTTCCACCGCCGATGTCTGCGTCGATCCCGATCCCATCACGGAGTTCAACAATCTGTGCACGATGAACAAGATCATCGAGTACATGGCGTTCGGCCGGCCCATCGTGGCGTTTGATCTGAAAGAGCACCGCCGCTCCGCCGAATCGGCAGCCGTCTATGTATCGGAAAATGACGACGCGGCGCTGGGCCGCGCGATTCGCGAGCTCGTGCTCGATCCGCAACGCAGGCAAGCCATGTCGGAATTCGGCCGCACCCGTTTCCGCGAAGTGCTGGCTTGGGAGAACTCCGAGCAGCGGTTGATCGCGGCTTACCGCCAGTTGCTGGATGGACGCGTGAAATCGGCCGTCAGATCGAGCGCTTCAGAATGCGCAAGTACGGATCGACCAACCGCGTGAGCGCCTTATTGCGAGCAGGCTACGGCATGGCACAGATAAGTCAATTGCGAGTCGAGCTGCATTGTCATACGGTTTATTCCTATGACGGGCACATCGAGTTCGACGGGCTGCTGCGAACGGCAAAGGGAAGGCTCGACGCTATCTGTATCACCGATCATGACACCATCGAAGGAGCGCGAGAATTTCAGAAGAGAAGCAAGGCTCGCAATGTCGATCTCATGATCGTCGTCGGAGAAGAGCGAACCCTGGCGGATGGCAGTCATGTGATCGGCTTGTTCCTCGAAGAGGCTCTCGCGTCGGACACTTTCGACGACGTCGTGCGGGAAATCCGTGAGCAAGGCGGCCTGTGCGTCATTCCTCACCCGTTTCGCCGTCGCGACGGCGCCCTGCGGGCGGGCGCACGATCCCTGGAAGGCGTCTCCGGATTCGAAATCTTCAACCCCAAATGTTCGCTGGAAGAAAACCAGAAGGCGCACACACTGTGCGGTTCTGGCCCGGTCGCGGTCGGCGGCAGCGATGCTCATTACGAATGTGACCTGGGAGAATGCGTGAATTTTATCGCTTACGCCGGCGATGTGCGGGAAAGTCTGGAGCGCCTTCTTCAAGGGCGCGGGCAATATCGGGTGCTGGGAGTGCAGCAGAAGAATGGTGGCCACGGCCGTCAGTATGCTCCTTTCTATTATCGGGTGAAACCCTACATGCGCATCCCTCGGCCGCTTGTGCCTGCGGCGCAAAGACTCTATCGCGCCTATCGAAATACAAAATCTCACTGGAGAGCGCCGGAATTGGAGATCAAGTATGTCAACGAGTAAGGGCCTGATTAAGAACGTATCGCGATTGCACGGATATTGGATCTATAAGAATTTTCTCCGCCAATCGCAGTACTGGCCCGAGGACCGCCGTCAGAAATATGTGCTCGAAAATCTGCGTCGGACACTGATTCGCGCGTACGAGGGAACGGCCTTTTATCGGGAGCAGTTTAAGGCCGCCGGCTTCAATCCGCACACGGACTTCCGCTCTGCCGAGGACCTCGCTCGGTTGCCTCTGCTAGCCAAGGCCGACGTTCGCAAGAATGTTGACGACATCGTTGATCGCCGTTTCGAGAAGGGAAGTGTTCTTACTCACACCAGCGGATCCACGGGCGAGCCTCTGCCCATGCGGCTCAATGAATATTTCATGGCCTTCGACAATGCCTGCCTGTTTCGCCATTGGTCGTGGACGGGCTACACGTTTGGCGCCCGCATGGCGGCGCTGCGAACCTATGTTCCGACCCAGGCATCGGAGCCGCTGTGGCGCTACGAGAAGCTGAAGAACACGATGTATTTTTCTGCTTATCATCTGAGCCCAGCTAATTGCGGCGAGTATGTTGATCGTCTGCTGAAGTTCCGGCCCAAGTTCATCAAGGCGTACCCGTCTTCGATCACGGTTTTCGCGGAATTTGCCTATCCGTATCGCGACCAATTTGATTTCCTGCAGGGGATCTTTACCGCATCCGAGACTCTGCTTCCCACCGAACGCGATCGTGTCGAACGCACTTTCGGCAAGAAGTTGTTCAACTGGTATGGCATGACCGAGCCGGCAGTGATCATCACCGAATGTGAACAGCACAACGGCATGCACATCAACTGGGAGTATGGTTACCCCGAATTCCTGCCTTCCGAGGACCTGGCGCCGAACGAGTTCCGCCTCGTGACCACCAGCTTCCATAACCCGGTCATGCCGTTCATCCGTTACGACACGGGCGATATTGTGCGCTTGTACGAAACTCCGCAAACTTGCTCGTGCGGACGCAACATGCCGCTGGTGCACTCCATTGTCGGACGCAAGGACGAGTGCATTCTCATGGCGGATGGCAGACGGCTGCCATCGGCAAATTTCTACAGTGTTTTCCGCGCGCATCCCGAGGTCGTGAAGTTCCAGATCGTCCAATACGGACGCAGTGAGATTGTCGTGAACCTCCTCCTGCGTCAGGACGTTAGTGACGTGCAAGGGCTCTTGCGGCTCTTGCGCGAGGAGTTGTACGCGCGCTTCGGTCGCAACATCGAGCTCGATCTGGAGGTGACCGACCACTTCCTGACCAACTCGGATGGAAAGACTTTGGTCGTGGTTCGACGGCCCGGTACTCGATCGGTAGAAGAAAAGCAGGAGTATGCCACTTCGTTGCAGTCGCTAAAATTCGCGTGGTCTCTGGAACGCAAAGGCCAGCCGATCGCGAAACTCGACTGGAACGAGGCTGAGCGCGTCCCTTCGCCCAAGGTTCGCCAGGCGCTGCGCAATCTGATTGACAATGACCACTATGCTTGCTGGTACCCGGATCCGGATTCGAGCCAGCTTCTGAAAGCCATTTCCAGCTACACCGGCGTTCCGACCGAACATATCATTTTGAGTCATGGCTCCGATCTCGGCCTGGAACTGGTGGCCAACACCTTTACCCATCCCGGGGACAAAGTCTTGATGATCAGTCCCACCTACGATCACTTCCGCGCCATGACCGAACAACGAGGGGCGGAAATTCTTCGATTCGATTATCGCGGTGACACGCCTTTCCCGCGGGATGAGTTCTTGAGCGTGGTTACAAAGCAATCTCCCCGCGTCATCTATTTGACGAACCCCAACAACCCGCTGGGTTACGCTCTCGAATTGCCAGTGCTCGAGGACTTGGCCGCAGAGTGCAGCCGTCTATCGGTGCTGCTAATCGTTGACGAAGCCTACTTTGAATTCTGTGGAATCACCGCTGCCCAACTGGTGGCCAAGTACTCGCATTGCCTGGTCAGTCGCACTTTCTCGAAGGCGTTCGGCATGGCGGGTTTGCGGCTGGGATATTTGCTGGCATCCCAGGAAATGGTTCGAGTGCTGAACCGCCTCAACATTTCCAAGAGCGTGACCATGTTTGCCAAAGCGGCGGCTCTGGCTTCACTGCAGGATCTGCAATCGGTTCGCGAGTACGTCGAGGAAATCCATTTGGTGAAAGAACAGTTCTACGCGCTCTTCGAGGAATTCAAACTCGACTATCAACGCTCGCGGGCGAACTTCATTGCCTTCGAACATGACAAGGCTGCCGAAATCGTGCGTTACCTGGCCGACCGAAACATTCTGGTTCGCGACGGCAGCCGGTATTCCCGCGGCAACGGCTGCGTGCGCATGTCGGTCGCCGGCGCACAGAGCGCCCTGGTTGTGATGGAAGCGCTGCGCGAGTATTTGTCACAATCCGGCAAAGGCGAGTCCGACCCGAAGGTCGAAGTTCCAGTCGAGGCCGTTCGCAACTGACGGCGGCGGAAGCGCTCATAAGAAGATTCGAAAGGACGAACTGATTGCTTCAAATCATTCAATACCAGAAGACAGGTGAGATTTACGTGGACGAATTGCCCGTACCCAAGCTCCGGCCAGGTTTTCTGCTTGTGCGCAATGTGTTTTCTCTGATCAGTGCAGGGACGGAGCGCACCTCGGTCGAAACCGCCCAGGCGTCCATGCTGGAGAAAGCCCGTATGCGGCCCGATCTTGTCCGGCAGGTGATCGACAATTTCCACCGCGAAGGCCTGCTCGCGACCTACAAGAAAGTCCGGGACCGGCTCGATAACTACAAAGATCTGGGTTACTGCGCGGCAGGCATTGTGGTGGAATCGGGCGTCGACGACATTAAAGTCGGCGACCGTGTCGCCTGCGCCGGTGTCGGCTATGCAGGACACGCCGAGATCATTTCTGTTCCTCGCAACTTGGTCGTCAAAGTGCCCGACGAAGTCGGCTTGGATGACGCTTCATTTGCCGCGGTCGCCGCGATTGGCATGCAAGCCGTGCGGCAGGCGGATGTGCGCGTGGGCGAGCAAGTCGCGGTTATCGGTTTAGGCCTGCTCGGCCTGATCATGGTGCAGTTGCTCAAGGCCAGCGGTTGCCGCGTTATTGGACTGGACGTTGACCCGCGCAATTTCGATCTGGCTCTCAGTCTTGGCTGCGACCGTTGTGCCCTGAGCAACGGCGAAGCGATTGCCGAGGTGCAGAGCTTTACGCGGGGGTATGGCGCGGACGCGGTTGTCATCACGGCAGCGACGAGCTCAAATGAACCGGTGGAACTGGCCATTCAATTTGCCCGCAAGCGGGGCACAGTCGTGGCCGTAGGCACGGTGGGGATGAACATTCCGCGTTCTCCCTTCTACGAGAAGGAGATCAACTTCCGCATCTCCTGCTCCTACGGTCCCGGCCGCTACGATCCAGCCTATGAGGAGCGAGGGCACGACTATCCGCTGGGATTCGTTCGCTGGACGGAAAACCGCAACATGGAAGCGGCGATGGACATGATGGCGCAGCGCAAACTCAACGTCGAAGCGCTGATTACGCACCGCATTCCGATCAGCGACGGACTCCGCGCCTACGACATCATCACCGGCAAGGTCGAAGAGAAATATCTCGGCATCGTAATCCTGTATTCGGATCCGAGCACGCCGCTTCCCCTGACGCGGCGCCTCGAACTGCGCAGCGCAGGCCGGACCGCACCGGGACGCCGGGCGGTTCTGGGATTTATTGGAGCCGGCAATTTCACTCAGTCCACGCTATTGCCGCCGCTGATCAAGCTGGCGCCGCGCTTCCGCGGCCTTGCCACCGGCAAGCCAGTCAATGCTAAGAGTATCGCCAAGAAATACAACTTCGAGTTTTGTGCCACCGACGCGAGCGAGGTCATTCAGGACAAGGACGTGAACCTGGTTTTTGTCACGTCGCGACACGACTCGCACGCACGCTATGTGGCCGAAGCCCTACGCGCCGGCAAGAGCGTCTTCGTGGAAAAACCGCTGGCGCTGAACCAGGAGGAACTCGAATCCGTCCTGGATGCTTACATTGATGCCGAACGGGCTGGAACCGCGCCCCTTCTGATGGTTGGCTACAACCGGCGTTTTTCCCAGCCGATCCTGGCCATCGGGAAGTTGTTTGCTGGAAGGACCGAGCCGCTGGCCATGCACTATCGCGTCAACGCCGGATTCATGCCGTCCACACAGTGGATGCAGCAGCCCGACCAAGGCGGACGCTTCATCGGCGAGGCCGGCCACTTCGTCGACGTGATGCAATTCCTCTGTGGCGCGCTTCCCGTCAGCGTTCACGCCGTCGCACCCGCCGATACTGCCCGCCGCTACAACCAGGACAACGTGCTGGTCACCATCACTTTTGCGGATGGTTCAGCGGGCACGATTCATTACCTAGCCAGCGGCGCCAATGCCGTGGAGAAGGAGTATCTCGAGGTTTTCGGCGATTCAAGAACCGCCCGCATGTGGAACTTCAAGAAGCTCGAATGCGCGGTCGGACGGAAAAAATCGAAATCATCGTTCTCAGGAGACAAAGGACACGCCGCCGAGATGCAGGCCGTGCTCGAGGGTTTCGAGTCCGGAGCCGGCTCGCCCATCAGCCCGGAATCGCTGGCGGCAACTTCGCGGGTCACGTTCGCCGCGATGGAATCCCTGAGAACGGGTCGCGTGGTGGGCGTATAATTCTCGGCAATCTCCCCCTGGCAAGTCCAAAGCGAATCTGCGATTGGCAAATCACAAACTTTAGAAATGAGGTCACGACTGTAATATGACAACAAACCACTTTCGGTTGTTATTCTTCTCTGGCCTGGGTGTGGTGTTATTGCTTGCCCAACTTAGCTGGGCGCAGGGTGAGGCGAGAGTTGTTGTAGTACCGGCGACTAAGCACGTAGTTGCGCCTCCGCTGGGTCAGATTGTGCCCATTTCCCCGCGGTCCGCACAGCTCAGTTCGGTTGCCGACGATGATGACGACGTGTTGCGACCGCGTGGTCCGCGCGTCGCTGGCCCGGCTCAGGATTCGGTTTTGCAGGCATCGCCAGATGCAACCTTAGCTACTAGTCTCTCTACGAACCCGGGACTGAACGTTCTCGGCCTCGGCTACGGCTTCCCGGGTTTCATCAGCAACGTCTCCACCAACATTCCCGATACGAATGGGGCTGCGGGCACAACGCAGTTTGTGCAGTTTGTGAACGATTCCTTTGTAGTCTTGAACAAATCCAACGGCAGTGTCGCATATGGGCCAGCTCATGGGAACACTTTGTGGCAGGCGCTCGGAGGAGCGTGCGCGGCCAACACGAACCTCGACGAAATCGCGCAGTATGACAAGCTGGCAAATCGCTGGGTGATGCTTATGCCTGCCTTCGCCAGTCCTGGGTATCTGTGTATTGCTGTCTCCACCACATCCGATGCCACCAATGGCGCATGGAATCTCTATGCCTTCCAGCCGCCCGTCAACAACACACTGTGCCACTGCCGGATGATGACCGATTACCCGAAGTTGGCGGTTTGGCCAGATGGCTACTACCTCAGCTACAACCAAATCTGGATGGGGAATTATGAAGGTACGGCGGCCTGCGTCTTTGACCGGAACAGCATGTTGAACGGCGCTGCTGCCACTATGCAATGCTTTCTTAATACAGGCACTTCTTACGGTTCGATGTTGCCCGCGGATCTGGACGGAACTACTCCGCCGCCTTCGGGATCGCCGGAGTACTTTCTCAATTTCGACGGCAACGATCAATCCCTCGACCTGTGGCAGTTTCATGTGAACTGGGCCAATCCTTCCAACTCCACCTTCACTGGCCCCACCAACATGCCGGTCGCGCCGTTCACCGAGGCTTGTGGCGAAACCGTCGTGGAATTCGACTACAGCACCGGGGACTGCATCCCGCAGGCGGGAACCTCGAACACACTCGATTCCTACGGTGACCGGATCATGTATCGGCTTGCCTACCGTAACTACGGAGGCTATCAGGCACTGGTCACCAACCACACGGTCACGCTCGGGACCAACGGTAGCCAGACCGGCATCCGCTGGTACGAACTGCAAAACACCGGATCCGGTTTTGGAGTCTACCAACAGGGAACCTACGCGCCCGATTCCGTCTACCGCTGGATGGGCAGTATCGCCATGGACAAGGCTGGGGACATCGCCTTGGGTTATAGCGTTTCCAGCAGCAGCATGGGCCCCTCGATTCGTTACACCGGCCGCGTGCCTACTGATCCGCTGGGCGAGTTGGAGGGCGAGTTCGACGTTCTTTCCGCGGCTGGCATCACGCCAGCTTCGCGAACCAATAACTTCCGCTGGGCCGACTACAGCAGTATCGCGGTCGATCCGACCGATGACTGCACCTTTTGGTATACGACCGAGTACATGCCGATGAACGGTGGCAATTGGAGCACCCGGATCGCCTCGTTTAGCTTCCCGTCATGTGTGGGAAGTTTCACCCTTACCACGAACGAAGTGGGTCAGGGAACCGTAACCAGCGCCGACGGCGCCATCGACTGCACCAACGGCAGCGGCAACTGCAGCGCCGCATACGCTAACGGCAGCTCGGTCAGCCTAACCGCCACTCCCGCGACCGGCTATGCATTCTCGGGATGGAGCGGAGCCTGCACGGGCAGCAATCCCTGCAACCTGACCATGACCAGCAATCTGACTGCGACTGCCACCTTTACGGCAACTGTGTTGAACTACACGCTTACAGTGAACGAAACGGGGCAGGGAACCGTGACCAGTGCGGACGGGCTGATTAACTGCACAAATGGCAGCGGCACATGTAGCGCGGCTTATGCCAACGGCAGTTCGGTAACCCTGAACGCTGCCGCGGGAACGGGTCAGACATTCACGGGATGGAGTGGAGCCTGCAGCGGCAGGAGTTCGTGCAACCTCACCATGACCGGCAACCGGACGGCGACCGCCACGTTCGTCACCACTCCCACCTGGGCGCTTGTTCACAAGGCCTCAAAGGCAGGGGCCATCACAAGCCTGACCATTCCGGCAACCGGCAGCGGGCACTTGATCGCCGTGGCTCTGATGTTCAATGGAGCGACATCGGTCAGCAGCGTGTCTGACAACGCAGGCAACACCTATGTCTCCGCTGGCGTTAGGGCCGTGAGCGGTCCGGCTTCGGTGGAGATTTGGTATGCGCAGAACTCGATAGCTGGCGCTACAGTAATCACTCCCAACTTCGTAAATGCTCCTACTTCTGTGGAGATCACGGAATGGGAAGTGTCAGGAGTCTTGGCCCTGCCCCCCGATGGGACTAACACGGCTACCGGAACCATGACTCTGAATAACACTCCGGGGCCGCCGGTCACGACCACCATGGCCGGCGATCTTGTCATCTCCGTGATGCTTGCCCTGGATACCAACCTGACCGCCATTTCCAGCGGCAACGAATTTACAAACGATTTCACTACCTATGGAAACGGCTGGGCGCATATCACCAGCAATGCCTCCAGCGCGGGCACTCACCAGGCCAGCTGGTATACGGCTAGTCCCACTGGCCTCTATTGTGCCAGCACCGTGGCATTTGCCCCCTAGCCGGGAAAGCGTAGAGCTGCTAAGTAGCGTAGGGGGGCTGGCTCAGGGTGTTGTGACGCTGTGCGCGGTTTGAGCTGTGTAGCTACCTGCAGGCGAGTTTTCGGGCCGGAAGTGAGCAGGCTAAAACAACAAAAAGGAGGAATTGAGAGTAATGCTCCGCGCTATTAGAAACACCATCCAAAACCTACGGCCACGGGCCAGTGATGAGGAAATCCTTGCGAAAGAAGGGCACCGTGAGTTTGTAGGTGGCCTTTGGGAGGAGATCGGCAAGTTGCAGTTTGACTTCCTCGTTAACCAGGGCCTCCGCCCCAACCACGTGCTCCTTGACATAGCTTGCGGTTCCCTCCGTGCTGGCAGGCTGTTGATTCCTTACTTGGAGGCAGGAAACTACCTCGGGATCGACAAGCATGCAGACCTGATCGAGGCTGGAAAGGCAAAGGAAGTTGACCAGGACGCGCTCAAGTCACGGCATCCTGAATTCGTGGTTTCCGATTCGTTTGCATTCGAGAGATTTTCCAAACCGCCGGACTTCTGTATCGCACAATCCTTGTTTAGTCATCTCGACAAGCACGATATTGACCTGTGCTTTAAGAATCTGTCGGCCTTCGTCAAGCCCGGTTGCAGATTCTTTGCTACTTACCACGGGTCGTCCATTCCCGTTCCACAGATAGGCAAGTCGCACAGCGTTCGTGCCTTCTTCTACGCCCGTCGTGCCATGGAGGCTTTTGGTTCACGCTGGGACTGGGAATCGAGATACATCGGCGACTGGGGTCACCCCCGCGCCCAGGTCATGGTTGAATATGTAAAGCGCTAGAAGTGCCAATCGTTCGGCTGTTGCCCCAGGGCAGGCTGCGGCTTTGTTGTCGGCAGCGATTCACTCGACTCGCCCGGGATTCTCGTGGACGAGTCAAGTCATTTATGGTCCTTTTTGACGGGAAAGAGCTGTTTCACTGCCGGGGCCACAGCCTTTGCTAACCCGTTCACTGTGAATTTAGCGTAATCGCATAGCAATTGCGAATCCCCACATTGCTATAGGCCATTGCCGCCACGGTCGCCTTCGCTCCGTGATGCGCAGCAGGCTGACCAGCCGAAATATTTGGGTAATCCGAAATGCTGAAACGATTTCCAGTCAAAACGGATGCGCGTGGCCGGGCGCTACTGAATCTGGCATGCGGCACGCGAACCGATGCGAATTGGAACAACGTCGACTTTTCCCACTACGCGTTACTACGGCACCATGACTTTGCCGTGCGTGTGTTGCGAAAGCTCGGATTGGTTTCCGATCAGCGCTATGTGCGCCTGCAGGCCATCGACCGCGACGTCATTCGATGGAATCTGACGCGAGGGATCCCATTTGACGACAACACTTACGACGTAGTCTATCACTCGCATTTTCTGGAGCACCTGGACCGCCAAGCTGCGTTTTCGTGTCTGCGCGAGTGTTATCGAGTGCTCAAGCCGGGCGGCATCTTGCGCGTCGTGGTGCCGGATCTCGAACTGCTCGTCCAGTGGTATCGGGAATCCCTCGGGGAACTCGACCGCGGAAACCTTGACGCTGAGAGCCGGCACGAGCGCGCGATCCACGACCTCTTCGACCAGATGGTGAGAACCGTCAGCAGCGGCACAGCCGAGCAGAAACCTTGGGTGCGGCGAATCGAGCGTCTGATCCGAGGCAACGCCGCTACCACGGGCGAGAACCATCGGTGGATGTATGACCGGCACTCGTTAGGCCGGCTCCTCACGCAAATCGGCTTCACAGCGGTTCACGAGCAAAGGGCCACGACCAGTGCCATCGCGGGCTGGGAGAACTGCTTCCTCGACTACGATCCTGGCGGCAAGGCCTACAAACCCGAATCGCTATATCTCGAAGCGGTCAAGGCAGTGCGCGTGCCGGACACCCGGCCAAGCGAGGTTGCCCAGAAGGACGCAGCCGAAGTGACCGCATAAACACAAAGGCTGGGTTTAAGAAGCCCTGGGCCTCCGTCAAGCCAGGTTACAGATTTTGGGGCAATAGCTGACTTCATTCATCCCGAGGGATGACTGAAGGCAGCTGTTGCCCTTTTGCTTTTGTGAAATTGAGATATTTCCGGCACCGGGGCCATGCCACATCATTTGGCCCGTTCACTGTTCATTTAATGTCACCGCGTAGCAATTGCGAATACCTGCGTTGCTGTAAGCCATCGCTGCCACGATATGAGGTCCCGTGATCCCGTCTGTCCAGGTGAAATCATAGGGTGGCGAGGTCGTGGTCGTTTGCAGTTTCCAGTCGACATAAAACTCCACCTTGCGGATTCCGCTTTTGTCCGACGCCGTGGCTGTTACCGTAACCGGATTGCTCACCGAAGATTGGTCGCTGGGAGATGTAATCGACACTTCGGGCCAACCGCTGGTGTAGTTCGTGTCGACCGTACTGTGAACATCCGCGCCTGATGCTTGATAGTTGCGGAAAGGCTTGAGTCGGTTGCTGCGGCTACTATCGTTGTCGTAGACAAAGCGGGCGGCAGATGCGCTGGGCATGTGGTACGTGTTGTAATCTGGCGGCGTATTGCTAGCGAAGAAATTGGGCTGGTTTGCCGGATCGTTGTGACGGAACCCGGCATCCCCACTCGCGCCGGAGTCCCAGATCACGGTGTTGTGATGGAAGGAGTTCCCGGTGCTCGCCCGATACTGGAAGGGCGGAAACCCGCTCGTCCCCCGGTTGGATGTGCCCACGGCCCAGGCGTTTACTCCAGGCCCCGCAGGAACCTCCAACACGTTGCAATAGAGTTCCACTCCGGGGCTGACCCGCACGGCGATCTGGTAGGCCGCGTTGCGGCCGTTCAGCTGACCGCCGTTACGCAGCACCTTATTGTTGCGGAACGTAGAGGTCCCAACGCCGATCTCCTGTACTAGTCCGTCTCCATCTGAATTATCGGTGATGACATTGCCGTCCACCAGCGTATTTCCGCTATCGACGTCAAAATGGATGGCGGAGCCCTCATTATTTCGGATGATATTGCCTCGTATAACTATGCCCGTGGTAGCTCCGAACTTGATACCGCCCGATCCGAATATAGGATCGAAGTGGGCGTAATCGTTGTGCTCGATGAGATTGCCCTGAATCACAATGCCCGAGTTGATGGATTGGGTTTCGGGAGCCGAAGTCACGCCGATGCCGCCCGCGACCCCCAACTGCCCGTTGTCGTGAACATAATTGTTAAGGATGTGAATGCGATATCCTACCCGCACCCCATAGCCATGATTTAGTCGCACGTCACAGTTCTCGACCGTCCAGTTCGCGCCCTGGGTTTGCGGATTCGCCCCTTGCGACACACCCATGGCCCCGGTCGGATACATGTCGGCGAATTTCTCCACCGTCAGGTACTGAATGCTGACGTTGTTGGCAGGTCCACCGAAGCCGTTGTTCAACACGCTGGTTTCGACCGTGTGCCCGGACGGGTCATCATGGAAATAGATAATGTGATTGGTGTAATCGAACCACCACTCGCCTCCGCCGATGGCCGGCAGCGTGGGTGAGTCCAGGTGCCGATAGGGCACGCCGTCGAAAAACAGATCTTCCGGATAGATGCAGGACGGCACGGCTGCCTCGCAGTCCGACAGATGGGCGCCACGCGGATTATGTTGTTTTTGGTTGGCGACCTCATAGTTGCTGCCATCGAACTTTGCTTGCGGACCAATCACGACTGCGCCACTGATTATCGCCGGACACGAACTCGCTGGCGGAGCGCACGCTGTCTCGCCGATGAACTTGTCGTTGTTCTTGGGCAGAATGGGCTGCGACAGCCGATAAGTGCCGGGCGTGAAGATGAAGGTTGTGCCTTCCGGCTTGGAACTGACGATCTTGGGTACATTGTCGGTCGGGTGCAAAGTAACCTGCCCCAAAGCGACCAAACCGGACAGAAAAAGAAAAACCAAGAGACCACGAATCATCGCATTCTCCCCTGCCTTCTGACCCTATCTGCCCCAAACGGTCCCATACTCGCCACCCCGCTGCTTTTGCAGACATTATCTTCATTGCCGATGATGAACGCAACCGAGGCTCGATGCCGGAACTAGCCGTTCTTCTGCGCCTGCCCCTGGTCTGCCCCCTGAATTGGTTCACGTCAGAATACGACAACTTTCGTCTGCCCGCTTTCCGGCCTGAGCCGGGATAGAGGAGCGCGAGGGGAAAGGGACGGCGTTTGAGTCTCTTTCCTCTC
>Ga0187781_10000054_pt1 | contig 69986 bp, 67 predicted proteins | sample 0715_SJ02_MP02_2_FD_132447 | JGI IMG/M metagenome (GOLD analysis project Ga0187781, IMG submission 132447) | Tropical peat soil microbial communities from peatlands in Department of Meta, Colombia - 0715_SJ02_MP02_20_MG | ecosystem: Environmental > Terrestrial > Soil > Wetlands > Peat | place...
CGCGCGTCTACAACGACGTGAATATCGGCGTCTATCGCGCCGGCTTCGCGACCAACCAGAGCGCTTACGAAGAAGGCTGCCGTGCGGTGTTCGCGGCGCTCGATTGGATCGAAGAGATTCTATCGCGCCAGCGTTATCTCGTCGGCGCGCGCCTGACCGAAGCGGATTGGCGCTTGTTCACGACGCTCGTCCGCTTCGACGCGGTCTATTACAGCCACTTCAAGTGCAATCTGCGCCGCATCGTCGACTATCCGAATCTTTCCAACTACCTGCGCGAGCTTTATCAGATGCCGGGGATCGCCGAGACGGTGAACATGGATCACATCAAGCGGCATTATTTCATGAGCATGACCGCGATCAATCCGACGCGCATCGTGCCGCTCGGTCCGGAGCTGAATTTCTCGGCTCCGCACGATCGCGGGCGGTTTGCGCGGCAATAGCGGGATGCTGCGGCCGGCGGCCGATGGCGACCGGATATCAGTTTTTCAAGCTGCCATCTTGGTGATCAACAGCACGTCGTCGAAGGGGTCGACGACACCCGACAGTGACGCGCCGCATTCTTCGCAGGCGAAGGTGTAACTCTCGAAACCGGAGGCGTCGATGAAGGGATGCTCGCTGCGGCAAAACACGAAGCGCGCGCCGCAGCCCGGACAGGCGACCGTCTGGGCGCTGTATGGTTGGCCGGGCTCGGCCCGGTCCGGAATGACGCGGGAATGGCTCATCGATGTACTGCCGATCACATCGAATCTCGTCAGCGGCGAAAACTCTCAGACGAGCTTCTTAAGCGATCGCTTCGAAATGTTGGCTGAAATCGATTCGCCGCATTTTACGGCAGCGATTCGCATCTCGCTAACCATGCGCAGGCGTTGCCCATGCTTTCCACAGCCGAGCAGGTGTGCGCTGTGACACGCGTCATTGGCGGCGCACGCTGACTGCAATTCTAAGAAGAGAATGCCGGCTCAGCCTGCAATCGCCTCCGATTGCAAGCCTGTTTTTTAGCGTTTGGTCGGAACGGGATTTTTACGGGGTCCGGTTTTGGACCCTAGCCCACGAGCGGCGCGGCCTCCCGCTCGACGAAAGGGCGAAGACGCTCCGGCGGCCGGTCGTCGTCGTCGTGGCTTGGCGGCGCAGCCGTTCGTTCGAACATCATGCGCTGTTCGCGCACGGTCGAGCGGAAGAACGGATAGCGCCGATAGAGCCATTCGCGGGCGTTCGGAAAGTCCAGCGACATGAGGCTGATCGGCTTGGCCAATTGCGGATAAGGCCGCGGTGCGCACAGCACCTGGTGATTGAAGGCGCGATGGTAAAATGCCTGATGCTCGACCCGCACCGCGGCCAGCATGTCGTCGACGTGGAAATATTCGGCCGCCAGCAAAGTCGGCCTCACGCTGGCGTAGGGGAGACCGCGATGCAACCGCGAAAGCCGCTCGTCGGCGACAAAGCGCGTGATATCGAGAATGACCCTGCCGGCATCGAGGCGCGGCTGCAAGATGTCGGGAAAGACATGGAGCGAAGGAAAGTCGGGATGCTCCTTCGAGCCGATATGCAGGCGCAGCGAACTCGCCAGTTCGCCGTCGAGATACAGCCCGAAGATATAGACGTTGTCGGCTTCGTCGTCGGCGTCGGTGAATCGTCCGCTGTCGTTGGGCGAGATTGCGCCTTCGCGCAGGTAAGCCTGATAGCGCAGCCGAAAGATGGCTTCCCGATCCTCGAGGGAATCGGCCCTGCGGAATTCTATTCTGGAGACCAAATCCGCGAGGCGGTCGGTGAAATGTTTTCGATCTGTTTCAGGAGCCGAAAAAGTCGAATGCCTGACCCCAGCACTCATACCCTGCCTCATTGACCTCTAACTCCCGGCAACCGGTATCCTTAATCTTAACATTCCGCTAATTTAATACCATTTTTACGTATTGTTAGGGTTAACTTATGGTTGCAAAACGCCCTGGAAAGAGGCCAGACCATGCAACGCATGGCAGGTCTGCAAGCTTTCTGGAAGAAGGCCGGAAGAAGACGATTTAGCGGCAGTCGGAAGGGAATACCGCTCAGGCGGCGTCGCTGCGCATGCGCGCCGGCCAGGGCGACTTCTGCGGAGCGACGTAGGTCGCGTAAAGGAGCTTGCGCAAGTCGGCCGCCGGCATCGGCCGGCACAACAAATAACCCTGCACTTCGTCGATACTGTCCTCGGCGGCGAGCAGTTCGAGCTGCTCCTCGGTCTCGACGCCCTCGACCACGACGCGCAATCCAAGTTGCGCGCTCAGCCGCGTCATGCCGCGCAACAGCGTGATGCGGCGCTGGTCGTCGCTCAGGTCCTGCAGGAACGACTGGTCGATCTTGACCTTGTGGAACGGGAAACTGTGCAGATAGGAAAGGCTCGAATACGCCGTGCCGAAATCGTCCAGTGAGATTTTCACGCCCGCTTCCGCGAGCTGATGTAAGTCGGCGCGGGTGCGCCGCGTATTCTGCAACAGCGTCGTCTCGGTTATTTCGATCTCGAGCCGGTGGGCCGGAAGATTGGTGGCCGCGAGCGTCTCGCGCACCAGCGCGGGCACGTTGGAGCGGTCGAACTGGATCGAGGACAGATTGACCGCGACCGCGGTGTCGCCGGGCCAGCGGCGGCATTCCAGACAGGCCTTGTAGAGCGCCTGGTTGCCGATCTCGACGATCAGGCCCATTTCCTCGGCGACCGGGATGAACTCGGCCGGCGACACCATGCCGCGTTCGTGATGCGGCCAGCGCAGCAGCGCCTCGCAGGTCTCGATGCGCCGGGTCTTGAGATTGAAAATCGGCTGATAATAGAGCTCGAACGCCTCGCTCTCGGTTGCGCTGCGCAGATCCAATTCGAGCGCGCGGCGGGCCTGAGCGCTCGCTTCCATCGTCGCCTCGAACCAGCGGAAGGTGCCGCGGCCGTCGGCCTTCGCCTGGTAGAGCGCGATATCGGCGTTGCGCAACAGCTGCTCGGGATCGATCCGGCTCTTGGCCAGCGCAATGCCGATGCTGGCGGTGACGACCACCTTGTGCCCGTCGAGATCGTAGGTGCCGGCCAGCGCATTGAGCACGCGCGTCGCCAGCACTTCACCCTGTTCGAGCGACTTGAGCGGCGCCTGCAGGATGACGAACTCGTCGCCGCCGAAACGCGAGATCACGTCGGCGTCGCGGATGGTATTCTTCAGCCGCTCGGCGACGGCTTCCAGAAGCATGTCGCCGCGGGTATGACCCAGGGTGTCGTTGACTTGTTTGAACTGGTCGAGATCGATGAAGTGAATGGCGCACATATTGTCGGTGCGCCATTCGTTGAGCGCGCGCTCCATGCGGTCGCGCAGCACCGTGCGGTTGGGCAGGCCGGTCAACGCGTCGAAGCGCGCCAGATGATTGATCTTGGCCTCGGCGATCTTCCGCTCGGTGATGTCTTCGAGCAGAACCACCATGCCGCCGTTCTCCATCGGCTGGACGGTGAATTCGAGCGTGCGCCCATTCGTCAGATCCAAGGCGAAGGCGGAGTCGTCGCTGCCGGCGAGCCGCGCGTCGAGATGATCGACCATGCTCTGCGCGTTCGTTTCCGACAGCAACCCGGCTTTGATGATGGCTTCCACCACCTCGCGCACGCACAGCCCCTTCGGCTCAAAATCGGCCGCCAGCCCCACCTGCTGCTTCAGCTTCTGGTTCGAAACGACGACCCGGCGCTTGGCGTCGAACATGCACAAGCCGTGCGGCATGTTGTTGATCGCGGTGTCGAAGCGCTTGGCGAGCAGCGACATGTCGCGCGAGGTGACGACCGCGTCAAGCAGCGTGCGGCGCAGACGCTCGGCGATCAGCTTGATGGCATAGAAGGACGGCACCAGCAGCGCCGCGAAGATCCAGTGGAACAGATTTCCATACAACAGCAGCGCGGCGGTCATCGGCGCCCAGGTGCAGAGGATCTGCAGCATCACAAAGCGCGGATTGGCGAAGTTGCGGCCGAAGATTCCGGCCGCATAGGCCAGCGTCATGGAAAAGCTGACCAAGGTAGCGAAAGCGTCGCCGCTGCGCGAGAACGAGATGTAACACCAGAGACTGAGCAGCGCGAGAATGATCGAGGCTCCGATGCCGTAGCGATATTCCCAGCGCCGGGCGATTTCCGCCGTCGTGACGGTGTCGCGCTTGCGCAGATAGGTGTGCATCATGTATCCGCGCGCGCAGGCAACGAGCGCGATCGCGATCGCGACATACAGGATGAGAACGTCGCCGGTCTTCCAGTAGGTGACCAGCACGGAGCCGATGACGAACAGCGTCCCGACGAGAAGCGTGCGCGCTTCCTTGAACAGCGAATCGACCAGCGGAAGATAGATTTCCGGCGGAAGCGCTTCGTGCGGTTGGCGAGTCCGGAGCGCGGAACTCATTAGACTCCACCGTGAACAGTCGCGACGGGCCAAAATTGCATGCGGCACTATCACTTAAAGGTCTTCCCATCGAGTAAATATGAATGGTCGGTTTCAGCTAGTGTTGCGGCATTAACGAATTGCCGGACGACCTGTTAGCGCCCTGTTATGCATGCGCGCCGGCGCGGATGAAATCGCCGAAGAGGCGCGGGCGCGCCCTCGCAATGTGGCGCGCGGGGGCGCGCCGGCTCATATAGTTAGCGGACGCTGAATCCCGATCAGCGAATTTTCGCGAAGTCGCCGTGGCGGCCGAGGCCGTCCTTGAAGCGGGCGGCGCCGTCGACGCCGTCGGCGATGAGCGCCTCGCGCCCGTTGTACCACTCCTGAATCAGCGCATCGCGCACGCAGAGGCCGTGGCTCTTGATGGCGGAGCGGCGATCGGCGCGCACGCATACTTGTGGGAACCGTGCGATGTCCTGCGCCAGCTCTTCCGCCTTGCGGCGGGCGCCTCCCTTCGGCGTGATATATTCACACAGCCCAATCCGCAGGCATTCTTCCGCGGGAACTTTGCGGCCGGTGAGAATGATTTCGAGCGCGCGGCCCTGGCCGACGATGCGCGGCAGCCGCACGGTGCCGCCATCGATCAGCGGTACGCCCCAGCGGCGGCAATACACGCCGAAGTAAGACTCTTCCGCCATGACGCGGAAATCGCACCACAGTCCGAGTTCCATGCCGCCGGCCACGGCCGGGCCTTCGATGGCGGCGATCACCGGCTTGTCCAGTTCGAGCCGCGACGGCCCGAGCGGGCCGCGCGGAATTTCGCCGCCATTGCCGCGCGGTCCGGCGGTCGGGATGTCGAGCTCGCCGAGCGGATGCGCCGCGTCGAGCGTACTGACATATTTCAGATCCCAGCCGGAGCAGAAGGCGCCGCCGGCGCCGTAGAACACGGCGACCGATGCGCTCTTGTCGGCGTCGAATTCGAGAAAGGCGGCAGTCAATGCGTCGGCGCTAGCCGGATCCATGGCGTTGCGCGCTTCCGGCCGATCGTGGATCACCGTCCATACCGATCCGTTCTTCTCGATCCTGACTGCCATTGGCGGACGTCCTCTCCCTCGTGCTTCGTTCTTGTGCTTCGTTCTTTTTCAGGTCGCCAATGCGGCTCAGCGATTGGTGAAAACCGGAACGCGGCGTTCGGCCATCGCCTTGACCCCTTCCTTGAAATCGGCGGTCTTGCGCAGCCGCATCTGCTCTGCAAGTTCGTGTTCGGTCGCTGCGCGCACGCGGTCGGCGAGATCGCCGCGCAAGGTGGCACGCGTGGCGATGAGTCCGAGCGGCGAGTTTTCGGCAATTTCGGCGGCGAGCGCCAGCGCCGTGCTGCGCACCTGATCCTGCGGCACCAGCAGATCGGCGAGGCCCATGGCGAAAGCCTCTTCGCCGGTGAAGCGGCGGCTTGTGTAAAACAACAGCGCCGCCTTGCTCGGGCCGATCACAGCGGGCAGCGTGACCGTCAGTCCGAATCCGGGATGGAAACCAAGCCGGGTGAAGTTGGCGCAAAAGCGCGCTTCCGGACAGGCCACGCGCAGGTCGCCGACCATCGCCAATCCGAGCCCGCCGCCGACGGCGGCGCCGTGAATAGCCGCGACGATCGGCTTCTTGGTGCGAAAGAGCCGGGTGCCCTCGATATAGAGATGCGCCGCGCCCGGGGTGGGCCCGCTCAACAGCGCGGTGCCGTCGCTGTCGTCGCCGCCGAAATCGGCGCCGGCGCAGAAGGCTTTGCCTTGCGCGGCCAGGACGAGCGCGCGGCAATCGGCATCGGCGTCGAGCGCTTCAAAAGCGGACGCGAGCTCCTTGATCAAGTCGACATCGAAAAAATTGTGCGGCGGCCGCCTGATCTCGACCAGCGCCACATGGCCGGTCTTCTCTACGCCGATATCTTTGAAGGGTCCCATGCAAGCATCTCGCGAATTATACGCCGCAATGGCGGCGGCAAGCGGAAGGTGTGGTTAGAGCGCGGCCGCTTCGCGCCGGGCGCTTTGCCGGTTGTGATGTTGGAGCGGCGTTCCAGCTAGCCATTTGTTTGCGCATGATCTTTTCGGAAAACCGGGTTTCGCCCCGGATCAAGTCCGGGGCTGGCCTTTTCGGGATCACGCTCTAAAGATCCTTTCGGTACTGAATGAAGCCCGTGCGTTTTGCTATCCGGTCGTAGAGCTGCATGGCAACTGAATTCGTTTCATGGGTGAGCCAGTAAACGCGCGCGTAGCCCTCGCGCGCCGCCAGCGCGTAGACATGCTCGATCAGCATGCGGCCGACGCCTGCGTGGCGCGCGGCGGGAGCGACAAAGAGGTCTTGCAGGTAGCAATAATCGCCGGCGGTCCAGCAGGAGCGATGCCGGATGTGATGAACCAGGCCGACGGCAACCGCGCCTTTCCATGCCAGCGCACCGGCGGCGGGCTCCGCCGGGTCAAGCAATCGCGTCCAGGTCAGCGCGGTGACCGGCGGAGGAATGTCGGCCGCGTAGAAAACCTGATAATCCTTCCACAACGGCAGCCAATGCGGATGGTCCTCAGGTCGGAGCGGCCGAATGACGATTTCGCCGTCAAGCCTCATGGAGACTCCTGTCGTTGCGTGCGGCTATGTTAGCAGCGCTCGCGGCTTCACACCGCGGCGCTGACCCAATTGGGTTTGCAGGCCGGTCTGTTGTACATCATCCGTCGGGTTTTTCGGGAGGGCCGCCTTGACCAAGCGCCACGCAACGGCCGCGGTGATCGGCGCCGGCGATTTCATCGGCTCGGCGATCGCCCAGAAATTCGCCGCCGAGGGTTTCACCATTTTCGCGGGACGGCGCAATGCCGACAAGCTTGCGCCGCTCGTTGCGGCGGTGGAATCCGCGGGCGGCGCGATCGTCGCCCGCGGGCTCGATGCCCGCAAGGAGGACGACATCACCGCGTTTCTGCGCGCCGCCGATGATCATGCGCCGCTCGAAGTCTGCATCTTCAATGTCGGCGGCAACGTCAATTTCCCGCTCCTCGACACCACCGAGCGGGTGTTCCGCAAGGTGTGGGAATTGGGCTGCCATGCCGGTTTCCTCACCGGGCGCGAGGCGGCGCGCCTGATGCTGCCGCGCGGCAAGGGCTGCATCTTCTTCACCGGCGCCACCGCAAGCCTGCGCGGCGGCATCGGATATTCGGCCTTCGCCAGCGCCAAGCACGGCCTGCGCGCGGTCGCCCAAACCATGGCGCGCGAGCTCGGCCCGAAGAACATTCACGTCGCGCATCTGATCATCGATGCCGGCGTCGATACCGCTTTTGTGCGCGAGCGGATCAAACAGAAAGGCGGCGCCGAGGCGCTGGAGAATCTGCAGCCCGACCAGCTCATGAATCCGAATTCGGTTGCGGAGGCCTATTGGCAGCTCTACCGGCAGCCGCGCGACGCTTGGACGTTCGAGCTCGATCTGCGGCCCTATGGCGAGGTGTGGTGAGATGGCAAAAGTGGAATTTCATTTCGATTTCGGCAGCCCGAACGCCTATCTGGCGCATCTGGTCGTTCCCGAAATCGAGCAGCGGACCGGCGCCAAATTCGAATACGTGCCGATCCTGCTCGGCGGCGTGTTCAAGCTCACCAACAACCGCTCGCCGGTTGAAAAGCTTGCGGGCATCAAGAACCGTCTGGAATACGAGCAGCTCGAAGTGCGGCGCTTCATCCGCCGCCACGGCATTACGCAATTCACCTGGAATCCGTTCTTCCCGGTCAACACGCTCCTGACCATGCGCGGCGCTGTCGCGGCGCAATTGGACGGCGTGTTCGATCGCTACGTCGCCGCGGTGTTCAAAGCGATGTGGGCCGAGCCGAAAAAGATGGACGATCCGGAAGTCGCCGCCGCAGCGCTGGAGCAGGCCGGCCTCGACGGCGCACGGCTCATCGCGCGCACGCAGGAGCCCGAGGTCAAGGAGCGGCTTCTGAAGAACACCGAAGCATCGGTCGCGCGCGGCACATTCGGCAGCCCCACTTTCTTTGTCGGCGATGAGATCTTCTTCGGCAAGGACCGGCTGCGCGATGTCGAGGAGGAGATCGTGCGGGCGAAGGCTTAATTGCGGGGATCAACGGTCTCCGCTCGTCCCCGCGAAGGTGGGGAGCGGAGCTGGATTCCAGCTTGCGCGGGAATGAGCGGAAAATAGTCAACACCCCGTGCGAGCTGTGGGCGCGCTCATTCCTCCGCCACTGCAATCGCATGAAAGAACGTGCCGGTGACGTGACCGCTCCGGCCGCCGGGCATGTCCAGCGGCCGCCCTTCGGCGTCGGCCACTTCCGCGAAGGGCGCGTCGACGCCCGCGGACATGAGCGAAGCGTAGTGGAATTCGTGGCCGCGGATCACGGTGCCCGGTACGCCAAAGACGCTCGGCGATAGAAGCCGCGCGGTGCGATAGCCGAGATGCAGCTTGCGCTTGGCAAAACTCGTCCAATGGCCGAGCAGGCCGATCATCTCGTGGCGCCGCCCGGCTGCGTCTTCCAGGCTTTGGCCCAGCACCATGTAGCCGCCGCACTCGCCGTGGACCGGGCGGGTGGCGGCGAAGCGCCTGAGACCAGTGGCGAAATTGCGCGTGCCGGCGAGCGCTCCCGCATGCAGTTCCGGATAGCCGCCCGGCAGCCAACAGCTATCGGCTTCCTCCGGAGGCGCTTCATCCGCCAGCGGCGAGAACGGCAGGATTTCGGCGCCGGCCTTACGCCAGGCGTCGATCACATGCGGATAGACGAAGCTGAAGGCCCGATCGCGCGCGAGCGCAATCCGCTGGCCGGGTGGCGGCAGCGCCGGTCGGCCAGTGGCCGAGGCGGGATGAAGAAGACCGGCGCAGCGGATGATTGCGTCGAGGTCGAGATGCCGCTCGGCGGCGTCGACGAGGCACTCGATCAGGGCGGCGAGGTCCGCATGCTCTGCCGCTTGAACAAGGCCGAGATGCCGCTCCGGCAACGCCAGCGCGGCCTCGCGCGGCAGCGCGCCGAGCACGGGGATGCCGAACGCCGCGATCGCATCCGCAACCAGCGCCCGGTGACGCTCGCTCGCGACCCGATTGAGAACGACGCCGGCGACACGCACGGCCGGATCGTGCGTGGCAAAGCCGCGCACCACGGCGGCTGCCGATTGCGCCTGCCGCGCCACATCGACCACCAGCACGACGGGCAGTCGGAAATGAGCGGCGAGATCGGCGGTCGCGCCGCGCCGGTGCCTGCCGCCGGCCGCCGCGCCGTCGAACAACCCCATGACGCCCTCGATCACGAGGAGGTCGGCGCCGTCCGCGGCGTTTGCGGCGAGGCCATCGAGCAGCTTTCCCGGCATCGCCCAGCTATCGAGATTGACGCTCGGCGCACCGGTAACGGCTGTATGGAAAGCCGGATCGATGTAATCCGGTCCCGCTTTCGCCGAACGCACCACCAGCGCGCGCCGTCGCAACGCCGCCAGCAGCGCGAGCGTCACCGTGGTCTTGCCGGCGCCGGAATGGGGCGCGGCGACGATGAAACCGCGCGCGGTCATTTCGCGTGCGCCGGCACGCGTGCGGCGGCGGCGAGCAATTGTTCGCGGACTTTCACAATCTCACCGACCACGACAATCGCTGGCGGCTCGCATTTTTGTTCGCGTGCGTCCGCAGCAAGCCTGTCCAGCGTCGAGATCAGGATGCGCTCCTGCGGCGTGGCGGTAGAGGCGATGATGGCCGCCGGCGTTTGCGGCGGCAGTCCCGCGGCCATCAAGGCGTCGGCGATCCGCTCGAGATGGTGCATCACCATGTAGAGCACGATCGGCTGACCGGCGCGGGCCAGCGGTCCCCAATCGAAGTCCTCGTCGGCGCCATGTCCGGCGGCGAAGATCACCGCGCGATTGATGCCGCGCAAAGTCGCCGGGATCGATGCCGCCGCCAGCGCCGCAAGGCCGGCGGTGACGCCAGGGATCACGCGAAACGGAATGTTCGCCGCGGCGAGCGCGAGCGCCTCTTCGCCGCCGCGCCCGAACACGAACGGGTCACCGCCCTTGAGCCGCAGCACGCGCTCGCCCGCGCGGGCAAGCGCAATCAGCCGCTCGCTGATGTCGGCCTGATTGGCCGACGGCTTGCCGCCGCGCTTGCCGGCGAATTCGAGCCGCGCCGTTTTCGACGCCAGCCCCAGCACACGTTGGTCGACCAGCGCATCGTGAACGATCACGTCGGCCTGCTGCAGGCCGGCGAGGGCGTCGAGCGTCAACAGCCCGGGGTCGCCGGGACCCGCGCCCGCGAGCCAGACGTGGCCGGCCATCAGGACGGGAACGCCCTCGCGCCGCGCCGCGATCGAATCCCAGGCAGTCATGCCCGCGCCCTCCTGTGGTGACGATTGCGGCGCGCCGGACTAAAGGAAGGCATATGGAGCGCCAGGAACGGCCATTGCGCCGGGGATGGACGACCGGCACCTGCGCCACCGCGGCGGCGAAGGCGGCGTTTACCGCGCTCGTCACCGGCGAATTTCCCGATCCGGTCGAAGTGACGTTGCCGCGCGGTGAGCGGCCAAGTTTCGCGCTGGCGATGACGCGGAGCGAAGGCGAGGCGGCGAGCGCGGGCGTGATCAAGGATGCCGGCGACGATCCCGACGTGACGCACGGCGCGCTTGTGGTCGCGACGGTGCGGCCGGGCAAACCGGGCGCCGGCGTGACGTTTCGCGCCGGAGCAGGCGTCGGCACGGTGACGCGGGCAGGGCTTCCGGTTTCGCCGGGCGAGCCCGCGATCAATCCGGTGCCGAGGCGCATGATGCGCGACGCCATCGTCGAAGTCGCCGCGGCGCATGGCCGGGCCGCCGATGCGGAGATCGAAGTCGCCATTGCCGGCGGCGAAGCGCTTGCCGCCAAGACGCTCAACCGGCGGCTTGGCATTGTCGGCGGGCTGTCGATCCTCGGCACCACCGGCATCGTTATTCCGTATTCCTGCTCGGCCTGGATCCATTCGATCCATCGCGGCATCGACGTGGCGCGCGCCGCTGGGCTTGTTCACATCGCCGGCGCAACCGGGTCCACCTCGGAAGCCGCGATCCAGAGGCTCTACGGCCTGCCGGAGATCGCGCTGATCGACATGGGCGATTTCGTCGGCGGCATGCTCAAATACGTGCGCGCACATCCACTGCCGCGCGTCACCATTGCCGGCGGCGTCGGCAAGATGACGAAGCTTGCGCAGGGGCTGACCGATCTTCACTCCAAGCGTGGCGCCGTCGACTACGCTTCGCTCGCGGCTTTTGCCCAAGCCGCCGGCGGCTCGGCCGAACTGTGCGCACGTATTCTTGCCGCCAACACTGCCGCCGAAGCCTTTGCGCGGGCGCAGGCCGAAGGCATTGCGCTCGGCGATGAAGTCGCGCGCGCGGCCAAGACGACGGCCGAGCGTATCGTTGCCGCCCGCGACATCGCCATCGAGATCGCGGTATTTGATCGCGACGGCGTGCTGGCCGGACGGGCGCCTTTCTCGGCTGAATAGATGGTTACTCATGCGGCGCCTCCGCGGAAGCGGCGGCGATAGTCCGGGTCGTAAAGCGCGCTGTCGCGGAAATTTTTCGCAGCGAGCGCCGGACCGACGAGAATGAGCGCGGTGCGCTCGATGCGCGCGGCGGCGACTTTGGCGGCGATGTCTGAAAGCGTGCCGCGCAGGATGCGTTGCTCAGGCGAACTCGCCTGCACCACGACGGCGGCCGGACACCTCGCGCCATAAAAAGGTGTGAGTTCGGCGGCGATTTTTTCGATGGCGTGAATGGCGAGGTGCAAAACGAGCGTGGCGCCGCTCGCCGCAAAGGTCGCAAGCCTCTCTTTCTCCGGCATGCGCGAGGCGCGGCCGCCAACGCGGGTGAGCACGACGCTTTGCGCGACTTCCGGCACTGTGAGCTCGCACTCCAAGGCGGCAGCCGCTGCCGCGAAGGCTGGCACGCCCGGCGTGAGCGTGTAGGGGATGCCGTGACGGTCGAGACGGCGAAGCTGCTCGGCGAGCGCCGAATAGATCGAGAGATCGCCGGATTGCAGCCGCGCAACATCATGGCCGGCGGCGTGCGCTGAAACGAACTCGGCTTCGATCTCATCGAGCGACAACGGCGCGGTGTCGACGATGCGGGCGCCGGGCGGGCAGTAACTTAAGAGGTCGCGCGGGATGATCGAGCCCGCATAGAGGCAAACCGGGCAGCGCGCGATCAGATCGCGGCCTCGCACGGTAATCAGATCGGCCGCGCCGGGTCCGGCACCGACGAAATGCACGGTCATGGCGCGCTCTCCGGCGGCGAAGCGGCGAGCGCGCAGGTGGCAGCGCCGACAATGAGACGCCGTGCGATCAGCTTGCTCGCCGGTCCGGCCGCGGCAAGCGCGGCGGCTTCCGCCACCGAACCTACGCCCGCGAGCGCCGTTACACGCTCGGAACGGGTTTCGACACGATCACCGACGCCGGCGAGTTCCAGCGCGGGTATGACGAGGAGAGAGACGCCGAATTTCTTTGCCGCGGCGCGAATGCCGGCCTCGGCGCCTTTCGTTTCAATTGTGGCGACGACATCGAGTGCGTCAGCACCGATTTGCGCGCGCGCGAGCGCGGTGCGGATCGCGCCTTCGATATCGGACGCCGACGCGCCGCGCTTACACCCGATGCCGGCGGCGATCATGGCTTGACCAAAGACTTGATCCACGACCATTGCGTCACCGGCATCGCCGGCCGCCAGCCGGTCTTGTTGCCGACGGCGCCCGCGCGCGAGATGGCGATGCGGATCAATTCACCGCCCAAAGCCGCGTGACGCTCGATTAATAGCGCTTCGGTTTCGAGCGTCACAGCGTTCACGACCACGCGCCCTCCAGCGCGCAAGGCTGCGAGCGCCGCGTCAAGCACGTTCGGATCGCTCGCGCCGCCGCCGATGAAGATCGCATCCGGCGGCGGCAAATTCGCCAGCGCCGCGGGCGCTTCGCCCTGCACGACGTCGAGTCCCGGTACGCCGAAGGCGGCGGCGTTCCGATGGATGCGGGCTACGCGATCGGCACGCTCTTCGACGGCGATGGCGTGCATGAATAACGGATCGGCCAGCAACCATTCGATCGCGACCGAGCCTGACCCAGCACCGATGTCCCAGAGAAGCTCGCCGCGCCGCGGCGCGAGCGACGAAAGCGTCAGCGCGCGGACTTCGCGCTTGGTAATCTGGCCGTCGTGCTCGAACAGATGGTCGGCAAGCCCGGCGCTGCGGGCGATGACGCGCGCATCGGCCTCGGCTTCGAGTTCGACGGCAACCGTGTTCAGGGCATCGACCTGACCGAGGTCGAAGCCGCCTGCTGTCGTGGCGCGCACGCGCTCGCGCGGGCCGCCCAGCGCTTCGAGTACGGTGAGGCGCGAGGCGCCGAAGCCTAACTCGGCGAGAAGCTGCGCCAGGGCGGCCGGCCCGTTGCCGTCAGAGGTGAGGACAAGAAGGCGCGCACTCGGTTGCAGATGCGGACGGATGAGATCGAGATTACGGCCGTGCACGGAGAGAAGCGCCGCGTGCGGCAGCGACCAGCCGAGCCGCGCCGCCGCCAGGCTGAAAGCGGAAGGCGCAGGTATTACGATCATCTCGCGCGGATCGACGCTCCGCGCCAAGGTGGCGCCGACGCCGTAAAGGAAGGGATCGCCGGACGCGAGTACGCAGACGCGGCGGCCACGGTGGCGCATCACCTCCTCGGGCGCGGCGTCGAAGGGGCTCGGCCATGGCCGCGCGGCGCCGCGGATCGCGGGCGCAGCCAGGCCAAGATGGCGTTTGCCGCCGAACACGATTTCCGCTGTGCCGATCAGTCCGCGCGCGGCAGCGCTCAAGCCGTCGATGCCATCCTCGCCGATGCCGACGATGGACAGCCAGCGCATCGATGCGGCACCCTCGCGCGCGATGGTTTCAGGAAGCGGCATGACTCGCATCCTTATTCTCGGCGGCACGACCGAAGCGCGCGAACTGGCGGAGCGGCTGGCCGGCCGCGCCGGTCTCGACGTGACGCTCTCGCTCGCCGGGCGGACCGCTGCGCCTGCGCGCCAGCCGGTGCCGGTGCGCAGCGGCGGGTTCGGCGGCGCCGCGGGCCTGGCTGATTATCTGGAGCAGAAACACATCGATGTGCTGATCGATGCGACGCATCCTTACGCCAGCGCCATTTCCGCCAACGCGTGGGCGGCGGCGAAGATGCGCAACGTGCGGTTCGTCGCGCTGCGCCGTCCGCCTTGGATCGCGGTTACCGGCGACCACTGGACCGAAGTTGAAGGTGTGGGTGACGCCGTGCGCGCGCTCGGGCCGACGCCACGCCGCGTCTTTGTCGCCCTGGGCCGCAATGAACTTGCGCCGTTCACGCAGGCGCCACAGCATCATTATTTGATCCGCAGCGTCGATCCGGTCGATCCGCCCCTGCCGCTGCCGCACGCCGTTTACGTCACCGGCCGCGGCCCGTTCGCCGAAGCGGATGAGCGCGCGCTCATGCGTGCGCACGGCATCGAGGCCGTGATCGCCAAGAATAGCGGCGGCAGCGCCACCTATGGCAAGATCGCCGCGGCGCGCGCGCTCGGCATCGAAGTGATCATGCTGCGCCGGCCGCCGCTGCCGGAGGCGCCGAGCGCCGAGACGGTGGAGGATGTGATTGCCTGGCTCGATCATGCGCTCACCTCGGCGGCAGAGCGCGGCGTGTAGACCAGCGATAGCTTCCCCGGCCGCCGGATGACGCGCGTTTCGCGCGAACCGACGATCACAAGTGTCGCCATGTCGGCTTCGACCGTGTCGGCGCGGTCGAGTGTGACAATATCGATCTGCTCGCTCGGCCGGGTCACGGCGCGGCCGAAAACGACCGGCGTCGACGCTGGCAAATGACGGCGCAACCGTTCGATGGCGGCGCCGAACTGCCATGGCCGCGCGCGCGAGATGGGATTGTAGAGCGCGAGCACGAAGCCGGCGCCTGCCGCCGCATCAAGCCGCCGCTCGATCAAGTCCCAAGGCTTGAGATTGTCGGAAAGCGAGAGTGCGCAGAAATCGTGACCGAGCGGCGCGCCGATTCGCGCGGCAACCGCGAGCATCGCGGTGATGCCGGGAACGATGGTGACATCGAGCGTGCGCCCGGTTTCCGGCCCCGCTTCGATTTCCTCGCACACCGCCGCCGCCATGGCGAACACGCCGGGATCGCCGCCCGACACGACCACAACGCGCGCGCCTTGTGCGGCATGCTGCAGCGCGGTGGCGGCGCGGGCGCGCTCCTCGCGATTGTCGGAGGCGTGCCGCGTCTGGCCCGCGCGCGCCGGCACGCGATCGAGATAGGGGCCGTAGCCGTACAAGGCTTGCGCCGCGGCCAGTGCCTCGCTCGCTTCCGGCGTGAGACAGCGGGCATCGCCCGGCCCCAATCCGACGACGGCGAGATGACCGCTCACGGCCGTTTCTCCCAGCCCGGCACCAGCACGATAGCGAAATAGGGCGCGTCGTCGTCCGGCTTGGCGGCGAGCGGAATCAATTTCGCATCGGCCATGGTGCCGCGCTCGATATAGATGGCGCGCGCAAGCCGGCCGCTGGCGTTCAGCGCGCGGCGCACCTTCGGCAGGTGCCGGCCGACTTTCATCACCACAGCGGCATCGGCGTCGGAAAGCCGCCGCGCCAGCTCGTCCTCCGGCAAGGTGGCGGGCAGCACGCTGAACACGTCGTCGCCTTGGGCGATCGGCGTGCCGGCCGCCGACCAGCAGCCCGACATGCCGGTAACGCCGGCAACGATCTCGACCGGGAAGCGCGGCGCGAGCCGTGTGTGCAAATGCATGTAGGAGCCGTAGAACAGCGGATCGCCTTCGCAGATCACCGCCACCAGGCGCCCGGCGTCGAGATGCGCGGCGATGGCCGCGGCGGCCTCATCGTAAAAGTCGCGCAGCGCATCGCGGTAACCGTCGCCGCATTTCGGCAGCTCGGTCGTCACCGGGTAAACGAGCGACAGCTCGATGATCTCGGGGCGAAGATGCCGCGCGGCGATCGTTCGCGCGTGGCTTACGTTTCCGGCCTTGGCGAAGTGCGCGATCACATCGGCCTCGGCGAGCGCGCGAATGGCCTTGAGCGTGATGAGTTCCGGATCGCCGGGCCCGACGCCGACGCCGATGAGTTTGCCCGCGCTCATAGCCCGGCCCTCGCCAGCGCATTGACTGCGGCCGCCGTCATGGCGCTGCCGCCGATGCGTCCGCGCACGATCAAATACGGCACGCCGCGCGGATCGGCAGCGAGCGCGGCCTTCGATTCGGCGGCGCCGACAAAGCCGACCGGAATGCCGAGGATCGCCGCCGGTTTCGGCGCGCCGGCATCGAGAAGCTCAAGGAGCCGGAACAGGGCGGTCGGCGCATTGCCGATGGCGACCACGGCGCCAGCGAGCCGGTCGCGCCACAAATCGAGCGCCGCCGCCGAGCGCGTCGTTTGCAAGGTCTTTGCCAGATCGGGGACGCGCGGATCGTTCAACGTGCAGATTACGTCGTTGCGTGCCGGCAGGCGCGCGCGGGTGATGCCATGCGCCACCATTTGCGCATCGCAGAAGATCGGCGCGCCAGCCGCAATCGCACCGCGCGCGGCCTCGACCAGGTTGGGGCCAAACACAATGTGCTGCGCGGCCTCGACCGCGCCGCAGGCATGGATCATGCGCACCGCGACGTCGGCTTGTTCGGCCGAGAAGCGCGAGAGGTCGGCCTCGGCGCGGATGATGGCGAAGGAGCGCTCGTAGATCGCCGCGCCGTCGCGCAGATAGGCGGCTTGCTCAGACATCGTTGCGCTCTTGCCTGTTCTCTTGGCCATTCTCTCGGCTGCCCTCGCCTTGTGCCGCGTGCGCAAATCGCGTGACGGCGGCGGGCAATTCATCCGTTGCGATGGTCGCGAAGGGAACGTCGCGCGGGCGGCCACCGGCGATGAGCGCGCAGCCGTTGGCGGTACCGACGATCGTGAGCGCGGTTTGTTTGGAATGCGCGCAGCCCTTGGCGCAGCCGGAAATGTGAATATCGAAGCCCGGGCCGAGGTGTGCCGCGGCGATGTCCGTGAGGCGCGGCGCCATCGCCCGGGCGGCGATATAGGCGGACGAGCAGATCGGCGCGCCGGCACAGGCGAAGACAAAGCGGCGCGGGTCTGCGGCGCGAACAACAAAACCCAGACTTTCGGCGATTGTCCCCATCGACGCGGCCGCCAGCTGCGTAAGCCCGACGAGCAGAAGCGTTCGCCCAGGCGCGGTGCGCAGGCCGCTGGCGCCTTGCGCGGCCGCCGCGCGCGTCAGTTCTTCGAGCGACGCTGCGGCCGCATGGCCGAAGGCGAGGCCAAAACCGCACGCCAGCGTTCCATCGCTTAAGGGATAGGTGCCGATCGGGTCGCTCGATTTTTGTACGCTTGGCGGCAGCGCATCCGGCGTCAAAAAGTCGGTGATCGCGGCGCGGAAAGCGTCACCTGCGTCTGCGGCCACAAGGTCGCGCGCTCGCGCCGCGTGGCCACTGCGGGCGATGACATCCAATAAATGCAGGGTAACTTCGATCGCATCATCAAGCGCGACCGCGCCGAGGATCATTGCGGTTGTTTGGTCGCCGGCAACACCGACATGGAACACGACCTGGTCGTTGCTGCGCCCGGCGCGGAGCCGCACATCGGCGACGATGTGGCCGAGGCCTGGCGCGCCGCCACCATCGACGATGACGGAGACTTTGGGCGCGAGGTGTCGGGGCAGCGGCGTTTTGGCCAGCGCGCGGCGCAATGCGGTAGCGATCTCGCTCGCATCCAAGATCTCTTCCGCATCGAGGCCGGCGAGCGGATTGTTCAGCACCTGAATCGTGTCGGACGCCGCGATGTTGAGCCTGGCGATGACCTCGGCGAAGCGGACCGCCGAAGCCGCGCTCAGCCCCCGCACCTGAATGCTGCCGCGCGCCGTGATCTCGACGATGCCGTTGCCGTGCTCGCGCGCGGCCGCGCACAACGCCAGGAAAGCCTCGAGGGAAATGGTCCCGGTGGGCAACAGCCGCGCCAGCAGTCCGTCACCGGTCGGCATCGGCGCCGAAAGCCCGGGACAGGTGCCGCGGCGCAAAGCCCCTCCCCCTTGGGGCGAGGGGTCAGGGGTGGGGGTCGAGAGCTCTTGCGCAAGCGTGGACGTCATCGCGTCGCCTCCCGACCCCCCGCCCTGCCCTCGACCTCATGGGGGAAGGGATAGAGGCACAGCGCCGCGAGGTTGCCGTCGACATCGTTGCGGCGCGGGTGCCAGAAGCCGTGCCGTTGCGCGGCGGCAAGGCGCTCTGCGATCGCGGCGGCGGCTTGCGGATTTTCGCGCAGCAGAAAGTCGCGCACGGCGGCGTCGGCGACATAGGCATCGTGCAACAGGTCGAATAATTCGCTTGCGACCGCGCCGGTGGTTTCGGCAAACGCGACCAGGCGGTCGACGGTCTCGGCCAATTCGGCGGCGCCGCGATGGCCGTGCCGCATCTGGCCGGCGATGAAGCGCGGATTGATCGCCCGCGCCCGCACAATCCGCGCCAGCGCAGCCGACAGGGTTCGCGCGCGTGGGCGCTGCGGATCGGTCACGTCGAGCATCACGAGATCGGGGGCGCGGCCGAGCATTTTGGCCGCCGACGCAAAGCCGCCGACAAAGGCGGCATCCTCGGCGCCTTCCAGAAGATCGCGGCCCGGGTCGTCGCTCGGGTGAACGAGAAGATCGGCATCCGCGACGCGCTGGGCGAAAGCGTCGGCCGCGTCGCGGCCGTCGCCAGCGGCGCCGCCGTAAGCGTGCGAGGCCGCCGACAAATAGGCCGCGCCGAGCGCAGCGGTATCCGTTTCGCGGCCGAACAGCTCTTCGATGCCGGAGCCATAAGCGCCCGGTGCGGTGCCGAAAATGCGATCGAGCCTGGCGGCGCCGTTGGCGCGGTGCGCAACGGCCAATGGATTTTCGTCGGCCGTCTCCTCGCGCGCGGCGACGGCTTGGACCGCGGCATCAAGAAGCGCGATCTGTGCCGGAAAAAGATCGCGGAACAATCCGGAGATACGCCAGGTGACATCGATGCGCGCGCGGCCGATGGCGGCGGCCGGCAACACCTCGACGCCGGTCACGCGTCCGCTTGCATGATCCCAGATCGGCCGGCAGCCCATGAGCGCCAGCCCTTGCGCGATCTCTTCGCCGCCGGTGCGCAGGGTCGCGCTGCCCCAGAGATCGATCACGACGGCGCGCGGCAATTCGCCATGCGCTTGCAGATGCGCGCGCACGATTTCATCGGCGGCAAGCCGGCCGAGATCCATTGCGGTTTGCGTCGGCAATGTGCGCGGATCGGCGGTGAAGAGATTGCGGCCGGTCGGCAGGACGTCGCGCCGCCCGCGCGACGGCGCACCGGCCGGGCCGGGCGCGACGCGGCGGGCATCGAGTGCAGCGAGCAGCGCCGCGCGTTCCGCTTCGGCGCTCGCCAGCCATCGCGGGTCGTCCGAGCCGGCGGGTGCACGGCCATAAATGTGCAAGCCGTCTTTGATGGCCAGGTCTTTCAGATCGCATAGCCAGGCATCGATGCGGCGGAGCGCATCGTCGTGCGCATCCGCGCCGCCGACGCCCGCTTCGCGCGCCAGTCCGTTCCGTTGCGCGGTTTCGAGGATCAGCCTTGCCAACCGCTCGCGGCGGCGGCGATCGAGCCCGTCGGCTTGCGCATATTCGTCGATCAGGCGCTCAAGTTCGCGGGCATCGCCGGAAAGACCGCCGGCACCAAGCGGCGGCGGCAGATGACCAATGGTCACGCCGGCGATGCGCCGCTTGGCTTGCGCCGCTTCGCCCGGGTTGCTGACGATAAACGGATAAACAACGGGCAGCGCTCCGGCGACGATTTCTGGAAAACACTGCGCGGTCAGTGCGACGGCCTTGCCCGGCAGCCATTCGAGCGTGCCGTGGGCGCCCATGTGCACGAGTGCGTCGGCGCGCGCGACGTGCTGCAGCCAGAGCCCAAAGGCGACCAGCGCGTGGCGCGGCGGCAGCGACGGATCGTGATAATCGGCGCGCCGCTCGGCCGTGCGGCCGCGATCCGGCGGCAAGGCGACGACGACATTGCCGAACCTTTTTGCGCGGAAGCGGAAAGCGCCGTCGCGCAGATCGGGATCGTTTGCGGGCGTGCCCCAGGCTTGGTTCAGCTGCGCCGAGGCGGTCGGCGGCAAGCGCGGCAAAAGTGCTTGGTATTGTCGAAGCGGGAGCGCACAGTCGCCGGCACTTATAGAGAGCGCGGCGAGCAATGCGTGCGCATTCGCCGGTGCGTCTGCGACGGTGTAGCCGGCCTGCGCAAGATCGTCGAGCAGAGCGAGCGCGCTCGCCGGCACATCGAGGCCGACGGCATAGCCGCTTCTTCCCGGCGCGCCGGGATAATCCGGCATCAGCACGGCGATGGTGCGCGCGCGGCGCGGGCGCTCCCGCAGACGAACCAGAGCCGCGATACGCTCGGCGACCATGGCGACGCGATCGAGCTCGGGGCGGCTCGCGAGTGCCGTGAAGGCAAGCTGCTCTTGCGCCGGCAGCGCGTCCTTGAACGCAACGGCGCCGGCGAGAATGCGGCCGTCGAGCTCGGGAAGGACGATGTGCATCGCGAGATCGGCGGCGCCCAGGCCGCGCGCGCTCTCGCGCCAGGCGGCGCGGCGGGTCGTGGCGCTGACGACCTGCAGCACCGGAACGTCGGAGGCGTCGAGCGGCGACGTTTCGCTTTCGCTGCCGCCGGCCGCGAACGCCGTCATGGTGACGATCACGCAAGGCCGCAGCCGCGCGAGCGCATCGCGCAGGAAGGCGGCGGCATCGCGATCCTTGAGGCTTGTGACGATCAGCGGCGCCGGCGCCAGGCCGCGCTGTGCGAGCGCGTCGCAGAGCGTGTCCACCGGCGCCGTGTCGGACGCGAGCAGCAGCGCGCGATAAAAGACGATCGGGACGACGGCCTTGCCGGCATCAAGCGACGCGGCGAGGCGATCGAGATCGACAGCGCCTTGTCCGGGCAGGTAGCCGGCATGGCGCGGCACGCTTTGAGGCGCGGCGCTTTGCAGCGCGGTGCCGGCATGACCGGCGAGCCGCCGCAACAAGCCGCGCAGATTTTCGCGGCCGCCTTCGCGGAAATATCTCAGCAGCGTGTCGAGTTCGGCCACGGGCAAGGTCGAGGCGGCGGCGAGCCGCGCATCGTCGCGGTCCTCGCCCGGCAGGACGGCGAGCGCGATGCCGCGCAGGCGCGCCAGCGCCGATAGCCGTTCGATCCCGTAGCTCCACCAGTCGAGCCCGCCGAGCAGGCGCACGACGATGACCTTCGCGTGGGCGCCGACGCGCTCGACCCACAGATCGACCGACATGGGATGGCGCAGATCGCGTAAATGCGCGAGCCGCACGCTCGGCAGCACGTCGCGTTCCGCTTCCCACGCAGCGGCGAGTCCGGTGAGATCGCTGTCGGCGAACGACAAGATCGCGATCTCGCCCGCGGGCTGGCCGAGATCGACCGCTTCGACAATCTCGTCGAGACTGGTTGCAGTCGTCGTCAGCAAATGCATCGTCCAACTCGCGTCAGCCAACGAGCGTGTGGGTGACCGCCGCGCGATCGAGCCCCTTCAGGCCGATCACCACCAGCCGGCCTTCGCGCACTTCGTTCGCGGTCCAGGGCCGATCGTATTGATGCGTGACGCGCGGCCCGACGGCCTGAACCATGAGCCGCAGCGGCTTGTCAGCGACGGCGGCGAAGCCCTTTACGCGCAGGACGTCGAATTTTTCCGCGAGCGCGGCAACGCGCGCAGCAAGTGCCACCGGGTCGGCGATTTCTTGCAGCGGCACCACGAAGGAATCGAAATCCTCGTGGTCATGGTCTTCCTCGTCGTCATGGTGCGTGCGGCGGTTGACGATGTCGTCCTCGGTGCCGATGCCGAGCCCGAGCAGGAGTTTTTGATCGACCTTGCCGTCGGCAGCAGGGATGACTTTGACGCTGCGCGGCAATGCCTGGGCAATCGCGGCCTGCGCCTTGGCCACGCCGGCCTCGTCGATCAGATCGCGCTTGTTGAGCACGACAAGATCCGCGCAGGCGATCTGATCCTCGAACACTTCTTCGATCGGATCGTCATGCGCGAGCGCAGTGTCGGTCACGCGTTGTTCAGCGAGCGCGTTCAGATCATGCGCGATCCGGCCGTCAGCGAGTGCGGCGCCATCGACCACCACCACGACGCCATCGATGGTGACGCGGCTCTTGATGGCGGGCCAATGGAAAGCCTGCACCAGCGGCTTGGGCAGCGCGAGGCCGGAAGTCTCGATGACGATGTGCTCCACACCCTCGCGCGCCAGAATGGCGTCGAGCGCCGGCACGAACTCGTCCGCGACCGTGCAGCACAGGCAGCCATTGGCGAGCTCGACGATGTTCTCTTCCGGGCAGGCGGCATTGCCGCAGCCTTTGAGAATTTCGCCGTCGATGCCGACATCGCCGAACTCGTTGACGATCACCGCCAGCCGCCGGCCTTGCGCGTTGGCGATGACATGACGGATGAGCGTTGTCTTGCCGGCGCCGAGAAAGCCGGTGACGATGGTGCAGGGAACGCGCGTCAGCGAGCCGTTCATTCGTCGATCTCCTGAAATCCGAGCGGCGGGACGCGCGCGATCATGCCGCGCTTGAGCCGCTCGGGGCGTCCGCGCCAGGGAAGAATGCCGTCGGCGGCGTGCGCCAAGAGGCGCGCGCCTTCGACCAAGGCTTCGGCGCAAGTCGGGTCGAGGCCGCCGAAGATGTAAGTCCACGAGCCGTTGGCACGGAGCGCAGCGCTGGCGCCGCGGCTGCAATTGCCGAGGCAGCGCATCGGCCGCACCTCGACTTCGGTGCCGGTAGCCGCCTGCAGGGTGGCGGTGGCGAGGATCGCGCCGGGACGGACCGCGCTGTCTGGCTCGCCCGGCGGCCGGCAGGTCGTGCAGACATAGATGGTCGGAACGTTGGCGCTTGCCGGAGCGTCAGTCGTGGTTTCGCTCATGACGCCTCCGAGATCGGCGCGACCAGCGGCTGATCGAGTTTCTGCCAGCGATAGATCAAATAAGAGACCGCCCAGCTGGCGATAAAGATGCCGACGACGAGATAGCCGAAATTGGCGAGGCCCTGATTGAGGTCGCCGACCAGATCCCAGAACGCGCCTTCGAGCTGGAGTTTTCCGGAGATCAGGCCGAGCGCCTCGATGCCGCCGATCATCAGCGCGACGACCACCGAAATGGCGGTGATGGTAAGGTTGTACCAAATCTTGCGGATCGGATTGAGAAAGGCCCAGCCATAGGCGCCGACCATCAGCACACTGTCGGTGGTGTCGACCAATGTCATGCCGGCGGTGAACAGCGCCGGAAAGATCATCACCGTGCCGAAGCTCATGCCGCCGGAAGCCTGGCTCGCCGCGACGGTGAACAAGCTGATTTCTGTTGCGGTGTCGAAGCCGAGCCCGAACAAAAATCCAACCGGCAGCATGTGCCAGCTCCGCGTCACCATGCGGAACAGCGGTCGGAACAGGCGTGAAAGGAGCCCGCGGCCGGAAAGAAGATGATCGAGCTCCTGCTCGGCGACCGGCTCGCCGCGGCGCGCGCGCCGAAAGCTCTGCCACACACCGCGCAGGATCACGAGATTGATCGCGGCGATGGCGAGCAGAAAGAACGCCGAGGCGCCGGTGCCGACGATGCTGCCGACCGATTTGAGTTGCGCAAAGCGGCCTTCGAGCGCAAAGGCGGCCGCGGCAATGCCGGCGACGGCAGCCGCAATCGCCAGCGAATGGCCGAGCGCGAAGAACAGCCCGACCGAGACCGGCTTCTTGCCCTCCTGCATCAATTTGCGCACGACATTGTCGATCGAGGCGATGTGGTCGGCGTCCACCGCGTGGCGGAGCCCAAGCACATAAGCGAGAACGGCGGTGCCAAGAAGCGTCGGCCGGTCCGCTAGAGCGATGACCGCCCAGGCCCAGGCGGCGCCATTGATGGCAAAAAGCAAGAGATAGATCGCGGAAAGTTTCCCGCGCTGATCGGACGACGCATCGTCGACCGCCTTTTTCAGGAAATAAAGCACAGGTTAAGTCCTCGCGTACCTTTTGCCGGCGCGAGCGAGGACCAAAAGACTTCGCCAAAAGAACCTTGGCCGAAAAAGAACTTGGCCAAAAGACTTGGCGTCTTTCAGATCATCCATCGATACACCCCGACCGATGTTTGTCGCGTCGACTCAGGACGACGGCAGGTCTCCTGGCTCGCGGATCGTCGCCTCGCCCGCCTTCCCGGAAAGCAACCAGCCTTCCAGTGGCTTATGTGGACGAGACTACCCGCTCACAGTTGCGGGGACAGCTGCGGATTAGGGACCAATCGCCCGCACCGCATTCCCTTTTCACCCTCTTGCGAGGAACCGTCGATGCTCTAGTGATAGATTTCAGCGCCCCGGCCTGTCAATCTGCCGCGTCAGTTGTCCGTATTCCTCATGTCCGGCGTTCCGAAACTCACGCTCGTTCTTGGTGGCGCCCGTTCGGGCAAAAGCCGCTATGCGGAGAGCTTGATCACCGCTCTGCCGCCGCCCTGGATCTACGTCGCCACGGCGGAACCGGGCGACGCGGAGATGGCCGAGCGCATCGAAAGCCATCGCGACCGCCGCGACGGGCATTGGCGTACCGTCGAGGCGCCGCGCGCGCTGGCGGAGGCGCTTGCCGCGTGCCGCGACGCCCCGGTGCTGGTCGATTGCTTGACGCTGTGGCTGTCGAATCTCATGCTCGCGGAAGCGAATATCGAAGAAGAAATCGCACAACTGGAGAAAACTTTGGCATCTGCGCACGTGCCGCTGGTTTTAGTGGCAAACGAGGTCGGTTCCGGAATCGTGCCGAGCTATCCGCTCGGCCGGCGTTTCCGCGACGTGCAAGGCGTGCTCAACCAGCGCATAGCGGCGCAGGCCGAACGCGTGATTTTGATGGTTGCGGGCTTGCCGCTGGCGCTGAAAGGCGCGCTATGAGCGAACCGCTCGATCAGGCGGAAGCCGAGCGCCATCGCGCCAAGATGGCGAAACGCAAGGCCGTTCAGGACGCCGAGGTCGCCGGCAAGACGATCGAAAAAGGCCTGTTGATCGTGCATACCGGCGCCGGCAAGGGAAAGTCCACCGCCGCCTTCGGCCTCGCGCTGCGCATGCTGGGGCGCGGAGAGCGCGTCGGCGTGGTGCAATTCATCAAAGGCGCCTGGCACACGGCCGAGCGCGATGCGCTGGCTAAATTCGGCGATCAGATCGTCTGGCACACGATGGGCGAGGGTTTCACCTGGGAAACACAGGATCGCGTCCGCGATGTCGCCGCCGCCGAACGCGCCTGGGCCAAGGCGCGCGAATTGATGGACGATGCGAGCTTCAAGCTCGTTATCCTCGACGAGCTCAATATCGCGCTGCGTTACGAATATCTCGATCTTGCCTCCGTCGTTGCCGCGCTTACCGCGCGCCGGCCGGGTCTGCATGTGGTCGTGAGCGGGCGCAACGCCAAGCCGGAGCTGATCGCCGCCGCCGATCTCGTCACCGAGATGACGCTGGTCAAGCATCACTTCGCCGCCGGCGTGAAGGCGCAGCCCGGCATCGAGTTCTGAAAACATGCCGGCGCGCGCGCTCATGTTCGCCGGCACCGGCTCGGACGTAGGCAAATCGCTGATCGTCGCCGGGCTTTCCCGCGCACTCACCGGCCGCGGTCTCGCGGTGCGGCCGTTCAAGCCGCAGAACATGTCGAACAACGCGGCGGTGACCGAAGACGGCGGCGAGATCGGACGCGCGCAGGCGCTGCAGGCGCGCGCTGCCCGCGTGCCGCCGAGCGTGCATATGAATCCGGTGCTGCTGAAGCCGCAGAGCGAAATCGGCGCCCAGATCGTGGTGCAGGGCCGCGTTTTCGGAAGCGCGAAAGCGGCCGCGTATCAGCACATGAAGCGCGACCTGTTGGCTTATGTTCTGGAGAGCTTTGGGCGGCTGCGCGAAGACGCCGATATCGTGCTGGTGGAAGGCGCCGGCAGCGCGGCCGAAATCAATCTGCGCGTAAACGACATCGCCAATATGGGATTTGCCCGCGCCGCCGACGTGCCGGTCGTGCTGATCGGCGACATCGACCGCGGCGGCGTGATCGCAAGTCTCGTCGGCACCAAGGCCGTGCTGGCGCCCGAAGACGCCGCGCTCATTCGCGGCTTCATTGTCAACAAATTCCGCGGCGACGCGACACTGTTCGCATCCGGCATGACGCAGATCGCGCAGGCGACCGGCTGGGAGGCGCTGGGGCTCGTGCCGCATTTCGCCGATGCGCGTCTGTTGCCGGCGGAGGATGCGCTGGCGCTGGCGCAGCGTCCGCAAGCGAAGCCCGGTGCGCGGGTGCGGATCGCGGTGCCGATCCTGCCGCACATCGCCAATTTCGACGATCTCGACCCGCTCGACGCAGAGCCCGCGGTCGAGCTCATCCGCGTGCAGCCGGGCAGGGCGCTGCCCGGCGATGCCGATCTCGTTGTGCTTCCCGGCTCCAAGGCCACCATCGCCGATCTCGCGGCCTTGCGCGCCGCCGGCTTCGATATCGATATCGCCGCGCACCGCCGCCGCGGCGGCATGATTCTCGGCCTTTGCGGCGGCTATCAGATGCTGGGCCGCACCATTGCCGACCCGGACGGCGTCGAAGGCCCGCCCGCCGCGGTCAACGGACTCGGCTTGCTTGATGTCGCGACGATACTGTCGGCGGAGAAGCGTCTTGAACCGGTGCGCGGTACATCGAACGATGGCGCGTCTTTTGCCGGTTACGAAATGCATATGGGCGTGACTGAAGGCGCCGATCGTGGGCGGTCCTTTGCGCGGCTCGCGGATGGCTCGCCGGAAGGTGCCATGTCGGCGGACGGCCGGGTGATCGGGAGCTATGTGCATGGCTTGTTCGGCGACGACCGCCAGCGCGCGGCGTGGCTTAAGCGCTTTGAGGCGACGGCGGCGGTCAGCTACGACGATGTTGTCGAGCGCACGCTCGACGCGCTGGCCGCGCATCTGACAACGCACCTCGATATCGATCGCTTGCTTAAATTGGCGCAATGAGCGCGAGCGCAAGAACGCCGAGCAGAAGGAGCAAAATAGCATCGGCGATGCGATAGAGCGCAAGCGCGCGGCGAATATCTGCAGCGTCGGCTTCACGTCGGCCGTCGCCCATGAAGGCGTCGTCCACCGGCGTTCCGCCATAAACGCGCGGTCCGGCGAGCGAAAGAGCGAGCGCGCCGGCCATCGCCGCTTCCGGGTAGCCGGCATTCGGCGAGCGGTGTTTTCCGGCGTCGCGGCGTACGGCGCGCCAGGCGGCGCCCGGGGAGGCGTTCTTGCTCAGCGCTGCGGCTGCAATCAGCAAAAGCGCGGAGAGACGCGAAGCGGGCAGATTGACCAGATCGTCGAGCCGCGCGGCCGCCCAGCCGAACGCCTCATAACGCGGCGTGCGGTGACCGATCATGCTGTCGGCGGTGTTGATCGCCTTGTAGAGTGCGGCGCCAGGGAGTCCGCCAATGGTCATCCAGAAGACCGGCGCGACGATCGCGTCGGAGAAATTCTCCGCCAGACTTTCGATCGCCGCGCGCGCGACGCCGGCGGCATCGAGCTTGCCGGTGTCGCGGCCGACAATGCGCGCCACCGCTTCGCGGCCGGCGGCGACGCCGCCGTTTTCAAGTGCGGCCGCGACATCGGCCACATGGCGGTGCAGGCTTCGTTGCGAGACGAGCGCGCTGGCGAGAAACGCCGCCGCCAAGATTCCGAACGGCAACAGCAGCACTGCCCATTGGACGAGAACGGCAATCGCGCCGACGATGGCGAGCAGGATCAGAACGGCGGCAAGGCCCGCGGTTCTCCGCGCTCGCGGCGCCGCCGTTTCACGATTGAGCTCGCGGTCGAGCCATGCGATCAGGCGGCCGATCCAGGTCACCGGATGGCCGATCGCGCGATGCAACGCTTCTGGATAGCCGAGGCAAAGCTCGATCAGCATGGCAATGAAGGCAAGCGCGACGGTCATGATGACGAGCGGCGGCGAGGACCAAAAGCTGTCTGACGACGACCAGGAATTGTTCCATGGCGGCGATCTTGGCGCCGCCCGGCGCCGTTTTCCCGGCGCGCCTGAACCTTTGATCGATCTGTCGACCGGGATCAATCCCTATCCTTATCCGGTCCCGCGCCTTGCGCCTGATCTATTTGCCCGCCTGCCGGCGCCGGCCGATATGCAAGCGCTGGCGCGCGCGGCCGTGCACGCCTACGGTGCTCCTTCCGAGGCCCATGTCGTGCCGCTCCCGGGCACACAGATCGCGCTGCCGATGGTTGCGCGGCTGCTGCCGCCTGGCCGCGCCGCGGTTCTGACCCCCGGCTATGCCGAGCACACCCGCGCGGCCGCGCTCGCTGGACATGACGTCAAGCCGGTAGCCGGCTTGGATGATTGCGGCGATGCGATGCTTGTCATCGTGGCCAACCCGAACAACCCGAACGGCAGGTTATTTGCGCGCAACGATCTTATCGCGCTGGCCGCAAATCTTCGCCGGCGCGGCGGTCTGCTTGTGATCGACGAAGCGTTCATGGATGCCGCGCCGCGGGGGTTGAGCCTCGCGCCCGATGTGGCGGACGGCAGCACGATCGTCCTGCGCTCGTTCGGCAAATTTTTCGGATTGGCAGGTTTGCGCCTCGGCTTTGCACTCGCCGCCCCGTCGCTTGGCCGGAAGATCGCGGCGGCGCTCGGACCTTGGGCGGTGTCGGGACCGGCGATCGCGATCGGCATGCAGGCGCTCGCCGACACCCTTTGGATCGAGCAAACATGCGCGCGGCTCGACAAGTCGGCGCAACGGCTCGACGCCATGCTGGCGGATTTGGCGCTGCCCCTTGCCGGCGGCACGCGCCTGTTTCGGCTGGTGCAAACGCCGGCGGCGAACGCGCTGTTCCAGCATCTCGGCGAGGCCGGGATCTGGGTGCGCGCCTTTCCGGAGAATCCAAACTGGCTCCGTTTCGGCCTGCCGGGCAATGAGGCGGCGTGGAAACGGCTCAAGGCGGCGCTGGTGGGCTTCTGGTAATCTCCGCCTCTCTGACGATCGTTAACGCGTTCATATAAACTCTGTCCCAAAACGGGTCACGTCCCTTGGCACTTGGCTTGCTCACTAGCCGGCCGAGGCGCCGCGCGTGGGCTGAGAGCGGGAATCGCCGCCAAAGACCCGCCGCGGCGTCCAAAAACGGGCCCGGCGACGACCGACATCGGTCGGCCCGCTCCCGCAGGGAGAGAGCGGTGTTAACCAATCGTGCGGCCGAAAGGCCTTCGGCATGGTGCAGGCTTGTGCGCGGCGGCGCCGTGATCGCGGTGTCGGCAATGATGCTCACGTCGGTCTATGCCGGCGGCATCGGCACCCTGAACTGCGTCGGCGGCCGGGGCAGCGTCAGTTGTGTGGGGCAGTGGGGACCTGGCGGCGATCCCAATGTCAGAACCGTGCCAAAACCTCTCGGCGAAGACGAGAGAGCGCAAGCCGCGGCGCGCGACCGCAAATGGCTGGCGAAATGCGACCCGGTCATCGAACGCGACCGTTTCGGCGTTGCGCGCTATCACTATGCGGCGCGCGGCTGCGAATACGGAATTGGCGCGGACTGAACGGCCGCCGGCCGGCGCGTCGCGAGACTGCTTCAGTTTCAGTCGCTGGTTCGAGTCGTCGGCGCCTGATCGACGTCGTAAAATTTAGAGCGCGCGATTGCTGTCAAGACAACCGCGCGCTCGGCATGCCGCCAGATCAACGATCGTGCGCAGTTAGTCTCCAGATCGCGCGGTGCTTTGCGTGCGCCGCAAGGCCGATGTCGTCGTGACGTCGGATTGTCCTTGGGATTGCCCCTGCAATTGTCCTTGGGCCTGTCCTTGCGCGCGGGCTTGCGCCTGGCTTTGGGCCTGGGCCTGCCCCGGCAGATATTTCGCGACCACGCTGCGATCGAGATGCTTGATGGCCTCGTCCGGCAGGCGGTACCAAACTTCATTGCGGCCGAGCAGTTCGAAGCCGAGGAAGCCGCGCACAGTCAGTGTCTGTCCGTCGGGGCTCACCGTCATTACCGCGCGGTAGATCTGGCCGTCACGCGGATCCATGATGTTGCCGTTCTCGTAGCGCGCGCCGTTGCGCTTCATATCGCGGATGATCGGCAGCCCGAGCATCGGCATATTCCTGCGGTCGTCGGGACAAGCTGTGCAGACCGGCGACTGCGGGCCGTCTTCCGCGCGGGGGAAAAGCTTCGCCGCGACGCCTTGATAGGTCCCGTGATTTTCGACGAAGAGGAACCAGATCACCGGCTTGCCGGTCGCTTCGTCAGTCTTTTGCCACAGACCGGCAACTGACGGGTCCGCTGCGGCGAGTGGCTGAACCGCCGCGAACAACGCCAGCAGACCGGCCAAGATCAATTTTGTCGATCGCATAACCAACGCGCTTCTCCATCCGTTCACGATCAAAAAGGAATCACGAATCGCCATTGGGAGCGACGGCATTCTCGTCCCACAATGCGGTGATTTAACGACGATTTACGTGCAAAGCCTTGCAAGAAAAGCCATCAACCGGCCCATTTCTCGCTTGCCACGCCCGCGCTGCATTCCGATGATTGTGCCAGCGACTGGATTAAAATTGGTTACCTGGGCATTTAAGCGCTGGGCATTCGATCTGCCAGGCATTTAAGCGCCCGGTTGGGGGGAATCGCAGTTTCATGGCATTGCCGTCGACGATGTCACGTTCCAGCCTGGCGCTGCATAATTTGCGCGCGGTCGTCATTCTGGTCGTGCTCGCCTTCCATGCGGTGCTGGCCTACGTGCAGTTCATTCCCGAGCACGCGTCGGCGTTCAACAAACCGCCCTACATGTGGCGCTCGTTTCCGATCGCCGATCATCACCGCTGGTTCGGATTCGATCTGTTCTGCGCCTGGCAGGATGTTTACTTGATGGCGCTGATGTTTCTGCTGTCGGGGCTGTTCGTCTGGCCCAGTCTGCAGCGCAAGCAAAGCTTCGGCTTTATCCGCGATCGTTTGCGCCGCCTCGGCATTCCGTATGTGTTCGGCGTGCTGGTGCTGAATCCGATCGCCTTCTATCCAGCCTATCTCAACTTGGGCGGCGAGCCGAGCGTGGCGGCGTATCTGCGCGAGTATATCGGCCTGCCATTCCTGCCGAACGCCCAGCTCTGGTTCTTGTGGCAGCTTCTGGCGCTCAATTTCGTGGTGGTCGCCGTGAACTGGATCGCGCCGGCGGCGATTCCGGCTTTGGGCCGCTGGTGCGCCAAGACGGGTCAACGGCCCGGCGTTTTCTTTGCGGTGCTGATCGCCGTTTCCGCAGTCGCCTATATTCCATTGGCGCTCGCGTTCACGCCTTGGGCCTGGTCGAACGCGGGCATCTTGTCGGTGCAGTGGTGCAGGCCGCTCCTTTACGGCGTCTATTTTTTCGTCGGCGTCGGCATTGGCACAGCCGGCCTCGATGTCGGTCTGGTCGATGTCGACGGCGCGCTCGGGCGGCACTGGAAATTGTGGCTTGCGATTGCGCTTGCGACATTGCTGCTGTGGATGGGCGTGACGGCCCTGACGCTCGACGGCTCGGCTCCGCTGGCCATCGACGCTGCCGCCGATCTTTGTTTCGTCTTAGCGTGCGCCGGCGGCTGTTTCTTTGTTATCGCCTCGAGCCTGCGCTTCGGACTCAAACGTTCGGCGCCGCTCGATAGTCTCTCGACCAACGCCTATAGCCTCTATCTCGTGCATTACGTCCCGACCGTCTGGCTGCAATATGCGCTGCTCGGTGCGCCGCTGTTCGCGCTGGTGAAGGGCATCATCGTCTTTTGCGGCTCGGTCATTGTGAGCTGGCTCGCGATCCTGTTGTATGAGCGTATTCCTTTCGGCTTGCGCCTGATCTTCACGCGATCACGCGGCGCGGCTGCGGAGTAGCTGCCTGCGCAAGCGGGCTGGCGGCCATTGTGCGCGGCTTCAATTTTTGGATCAGGTCATGGCGCGCCAGCCGAACGGGTCGCCGCTACCGATCTGAACGCGTCTGCGTGCCACGATGGGTCGATTCCTTCACTCCGGGTCGCCCCGGAACGATGGCGCCGCCGGCAAAAATGCGGGCGGCGCCATGCAATCGAAGACGTCGGCTTTACACCGCAGCCCTGCGGTGTTGCGCACGCTTAAATCGCCGGCGAGGCATCCATGAAACCGGTGACCGTCTTGATGCGGCCGTCCGCTGCAAGCGTTGCGAAGTCGGTGCCGCCGATATAGAGCGGCGCTTCCGCGGTGCCGCCGGCGGCCCAGGAAAAGCGCACGAAATTGTTGTGCGCCTCGATGCCGCTGACCAGGCTCAACCGATAGTTCGGGAATTGCGCTTGCGTCGCGGCAAGCATCGCATCGATGGCGCCGTGGCCGTGGCCATGACGATGGGCGTCGATGTAGCTTCCCTCCTCGCTCCAGGTCGCAGCGACGAGCTCGCGCCGGCGCTTCGGATCGCGTTCGTTCCAGGCGGCGAGATAACGGACGATGGTTTCGTTGACATTGGGCATTGGCTTCTCCTCACATTGGATCAACGGCCGCTTGTGAGCCGTGCGATGATCCTTGCGCGAGGCAAGCGCCAAGGCGATTACGCGGGAGGTAAAGAAATGGGCCGGGAGAGCAAGCGAATCCCGGGCGCAGCGCAGCACGTCAGTGATGCGCTGCAGAACCGGGATCTTTTGAAACATCGAGTCTGTAACGAATGCCGGATCTGCGGTGCATCGCTGTCACGCTGCGCCGCGTCCGGGAAACGCGGCGCGAGCTGCACCGCGCGAGCATGGCGATCTAATTCGCGGCGCGGGCACTCGCGGCCAAGCGCTGCACTGCCGCCGCCGTTTCGTCGTCGGCCGGGAAGAACAATTCCAGCGCCAATTCGGAGAGCATCACGTCGACCGGCGTTCCGAACACCGTGGTCATGCTGAAGAACGAGAGCACGCCGGCGCCGGTCTTGATCCGGAACGGCACCGCGATCTCGTGTTCGACATCGGGCGTCTTTCCCGCGCGCTCTGCCGGCGCCGGATAGGCGCTCACCTCGCGCAGTAGATCGATCAGCGCGCGATCGGCCGTAAGCTCGACCTGCCGGCGCAGCCGATACAACAGATGCGCCCGCCATTCGCCGAGATTGACGATGCGCGGCGCGAGCCCCTGCGGATGCAGCGACAGCCGCATCGCATTCAGCGGCGGCTGCAGGAGATCGGCGGCGACCCCTTCGTAGAGTTCCGGCAGCGCGCCATTGCCGGCGACGATCCGCCATTGCCGGTCGAGCGCAAAGGCCGGATAGGGCTTTTGCCGGTCCAGCACCAGATCGATCGCGGAGCGCGCGGCGGTCAGCGCCGGATCGGTCAGCGGCCGCTCGGGGAAAATCGGCGCATAGCCCGCCGCCACCAGCAGCACATTGCGCTCGCGCACCGGCACGTCGAGTTGTTCCGAGAGATGCAGCAGCATCTCGCGGCTCGGATGGGCGCGTCCGGTTTCGACAAAGCTCAAGTGCCGGGTCGAGATTCTCGCCTCACACGCGAGATCGAGCTGGCTCAAGCGCCGGCGCTGCCGCCACTGGCGCAATAACCCACCGACCGGCTCTCTTCGATCGAGCATGCCCAGAGACTAACTCCGGCCCCGGCGCCATTCAAATTACCCCGCAGGTAATGGGCGCAATAATGTTTGAACAACGGCGCGCGGATGTTATGTGATCGCGCCAAGCGCGCGGCCGCCGGATGGGGCTTCTCATAGGGGATTTGGGGCCGCGTTTTTCATGACGAAGTTGTGACACCGACCGTGTCGCATCAGGTTGATCGGGCGAACGGACATGCGGCTGAACGTGCCTATTTCCGTCGGCGGCTGGGGTCGCTTCTTCACCCGCTGGGACGTGCTGGCCGTACTTTTGATCCTCGGCCTCTTGGTGTTCCTGGGCGAAGCAAGCCGCCACTTGCTGCAGCCCTTGTCCGAGTTGCAGCGCGAGCCGATATCGCTCGATCCGCGAAATCTGCCGGAATATGCCGCGCGCACGACGCTGCGCATGCTGCTCGCGATGGTGTTGTCGCTGATCTTCACTTTCACCTACGCGACGCTCGCGGCCAAGAGCAAACAGGCCGAGCGGTTGCTCATTCCAATGCTCGATATTCTGCAGTCGGTGCCGATTCTCGGGTTTATCTCGATCACCGTGGTGTTCTTTATGGCGCTGGCGCCGGGACGGGTGCTAGGCGCCGAATTCGCCGCGATTTTCGCGATTTTCACCAGCCAGGCCTGGAATATGGCGTTCAGCTTCTACCAGTCGCTGCGCACCGTGCCGAGCGAGCTGGACGAGGCATCGCGCAACTTCGGGCTGAGCCCGTGGATGAGATTCTGGCGGCTCGATGTGCCGTTCGCGATGCCGCAGCTCATCTGGAACATGATGATGTCGATGTCAGGAAGCTGGTTCTTCGTGGTCGCGTCGGAAGCGATCAGCGTCGGCAACACCACCATCACGCTTCCCGGGGTCGGCTCCTACATCGCGCTTGCCATCGAGCACCGCGATCTCGCCGCGGTCGGCTATGCGATCCTCACCATGCTCGTCGTGATCCTGATCTACGATCAGGTCTTGTTCCGGCCGCTGGTCGCCTGGGCCGATCGCTTTCGTTTCGAGCAGGAGCCGGGGGTCGTGCCGCCGGAATCCTGGGTGCTCGACGTGATGCGCCGCTCCCGCCTGATCGACCGGCTGACCGAGCCGTTTGCTTCATCGTGGCGACGCCTTCTGATCGCGGGCTGGTGGAAGGAAGCCGTTCCGGCGAAGCGCGAGGCGCGGCCGCCGCAGCACGGCTGGATCACGTTTCAATGGGCGGCTGTCTTGGTCGCCCTCACCGCGCTCGCGCTCTGGCAGGTCGTGAGCTTCGTCTTGCAGGACATCAGCGTGTCGGACGTGCTGACGGCCGCGCTGAGCGGGCTCGCCACATTCAGCCGGATTGTCGTGCTGATCGCGCTCGCGAGCATCATCTGGGTGCCGATCGGCGTTTGGGTCGGGACGCGGCGGCAGGTCGCCAATTTCGTTCAGCCGGTGGCACAGTTCCTTGCCGCCTTTCCGGCCAACCTTCTGTTCCCGATCGCGGTTTCGGCGATCGTTGCGCTGCGGCTCGATCCGAATATCTGGCTGAGCCCGCTGATGATTCTGGGCACTCAGTGGTACATCCTGTTCAACGTCGTGGCCGGCGCCGCCGCGATTCCGGCCGAACTGCGGGCGGCCGGCGTCAATTTCCGTGTGCGCGGCTTGCTGTGGTGGCGGCGTATCGCGCTGCCCGCGGTGCTGCCCTATTACGTGACCGGCGCCATTACCGCTTCGGGCGGCTCGTGGAACGCCAGCATCGTCGCCGAAGTGGCGAGCTGGGGCGACGAGCATCTGCAAGCCTACGGGCTTGGCGCCTATATTGCCCAGCAGACGGAAGCCGGCGATTTTCATCGCATCGTGCTTGGCATCGCGGTGATGAGCTTTTTTGTCGTTGTCATCAATCGCGTGTTCTGGCGTCCACTCTATCTCTACGCGGAACGCAAGTTCCGGATCGGTTAGATTCTTGAATTGTCGCATGTCCTTTTCGGAAAACCGGCAACCACTTTTCCGGGACATGCTCCAAGAGGTGCTCCGATGAGCAACGCGCTTCTCGACATTCATGCGCTGCGCCAGACTTTTCCGCGCGCCGACGGCGGCGAGCTTTTGGTGCTCGACGGCATCGAGCTGAAACTGATGGAGGGCCAGATCGTAGGCCTCCTCGGCCGCACCGGCTCCGGCAAGTCAACGTTGTTGCGCTCGATTGCCGGCCTGATGCCGGCCTCGGCCGGCTCGATCACCTATCTGGGCCAGCCTGTGCTCGGGCCGGCCCCGGGCATCGCCATGGTGTTTCAGTCGTTCGCGCTGTTCCCCTGGCTGACCGTGCTTGAGAATGTGCAACTCGGGCTCGAAGCGCTCGGGCTGCCCGACGCTGAGATCAGAAAGCGCGCGCTGGCGGCGATCGATCTGATCGGCCTCGACGGCTATGAATCGGCCTATCCGCGCGAGCTTTCCGGCGGCATGCGCCAGCGCGTCGGTTTTGCCCGGGCGCTGGTCGTGCATCCCAATATTCTGTTGATGGACGAGCCGTTCTCCGCGCTCGACGTGCTTACCGCGGAAACGCTGCGCACCGATTTGATCGAATTGTGGGGCGACGGCAAGCTGCCGATCAAAGGGATCATCATCGTCACCCACAATATCGAGGAGGCGGTGCTGATGTGCGACCGCATCCTGTTGTTCTCGTCCAATCCGGGCCGCATCATTCGCGAAATCGCGGTGGATCTGAAGCAGCCGCGCAACCGGCTCGATCCGAGCTTCCGCGATCTCGTCGAAAAAATTTACGTGGCGATGACGGCGCGCACGCCGACGCCGCCGAAGATCGGGGGCGCGGCGGGAACGGTGGCGACCTCGATCGACACCAGGCTGCCGCGCGTCTCGGCCAATCTCTTGTCCGGCGTCCTCGAAACGCTGGCCGGTGAATATAATGGCAAAGCCGACCTTCCGGTCTTTGCCGAGGAGCAGCACCTGGAAGGCGATGACCTTTTTCCGGTCGCCGACGCGCTGCAGATGCTGCATCTCGGCGAAATCGAAGGCGGCGACATCAAGCTCACCGACGTCGGCCGGCAATATGTCGAAGCCGGTACCGACGACCGCAAGAAGATCTTCCAGCGCCAGCTCCTGGCCTACGTGCCGCTCGCCGCGCACATCCGCCGCGTGCTGCAGGAGCGCAGCAATCATGTGGCGCCCAAGAGCCGCTTCTTCGACGAACTGGAAGATCACATGAGCACCGAGGACGCCGAGGCTACTTTGCGCTCGGTGACGGCCTGGGCCCGCTATGCGGAAGCCTTCGCCTATGATGACGACTCGCAGACTTTCAGTTTGGAGAATCCGACGTAGCCTCCTGCGCTCGTCGCCCGAGAATTGCGGTGATACGAAATGCCCGTCGGTTGGCGAGGCGCGCCGCCTCGGAGCTGGTCATCGGGCCGGCCACACTTCAGGCCGGACCCGTTGGCTGAACCCATCCTACGATCAGACTACGCCGGGGCGCGGCGGGCTTTGGTCGCGAGCGAGAGGAGGGCGCGCTCGGCGATGGTGTCGGCGAGCGCCGACGTTTTGCGTGAAGCCAGAACGGCATCCGCCAGTTCGGTCATGGCGATGAGCAGCCGCGCCGCGTTCCATTGTTTGAGCGCGGCCTCGACCAGGGTTTTGCGCCGGAAGTGCAGCGGCGGCTGGACCGAGTCGATCGAGAACGGTGTGCCGCTCTCGATCGCCATGCGCCATCTGTGCAGCTGCGCGAGCTGGCGCTGCGCGGCAAAGAAGATCGAGCCGACCGGGCTGCCGGCGGCGCGCACTTTCGCAAGCTGCGCCTCGAGTTCGGCCGGGCGTCCGGCAAAGGCCGTGTCGATGAGCTCGTCGAGGGCCAAGGCAGAGGCATCCGACACGACGGCAGTGACATCGTCGACGTCGACCTGGCCGCTCCCGCGCGCGTAGAGCGCGAGCTTGCGCAGCTCGTTGCGCGAGGCGGCGCGGTCGCCGCCGAGCAGCGGCATGAGCATCGCGCGCGCCTCGGGCTTGAGCGCCAAACCCGCTTCGCGCATTTCGTTGTCGATCAGCCGCGCCAGATCGCGCTCGGTGTCGGCGTAGCACGGCAGCGCCGCCGCATTCTTGGCGCGCTCGCAGACGACGCGCAGCGGCGCGTTGCGGCGCAGATCGCCGGCCTCGATCACCACGCGGCATTCGCTCGACGGCAGCGCCAGCACCGCCTCGACCGAAGGGGCAATGTTGCGGCTGCCCGCTTTCGCCCAAACCGCGCGGCGCCCGCCGAACAGCGGGATCGTTTGCGCCTCTTCGACCAGCCGCGCCGGATTGGCGGAGAGCTCTTCGGCCTCCAGCCGTACCAGCGAGAACGGATCGTTCACGTCGTCGACGGACGCCTTGATCAGCGCGCTCACGCGCTCACTGACGAGGCCCAAGTCCGGACCGAAGACGAGCACGACCGGCCGCGCCGGATCGGGGCGCGCCAGGAATTTGTCGATGTCGGCGGTTTTGAGGGCGACCATGCGGCGTCACAATTTGGCGTCGTGGCCGGACTTGGTCCGGTCATCCCGATCTATTTGCGCGGCATTGCCTGCTCAATCGCGATGTGCGGGTCAAGTCCGCGCATGACGGCAGCGAAGCCACGCCTCGATGAGTCTAGCTAGGTTCCGGCGACGAAGTACGAAGCCAGCCGGTTGCGGATCGCGTCGGCGGCCACCTGGATGGCGCGATCTTCCGCATCGCGCCGCGCGCGCTGGCCGGCGAAACGCTGCTGCGAGCCCGGGATGTCGTAGTCGACATGGGCGATCGCCATGTCGTTGAGCACCATCTTGCCCGTGCCGAGCTCGATCAACTGGTACGAGGCGATCACGATTTCAATCTGGGTGTCCGGGCGGCCGGTGGTGGGATCGAGGTAGGCGGTGAATTGCGAACTGCTGACAGTGACCTTAAGCGTATAGGTCGGCGGCGCCGGGCTGCCGCCGTTATGCAGGTCGAATTGCAACGCATTGCGCATGCCGACCGCGACCCGCTCGGTCGGGGTTCCCTTGGGAGCGGCAATCAGCGGAATATCGACGGCGGCAAATTTATCCTGCACGCCCTCGCCGCCGGGTCCGGGGCGGCTGCCGTAAAGCGGCTGCCAGCAGCCGGCGGTCAGCCCGGCCGCGGCCAGCACCACCGCCAGCCGCACCGGCCGGGCCAGCGCCCGCCATTGCCGAAATTCACGCCACCACATTGACGATCCGTCCCGGCACAACGATCACCTTCTTCGGCGATTTCCCATCCAGCGCCTTTTTTACCGCATCGAGCGCCAGAACGGCAGCCTCGATCTCGGCATTGCTGGCCTCGCGCGCCACCGTCACATCGGCCCGCTTTTTGCCATTAATCTGCACCGGCAGCGTCAGCGTCTCCTCGACCAGAAGGCCGCGTTCGACGGCGGGCCAGGCTGCTTGCGCCACCAGCGTGTCGTGGCCGAGCATGGCCCAGCATTCCTCGGCGAGGTGCGGCATCATCGGCGCAAACAGTTGCACAAGAACGTTAACCGCCTCGTTCATGGCCCAGCCCATGTCCGCGGTGACAGAGTGGCTTTCCCCGCCATTAGACCCCGGCCGCGACCCCTCTTTCGACCCCTCTTGCGCCCCCTCCGATCCGATATCGCCGATCGCCCCCGAGAGCGCATTGGCGAATTCGTAGATCGCGGCCACACAAACGTTAAAGTGCAGCTTTTCGATGTCATCGGTGACCTTCGCCAGCGCCTGGTGGGTCGCCTTGCGCAGGGCGGTGGCCGCCGGCGAAAAGGTTGCCGGCCGCTCGGCCGGGGCCGATTTGGCGATGTCGGCGGCTTCCCCCACCAGCCGCCACAGCCTTTGCGCGAAACGCCAGGCGCCCTGCACGCCGCGCTCGGTCCATTCCACGTCGCGCTCGGGCGGCGAGTCCGACAGCATGAACCAGCGCGCGACATCGGCGCCGTAGCCGGAGATGATCTCGTCCGGATCGACCGTGTTGCGTTTCGACTTCGACATTTTCTCGATCGGGCCGATCTCGACCGCTTCGCCGGTCGCGATCAGCGCGGCGCGGCGGATGTCGCCTTGCGTCTCGATCTTGACCTCGGACGGCGCCGCCCACTCACCGCCCGCCGTGCGATACGTCTCGTGCACCACCATGCCCTGGGTGAACAGGCCGGCGAACGGCTCGTCGAGGCCGACATGGCCGGTCTTTTTCATCGCACGGGTGAAGAAGCGGCTGTAGAGCAGGTGCAGGATCGCATGCTCGATGCCGCCGATATATTGATCCACCGGCATCCAGGTATCGACCATGGGACGGTCGGTCGGCGCCGTCGTGATCCACGGATCGGTGAAGCGCTCGAAATACCACGACGAGTCGACGAAGGTGTCCATCGTGTCGGTCTCGCGTACGGCGGGCGCGCCGCATTGCGGACACTTCACATGCTTCCACGTCGGGTGGCGGTCGAGCGGATTGCCGGGCCGGTCGAAGGTCACGTCCTCCGGCAGCGTCACCGGCAGATCCTTTGCCGGCACCGGCACGACGCCACACGCCTCGCAATGGATAATGGGAATCGGGCAGCCCCAATAGCGCTGGCGGGAAATGCCCCAGTCGCGCAGCCGAAAATTCACCTGGCGCTGGGCGACCGGGCGATTGCCGGCGGTCTCTTTCTCCAACCGGCGCGCCACTTCTTCTTTCGCTTCCGCCGTGGTCATGCCGTCGAGGAAGCGCGAATTGATCAGGCGGCCGTCGCCGTCATAGGCGGTGTCGGTGATGACGAAGTCGTTCGGCTCGACGCCGGGAGGACAAACGACCGGCGTGTTGCCGAGACCGTATTTGTTGACGAAATCCAGGTCGCGCTGATCGTGTGCCGGGCAACCGAAAATGGCGCCGGTGCCGTAATCCATCAAAATAAAGTTCGCCACATAGACCGGAAGCTTCCAGCTCGGGTCGAACGGATGCAACGCGCGGATGCCGGTATCGAAGCCGAGCTTCTCGGCGGTGTCGATATCGGCCTGCGCCGTACCGCGATGCCGGCACTCGTCGATGAAAGTCGCGAGCGCGGGATTTTTCTTCGCTGCCGCCGTTGCGAGCGGATGGTCGGGCGCCACCGCAACAAATTTCGCGCCGAACAACGTGTCCGGGCGCGTGGTGAAAACTTCGACCTCGCTTTCGCCCGCCGGCGCGGTTTTCGCATCGAGCGCAAAACGCACCAGCAAGCCTTCCGAACGGCCGATCCAGTTCTTCTGCATCAGCCGGACTTTTTCCGGCCAGCGGTCGAGCGTGTCGAGCGCATCGAGCAGCTCTTGCGAATAGTTGGTGATCTTCAGGAACCACTGCGTCAGCTCGCGCTGCTCGACGATGGCGCCGGAACGCCAGCCGCGGCCGTCGATCACCTGCTCGTTGGCGAGCACGGTCTGATCGACCGGATCCCAGTTCACCTTCGATTTGCGCCGCTCGACCAGACCGGCGGCAAGGAAGTCGAGGAACATCTTCTGCTGGTGCTTGTAGTAAGCCGGATCGCAGGTGGCGATTTCGCGGCTCCAGTCGAGCGACAAGCCCATGGACTTGAGCTGCGCCTTCATCGCCGCGATGTTTTCGTAGGTCCATTTCTTCGGATGGACCCTGCGCTCCATGGCGGCATTTTCCGCCGGCATGCCAAAGGCGTCCCAGCCCATCGGATGCAGCACCGAATAGCCCATGGCGCGCTTCACCCGCGCCACCACGTCGCCCATCGTATAGTTGCGCACGTGGCCCATATGGATGCGCCCGGACGGGTAGGGGAACATCTCCAGCACGTAGTATTTGTTGCGGACATCGTCGTTCTTCGTGGCGAAGATGCCGCGTTCTTCCCAGACTTTCTGCCAGCGGGCCTCCGCCTCGGCGGCGTTGTAGCGTTGAATGGCCATTGGAATTGCAGTCGTTTCCGGGCTGTTATTTGGGCATGATCTTATCCGAAAACCGGCTTCCGCTTTTCGGGATCATGCCTGGAAAAGCCCGGCACGTGACACGAAAGCGCCCGGCCGGTCAATGGACGCCGGTTCAAGGCCGGCCGAATTCGTTTTCCGTTAATGAACGTTCGACGGGGATATAATCGGCAGACGCCGATTCGCTTGCGGCGCGTGCAGAAAGAAGGTGTCGATGGGTCCGGACCAGACCATCAGCCTGCAGACGGTCAATGGCTGGGCCATCTTGCCGTCGTCGCTGAAGCATTCCGACCGGTCGCCGCGCTTTCACCTGCATTTCCTCGCCAGCCTTGCCGGCGATGTCGGCGCCCAGCATCTGATCTTCAACGAGGCCAATGCCGGCTACGAGCCGCCGACCCGCGATCTCCTCGAGCGCGTGCTGCGGCCCGGCGATCTGTTCGTGGATGTCGGCGCTCATTGGGGCTTCTTCTCGCTGCAGGCCGCCACGCATCCGGCCGGCGGCATCGATGTCGTCGCCTTCGAGCCGGATCTGACCAATGCGATCACGCTGACGGAAAATGTCTCCCGCAACGGACTGGCGAACATCACGGTTATTGGCGCCGCCTGCGGCAACAAGAATGAGCTGGCGCCGCTCGTGCTCAACACCACGATGGGCCACAGCATCCGCGGCATCGCGCTTGCGCCTGCCGCACGCGCCCTTTCGAAATGGGTCCCGGTGGTCACCCTCGACGGCGCGCTCGCCAATATCGGCAAAGCGGCGCCGTGGCGGCTCATCCTCAAGATCGACGCCGAAGGCTTCGAGCCGAATGTCATTGTCGGCGCGCAAGCGCTGCTCGCCGCGGGGTGCGTCGCTCTGATCATCTGGGAATGCGGCCCGGCCTTCGCGCAAGGGCTCGGGCGCAACGCCATGATGCAGATGACGGCGCTCCTTTCCGACTGCGGCTTCCGCCATTTCCTGCCGCCGGCCAAAGGTGACGCCGGAGCGCTGCCCGCATTCGACGCGCGAGCAAGCTACATCGGCAACGTGTTCTCGGTCGGGCCGCAGTTGCGCGACGATCCGGTTTTCGCTTCCGCCGCGGCTTGAGCGCCGCGGAACGGGCTATGACGCCGGCTCTTTCCTGGCAGACATGAGCGTCTTAAATCCAACCCATCCCCAATAGACCCGATGATGGGCAATGACACCGTTGGCAATGTCCATGACTTCAACAAGATCGACCTGATCGCCCTGCGGCGTCGCGCGCGGGTACTCCCAGGTCAATTGCCGGCCGTTCGAAAAGAACGTTCCGGTCCGATACCAGCGGCCGAGATCGTTGCGGAGTTTGCGAAACCCGGCCTCGAAGAAGGGCCGGATCGCCGATTTCCCTTTCAAGACTCCCTCGGTCTTGTCCCGCAAGGTCGCGAGGATCAACGGCGTTTCGAGGATTGCATCGTCCGCGTACAAAGCCATCAAGCCATCGAGGTCGCCGCCAACGACCGTCTCGTGCCAGCGTTCGTATATGTGGAGGATTTCGGCATCGCTTTTGTGCGTCATTGTCAGTGTCCGTGGAGGTGCTGACGACGAATTTAGCCCGTGCCGGCGGCGCGATGTTTCGGTAGATCCCGAAGTATGCGCTCGGCGCGGGATTGCGGAACGCCGCACGGAAAGATCTGTTGTGCAAGAGCTTCTCGCGGATTTCGCCGCCGCCCGATCCGGGTTACGTTCGCTCTAAAATACCGAAGGGAGCGAACCGCCATCATGACCGACACGACCTTTCAGACGCGCGTCGAGCGACTGCTCGATCGCACGGAGATCTTCGACCTGGTGCGGTTCGAGCGGCTGTGCCGCGATCAGCGCGACTTCGCCGGGATGGTCGCCTGTTATGTGCCCAAGGCGCCGCTACGCACCACCTGGTTCGAGGGAACGGTCGAGGAATTCGCCGAAGCCTCGCGCAAGAAGATGGGGTCCGGGAGCCAAGCCAAGCACTGGATCATGCCGGCGCGGCTCGAGATCAACGAAGGCCGCGCGCTGGTGGAATCGCCGGCGCTGATCTTCGACCGGCTCACCTTCGACGGCATCGAATTCGACACCTTTCAGTATTGCCGTTTCGTCTCACGCGTCATCAAGACCGCCGGCGGCTGGAAGCTCGGCTCGTTCGAAGGCATTTATCAACGCGACCAGATGCAGACCGTCGATCCGCGCCATCCGCTGCCGGTGGATTGGGACGTGATCGCGAAGCTGCGCCCGTCCTACAAATTCATCGGCTACACGCAGGTAAAGCGCGGCTACAAGGTGAACCCGGAACTGCTCGGCGACGACCGTCCCGATCTGCTGCAGGCTTTTTATGCGCGCGAGCAGGCGTGGCTGAAGAGCGGACACGAGAGTGGAGCATGATCTTTTCGGAAAACCGGTCTCCACTTTTCCGGATCGTGCTCCAGCGGAGGCGACATGGCCTACGATGAGGCGACGGCGGAGCGCGTTCGCAAGCTTCTGTCCGACCGGCGCGACGTGGTCGAGAAAAAGATGATGGGCGGCCTTTGCTTCATGGTCAAAGGCGCCATGTGCTGTTCGGTCGGCGGGCAGGGCGGCCTCCTGGTCCGCGTCGGCGCCGAAGCGCAAGAGCGCGTGCTGCGCGAGCCGCACGTGAAGCCAATGAAAATGGGCGGCCGCATCATGACCGGTTTCGTCCGCATCGACCCGGACGGCTACCGGAGCGGGCCGGCGCTGAAGACGTGGGTCGAGCGCGGCGTCGCCTTTGTCTTGACGCTGCCGGAAGCCTCGCCGCGCGCAACAAAACGGCGCGGGGCGGCCAAGCGGACGCGCCAAACAAGCGCGCAAAAAACAGGGTAGGCCGCTGCCCGCAAGCTTTCTTATCAACCCGAGCTTGGGTCCGCAAAGCGACAGTTCATGACCGCCGGTCGAAACGGGATGGTAAGAGCCTGCAAGGATTTAGCCGTTCGCCTGCGTTTCGCCGCCGCACAATCCGCGCTACGCTGTCTGCCGCAACGATTTTGATCCGGGAGGTCGACATGAGAAAGGCGATGGCATGCACGCTCGGTCTCGCCGCCGTGGCGCTTGCCGTTTTCGGTTCCGCAGCCTTCGCGCAGGATACCATGCGCGTACGCGGCACGATCGAACGTGTGGACGGAGCGATCTATGTCGTCAAAGCGCGCGACGGCGCGGAGCTGAAAATCACGCTCATGGATAACGGCATTCTGGTCGCCATCGTCAAGGCGTCGCTTGCCGACATCAAGCCGGGCCTGTTTGTCGGCTCGACCGGCATGCCGCAGCCCGACGGCAGCCAAAGGGCGATCGAGGTGCATATCTTTCCGGAAGCGATGCGCGGCACCGGCGAAGGCCACTACGCCTGGGATCTGGAACCCAATTCGACCATGACCAACGCCAATGTGGAAGAAAGCGTGACCGGCGTCGATGGCCAGACGCTGTCGCTCAAATACAAGAACGGCGAAAAGAAAATCCTGGTCACGCCGCAAACCGCGATCGTCACCTACAATCCGGGCGACAAGGCCGATCTCAAGCCGGGCACCAAGATCTTCGTCGCGGCGGCGAAGAAACAACCGGACGGCACCTTACAGGCAGCGCGCATCAATTACGGCAAGGACGGCCTGACGCCGCCGATGTGAGAATTTCGCGAGCTTCATATCTTCCCTCTCCTCAACGGGGCGAGGCGACGATCCAAAAGGCGCGAGAGGGTGACGACGACGGAACCCACAGATCCGCGGATGTTTCATCCGCATGTGGAGCGCAACCGCGAACCGATTCTGGCGGTGCTCAAACGGCTCTTGCCGGCCCGCGCACTGGTGCTGGAACTGGCGAGCGGCAGCGGCCAGCACGCCGCGTTCTTCGCCAAGGCGCTGCCGGGCGCGTCGTGGCTGCCGAGCGACATCGATGCCAAGGCGCTGGCCAGCATCGCTGCTTTCCGCGCCGAGGCGGCGGTCCCCAATCTGCTGGCGCCGGTACGGCTCGACGCGACGGCGGAAGTGTGGCCGGTCAAGCGCGTGAACGCCATCGTCTGTTGCAACATGATTCACATTGCGCCCTGGGCCGCCTGCCAGGGCCTGATCGCCGGCGCCGGCCGCGTATTGCAGCCCGGCGGCTTTCTGTTCCTGTACGGCCCGTTCAAGATCGACGGCCATTACACCGCGCGCAGCAATCATGAATTCGACACCTGGCTGCGCGGACAAAATCCGCAATGGGGCATCCGTGATATTGGCGATGTGCGAACGCTTGCCAAGGAGCACGGGCTCACGCTCGCCGAAACCGTGCCGATGCCGGCGAACAATCTCAGCGTCATCTTCCGCCACACCTGATCGCGCTTTCTTTGCAGAGCGGGGTCTTTGCGGAAAGGCTCCGCCGCCCGGTCATATTCCAGTCAGCCGGATCGACTATTTCGCGAAAGGGTCAGGCGGAAGAAATGACCGGCATCGGAGATACGGCCATGAGAGCGTTCGACGACGAATTCGCAAACGGCGATTTGACGCCGTCGCGCCGCGATGTCGTGAAATATGGAGCGGCGGCGGCCATAGCGGCTGCAGCCGGACCTGTTTTGGCCGCGAGCGCCGCAAGCACAGTCTCGGGCATCGTTTATGAAGACCGCTCGGGCGGTGGACGGCGTGCGGCGGGCGATCCGGGCATCGCCGGCGTCCTGGTTTCGAACGGCCGCGACGTGGTCAAGACCGATGCCGGCGGGCGCTACACGCTGCCGATCGACGACGAGACCATCGTCTTCGTGATCAAGCCCGCCGGCTATGCGCTGCCGGTCGACGAGGAGATGCTGCCGCGCTTCTATTACATTCACCAGCCGGCCGGTTCTCCGCAGAGCCTCAAGCTGCGCTATCGCGGCATCGATCCCACCGGCCCGCTGCCGGAATCGGTGGACTTTGCGCTGACCAAGGCCGACGAGCCGCAAAAATTCGATGTGATCGTTTTCGCCGATCCGCAGCCGGAAAGCGCGGCCGAGGTCGACTTCATCCGCGACGACGTGGTCACCGGCCTGATCGGCAATCATGCGGCGGCTTTCGGCATCACTGCCGGCGACATCATGTTCGACGACCTGTCGCTCTATCCGCGGCTCAACCGCATCATCGGCCGGATCGGCGTGCCTTGGTACAATATCGGCGGCAATCACGATCTCAATTTCGAGGCGCCGGACGCAAAGTATTCGCGCGAGACCTTCAAGCGAACGTTCGGCCCGCCCTACCACGCGTTCGAATATGGCGGCGCGCTGTTTTTGATGCTCGACAATGTCGATTATCTCGGCGCCGACGCGGCGCGGCCCTATTCCGCAGGCCTTTACGAGGGTCGTATCGGCGAACGGCAATTGGCGTTCATCGCCAACGTGCTCAAAGAAACGCCGGCCGACAAACTCCTGGTCACGGTCATGCACATTCCGCTGCGCAACTATCTGGACGCAAAAAACCCCACAACCAACACCGCCGATCGCGCCGATTTTCTGAAGCTTCTCGCCGGCCGGCCCAACACGCTGAGCCTGTCCGGTCACACGCACACGACCGAACATCACTATTTCGGCGCCGATGACGGTTTCGCCGGACCGGCGCCGCACCATCATCACGTGCTGACCGCCGTCTCCGGCTCTTGGTGGAGCGGTCCTTACGATCATCGCGGCATCGCTGCAGCCGACAGCCGCGACGGCAGTCCGAACGGCTTCCATATCTTGTCGATCGACGGGTCGCGCTACTCGACCCGCTTCCGGCCGGCCAACGAGCCGAACGCGCGGCAGATGCGCATCGTGCTCGATTCGGTTTTTCACCGCGACCGCAAAGAACTCTACAACGAATACCGCATGGGACAGTTGCTCGGATCGCCGCTGCCACAGACGCGAGTCTCGGCGACCGATCTGATCGTCAACGTCTTCGATGGTGGTCCGCGCACGTCGGTCGAGTATCGCATCGGCGGCCGCGCGGCGGCGCCGATGCAGCGCGTGGTGCGGCCGGATCCGTTTGTCGAAGAGGTATTCGCCCGCAATGAAGCGACCAGGAAGCCTTGGGTGAAGGCCGAGCCTTCATCGCATATCTGGTCGGCGCGGCTGCCCGGTGATCTTGAAGCCGGCACGCATTGCATCGCCGTGCGGGCGATCGACGAATATGGCCGGGAGCATCGCGACCATCTCATCGTCGAAGTGAGCAGTGGCGAAGACGGACCCGCCAAGCCGCGGCAGGGCTAGAGCATGCCCCGGAAAAGTGGAAGCCGGTTTTCCGAAGAGGACATGCGACAGAACAAGAGAATCTAGAACACATCCCGATTCGATTGAATCGGGATGCTCCAGGGATGTCCCAAAAAAAACCGCCGGCAAGACTGCCGGCGGGTTTGCCCGTTCGGTGCGGTGCGTCTGCCGCGATCAGAAGTGCAGGTTGATGCCGGCGCGCACGATGTTGGTGTTGAACTTCACGCTGTCGACGTTGATCTGAGTCTGCGTGCCGAGGTTGACATAGAGGTATTCGACCTTGGTGCTGAGATAGTTGTTGAAGGCGTATTCGACGCCCGCGCCCGCGGTCCAGCCGAAGCGGGTCTGCGTGTCGGCAGCGGTAACCGCCGCGCCGATGCCGCCCGCGGCCGCAGCAGCATTCGCCGTGGCGGTCACGCCACCGACGGCGGCGCCGGCGGTGCCGTAGAACAACGCATGGTCCCACACCCAGCCGACCCGCACGCGGGTCGTATCGAGCCAGTTGAGCTGTGAGCTCAACGAGAACGGCGCGGCGCCAACACCCGCGATGGGAACGGTGCCGTTGAAGGTGCCGCGGATATTCGACCAGTCGAGATCGGCTTCAGCACCGACGAGCCATTGGCCCATCTGATAGTTGTAGCCGATGGTGCCACCGGCGAGCCCGCCGCGGGTATTGAAGTTGTTGGTCGTGACCGCCGGCAAGCCAGCGGCGTTGACTGTCGCGGTGTGGTTGGTCTGACCCCAGCCGCCGCCGCCATTGAGACCGACATACCAGCCGGTCCAGGTGAAGTAGGCCGGCGGCGGTCCCTTGTAGATCGGCGGCATCGAAAGATCCGCGGCCGAAGCGGATTGTGCCATCGCAGCCCCCAGGCCGGCGGCGGCAAGTAGAGCGAAAAAACGCGTTCGCATGGTTTGTCCCCCTGTTGCGGTGGCGCGATCTAAGAGGGGGCCAACTAAAGAAGTTCCTACGAACGAGAGCGAACAAACGCGCCGGGCGATTTCCTCTGGGCGTGTTGCAAATAAGCCTCAGTCAGGCGCATTTAGGCAACGATTTGTTATCCTTAATAATATGTTGACCTCGAAGCTCTGGCGCGCGACGGGCTAACGGCAAAGAGCAAACGGCAAAGAGCAAATCGCGACCGGCGAATTGTGAAGCCGTCCGGCTACCTGCGAGTTTCTGTTTGTGTTCGCTGCTCCCCGCTCCGCTCTCCGTCGCCATTCGTCAGCGCTCGCTATTCGTGACGGCACCGTGACACATAGAACAGTGACGCAAAGAATACCGAGGAAGGCGCGTGACACGTTTCCGATTGCGCGCATCGGCCGCGCATCGTGTCGCGCGCGAGTTGCGGACGCACGGTTACATGAAGGGTACTGACGAAAATCGAGAGTACTTACAAAATCAGATTCCACCTATGCAGATCGGTAGGCGCTCGCCAATGCTCTACGCTTGAAGTGGAAAAACGTTCTCGTCGCTGCGATCAATCGCACAAAATCTTCTCACCCGGCGGCGTTTCTCGCTTCCTCGCCGAACCACGTGCCGCTTACACCAATGATACCGCGCTTGCGCGCCCACGGCGTTCCTCCCATGTGCGGTGCTTCCCATGCCGGGGTTCCAGAGCTGGAGGATAATTCATGTCGCTGTTGTATTCGCCGGTCACGCTCGGTCCGTACACGTTCAAGAATCGCATCGCGATGTCGCCCATGACGCGCAGCCGGGCGCTGGGCAACGTTCCCGACGACTTGATGGTGGAGTATTACAAGCAGCGTGCTGCATCGGCCGGGCTGATCATTACCGAAGGAACCTCGCCGTCGCCGAACGGGCTCGGCTATCCGCGCATCCCCGGAATTTTCTCCGCCGCGCAGGTCGCCGGCTGGAAGAAGATCACTGACGCAGTGCATAGCAAGGGCGCAAAGATCTTTATCCAGCTGATGCATACTGGCCGGGTCGGTCATCCCAACAATCTGCCGCAGGGCGCAGCCGTCGTCGGTCCGTCGGCAATCGTGGCGGCCGGCGAGATGTATACCGACGCGGAAGGTCCGAAGCCGCATCCGACGCCCAAGGCCATGACCGAGGCCGACGTCAAGACCGCGATCGGCGAATTCGAACACGCGGCCAAGAACGCCGTCGCCGCCGGCTTCGAGGGCATCGAACTGCACGGCGCGAACGGTTATCTGCTCGAACAATTCATCCGCCCGAATTCGAACAAGCGCACCGACGCGTACGGCGGATCGATCGAGAATCGCGCGCGCTTTGTGCTCGATGTGGTCAAGGCAACGACGGCGGCGATCGGCAAGGATAAAGTCGGAATCCGCCTGTCGCCGTTCGGCGTGTTCAACGACATGCCCCTCTACCCGGAAATGGAAGCAGAGTATGCCTACCTTGCACGCGCGCTCAATGCGACCGGTCTTTTCTACGTCCATCTGGTCGATCACTCGGCGATGGGCGCGCCCGCGGTGCCGCAATCGATCAAGGATACGTTCCGCAAGGAATTCAAGGGCGTGCTCATCCTTTCCGGCGGCTATGACGCTGCGCGCGCGGAAAGCGATCTTGAGGCCGGCAAGGCCGATCTGATCGCGGTGGGGCGGCCGCTTCTCGCCAATCCGGATTTGGTGGACCGCTGGAAGACAGGCGCTCCGCTCAATCCGCCGGATATGGACACGTTCTATACGCCGGGCGCCAAGGGCTACACCGACTATCCGGTGCTGGCCGCGCAGCCGGCCTGATCGGACGCTCGAACTATTCGCAAAAAGAGCCCGCCGTCAGCGATGCTGTCGGCGGGCTTTAATTTGAGCCCGCAATCAATCCGCCGCCGGCGGCGACCAAATCGAGATGATAATCGGCGTCGCCGAATTGCGTGTCGATCACGGCGACGCGTTTGAAATAGTGGCCGACCTTGGTCTCCATGGTCATGCCGATGCCGCCATGGATCTGGATGGCTTGCTGGCCGACGAAGCGGCCGGAGCGGCCGATCTGCACTTTCGCCGCCGATATCGCCTGGCGGCGCTCGCGGGCGTCGTCCTCCGCGGCCATCATCGTGGCGAGCATGGTCATGCTGCGCGCCTGTTCGATGGCGATCAGCATGTCGGCGGCGCGATGCTGCAGCACCTGAAAGCTGCCGATGGTGACGCCGAATTGCCTGCGCGTTTTCATGTACTCGACCGTGGTCTCGTGCATGGCCGCCATGGCGCCGACGGCCTCGGCGCACAAAGCCGCAATTGCTTGATCGGCGACCCGCTCGATCAGCGGAAAGGCCGCGCCGGGTTCGCCGAGCGCGGAGGCAGCCTCGGCGCGCACGTTGCTCAGCGTCACCTCGGCGGCGCGCAAGCCATCGACCGTGGGATAGCCGCGCACCGACACGCCGGGTGCGGTTGCGTCGATCAAAAACAGCGCCAACCCATCGCGGTCGGTTTGCGCACCTGAGAGCCGCGCCGAGACGACGAATTTCTCGGCCGTGTCGCCGTGCAGCACCAGCGTCTTTGAGCCGTCGACCACATAGGCGCCGCCGTCGCGACGCGCGGTGGTCGCGACATCGGAGAGGTCATAGCGCGCCTGCCGCTCGGCATGGGCGAAGGAAAGGCTGAGTTCGCCGGCGGCGATCTTCGGCAGAAGCTCGCTGCGTTGCGCGTCTGAGCCGCCAAGCCGGATGAATCCGCCGCCGAGCACAACGGTCGCGAGATAAGGCTCGAGCAGCAATACCCGTCCGATCTGCTCCATTACGATCATGGTCTCGACCGGACCGCCGCCGAAACCGCCATAGTCTTCGGCAAAGGGTACGCCGAGCAAGCCGAGATCCGCATATTGCTTCCAGGCGATCAGGCTCCAGCCGCGCGGCTCATGCGCATAGCGCCGGCGCGATTCGAATTGATAATGGTCGGCGAAGTAGCGCTCGCAGGTTTGTTTCAGGAGCTGCTGCTCTTCGGAGAGTTCAAAGTCCATTTGGTTGTCCTGCAAATTTCTCGCTCGTCATTCCGGGGCCGAGCGTAGCGAGGAGCCCGGAATCCATAACCACCTTCAGCGAATATGGATTCCGGGCTCGCCGCTTCGCGGCGCCCCGGAATGACGATGGTCACAGCCCCAAGATCGCCTTGGCGATGATCTGCTTCTGAATCTCGTTCGAGCCGCCATAGATCGAGACCTTGCGATAGTTGAAATATTGCGGAGCGAGCGTGCCGGCCCAATCGGGCCCGATCGGCGGCTCGTTCCAGCGCTCGCTTTCGTCATGCGGAATCTGATCGGGCAGGGCGTACGGACCGACCACTTCCAGAAGCAGTTCGGTGATGGCCTGTTGTATCTCGGAGCCTTTGATCTTGAGAATGGATGAGGCCGGATCAGGCTTGTCGCTGGCGCCGCGGGTGCGCTCGGCGGCGACGACGCGCAGCTGCGTCATCTCCAGGGCTTTAAGCTCGATCTCGACGGCGGCGATCTTGGCGCGGAAGCGCGGGTCGGCGATCAGCGGCTTGCCGGCGGCCTGTTCGAGCGCGGCAAGTTCCTTGAGGCGGCGGATGCGCGCCTTGGAAATGCCGATGCGGGCGATACCGGTGCGCTCATTGCCGAGCAGAAACTTGGCATAGTTCCAGCCCTTGTGCTCCTCGCCGACGAGATTCTCCAGCGGCACTTTCACGTCGTCGAAGAACACCTCGTTGACCTCGTGACCGCCGTCGATGGTCTGGATCGGGCGCACGGTGATCCCGGGCGAGCGCATATCGATCAGCAGGAAGGAGATGCCTTCCTGCTTTTTCGCCGCCGGATCGGTGCGCACCAGGCAGAAGATCCAGTCGGCATATTGCGCAAGCGTCGTCCAGGTCTTCTGGCCGTTGACCACATAATGCTCGCCGTCGCGTTTGGCCTGCGTTTTCAGCGCGGCGAGATCGGAGCCGGCGCCGGGTTCGGAAAAGCCCTGGCACCACCAATCGTCGAGATTGGCGATGCGCGGCAGAAAGCGCTCTTTCTGCGCGTCGTTGCCGAATGCGATCAGCACCGGCCCCAGCATGTTGACGCCGAACGGCAGCGGCTCCGGAGCCGGCGCTTGCTGCATCTCGTCGCGAAACAAATAAATCTCCACCGGGCTCCAGCCGGTGCCGCCCCATTGCCGCGGCCAGTGCGGCACCGCCCAGCCTTTGCCATTGAGGATGCGCTGCCAGGTGACGAGGTCCTCTTTGCCCAGCCGGCTGCCCTCGATCACTTTGTTGCGGATCGCCGGCGGCAAGTGCTCCTTCATGAAGGCGCGCACTTGGGCGCGGAATGCGGTTTCCGCCGGCGTGAAGCGAAGGTCCATTTTTTTCCTCCTCGTCCGCTCGCCATTGCCGCGAAGCCAACAGGCGCGGCCCGAAGCGGGCGGCCCGATGACAGGCTCGGCGACGAAGCAACGACGATACAGGTTAGCGCGATCGCGCTGGCGCGGGAATGAGCGGCGCGAGCGTGAGGCCAAATTCTGCAGCAAAGCCTGATTGATCTGGAATGGGCCAGCGGCACCCACACCGCCGCGCGGTCGGCGTATTTTTAGCCGGTGCTCTGGAGCGCGCTTTCGGCGGGCGCCGGCGCGGCATGCTGCACCAGGGCAGGATCGCGCCATTCCTTGGCGAGCGTCAGGAGAGCGGCCTGGAAGCGCCGGAACATGGCGAGCGTCGGCGCATCGAACTCTTCCACCGGGCCGGCGACATCCATCACCAAATTCAGCGCGCGATAGCGGTCGACCGGGTCGACCAGGATGTCCGCCAAGGTCGTGACCGCTTCATCGCCGCAAAACTCGACGATCATCGATTGTTCGTGGATCATGCGGCTGCGCGTTTGCGCCGTCATCGAATTGAACGGCGGGCGGTTGTGCAGCAGCCGGTCGGAACGCTCGAGTTTGTCCCGCCGCACCGCGCCGCGGGCGCGCGCGAGCAGAACAAGCATACGGACGATGCCTTCGGCATAGCCGCCCGCCTTGACGCGCTTGATGGCGTCCTGCACTTGCGGGAAGTCGCGGACATCGTGCGCATGCGCCGGCGCCTGTTCGGCGGCGCCGATACGCTTCATCCACGGGGTGCCGTAGAGGCTGTGGAAGGTGAGCTCGATCGCAGCATCGCGCGTGTCGCGAAAGAACTCCCAACCGCGTTCGACCGCATCCGCGCACAGCCGCTCGAACGCGAGGAACGGATTGTCATGGGCCGCTACGGCGCGATGCGTGCGAGCCGCCTCGGCGAACATGCCGATATTGGAGAACAGCGGGTTCCTGTAGGAAAAGAAATAATGCTGCAGGCGGAGCGGATGACAATGCTTGCGCGCTTCCGCCGCCGCGGGCGTGACCAGCGCGCGCAGGAGCGGCCGCCAGGTGAGCTCGTAGGTCTTGGTCGCCCACTCGGACAATCCGGCGACCGCGGCGAATTCGAGCTCCTCGTCGCGGCCGTCGTCGACGGCGAGAATGTCGTCGATGGTGCGCTCCTCGAAAGCGACCGTATAGCCGTTCTCGTCCTCACCGATCAGCATTTCATAAAGCCCAGGGGCAAGCGATTCGATGGTCTTGACCACCGAGCCGATCTGCTCGTGCTGCTTGTTGGCAACCTGAGCCGACACGAAAATACCGAGATGGCCGATGCTTTCGTGCAGCGTATAGATGATGACGTGACCGTGCGCCGCGATCTCCTCGACCGAGCTATAGAGATCGGGAATCCAGTTCAGCGCCTGCTGCGGCGGGGTGATGTTGTCGCCATAGGAAGCGAACACGACAACGGGTGCGGCGATCCGGGTCAGGTCGACGAGCGTACCGTCGCTGAGAAAAGCGTCGCCGCGGGTGAGCTTGTTGCCGATGAACAAATTCTCGACGATCCAGCGGATCTCCTCGCCGTTCATGAAATAAAAGCCGGACCACCAGCGCTCGAATTCGAGAAAGCGCGTGGCGCCGCGGTCGACGTCGGCGAACAGGTCGTAGTTCTTGCGGAACCAGGTCTTGCCCGGATTGAGCAATTCGAAATTCAGCACCAGATGCGCGCCATCGAACTTGCCGGCGCCGAGATCGGCCGCAAGCAGTGCGGGAACGGCGCCGCCACCGATGCCGCCGAAATAGCGGAACGGATTGCGGCCCTTTTCGCCGGCCCAGTAGGACAGCGGGGCGCCGGCGATGACGATCGGACCCGTCAGGTCGGGATGGGTGGCCGCCAAGATCATCGTCGCCCAGCCGCCCTGGCAATTGCCGGTGATCAGCGGCCGCGGGCTTGCCGGATGGCGGGCGTGGATTTCGCGCAGGAAAGCCGCCTCGGCCGCGCACACGTCGGCGAGCGTCTGGCCGGGTTCCGGCTCTGGAAAGAAGATGATGAAATACACCGGATGCCCGCCGCGCAGCGCGACGCCGACCTCCGATTCGCTTTTGAAGCCGCCGATGCCGCTGCCATGCCCGGCGCGCGGATCGAGGATCACCCAGGGCCGGCTATCCTCGCGCGGCGGTATCGTGCCCTCGGGCGGGTGAATGCGTACGAGCGCGTAGTTGACCGGCCGCTCGAGCTTGCGGCCATCGACGATCAGGTCGTAGCCGAAGGCGAGCACGGGCGCGAAGCCTTCCTTCTCGCGCGCGATCACGCCGTCGCCGCGCTGGCACAGCGTGTCGACAAAAAGAATCCAGCGCTGGCCCCAGTCTGTCGCATATTCGGAAAACGCGTCGGCAGCGTTCGGCACCAAGAATTGCGGCGCCAGCGCCGAGAGTGCCGTCAAGGTCGAGCGTGCCGCTTCGATTTGACGGCCGCCGATGGCCTGCGCATGCCGCAGGCTCCAGTGGCCGAGCAGCGCCGCCTGGTTGCTGGCGTAGGTCCAGTTTTCCCTGCTGGCCTGCAGATGCCGCTGCCGATTCTGCACGAGCGCTGATGTGACGGTCATGATGACAGGCTGATCGCGCCCACGTGACCGCCTACGATGTCTCAGCAAGGTGACAAGGCGATGATGGCTTCAGACCCGGCGCGCTCTCCCGCGGCCGAGCCACCGACTGGACTGGCACCAACTGGATTGGCACCGATCGGACCCGCACTGACCGGACGGGCCGTCCGGTCAGTGGACTTGCGGGGCTTGCCACGCTTACTTGCGCCGCGACTGATCGGCGCTTTCCTGCGCCGCTTGGTGGTTACGGCTTCAGGGCGCCGGTGGCGCTGGTATAGACCGCATAGAGCGAGCTTGAGCCGCAGATATATAGTCTGTTCCTGAAGGTGCCGCCGAAGCACAGATTGGCGACCGTCTCCGGAATATGGACCTTGCCGAGCAGGTCGCCGCCCGCATTGTAGCAGCGAACGCCATCTTCGCCCGGATCGCCCCATCCGACCGAGCACCAGACATTGCCGGCGGTGTCGGTGCGCAAGCCGTCGGTAATGCTGGGCTTGGGCATCTCGGCAAATACCTTGCCGTTCGATACCTTGCCGCCTTCGGGATCCACGTCGAACACGCGAATGTGCGACGGATTGTTGGGACCGTCGGTGAAGCCGGTATCGATGACATAGAGCTTCTTCTCGTCCGGCGAGAAGGCGATGCCGTTCGGCTCGACGAAATCGTCGACCACGACTTTGATATCGCCGGATTTCGGATCGACCCGATAGACATTGTGCTTGTCTTGTTCGGGCGGGGATTTGACGCCTTCGTAATTGCCGCCGATGCCGTAGATCGGGTCGGTGAACCAGATCGAGCCGTCGGCGGCGACGGCGGCGTCGTTCGGCGAATTCAGCCGCTTGCCGTTGTATTTGTCGGCGATGATGGTGATCGAGCCGTCAAGCTCGGTGCGCGTCACGCGCCGGCCGCCATGCTCGCAGGTAATCAACCGTCCTTCACGGTCGATCGTGTTGCCGTTGGAATTCATCGACGGCTGCCGGTATACGCTCACATGGCCGTCGTCTTCGCAGTAACGCATGATGCGATTGTTGGGAATGTCGCTGAACAGCACATAGCGGCCGGCCGGGAAATAGACCGGGCCTTCTGCCCAGCGAAAGCCGGTGGCCACCCGTTCCACCGCCATCGTGCCGGCAAAGGCCGGGAAGCCAGAGGCGCCAAATGCGCCCTTCGGCTTGACCAACGATTCCACGTGCGGATCCGGATAGCGGCTGCCGGACAAGGGCCCGAGCGGCAGCGCCTCGCCCGGCCGGACCGGCACGCCGGTCGCGCCGAGTGGTGAAACGGTCGCGGCGGTCGCGCCTTTCAGAGTGGCGACAGTCGCAGCAGCCGCAGTTGCAGTGATGAATGCGCGTCGATGCATCGCTTCCTCCCGATGTTTTATAGGCCCGAAGTGACGCACCACGGCCGTACCGACATCTCGCTACAATCCGTCGCCACGGATTGCGCATCAGGCGCCAATACGCCGTTGAGGTGAGAAGTGTCAGAGCGTCCTTCGGATATGCAACCCTAGCAGGCAGCGCATGGCGCTGCCAGACGACGCGTCGTGGAGCGCGAATTTTTCTTTGGCGTTAAGTTCCATTTCGCACAAAGATGTCGGCGCGTCTTGCAAGGAAGCGTGTCGCGAGAATACCACGGTTTTGACGTCGTTTTGCAATGAACGCGTAATTTTGCTCAATGCCCCTGCGACGAGCGGAGATTGATATGAACGGATCGCACCCCACTGATGCATTTTCTGCAGGTGCCGCATGGCGCTCGCTTTTGCGCGCCGCCGCAGTCTTTGCTGCTGTCGCTTTCGCTTCGTTTCCCGCGCGCGCCGACGACGCAAAGACCGTGCCGGAGGCGCGCATCATTGTAATCGGGGAGGGCAGCGTGAGCGCACCGCCGGATTATGCCCGCATCACCAGTGGCGTCACCACGCGCGCCAAGACCGCGAAAGAAGCGAGCGACGCCGATGCGAAGGCGATGGCGGCCGTGCTGGCGGCGCTGCAAGCCGCCGGCATCGAGCAAAAAGACATCCAAACCTCGCGGTTCTCTATTCAGCCGGTCTATACATCGCCTGGACCAAACATGGAGCAAAGGCTCACCGGCTTCAGCGTGTCCAATCGGGTCGGTGTCACCATCCGCCAGATCGACAAGGTCGGCGACATTCTCGACCGCCTGGTGACGGCCGGTGCGAACGAGGCCGGCAATGTGGAATTCTTGCACGCCGATCCGTCAAAGACGCTCGACCGGGCGCGCGAAGCGGCCATGGCCGATGCGCGGCGCAAGGCCGAGCTTTACGCCCGCGCCGCGGGTCTCGCGCTCGGCGGCGTCGCCTGGGTCACCGAGGATTCGTCGGCCCCCGTGTTTGCGCCCAAGGTCGCGATGCGCGCCGCCATGCCGGGATCGGTGCCGATCGCGGCCGGCGAAGACACGCTGCAGGTGCGGATCACAGTCGGCTTCGAGATCGCGCACTAAAGCGCGGTTGTTCGCTGAATCGTGCGCCTCAATGCGCAGCGGCCGGCTTGCTCGCCTTGATCAGGCGCCAGCGGTGAAAAAATACGACCCGGCCGCCATTGACCGATAAACCGAAGCCGGCGCTGCGGCCCGATTCGGCGAGCGCGCGTGTGACGGTACGGATCGGTTCGACCCGCGCCGGATCGTCGACGATGGCGAGCCATTCCTCAAGCTCGCGGTCCATGTCCCAGGTCGCGTGTTCGAGGATGCGAAAGCCGGCGCGGCTCACGCTGGCGTCGAGCTCCGACGCCGGCAGCATCCGCACGTGCGAGGGGTCGCGCAGGCGCTCGACGGCGTTATGTAATTTCGATTCGTCGGCCGCTTCCGAGGACACCACGTCGACGATCACCGCGGCGCCGCCGGGCCGCAACACGCGGAACATTTCGTCGAGGGCGCGCTGCGGATCGGCAAAATGATGGATCGCCAGCCGCGTCACCACGCCGTCGAACTCCGCGTCCTTGAAAGGCAGGTTCTCGGCGTCGCCCGATCTGAAAGCGACATTGCCCAACCCGGCTTTGGCGCAACGCGCCTTGGCCTTTTCCAGCATCTGCTCCGTGGCGTCGAAGGCGACGACCGAGCTTGCCTCCGGCGCGAGCGCGGCCGTGACGACGCCCGGTCCGCAGGCGACGTCGAGCAATTTGCCCCGGCGCGCCGCGCCGAGCGCCGCGCCGAAGCGGTTTGGATCGTCGGCCTTCGCCGCCCAATGATCGAAATTTTGCGCCTGACGGGCGAACTCGTCGGCGACGCGCTTGAGATGATCCATGGGGTTTCCTTTCCGCTGTCAGCGTCCGGTACGCTCTATAGACCGCTGCAAGGATGAAGCGATCATCATCGTTATTTCCTCGTGGGGACTACAACGCCGCGCCCTCGATGCAAAGGACGGCGCGGTCAGGTACCAAAAATGCATTGTTGCGCCCAATGTTGGCATGAGACACTGCCGGCCGCCCAGCCGATAAAAAGCAAAGGCGAGGGAGAGGGAGACAGGGAGGGCAGCCATGGGGGCCGATCGGCTTGGAGTCGAAGGCGGCGATCTCGCCGGCGCAACCGTGGCAGCGTCGCGGCCGGAGAACACTGCCGCTGGTCAGAAGGCGCTGCGCGAGAAGCTGACCGCCAAGGCGGTCACGCTGGTGCCGCTTCTGCGCGCCAAGGCCGCCGAGATCGAGGGCGAGGGGCGGATTCCCGAAGAGGTACTCGCCGCCATCGACGCCGCGCAGCTTTTCCGGCTGCGCACGCCGGCACGGTTCGGCGGCTTCGAGGCCGACATTCGCGCCTACATGGACGTGGTGACGGAGCTCGGGCGCGGCTGCGGCTCGACCTCGTGGGTGGCCTTTATTTCCATCGCCACGGTCTGGATCGCGGCGCTATTTCCCGATGAAGCGCAACGCGAAGTCTTCGCCGGCAATCCGGATGTGCGCTTCATGGGCGCGCTCGGCATGACGGCGCGCGCTCGCGCCGCCGACGGCGGCTTCATCCTCGATGGCAAATGGGCCTATGCCTCGCACTGCCTGCATGCGCATTGGGCCGTGCTCTCCGCGCCGCTGCCGCAGGGCGATGCCGTGGTGCCGAGCATCCTGCTGGTGCCGATGCCCGATCTTGCGATCGAGGATTCCTGGCACGTGGTCGGCATGCGCGGCACCGGCAGCCACACCGTGATCGCGAAAGAGATCTTCGTGCCGGCGCATCGCGCGCTGCCGACGGAAACGCTCGCGCAGGGCCGGTCGCCGCGCACAAGCCGCGACGAATTCGTCTATCGCGAATCGTTCGTGCCGACGGCGATCATCGCGGTCGCGGCACCGGTGCTCGGCTTGGCGCAGGCGGCGCTCGACTTGACGCTCGATCGCGTCAACAAGAGCCCAAAATCGATCGCCTACAGTTTCTATAACGATCTGCGCAAGGCGCCGAGCATGCAGCGCGAGCTCGCCGAGGCGGCGACCTTGATCGAGACCGCAATCCTGCACGTGCGCCGCTGGTGCGATGATATCGCGGATGCCGCGCGCGCCGGCGAAGAGCTGCCGTTCACCAAGCGCGCGCAGATGCGCATGGATCTCGGCTACGCCATGGCGCGCTGCCGCGAGGCAGTCGGGCTTCTGCTCAATGTGCAGGGCGCGTCCGCTTTCGCCGAGTCCAATCCGATCCAGCGGGTGTGGCGCGATCTGGAAATGGCGAGCCGTCACGGCCTCTTGGCCGGCGAAATTCCGCAGGAAATCTACGGGCGCGCGCTGGTCGGCAATTTCGAGCCGCTGTCGCCGCTGGTTTGAGGCGGCTTCGACGAACCGCTCGCTTCGCGCTCTGCCTTCCAGCTCCGTGTAGCGCGAGTTTCGATGCGCGCTCGGAACCGGAACAACCTTCCGATGCTTGGGTTGCTCTGCCAGGCTCCTCTGAAAGGAGGATTGCCGGGAACCCTGCAATAAGGAGTGGATCGATGAGAAAACTTTATTTGGCGGGCGCGGCCGCGGTCTTGCTCATGGGAACCACGACTTATGGTTTCGCGCAAAGCAGCGATTCGTCGCAGAAAATGTCTCCCGGTCACGAGATGCACAAGCGCGGCAGCACGCCCGGCGCCTCCGGCTACGCACCCGGCCATCGCGACCTGGATGACCGCGGCACGCTTCGCGACCGCGATGACCGGATGATGAATCACGATCGCGACTAATCGGCCTTCGCGAAACAAACGAGAGGATCGTTTATCAAAGGCGCGTCGCGTCTTCAGGCGGCGCGTTCAATTTTGTCTTAAACTATGATCATTCCTGCATCGCGATTCCGGTGCATGCCGCAGCCTGCGGAGTGCACAAGATTTTAGTGAGCGCATAAGATTTGCGGCCTATGCGGCGGCGGGCATTTACGCCAGGATGTGGACCATGAAGGTGATTATCGCGTCGCTTTTCTTCGTTGCTACCGCTGTCGCCGCGCGGGCTGAGCCTCATGCCTGCGCGGCCGATGCGATCGCCAAAGCCGACGAACTCCTGCGCTTTCACGGCGAGGTTCAGGCCGGGCAGCCCGCCGCGGTCGATCAAAACGTCAAAGTGTTGCCGCCGGTCAAGGCGCTGAAAGGCAACGGCCGCTTCGATGTGCTCGAAGTCTGGGGCCACATCTACAAGGCTGATTACCGGATGCGATTGATCTATGCGCAGATCAAGGGCTCATGTGCGCTGATGGGCCAGGAGATTCTCGAAGCCAGCGATCCTTATTGAAGAGTTTTTGCGCGCCGTGCGACACCCGATCGTCGTGCGGCGCCCCGCCTCACTTTTTGAGCAAGAAATCCTGGCTCGATAGTTTTCGATCGCCGTCCCAAATCTCGAACGTCCAGTTGCCCGGCACGACCTCCCAGCGTTCAGTGAGACGATACAATCTGTACAGCTCCTCGCCGACTTTGTGCTCCTGGTAAAAAATATTGGTCAAGGTCACATTACCGGTTTCGGGATTGCGCATGCCGGGCTTCGGGATGCGGGTGATGTATTTCAGGTTGACGGTCGCAACCGGCGGCGGCGCCGGCTGCGAGCCGAGTTGAATCCCGAGGATGGTCGTGCCGGTTTGTGGTGGCGGCGCGGCGGCCGACTGTCCGACGATTTTGTAACGGAATCCAAACTCCACGCCGACGCGCGCCGGAATGGTAGCCGTTGATTGTACGAGCTTGATATTCGACACCTGCTCGATCTTGCCGGACGCGGTGCCGGGCGCGGCGGAGCTCGCGGCGCTATCCGTCGTGTAGATGCCGTATTCGGTGATTTCGATGCCTTGGACAGACTGCGCGCGCGCGGCGACAAACGACAAAAATAGCAGGCAAGCGGCTAATAGTCCGCGCATGGACGTTCTCTTAGAGTCGTCATACTTGTAGCGCTGCCGGTCGGAGACGTCACGCCGGCTTTGCGTTGGGATTGCGGGCCGTGGACACGCCGATCACACGACGAGACTTTCTTAATGGCGTCGCGATCGCCGTCGGTGGTTCTGCGTCCGGCGCACTTTTGCCCCACTTTATCGCCGCGGCGGCCGCCGAAGAGGCCGTGGCGCAGGACGCGGCGGACTATTATCCGCCGGTGCTGACCGGGCTTCGCGGCAATCATCCGGGAAGTTTCGAAACCGCGCATGCGCTGCGCGACGCCGATTTCTCGCGGCACGCCGGCGCGATCGCTGCGACCGGCGAGGATTATGATCTGGTTGTGGTCGGCGGTGGCATCAGCGGGCTTGCGGCGGCGTATTTTTATCGCGCCAAGCGGCCGGATGCGCGTATTCTCATTCTCGACAATCACGACGATGTCGGCGGCCACGCCAAGCGCAACGAATTCACGCTTGGCCGCCGCCTGGCATTGATGAATGGCGGGACTTATTCGATCGACAGCGCGCGGCCGTACAGCGCAATTGCGGACGGCCTTTTGCGAACGCTCGGTGTCGAGCCGGTCGCGCTGACTAAAAAATGCGCCAAGCAGAATTTCTATGAAGCGCTCGGATTGGCGCACGGCATTTTCTTCGACCGCGCGACCTTCGGCGCCGACAAGCTCGTGGTGGTGCGCAAGGGCGTGGCATGGGGCGACGTTCTTGCGGATGCGCCGCTGGCGGAAAATGCGCGGCACGACATCGTGCGCATCGAAGAAGGGACTGCGGACTATTTCGCCGGATTGTCGTCGGCCGAAAAGAAAGCGCGCCTGTCGCGCATGAGCTATCGCGATTATTTGCGCGATGTCGTCAAGGCCGACGCGGCAGCCATTGCGGTTTACCAGGATCGTACGCACGGCGAATGGGGCGTCGGGATCGAAGCGGTTTCGGCGCTCGACGTGTGGGCCTTCGACTTTCCCGGCTTCCGGGAGCTCCGGCTGGAGGGCGGCTCGGCGCCGCACATGGGTTACACCGCCGCCGGTTATGCGGACGGCGGCTCCTACACGTTTCATTTTCCCGATGGCAATGCCTCGATCGCGCGACTTCTGGTCCGCGCTCTCATTCCGCAAAGTCTGCCGGGGACGAGCGCCGAAGATGTCGTCACCGCGAAGCTCGACTATACGCGGCTCGATCGCGCGCGGGCGCCGGTCCGCATCCGGCTCAACGCCACCGCCGTGCGCGTCCGCCATATCGGCGATCCTGCCGCCGCAGACGGCGTGGAAATCGTTTATGCGCGCGGCTCGATGCTGTCTTCGGTGCGTGCACGCGCCTGCGTGCTCGCCTGCTACAACATGATTATTCCCTATCTCTGCCCGGAATTGCCGGACCGGCAAAAAGAGGCGCTCCGCTATGCGTCGAAGATTCCGCTGATCTATGTCAGCGTCGCTCTGCGCAACTGGCAAGCCTTCAAGGCTTTGGGCATCGCGCAGGTCTATGCGCCGGGCTCATATTTTTCCTCGCTGGCGCTGAACGAGGTGGTCGATATCGGCGGCTATGCGAGCACCCGCTCGCCGGACGAGCCGGTGCTCGTGCATATGACGCGCGTGCCGGTCGCGCCCGGCTTGCCGGAGCGCGAGCAGCACCGCGCCGGCCGGCACGATATTCTTTCGACCAGCTTCGAGACTTTCGAACGCGCTATTCGCGATCAGCTCGACCGCATGCTCGGCTCCGGCGGCTTTGATGCGGCGCGCGACATTACCGCGATCACCGTCAATCGCTGGCCGCACGGCTACGCCTATGAATACAATCCGCTGTTCGATCCGGATTGGCCGCCGGGCGAGGCGCCGCACGTGATCGGACGGGCGCGCTTCGGACGCATCGCCATCGCCAATTCCGACGCTGGCGCCGCGGCCTATACCGACTGCGCGATAGATCAGGCGCATCGCGCGGTGACGGAATTGTTTGGATAGCGCCGGGCTTCTCGGTGCCGCCGAGTAAGCCGCGCTATGCCTCACCGGCGCCGAACTATCGGTCACTTCCCCAGCACCGAAATGTCGGCGGGGCCGGTATAAGCCGGGTGCTTCCAGCCGTCCTCATCGTAGTCGGCCATGCAGCGCTCGGCGAGCTCTTCCATTGCCTTGAGCGCGCCGTTGCCTTGCGCCTGTTGCAGCTGGAACACACGGATGAGCTCGTGGCTGCCGGAATAGTTCATCTCATAAAGCTCATGCCGCGCGCCGAACTCGCTGCCGATCGCGTCCCACAGAAGCTTCATGATCTTGATGCGCTTCTTGTAGTCGATGCCGTTCGAGCCGCGCACGTAGCGCTGCAGATATTTGTCGATCTCCGGATTCTTGAAATCGAGCGCGTTGGAGGGAAGGTAGATCAGGCCTGACGCGACGACCTTCTCGATGATGTTGCGAATGGCCGGATAGGCTTCGGTCATGAACAGCCGATAGCTCGCCGAGCCTTGCGGATTGGGCAGTACCGCGCCGTTGACCCAGGGCACCGGATTGCAGGCCATGGCGTCGGTCAGCGACCAGAAAAGATTGCGCCAGCCGATCACTTCGCCGATCTGCGCCTGCACGCCGCGGAACGACTCGACGCCGGTGGCGCGTGCGGCCTTGTAGAGGAGGCCGGCGATGAAATCGAGCTTCACCGCGAGCCGCGTGCAACCCTGCATGGTGAAGCCGTTGAAGAAGCCGGACTTCGGATAAAAGTCTTTCAGCTTCTGCACGTCGCGATGGATGAACACGTTCTCCCAGGGGATGAAGGCGTTGTCGAAGACGAAGATCGAATCGTTTTCGTCGAAGCGCGAAGTCAGCGGATAATCGAAGGGTGATCCGGTGGCGGCCGCCGCCATCTCGTACGACGGCCGACAGATCAGCTTGATGCCCGGCGTGTTCATCGGCGCGATGAACATCACCGCCATGCTCGGATCGGTGATTTCTGCGCTCATGTTCTGGCCGAGGAAGTTGTAGTGCGTCAGCGCCGAATTGGTGGCCACGACTTTGGCCCCCGAGACGTAGATGCCGGCGTCGGTCTCCTTCTGGACGGTGATGTAGACGTCCTTCACCTGCTCAACCGGCTTGTTGCGATCGATCGGCGGATTGACCAGGGCATGATTGAGGAACAGCACTGCTTCTTGCCCGCGCTTGTACCAAGCGCGGGCATTGTCGGCGAACTTGCCGTAGAAGTCGGCATTGGCGCCGAGCGTATTGAGGAAGGCCGCTTTGTAATCCGGGCTGCGGCCGAGCCAGCCATAGGTGACGCGCGCCCAGGCGGCGATGGCGTCTCGCTGTGCGATCACATCCTCGCGGCTGTGCGCCACCTTGAAGAATTTGTGGGTATAGCCGCCCGAACCGGTATCGGTCGGCGCGGTCAACAGGTCCTTGGTTTCCTTGGCGTGCAGCGCGTCGTAGAGGAGTGCCACCGAAGCGGCCGAATTGCGAAAAGCCGGATGGGTGGTGACGTCCTTCACCCGCTCGCCGTAGATGTAGACTTCGCGGCCGTCGCGCAGCGATTCCAGGAATTCCGCTCCGGTGAAGGGGCGGTTCTTTCCGGCGATGATCGCTTCGGGATGCTCCGGCATTATTCGTACTCCATGATCTTTGGAAAACCGCCCGGTGAATGCGAGCGTGAGCAGCCGCCCACGGGTGCGTTGCAGGCTTAATCCGGGAGCGGTCGATAGCCAACTCCATTTCCCGGCTTCGCTGCGCGCGCCGGGCGCTTCTCCCCCGGCAGCTTGCATCGACGTCAGGGGCATGTTCGTCAGGCCGCGGCAGCGCCGCATGATGCGCGCGTCAGGCGATCTGCTCGCGCCTGATCGCCCACGCGGTCGCGGGCAAGCCCGATCAACGCCGCGGTTGCCGCCGCGGCCAGCAGAAACGCAAAGATGGCGATCATTTGTCCGGCAAAGCCGATGTCGTAGACGACAAACTGAGCGCCGGCGGTGACGAAGCTTCCGGTTACTTGCGCCACGAACAGACCGAACAGCGCAAGGAAGGTGTAGCTGTCGACATAGCCGGCGGCGAAGCTCAGTAATGCCGGCACCCGTCGTGGAACATCGTGCGCCGGCGCGCTTTGCGTCATCTGCCCCTCCGCGCGCGCATCCAATGCGCAGACGCAAGTATCGATTGGCACTCTCACTTTTTAGTCGAGCATGATTCTTTTTCGGGGTCTGCTCTGGCCATCTGCGGCAGACTTTCCCCGCATCATGCTCTAACCTGTGCGCGCCAAATTTGGAACGGCACCATGCATCTAAGTCAGTTTCATTATCTGCCGCTCACGCCGGGCTTTTTCTCGATTCTGGTCGCCCTGTTTGTCGGCCTGTTGGTGATCCTCATCGTGCTCGGCGCGCTGCGGCACGCCTATTTGAGCCTGGGCGTGAGCCCTGGGACCGCCATGCTGCTCCTTTTGGGCTCGCTGATCGGCAGCTATTTCAACATACCCATCGCGGCGCTGCCGCCGGAGCAAGTCGAGTCCGACAAGGTGATCGAATTCTTCGGCATGGAATACACGGTGCCGATGGTGGAGAACCTGCCGGGCACGGTGATCGCGATCAATGTCGGCGGCGCGGTCATTCCGACCATCATGTCGATCTATCTTCTCACCAGCCGGCGATTGTGGGTTTCGGGCATCATCGCCACCGCCATTGTCGCAGCCGTGCTGCATTGGCTCGCCAATCCGGTGCCCGGCGTCGGCATCGCCGTGCCGATTTTCGTGCCCGCCCTGATAACCGCCGCGGTCTCGCTGTTGCTGTCGCGCCGGGATGCAGCGCCGCTCGCTTATATTTCCGGCAGCATGGGTACGTTGATCGGCGCCGATCTCACCAACCTGGACAAAGTGGCCGGCCTTGGTGCGCCGGTCGCTTCGATCGGCGGCGCCGGCACATTCGACGGGATTTTCATCACCGGCATTCTCGCCGTTCTGCTCGCGGGGCTCTATCGGCCGAGCCGGCCGGTCGTGCAACCTTGGGCTTGATGCGCGAAGTGGCCGTCGGCATTCTTAAAAAATGCGCCACGCTCTATGTCGACCGATCATCGTTCCCCGGTTATTTCAGAGCCAACAAAGGATCGCATTATGTCATGGTATGATTATCTCGCGCACTTTATTGCCGGGGCCTTTTTGGCCAACGGCGTTCCGCATTTCGTGCAGGGAATTTGCGGCAACACATTTCAAACGCCGTTTGCGCGTCCGCGCGGTGTCGGCGAGTCCTCGGCGCTCGTCAACGTGATCTGGGGCTGGTTTAATTTCGTGGTCGGCGGCGTGCTGCTGTGGATTTTCTTTCCGCCGTTGCCGCCTCCTCCGGGCCTCTCGCTGTCCACCATGCTGGGCGTGCTGATCATGGGGCTATATTTGTCGCGTCACTTCGGGCGGGTGCGCAACAGCGCGCCGCATCCGTGAGGAATGGCATGCTGATCCGGCCCGCGCGCATCGTCGCCTTTCTGATCTTCGGCCTTTCCGGCGGCGCCGACGCCGGCCAGGAAGCCAAAGATATGAAGCTCGAGGACATGGGGTTCGTCATGCGCGCGGCGGATACGCCAGCGCAGATCGAGCGCTTGCGGTTGTTGCCACCGCGCACATTCGTCGCGCGCACCAAGAACGGGCGCCGCTACTATCTCTATGCCGATCCGGATTACTGCAAATGCGCGTTCGTGGGCAATGAAATGGCGATGAAAAATTATCGCGACTTGGTATTGCCGCCGCTGCAAGCGCCGACGGCGATCGGCCCCGGCAAGCCTTCCGTTGCCAGCGAGATGATCCAGGAGATGGATCCGGTGCTCGGCGGAACGATCTACGACGGTGACATTCTGGATTTTTGAACGGACGTAAAGACGCGAGTGAGACGTGAGCAACAGCGAGAAAACAAGCGTGAGCGATCCGTCCTCGATCGCCGAATATCACGCGCACGTTTATTACGATCCGCAAACGACGCGCGATCGCGCCGAGCGTTTGCGCACGCGGGTGGCGGCGGAATTTCCGCGCGCCAAGCTCGGGCGCTGGCATGACGAATTGGTCGGTCCGCATACGCAATCGATGTATCAGATCGCGTTTCCGGCGAGTCTGCTCGCGTCCTTTCTGCCGTGGCTCATGCTCAACCGCGACGGGTTGACCATCCTGCTCCATCCGGAAACCGGGAACGATTATCGCGATCACAGCGCGCATGCGGCCTGGCTCGGCGCTCCGCTGCGGCTGCGGCTAGATGTGTTCACAAAGCCACAGGCGCGGGATTAGACGCGCGCCTCGCTGCAAGACGGGGAACTGAGGGCGAGCGCGCCTGTTTGCGCATAGGGGGCTCCCCGTAGGAGGAATCCATGCGTAACACATTGTTCGCTCTGAGCTTGGCTGCCGGTTTCGGGCTGGCTTCGGTTGCAGTGGCGGGCGCGGTTCCCATCGATGCAACGACTCTAAAACAAGCGGCCGCCGCGACATCGCCGGTCGAGCCGGTGCAATATGCCGAGTACAGGGCGCGGCGCGGGGGGATCGTGAAATGCTTTCGCGACTTCGTTATCGGTCCCTACTACTGCCACTGGTATCCGCTCTGACGCTTGCGAGCTCAACCAGCTGGCATAGCGGGTAGGATGTCCGCTGCGGGGAAAGCCCGCGGCGGGCCTTGCCGAATGATCGCGCTTTCACCTGCTAGGCGCTGTCTTCGACGTCTGTTTCGGGGCGGTCGTCGCCGCGGGCAAGTTCGCGGTGCCATTTGCCGCTCTCGTCCTCGTATTCGATGCCTTCGGTCTGCCCGGGCTGACGCTGTTCGGCGGCCGCGCGCCGCGCCGCCTCGAGCGCTTCCGCGTGCGTCGGGAAACTCTCCGAGAACGCGCCATTCACCGTGTAGGCCCAGCCATCTTCGTGGCGGACGACCTTGTATGTGATGTGTGCCATGTGCGCCGTCCGTGTGGAGCGTCCGTGCGAGATCTGGCCGGTGCTCGTGCTGCAGACACTATAATCGATTACTATAGTCGATGCGGACCCCGCAGGCGAGGTTCCGCGTCGCGGCGCGCACATGCGTGCGGCGTGGTCTCGATCAGGCGCCGACGGTCTTGATCTCGTCCTCGGCACCGCAGGTGGCGAGCAACTCCATCGCCTGCGAGCCGTCGAGTTCCCTGATGCGCAATTGTTCGTTGAGACGCACAAAACCTTTGAGGATGTCGGCGGCGCCGGAAAAATCGGCAAAGCCCATCGACCAATCGCCGAAGACGCGCTGATCGAAGCCCGGACCGCGATGCAGCACGTCGATGTCGCGGTGACGCCGGTCGGACACGATGCTGGCGAAAATCTCGTTGACGGCGCGCTGTTCACCTTCGAGCGCTTGCAGAAAGGTTCCGTCGTGGAAAACCAGCATGCCGCTGACGCCGAGCGCCTTGTTGCGCGTGCGAGCGCCGAGCAGGAGCTTGTTCAGGTCTGTGGCGGAAAAGTCTTCAGTGGCGGTGCTGGTATAGACAATCTGATGCATGCGGACCTCTTGAACCCCGGCCGGCAAGCCTGACCATGACGCATTAACGAATTCTCAATTCGGCGTGCCAGTTTGCAGACGCTTTTTGGCTATTAATTTCAAAGTGATAGCTAAACAGAAGCGGCGGCGCTGCTGAGAGCGTCTGGCACGGAGGCGAGCCCGAACTTGGGCGGGAGCGGCTTGATGCCGATCAATGTGCGGCTGCTCATAGCGGGCTAGAGGATGTCCTGGAAGCCGGTTTTCCGAAAAGGACATGCGACAGAACAAGAATCTAGGGTACATCCCGATTCGGTTGAATCGGGATGTACTCTAAAGCGTCGCTACGCGCGGTCATGCGAGGGTGACATGCAAATCTCGATCGGTACGGTGCTCAAGCTCTTTGCGCTCGCTCTGATCGTTTTCGCC
>Ga0187781_10000055_pt1 | contig 69456 bp, 54 predicted proteins | sample 0715_SJ02_MP02_2_FD_132447 | JGI IMG/M metagenome (GOLD analysis project Ga0187781, IMG submission 132447) | Tropical peat soil microbial communities from peatlands in Department of Meta, Colombia - 0715_SJ02_MP02_20_MG | ecosystem: Environmental > Terrestrial > Soil > Wetlands > Peat | place...
CGGATACATCGGATAGTAAGCCGTGAAGTTGGGCGTCAATGAGACCAGCCAAATTACCGGCAACACCGCCGCATAAAGCCCCACGTAGAGCCAGAAATGGTCTCGGAATCCCCGCCAGGAGAGATTGCAGTCCCTCAGCTTGAGGCCCGGCACCAGAACCACAAAGACGGCCGGCAACAATAAGAAACTGGATGTAACACACGCCACCCACCACGCTTTATAGAGAAAAATCCAGTGCGCCGTGTAGGGCTCGCGCGGCGACATGAAGAGGTCATAAAACGTGCGTTCGCTGCCCACGAACCATTGGAGCCCCAGCGAAACACACGCGACCGTGCAGATCGCCGCCACGGGCCAGAAATCCGGCCTCAAAGCGTCGGCCAGAGCTCCTGCCGGGGAGATTGCTCCCGCATCCGGAGCGCGCATGGGAACATGCTGTCCTGGCTCGCGTGGCTTTGACCCGGTAGCGCGCTGTTGCTTGGAGCCCCCAGACGCTGCCGTGAATTTGCCGGATGGAATTTGAGAATCGGGCATGGGAGTGGGGGAGTATATCCCAAGGCAGACGAATCGCTTTCGAAAACGGACGCCCCGTCGCCAACGAATGCAAACTTCCTGAGTCATCTCATAAATCTTTTTCGTCAGGGCACGGCTTCAGCCGTGCCAAAAAGCGCCCGATTCTCAGGGGTTTTAACCCCTGAGGGTAGCAGGCCGATGCGGGACGTCATTTGTGAGATGGATCCTAGCCTGATGGCCTGGGAACGAGCCTTTCGCTTTGCTGTTCCTTGACGGCTGAACGCGCCATTTGTTAGGCTGCGCGGGTTCCCTCACCCATTGAGCCAAGGAGACTTCCCGCGATGGGAGGGTGAACGCGTCCCCCTCCCCTGGGAGAGCAATGGAGACAACTTCCGCGCTCTTTGAATTGGCAAGCGTGTCTTTGGCATGCCGCGATCAAGACACGCTCCTGAAGACGTTTGCCGCCCGCGTGGGCGCCACCCTCGGTGCCCGAGCTGTACTGGTTTGGAGGAGCGAGCCGAGGGCGGAGGGTTTAATTTGCCGCATGCGCTGGAGCGAGCCCGGCGAGCGATTGAGCCCCGTGGATGGTGTGGTGAGCAACGGCTTGCTTACAGAGGTGTTCGAGTCAGCCGAAACCCGGACGATCGCAGGGCGCGAGATCTCCGCGGAAGATTTCGATCATCTTGACGCCGGCAGCCGTGCGCGCGTCAAGTCCGCTCTTTATACCGGGCTGCCGGGGCCGCAGGCAGCCGACGGTGTGGTGGAAGTCCTGAACAAGCGCGCCGGCGAATTCAGCGCCGAAGACGCTCACTTCCTCGAAGAAGCCAGCCGGCTGGCAGGCCAGGCGCTTACCAATCTGGACGCCCTCGAAGGCGAGCGCCAGGCGCAGCTTGCCACTCTGGAACGCTTGACGGCTCTCTACGATTTGGGCCGCACTTTTACCTCGACTCTCGAGCTGGGTGAACTCCTTCCCATCGTGGCAGTAAAGATCCGCGACATCCTGGGCGCCAGCGCCTGCAATCTGTGGCTCGTAGATCCGGATTCGAACGAGCTCTTTCTCGGAGAGCAGGCCGGAGATGATCCGACGGTCGAGGAAGATTCACGCCTGCCGCTTTCCGAAGGCCTGCTGGGTGAAGTCGCTCAACAGGCGAATCCGAAGTTGGTGGAAAACCCCGCCGAAGAGCCGGGGCTCGAGTCGCGTCGCAAAGCGGCCGAAGACTTCGAAATACAGTCCTGGATGGCCACACCGCTGCGGAAGGCTGACGAGGTGCTCGGCGTCGTCGAGATCGTGAACAAGGCCGACGGCACACCCTTCACCGAAGAAGACTTGTTTTTCCTCTCGAGCATCAGCGAACAGGCGGCGGTGGCTTTGCACAACGCGAACCTGCTCGAATCCGAGCGCAAAGTTCACGCTCTTGACGCACTCCTGAAAATTTCGCAGGAAATCACTTCGACCCTCGATCTCGATCACGTGCTCACCACGGTGGTGCAGCACGCCGGAACGATCGTCCCTTTCGATCGTTGCGTCATCGGCTTTTTTGACCGCGGCCGGTTCGTCCTGGGGGCCGTGTCCGGCGAGCAGGAAGTTCCCAAGACGCGCGAGATGGACGACCTTCGTGAGCGACTCGAATGGGTTGCAAGGCGGGAAGGCCCTGTCTCAGCGAATCTCGGGGAAGAGGGCTGGGAAGTGGAACCGGCCGAGGCGCAGCCGCAAATCACACCTTTCCTTGAAGTACACGAGAATAAGGGCTTTTATGCACTGCCACTCCGCGATGATCAGGGAACCCTCGGCGTGCTGGCCCTGCTGAGCGGCGAAGCGGATTTTCTCAGCGAAAGCAACCTGGAGACCGTAGCGATATTGGCCAGCCAGACCACCGTCGCCATCCGCAACGCGCAACTCTATCAACAGGTGCCGCTGGCAAACTTTCTCGCGCCGCTGGCCGAGCGCAAGAAAAAAATCATGTCGGCTGTCCCGTTGGGGCGCTGGCGCCAGATTGCGGAGCGCGCCGGGATCATCATTGCACTGCTTATTCTGGTTCCGTGGCCCCTGCGGCTGGGCACGAATGCCACGGTGGTCCCCGCGGAACGCCGTGTCGTCAGTTCCATCGCCGGAGGCGTGGTCCGCCGCGTGCTCGTTCATGAAGGGCAGGCCGTGCTGACAGGACAGGTTCTCGCCGAGCTTGAAAATTCCGAAGAGCGCGTGAAGCTGACGGAAGCAGAAGCCGCCATGGCTCAGGCCCGGCGTGAGTTGGCGGAAGCGGAGTTTCGGAATGACCCCGCTGCGGCCGGCCAGGCCCAGATCCGCGCGGACCTTCACGCTACCGAGGTCCAACTCGAGCGCCAACGGGTGGCTGACTCGGAGTTGCGCTCACCCATTTCCGGTATCGTTGTCACGCCAAAAATCGAAGAGAGAACCGGCACGATGGTCAAGCCCGGTGAGGCTTTCTGCGAGATCGTGGAACAGGACCGCATGGCCGCGGAGATGAGCGTTCCGGAAGCCGACTTGGACCTCGTGCGGCTGGGCAAAAATGTGGCGCTGAAACTCAATGCCTTTCCCACCAGGACGTTTGAGGGCACGGTGGAAAGGGTCGGGGCGCAGACCCGCGCGGAAGAGGATGAACAATATTTTTTGGTGCGTGCGGTCTTTGACAATCCGGGCGGTCTCGCCCGTGACGGGATGGTCGGCCGCGTGCGGATTCGGGCTGGCGGCGGATGGCCCATAAGCGGGTGGTACCCAGTGGGCTACGTGCTCCTGCGTGCGCCGGCTCGCTGGATTTGGCAAAAGGCATGGAGCTGGATGCCGTAAGCATCAAGGGGCGAGAATAATGATAAACCGTACGCTGTGGATTTTGGCAGCGGCTCTGGCTATTTTCGGGGCTGCTTGCGGAAACTCTTCAGTTGCCTCAGGCCCCGGCTCGCCTCCTGCCTCAGTGCCAAAGACACCTCCCGCCGCCCCAGCACAGCCGTCCAGTCCCCCGACGCTGGCGAAATCTGCCGATACCGGCGATATTCTGAGTGTGCTTTCCGTTGAGCATCAGGTGGATGTTTCAAGCGAACGTGATGGCACGGTGATCTCGATTGCCAAGGACGAAGGCGCCTACGTGAAGGCAGGGGAGCTGCTCGGGCAACTCGACGACCGCTCACTCCAGATGGAACTCGTGAAAGCCCGCTCCGATCTGCAAGTCGACCAAGGCAACGTGAAGTATAAGGAAGCAGAGCTCAAAGCCAAGAAGGCGGCTTATCGCCGCCAACAGCAATTGCGTTCCTTCGGGCTTTCCAGCGAAGCGGATTTGGAAGCCGCCGAGTTCGAAGCCACCGGCGCGGAATATGACCTACATTCCCTGGAAGCCCTCGTGGGAAGCGCTCAGGCGGAGATCCACCGCATCGAACTCCAAATCGATCAAACGCACATCCACGCGCCCTTCCCGGGTGTTGTTGTGCACCGCTACATCCGCGAGGGAGAGGCCATTTCAAAGGGACAAAGGTGCTTCCGCGTGAGCCAGCTCGCGCCGCTGCGCGTGCAGTTTCAGGTGCCGGAATCATCCGGCCGCCGCCCGGAACATGGAGCACGCGTAGATCTTGCGCTCGTCGGCGATTCCAATCGAGCACTCACCGCACAAGTCGTCAAAGTTAGTCCCACGGTGGACCCCGCGAGCGACAGCTACGACGTCACCGCACAGCTCACAGGCCCCGGAATCTCCGACCTCCGCCCGGGAATGGCTGTTCGCGTCCTCTGGCCGGGAATCTCCCGCCCGAAGCCATAGAGGAACTGCCGATGCGCTTCGGCCCCACCAGCCTGCAAGTCTCGAGCGTCCTCGCCAAAGGTTTGCGCCGGCCCAAGCTGCGCTCCGATCTGCGAGTCAGCGAACAAACCGTCGCGGGCGAGAGAAGCTTCGTGGTCAAGAATCCGGAAACAAATTCATATAACCGCTACGGCGCGACAGAATGGGAGCCGCTCACGCTCTGCGACGGCACTCGCACGCCCGCTGAAATCGCTCAAGCAATGAATGAACGCGATCCAGAGAATCCTGTTGACGAGGCGGAAGTTCTCGATTTTCTGGATAGTGTCGAGCCGGCCATGTGGGAGCGGTCCGTGGGCGAAAAGAATCTCGCCGTGCTCGAACGCATCCGGGACGAGCGCAAGAGCCGACTTGAGCAATCAAGCGTCCTCAACATTTCCTTTAAGGCCTGGGATCCTGATAAAACACTCGCCCGGCTGGATCAGTATCTCGGCTGGATTTTTTCGCGCGGATTCGTGGTCTTTTCCGCCTTACTGCTCATCGCGACCTTGTATTTTCTGGCAGAGGACTGGGCGCGGGTTCAACGTGACACAGCTTCCCTCTATTCCTTTGCCAATAAAAGTGCTTACGATATCTGGGCATTTTGGATCTTATTCTTCGTCCTTGTAGCCATTCATGAATTTGGGCATGGTCTGACCTGCAAGCACTTTGGCGGTGACGTTCATCAAATGGGCTTCCTTTTGATTTATTTCACGCCTGCCTTCTTCACCGACACAACGGACATTCGTCTATTTCAGTCCCAGTCCCATCGGCAATGGGTCATTTTCGCGGGCATTTGGATTGAAATTGTCCTTTGCGGCATCTCTGCAACAATTTGGCATTTCACATCGCCCGGGTCAGTGGTCAACGACTTGGCCTATAAGATGATGGTCCTCAGCGGGATTGCAGGGACACTCATGAACTTGAATCCCTTGATCAAGGCCGACGGGTACTATGCCCTCTCGCAATTCCTTGAAATCGATAATCTCCGCGAAGAATCGTTCGCCTTCTTGCAATCCTGGGCGCAGAAACACATTCTGCGGCAGGATATTGACCTTCCACCGGCGAGTCGCCGCCAGCGCCGCATTTTCTTGACCTTTGGAATCAGTGCCTTTCTATACGGTGTCGCTGTCACGCTGGTGACCCTTATCTTTGTAAAAAACATTCTCGTCTCCAAATTGGGTGACTGGGGGTATCTGGCTACAGTCGTCCTTGTGTTTCTCGCTACCAGGAAAAGTCTCCGCGCCGCACTTCCGGCCATCCGTGCCCGGCTGCGGGCGAAACGGGAGGAATACATGGCCTGGAAAATGACTCGGCCGCAAGCGGCCGGCGTGGTCGGCATCGCTTTCCTCCTGTTGATACCGCCGATTCCCTCCAAGGTGTCAACGGATCTGATGCTAGAGCCCGGCAGGGACGCCCATGTCCGCTCCCTGGTGGATGGAAGGGTGATCCAGGTGTTCGTCCACCCGGGGGATGAGGTTCAGCCCGGGCAGTTGCTGGCGACTCTTGAGAATCCCGAAATCGAAGCGGATGTGCAGACAATTTCTGCCCAGCTCGCGTTGGCCGATAGCACTCTGCGCAATTCGCGTGGAAGCGCCGATTTCGAAAAGGCCGCGCCCGCCGATCGGGATCGCAATCGTCTCCAACAGGAATTGGCGATTGCCCAGAAAAGAGTCGAAGAGCTTGAAATCCGCGCCCTGCTGAACGGCGTCATCACAACGCCGGAACTCGAACAGAGAATCGGCGAATTTCTTTCCGCCGGCGATGAATTCTGCGGGGTGGCCGACCGCAGCACGATGAAAGCTCGCATCCTCGTCCGCGACCTGGAACTCCAAGATGTTCACGAGGGCGCCCCGGCTAAGGTGAAGGTTTCTCCTTTCCCCTTCCGCACCTATTCCGGCCGCGTTGAGCACATCCTGCCCGCGGCCGCGCCGGATCGGCCGGTCGCCGATTCCCAAAAACTCGAAAAGCTGGGCCAGGCGCTGACGAATTATTTTGCCGTCGAAATGGTTTTCCCCAACCCCGACGGGTCTCTGCGCGAGGGCATGACCTGCACAGCCAAGATTTCCGGCAAGAGCCATCCCATCGCCTGGCAGATCGCTCGCTCCGGCTGGCGCTGGTTTCGCTCCCAGGTCTGGTAAGCCGGAGCCCCAAAGAAAGCACAATTCCTGCTGATTTCTCGAAGGAATCGGCGGCCGGAAAGGGAAAGGGGCCGCCGTTCCTGGGACGGCGGCCCCTGGGGGTTGCTGCTACTTCAATCTCCCGGCCAAGCAGCGGGCCCAGCCGGAAGACCAACTGTTAGGACCAGTGGCAATCTCTCCAAGCTCTCTGAGTGAGCCTCTTCAGATTTCCATTCCTTTTGTCTGCCGTGACCCGAGCAATCAATCCGCCAAATGGAACGGAGGTCGCATCTCCACTTTCTGTCTCGATAGAAGGTACTTATCCGGCTTGCGAGGCCCCGCAAATCGTTGCAGTGCGAAAACCGGCGTTGAATTTCCGCAGGCCTGTTGAATTTTTCAATTTCGGGGGCGGATTAGGCGAGACTTCGGAAGGCCGGGAGAAGACGGACGTAAAACTCAAAAAAAAGGGCTGCCTCTTCTGCTAGGCAGCCCTGTCTCGCTTGGAATCCACCTCGCTGCGATATATCCTTGCCGCAGGGAGAAACTTGCTCGGAAGCCTTAATTAGCCCTTGTAAACGCCCGGAACCGTCACGAGAGTCTTGTTTGATTCGAGCTTCTTGGACTTCTTGAGTTTCTTTGCCATGGTCTTTTTATTCCCCTCTCTAGATTGCCCCTCTGGGGCGACGCCCTTCATAGTGCACGTGTCGCGCCAAGCTGCCGGCGTGGTGAACGATCCCATAAGCCCAACGAATTCATAAAGATAATTATCGAGGATTTGGCCGGAGGCGCCGCCGGGGGCCGGGAAAATCGTTGACAAAGTCACCCTACGTTGAGTTTTTCACCAATTGAAACTTCCTTGGGGCCCTTTCGGCTCCCAAATCCTGCTCCGGAATCAGAATGACGGCGTTCATGGCATGCTGATTGATCAAGGGCGTCCCCCGGATTCGGCCGTACACCCCCGCGGCGGCACCATTCACCGTAAATATGCCCAGACACACATGGCCCGGGCCCCTCTCGGTCTCGACCGGTACAGACTCAAACCGGCGCTGCGCCACCCAATTTGATGGATTTCGCCTCGCTCGTTCGGCGATTCTCTCAAAGGCGGTTCTTTTGCTGATTCCTGCTAAGCCGATCCCATGCCCCCCCACTCCGAATGCTGGCTTGAAAACCCACTGATCCTGGGATCTGCGCGGGACTTCCAGTGGAGACCGCGATTCCGGCGAATAGGCCCCAAAGGTGGGCGTCCGCGTCGCAAGTTCTGCCAAGAGCAGGGAGAACCGTTTGCTTTCGATCAAAATGGCAGACCCTGGATTGCTGGTCGGTGTCTTCGAACCGCAAAACCAAGGCGCCCAAAGGGCCCGGTTTCGGAGCTTCGTAAACCACGTGGTGATGATCAACCGAACCATCAAATCCGGCCTGATCCTCCCGCGTCGGCTCAAAATTTCCGCAAAATTCGATTTCCACGAAACGCGGCGAGGGTTGGACAAAAATCCATTCATGCCTTGCATTTCCACTTCCTTCAGGATGAACCGCGGACACCACGCCGCGGCGCGGACGCGCACGTGAAACATGGCGACAGTCGCCCCTTTGCCCGCGAATTGACGCATTGCTTTCGCATACGCTGCTGCGGGGTTGGGAGGCGGCGTGTATCCCGGATACCACGAGGCCATCGATTTTGCGTAGGCATACGCGGGAATCCATCCTCCCACCGCGTCGGGATTGGCCTCCGAAAATCGCCAACCCTCCCGTGTGTGGTAGAAATCAAAGCGCATCACCCGCCCAAATCCCTTGGGGCGGCATCGGCGCCGGCAGTCTCGGAGGACCTCAGCGACCTCCCGGGGTAGCCCCAGCATATCGTGCAATTCCGGCCTTTCGAGCAACTCCTCCTCGGCTGCGGCGATTTCTCCGGAAAGCTTCTCCGCCAGCCGGGCCAGCCGAGGCCACTCTCCCGGTTGCATCAGCAAGGGAAAGTCGAGCAAAGGGAGGTGGTCGCCAGGCCGCATGCCGGTGTGGCGGCAATCCCCAACGAGCTGCTTGTAATAGTTTACGAATTCGGCGCGGGCAAGCACGCGGCCTGCTTCAAATGGTGGTTTCACACGTATCTCCGTGGCATGTCGCGGAGGATTGTGCCGAGTGGAATTCGGCTGAAATCTTTCCAAGGAAGAAGGCCGCCGAGGGGATGGAAGAGCGGGTGATCTATAGGCTCCGGCATTTCGGTGGCCGGAAGCTTACCACCGCATTGCGAAAGGAACCAACTTGGTGAGCCTGACGGGAAAAGACAAAGGGCTGCCGGGTTGTATCCAGCAGCCCTCAGTCATGGCCAGACGAAAATTGGAATCTGCCGAGATTTGTCTGAGCCGGATGGCGCCTGCCGATGTCACTTCCAGCGCATCAACGTCTTCGTCTCCTCGAGTTTCTTCGCCTTCTTCAGCCCCTTCTTTGCTTTCTTGGCTGCCATAGACTTTCTCCTTCGGATTGGTTTGCCCCGTAGGGTGCCCGGATAGAGGCCCGTGCAAGTCGTGGGCCAACCGAGTTCCTGCCGGGATTCTCTCGCAAATCGCTTGCTACCTCAATCACTACTGTCGTCACAGGTTCCGCTTGGGGTCCGCCCGCGTCGGATTTCGGGTGAAAGTGCCGCGCCGTGGTGAAAATTTCAATAGCGCGCTAGAGGTTGTACTTCCGGCAAAGGTAATTCAGCCGGTTCCGGTCCACGCCCAGCAGCCGTGCCGCATCCGATTTCACTCGCTTGGCCTGCTCGAGTGCCTCCTGCACCCAGCGCCGCTCAAATGCCTCGATCTCCTTATCCAAGTTGATGCCGCCGCTGGGCATGCGGACCCGCCCTCGGGCATCGCGCCTCACGGCCTGACCGATCTCCGCAGGGAGGTCCTTCAGCGCAATCGTCTCCGCGTCGGTCATGATCACCAGGCGCTGGATGGCGTTTTCCAGCTCCCGCACGTTTCCCGGCCAGGGGTAGCGTTTGAGCGCCAGCATCGCGTCGTCCGCAATCAGCTTCTGAGGCAGGCCATTCGCCGCGCAATAGACGCTCACGAAATACTCCGCCAACACAGGTATATCCTCCACTCGCTCGCGCAACGCGGGGACGAAAATGGGAACCACGTGAATCCGGTAATAGAGGTCCTCGCGGAACCGGTCTTCTCGCACCATTTCCTCGAGGTTTTCATTGGTGGCGCTGATCAGCCGGAAGTCCACTCGAATCTGCTTCTTGCCCCCCAACCGCGTCAGGGAACGGTCTTCGAGCACGCGCAACAGCTTGCTCTGGAGCGCCGGTGTAAGCGTCGCGATCTCGTCAAGGAAGAGCGTCCCCTGGTGCGCCAGCTCGATCCGCCCTTCCTTGGTAGCCACGGCGCCGGTAAACGCGCCCTTCTCATAGCCAAACAACTCCGCCTCCATCAACCCTTCCGGCAGCGCCGCGCAATTCACGCTGACGAATGCCCGATTCCTGCGCGGACTTTGCTCGTGCAGCGCCCGCGCCACCAACTCCTTCCCCACGCCGCTTTCTCCACGGATAATCACATTCGTCGTGGCACGCGCCATGCGCTTGATTGAGTCGAACACGTGCTGCATCGACTCGGTCGCCCCAATCAGGTCGCCCAGCCCGGATTTCCGGCTGATTTCTTCGCGGAGGAGTCGGTTCTCGCGCTGCATGTGTAATTTTTCAATGGCGCGCTCGAGCAAATGCCGGAGCACATCGGTGTCGATGGGTTTGATGAAGTAGTCGTAGGCGCCCGCGCCGATCACTTTCAGCGCGGCCGATTTTGTTTCGTCGGAGCTGAGCACGATCACCAGGGTATCGATGTCGCTGCCGTCCAGCCGCCCCAGCAGCTCGGTGCACTCCTTGACGCCGACGGTAGGAATCGGAGTGCCCAGGAGCAGAACGTCCAGACCCGCATCCTGCAGCAGGCGCACCGCATCGTCGTAGGTCTCGCCTTCGAAAATCTCGAATTGCGAACGCAACGCCGAGCCGATTTTCGAGCGCAGGCTCGACTCGTCGTCCACAATCGCTACTTTGGGTTTGGGCGAACTGGGAGAGATCAGCCGTCTCCGGCGGAGGACACGTGAAATTCGCAGGGGCGGTGCGGCCGAAAGGTGTCCCGCGCCGCCGCGATTCTAGGGGCCACCTGCCCTGGTGTCAACGCCGCGCCCATCAGGGACCAACGGCGAAGGAGTCTTTGTCACCATTCCATACTCAGCGCTTACTGCTTTTTCGGCGGCAAGTATTTTTTATCGATTTTGGCGATGATCACGTAGTTCGGGTCCACCATCTCCGTCAGGTGGATTTTCCCCACTTTCGAAAGCAGCTCGTAGGCATCGAGGTCAGAAAGTCCATAGTCCGCGTGAATCCAGCCGATCAACTGGGTAAAGGCAATCCGCAGCGCATCGTCGAGCGGCCGGTAAATTCCCGCGGCCATAATTTCATTTTCGTTTTCAAACCGCGGCCAATCGATTTTGCGGCCCTTGATCACATTGACGCGCAGCCGCACCCGCAGCGGAACTTCGATCGCCGTGCCGGCCACTTCGCCGTCGCCCATCGCCGCGTGCCCATCGCCCATATAGAGCAGCGCTCCAGGCACGCTCACGGGAAGATACAGCGTGTTTCCCACGCTCGCTTCCGGCGCGTCCATATTGCCCCCGAATTCCGCCGGCACCACGGAGCTGCGGACTTCGCCGTTTCCGGGCGCCACTCCGATGCAGCCAAGAAAATTGTGGATCGGAATTTTCACCGAGTAATTCGAATCGAGCGCCTTGAATGTCGCGAGGCCCGTCGCGTTGTCAATCGGGTAGAGCCAGATGCGCTCGGGCAAAGGTGCGTGCACCATCGGCGTGTAAAACGTCTCGTTCAGCGCCCCGAACCCCGGCGCAAATGCGCCCACTCCCTGCGAGGAATTCACTTCGAGCGAGAGGAACTGGACGGCCAGCGTATCTCCAGGCTCCGCGCCCTCGATATAAAAAGGGCCGGTGAGTGGATTGTCGCCTTTCACCAGCGCCAGCGTGTCACCGGGTTTCTGAATGGCGTCGCCGAAGGCATCCACGGTGTTCGTTTCCAAGATGTCGCCCGGAGCGAGCCGCTCGACCGGCGCGGCTGGCCCGTACACATACTTCACCACGTCCATGCTCGCGTGGTATTTCACCACCCTCGGTTCTTTAGCACTGGCGGCCTGCCCCTTTGCAGCGTTGGCGCAGCCCAACACCAAGATCGCGACGCTCAAAACGCGCTCGAGTTTCATGAATCCTCCCCTGTGCTGAAAAAATGCCTCTTTCCGTCCGCTACTTCCTACTTACGAACTGCCGATCACTATACCCACGATGAAAACGGCCACTCCGCCGACAACGACTTGCAAAGTGGAGGCCAGGAGCGGCGTATCCATGTAGCGGTGGCGAACGAAGCTGATGATCGCCAGTTCCACGGCCACCACGAATACGGCTACCGTAAACGCCACATGGAAATTGGAAATCAAGAATGGAAGCGTGTGGCCGATTCCACCCGCGGCGGTCATCGTGCCGGTCACAGCCCCGCGCAGGACAGGCTTGCCGCGGCCGGTGAGCGAGCCATCGTCGGAAAGCGCCTCCGCAAATGCCATCGAGATCCCGGCGCCAAGCGACGCAGCGAGACCGACCAGAAACGCGTCCCAGGGCTTTTGCGTTGCGAACGCCGCAGCGAAAATGGGCGCAAGCGTCGAAACGGAACCGTCCATCAGCCCCGCGAGTCCCGGCTGCACAATCTGCAACATGAACAACCGCCGCTTCGATTTCTCTTCCTCGCCGCGCGCGCCCGACGTGACTTGTTCCGCTTCCAGCGCTTCCGCTTTGGCGTGGTGCTGCCTTTCGACGTCTGCCAGATCGCCAAGCAACTTGCGCGTCGAGGCATCCGAAATTCTTTCGAGCGCCCGCTCGTAGAACCGCAGAGTTTCAAGCTCCATGATTTCCGCTTGCTTCCGAACGGTGTTGATTCCGAGCGGGCGCACCAGCCAGATCGGCCGCCGCTCGACGAATCCCTTCACGTCCTGCCGCCGGATCAGCGGGATGTGCTCGCCGAACCGTTTCCGGTACATGTCGATCAGGCCCTGACGATGGCCGGATTCCTCCGCCTGCATCTCCTCGAACAGTTTGGCGGTGGCCGGGTATTGTTCACGCAACCCTTCGGCAAAGTCGCCATAGACGCGCCCGTCCTCTTCTTCGAGCGAAATCGCCAGCGCCAATATTTCGCGCTCGGTCAAATCCTTGAAATTCTTCTTGGCCATAGACGCTCCCGAACCTCACCACGCGAGGGGAGGATTATAGCGAGGAAGGCGCAGGAACAGGGCAGCTTCGGTGGCCCGCATCCGGGAAATTGTTTCTCGGCGGGGCCGCGCCCGGATGATACCCTCGCGCATCGAATACTCTGCATTTGCCGGACTCACAGGAATTAAGGGAGGCACGCAAGACATGCCAGAGACACTTGGCTTTATCGGCCTGGGAAACATGGGTGCGCCAATCGCTGTGAATCTGTTGCAGGCCGGCTACGGCTTGCGTGTGTACAACCGCACCGCCGCAAAGGCTGCGCCGCACACCGCGAAAGGCGCAACGCTCGCGGCAAGCGCTGCCGAGGTCGCCCAACCCGGCGGAATCGTTATCACCATGCTCTCGGATGATCGGGCTCTCGACGAAATCTGCCTCCTGACGGACTCATTCGTTGAACGCCTCGCTCCCGGCGGGATTCACCTCTCGCTCAGCACCATATCGCCTGGCACCGCGCGCCGTCTGGCCGAGCACCACGCGAAACATCAAGTGACTTATGTCGCTTCGCCCGTTTTCGGCCGCCCGGAGGCGGCCGCAGCCAAGCGCCTCTGGGTTTGCACGTCAGGCCCCGCTGCCGCAAAGCAAAGAGTCCACGCCATTCAATCCGCGTTCGGCCAGGGCATTTTCGATTTTGGCGAAGAAGTCGGCGCCGCCAACGTTGCGAAGCTCTGTGGCAATTTCCTTGTGGCCGCAAGCATCGAGATGCTCGCAGAAATGTTGACGCTCGCGGAAAAAAACGGCGTCCCGATGAAAGCCATGGCGGAAATGATCGGCAAGCTTTCGCCGCTGCATTCCGGCTATGCCAACCAGATCGCAGAACAAAGATTTTCCCCCGCTGGTTTCCGCCTGACGCTTGGGCTCAAGGACATCAATCTCATCCTTGCCACGGCTGCCTCGAGTACTACGCCTATGCCGCTTGCCAGCATGCTGCACGATCGCTGGGTTTCCGCCGTCGCCAAAGGCCGCGGGGATCTGGATTGGTCCGCTATTGCTCTGGGCGTGCTGGAAGACGCCGGCATCGCGGTGCGAAAGGCTGCTGGATGAAAGCCTGTGTCCTCGATTCTCCTGCGCCGGTGGAGAAGAACCCGCTGGCGTACCGCGACGTTGCCGACCCTCGGCCCCAGCGCGGCGAAATCCTCGTGCGCGTGAATTACTGTGGCGTGTGCCGCACGGATCTTCACGTCGTCGAAGGCGAATTGCCTCCGCGCAAGTCGCCGGTGATTCCCGGGCATCAAGTTGTGGGAACGGTCGAAATGCTTGGCGAAGGCGCTCGCCGGTTTAGCGCCGGCGCGCGCGTCGGCATCGCCTGGCTCCACAGCACGGACCAGACTTGCGAATTCTGCCGCGCCGGCACGGAAAATCTTTGCGATCATCCCGCATTCACCGGATACACCGTGGACGGCGGCTACGCCGAGTACGCCACGGCGCCCGAAGATTTTGTCTATCCCATTCCTGAAAAATTCACCGACGAGCAAGCGGCGCCGCTCTTGTGCGCCGGAATCATCGGATTTCGCTGCCTGCGGCTTTCGGGAATCAAGCCCGGCGGGCGGCTGGTGTTCTACGGCTTCGGAGCGGCGGCGCACGTCGCCGTTCAAGTGGCGCGCCATTGGGGAGTCGAAGTTTATGCCGCCAGTCGTGATGCCAAGCATCGGCAACTTGCGCTCGAGCTCGGCGCGCGCTGGGCCGGCGATTCCGCTGCGGAGATTCCCGCACGAATGGACGGGGCAATCATCTTCGCTCCAGCCGGCGAGCTCGTCCCGGCTGCGCTGAAAGCGCTCAAAAAGGGAGGCGTGGTGGTGCTGGGCGGAATCCACATGAGCCCGATTCCCGCGCTGGACTACGGCCTGCTCTATCAGGAACGCATGATCCGGAGCGTGGCGAACAACACGCGGCAGGATGGCGAAGATTTTCTGAAGCTCGCCGCGGAAATACCGATCCACACGCAAGTAAAGGTGTTCCCACTTTGCGACGCGAATCGAGCGTTGAACGATTTGAAGGGCGACCGCATCAGTGGCGCCGCCGTGCTGGACTGCCGCAAATGAAGAGGCTCTTATGAAAGTTTTGTCCGTAAATGTCTCGCTCCCGCGTACGGTCCGTTGGAAGGGCCGGGATGTAACCACCGGCATCTTCAAGGAGCCGGTCAGCGGCCCCGTCTTGCTGCGGCGGCTCGATCTGGATGGAGATCAGCAAGCGGACCTTTCCGTTCATGGCGGCCCGGACAAGGCCGCGTACGCCTATCCTTCGGAGCACTATCCGTTCTGGAAAAAAGAACTGCCGGGGATGGAGCTGCTTCCGGGAATGTTCGGCGAGAACTTCACCACCGAAGGATTGAACGAGGAGAACACGCATATCGGCGACCGCTTTCGCATCGGCGAGGCCGTCGTCACCGTCACCCAGCCGCGCACGCCCTGCTACAAACTCGGCATCAAGTTCGGCGACGACGGGATGGTGAAACGCTTCCTCGTGAGCATGCGTTCGGGCTTCTATCTCAGAGTTCTCGAGGAAGGGCGGGTGGAGGCCGGCGACGCAATCGAGCGCGTTCATCTCGACGAAAATGAAGTTGCCGTCGCCGATCTCAACCGGGTTTACGTGAGCGGCAGCGCCGATGCATCGCTTCTGCGCCGCGCCGCGAGTGTGGAGGCGCTATCGCACGGCTGGAAGAAATATCTTCTCGAGGAACTTGCCCGGCTGGAAGGCCGCGCTTCGGTGGAAACGAAATGAAGCCGAAAGCGCGCACGGTTCTCAAGGACACGTTTCGGGCGACCATCACCGTCAAAGGAATCGATGCTTTGTTTGAAGCGCTCGGCGGGGCGCTGCTATGGTTCATCCCTCCTTCAGCCATGAACTCAGTTGTCCGCGTCCTTTCTCAGCATGAACTTTCCCGCGATCCCCACGATTTCATCGCCTTGCACGTCCTGCACGCATCGGCGAGGCTGCTCAGCGGCAACAAAACATTTGCCGCGTTGTATCTGCTCTCGCACGGGCTGACGAAAGTAGTGCTCATCATCGGGCTCTGGATGAACGAGCTGTGGGCCTATCCGCTCACGATTGTCGTGTTCACACTTTTCTGCGCCTATCAAATGTACCGGTACAGCCACACGCACGCGATTTCGCTGGTGCTGCTCACGATTTTCGATCTCCTGCTGATTTATCTGACGTGGATGGAGTGGCGCGAGCAGCGCAAGGCGCGAGCGATTCAGAATCCTGCCGCGTGATGGCGGGCGGGATTAGCCGGCCTTCAGCGAGAGCGCCACAATCAAACGCCGGGGGCCGTGCGCGCCCATCACCAGAATTTTTTCGATGTCCGCAGTGCGGCTCGAGCCTGTAATCAGGCAGAGGTAGGAATTCTTGAGAGGAAGCTCCCGCTGCCGGATGTAGGTGAAAGCCGCTTCCAGATCCGGCACCAACTGATCCCGCGTCGCAACCACGATGTGCACCGGCGCGATCACGGACGAAGCGCGCCCTCCGCACGCCGCGGAAACGAGCACGGAGCCGGTCATTGCCACGAGCGCCTCGGCCGTGGTGATCGTAGCTTGCACCGATTCTTGCGGCGCTCCTTCGCTCGACCATTGAAGGCTGCGATCGGATTGCCAATCGGCGGAAAGGCGGCGGAGATCCGGCGTGTCGTGCACGAAGATGGGCCCCGGCGGGAGCGCTGCGAGCACGTCGCGGATCGCGCGCTCGCTTGCGGCCAAATCCGGCGTCACAACACATTCGGTGATATTGGCAGCGCACTCCTGCTGGAACCGTTCCAGCGGGTCTCCCACCGGCGCGAAGATGGATTTGTCCGCCGCGCCCGGATGGCGAGGCGCGGGCTCGCGCAGCGCGGTCCGGATGCGCTCCAGAATCCGCTCGCGGCCGAGATTTTCAGCGGGCTCCATTTTGTTTCCCCCACAGTTCGCGGAAGGACTTCGGCGGAGGCGGCGGCGACGGATGGTTCTTTGTCCACGCGCGGGCGGGATCGAGCAGCGTCCCATCCAATTTCAAGGCTTGCAGCACCCGCATTCCGGCGCGCATCACGCCTCCCGCGAAGGAAAATCGCCCGGGATTTCCGACGGTCCAGCGCCACATCTTGAATGCCAGCCGCTCCGTCAAAGGGCGCGCGGCAGCGTTCACCGCATCCCGGCGGTTGTGCAGCAGATGATGATGCAGGTCGATTTTTACAGGGCACGCGTCGGTGCAGGCTCCGCACAGCGACGACGCGTACGAAAGATGATTGAAGTCCGGGAGCCCTCGCAAGTGAGGCGTGAGCACGCTTCCGATCGGCCCCATATACGTGGTCCCGTACGTGTGGCCGCCCACGGTGCGAAACACCGGGCACGCGTTGATGCAGGCTCCGCAGCGCACGCAGTGCAGCACTTCGCGCTCGCCCACTTCCGCAAGCAACTGGCTCCGCCCGTTATCGACCAGGACGACGTGAAATTCTTCGGGCCCGTCGATTTCGTTCGGTCCGCGCGGCCCTCCAATCAGCGTGTTGTAGCAAGTGATCGGCTGTCCCGTGCCCGAGGTCGCCAGCACCGGCCACAGCGTGGCGAGATCCTGCAAACGCGGAATCACTTTCTCGATTCCGGAAAGCACCAGGTGAATGCGCGGGATGCTGGTGGACAATCGCCCGTTGCCCTCGTTCGTTGTGAGCGCGATCATTCCCGCATCCGCTACCAGGAAATTGGCGCCGCTGATTCCCATCTCCGCCGAAAAAAAATCGCGCCGCAGCGATCGCCGGGCGGCGGCCACCAGTTGCGGCGGGTCATCGGTATCGACGTCTCCCAGTTTTTCCTTGAAGAGCGCGGCGATATCCGCGCGGGAAAGATGCATCGCCGGCGTCACGATGTGGTAGGGAGGCTCGTTGCGCAGTTGGACGATGTATTCGCCGAGATCGGTTTCCACCACTTTGATTCCCAGCTTTTCGAGCGCGGGCGCGAGCTGAATCTCCTCGCTCACCATGGATTTCGATTTGACGATTTTCTTTACGCCGCGGCTCGTCGCCACGCCGGCGACGTATTGCCGCGCTTGCTCCGAGTTTTCCGCCCAGAAAACATGCCCGCCGCGTTCTTTCACCCTTCGTTCGAATTCGAGCAAATAGCGATCGAGATTGTTCACCGCCTCCCACTTGATCTCGTAGCATTTCTGCCGCGCGGCTTCCCAGTCTGAAAATCGCGCCCGCCCGCGCCCCGCAGCGGCGTTGTACTGGTCGATGCCTTTGCGAATCACACCGCGGTGAACCAGGTCCGCCGATTTTTCCGCGGCGTGGCGCAGAAATTCCCGCGCGGCCGTGCTCATCGCGCGCCTCCTGCCGCAGGACGCGGATGGCGTTCCGCAGACGCGGCCGTCTGCGCCAGAATTCCGGAAAGATGAATCGTGCGGACTTTCGAATTGCGCCGCCGCAGGATTCCTCCGATGTGCATCAGGCAGCTCGGATCGGACGCCGTCACATATTCGGCTCCGGAAGTCTCGATGTAGCCCGCCTTCGCATCGCCCATCGCGGCGGAGATCATGTTGAATTTGGCTGCGAACGTCCCGCCGAAACCGCAGCAGTCTTCGCTGTAAGCCATCTCGACCAATTCAACACCGCGGACATGACGCAGCAGCTCCCGCGATTCCTGCTTCAAGTGGAGTTCGCGCAGGCCGTGGCAGGAATCATGAACGGCGACCTTATGCGGAAAGGCCGCGCCCAGGTCCGTCACCTGCGCCACTTTCACCAGGAATTCCGAGAATTCGTACACGCGCTGCCCGAGTTGAGCCGCTTCCTGCTCGAGCGATGTGCCGGCGAGCAATTCGGGGTAGAAATTGCGGACCATCGTGGTGCACGAGCCCGAAGGGCACACCACCACTTCCGCCGACCGGAAAATGTTCACGAATCGCTCGGCTATCGGGCGCGCGTCGTTCCAGTAGCCCGTGTTAAAAGCAGGCTGTCCGCAGCAGGTTTGCTCGGAACGAAATTCCACTTCGTATCCGATCCTCCGGAGCAGGCGCACCGTGTCGAGGCCAACCTCCGGAGCAAGCTGGTCGACAAAGCAGGGAATAAATAGGGAGGCTTTGGGCATTCACTGGCTTATATCTCCGAATCCGGGCTAGCGCAAGCGCGGAACCCTCGCGATTGGCGCGGCCTTCCGCACAACCCCCGCCCAGCGGCCGGCGCGGGAGCTGCGCATGTTACGCGCCGGAGTCGAGTCGCGCGCCCATTAGAGTTTGCTGGAGTCGGCCCGCCCGCGGGGACTCGGCGCTGGATCCCTGTAGACCAGCGCGAGGAAACCCTGTGGGCAATCTTTTCCTTTTCAGGCGATTCGCTCCCGAATTGAAGCCGAATCCTTCCAGCTTCCGCTGCAAATTCGGCACTGCTCCCGCATGGAACAAAAAATCAGAAAAATTTCATATTCGTTGAGATGAACCCACCTGGCTCTGCTGAAATCCTATTAATCTGCGCGCTGCCCACCAAGACCTTTGGAGTGCGGAAGCTTGCTTCCGCTTTGTTTTCGAATCCGGTACAACTCCGGCCTTCGTCTGGCTGAGCCATTTTCGGCAGGATCTCAACAGAGCTAGGTGACTTCATCGCAAACGCAGAGGTTCTCTTGCTTCTTCGGCCCCGCAATTGCCTGCGTACCTGTGCCGGCGCACACAATCCGGCGGCCGGGCCGGAGTGAATTCAAATACTCGGCAATCTCTGCCGATTCAGAGGATTGGATTGCCGGTCGTCCTGCGCCTGTCGGCGCTGCGAGGAATTGGAATTCGTTGAGGAGGAGATGAGCTATGGCCATAACAGCGACAAGGATTGCAAAAACCAGTTCGGAGAAGCCCGCCACCACCAAACACGAGCAAGGTCTCGAGGCTTTCAAGGAGGGCAGGGTCAACGAGGCCATTCGGCTTTTCGCCGAGGCGGTCGCGGAAGGCGAATCGAGCGAGATTTGGAACGACTGGGCTGCTGCGCAACTAGCCGTTCGCAACACCGGCGACGCCGAGCGGGCTTTCCGGCGCGCCCTGAAGCTTCAGCCGGATAATCACCAGGCTGCGGCCAACCTCGGTGTGCTGCTCGCCACTCAGGGCCGCGCGGAAGAAGCGATTCCGCTGCTCGAGCAGTGCCAGGCCGGCCTGACCGAGAATGAGCGCGCCACTGTCACACGGCTGCTCGAACAATGCCGCACTGTGCCGGCCAAATCGGCCGCATCCGGAGTCTCCAGGCCGCTCGGGCCCATTTCGCGCATGATGCTCGTCCTTTCCGCGCAGACCTCGGCGATCAACATGATGTCGCTGCGGCTGATCGCCATGGAAGAAATCGTGGACAAGCTGGCGCGAGGTATCTCCAACGGAGGCAACGGAAAGAAATAACGCGAAGTTCCGCGCGCGGGTCACTTCTTGTGATGCACCCTCAAGTAGAAGTGGCCGATCGTATTGTAGAAAAGGAACTCGAACTCCATCCCGGGTACGCTCGGAAGCCATTCACTGAAGGCGAGCTGTTCGCCGATTCCGAGCATGTGTGGCCAGTCGTCGAACACCAGGATCGCTCCATCCACCAGCCGCGTGGCCAGATAATTCATGCAATCGCGCGCCGGTTCGTACAAATCGCAATCGATGCGCGCAAGGCTGAATTTCTCCGCCAGCAGAGCTTCCGGCTCGCGCAGGCTCTTCTCAAAAAAACCTTTCACCAGCTTGATTCTGGGCCGCTGATCGGCTGCAACGTTTTTCGCCACCTGCTCCAGGCTGCACGCGTACATCCCTTCTTTCCAGCAGGCGCCGTCCCGCTCGGCATCCGGTTTGGAAAGCCCTTCGAAACTGTCGAAACCATAGATGCGGCGGCGTAAGCCGATTTTTTCCGTCTCTCGCCAAAGGAAATTGATCCACCAGCCCTGAAAGATCCCGAACTCGGCGATGTCGCCCTCGATTTCCTTTTGTTGGATCTCGCCCAGCAGCATCCTCACGTACTCGCACTCCACGTCCACCAGTGCGGCGTGAACCTTCTTTCCCCAGTAGGAGTTTTCATCCCAACTAGCCGCCAGCCGGGCGCCGGGCGCAGGCACGCGCTGCTTGAAGACCGATTCAAACCAGTCCTCGTAGCTTTGCTCGTTTGTCGGCTGAAGCACCGTGCCGGGTGCGGGCAAGGGTCCTCCTTTCGCATTTCACTCCAATCGAGTCCAATTGCTGCAATCGGGAGACCAGGGTCCTCGCATGCCACGCGTGCAAGATTAGGAACTTCTCATTTCGAACGCGCCGGGAAGCCAAACTCTCCCACCTCATCCGCCGGAAACGGTGGGATCGGACTCACGATTGCCTGCACCAACGCGCAGTTCGGGCAGCCTTCGAGCCGGCCTAGCGAACTGCCGCTGTTTGCCGATTACTCGAGCAGAGGACTCTACGGGCCTCTCCATTGAACACACAAAAGCACCAGCAAGCCGTTCAACTCTACCAGCAGGGCCGCATCGCCGAAGCGGTCCGGCTGGCGGCCCTCGCCCTCTCCGAGGGTGAAACAGCCGAAGGCTGGAACGATTGGGCGGTGATGATGACCGCGGCCAATCAAGCGGCAGAGGCGGAGACAGGCTACCGCCGGGCGCTCGACCTCGACCCGCGTTTCACCCAAGCGGCCGCCAATCTCGCGCTGCTCCTCGAGAGTGCTGACCGTCCCGAGGAAGCCATTCCTCTTCTCAAGCAAGTCGAAAAAGAACAAGGCAAGAAATTCCAGCCCGAACTCAAGGCGGCGCTCCAGCAATGCCGCGCTCGTCTGAAAGATGTGCCGCGGCAGCCGGACTACGAAACGCTGTGCTCTTACCTGAAGCTCTTTGCCTCTACGGAAAAAAATCTGCGGATTTATTTCGAAGGCCATTTGCATCGCTATCTCGGCACCCTCGCGTTCCTCCCGCCGGCGGAGGGTCCGGGGCGGCGCGCGCTGGAGCTCGGAACCGCTTATCACTACATGACTCCGGCGCTGATCCGCTGGAAAGGGTACAGCGAGGTGAACTGCGCGGACATTTGGGAAGGGGAGCCGAAATGCACGCGGCAAGTGGTAAGCGCTGACGGCAAGGAGGAGTATCTCTTCAGCGTCGATAATTTCGACCTGCAGGCCCCGAATTGGCCTTACCCGGACGCCTCGTTTGACCTCGTCCTTCTGTGCGAAATCCTCGAGCACCTGGTCTCCGACCCCATGAACGTAATCTCCGAGATGAACCGCGTTTTGAAAATTGGCGGCCTGCTCCTGCTCACGGTTCCCAATATTGCCAGCGCCAAAGGAGTGGAATCGGTCCTCGTCGGCGAATCGCCCTACATCTACGGCAAATATCAGCCGGGAGGCCGTCCTACGGACCGCCACAACCGTGAGTACGCTCCCCATGAACTCACGCGTCTCGCCGCAGCCGGAGGATTCGCAACCGCCAAATTGCAGACCTACAACAGTTGGTGGAAGCACGGCTCAGAGCTGAGCCGCCTCGCTGCGGGAGGATTTCCGGTTGCCCTCCGCGGCGACACGATTTTCTTTCTCGGCCGCAAGGAAAGCGGCGTGCGCGAGCGGTATCCGGAGGAGTTCTACGAGCTCACCGGAACGCAAAGGCAGAGGCGCGACGTCCAGACGTCCAAACCGGCTGCAAGCGACGCGTCCGCAGGACAAATTGAGAATTCCGGCGCCGCAATATCCCGTCGGACGGCTCGCGTGCTCGTGGTCCACGAAATCCTCCCGGAATATGACCGCTCGGGGAGCGAACAACGCCACTGGCAGGTTCTGCAGGCCCTTCGCGCTCTCGGCCATGAAGTCACCTACGTGGCGCGGTGGGCCGTCGAGAGGGAACGCTACGCCGTTGCCCTGGAAGATCTGGGGATCGATGTGTACTCGCAGGATGTCGAGCGGTTGGGTTTTCAGGGCGTGAGCGGCCGCCCCAAGTGGTCTTTTGAGCAGGTTCTCAAAGACGGCCGCTTCGACGTCGCCTTCCTCCTGAACTGGTTTTGGACCGGCATCAGCATTCCCGAGCAATATCTGGATGATGTCCGCCGTGTTTCACCCGAAACCCGCATCATCGTTGTCTGCGACGATCCTCACGGACCCAGGGAAATGGATCTGGCAAAGGTCAGCGGGAAGCTCATTGATTTTGAACGCGCCAAAGATTATGAACAGCGGGAGAAAGAAATCTACGCGCTCGCCGACCTTGTCGTCACCGTCTCGGAAACCAACCGCAACAATCTCCTCGCGATGTCGCCGAATCTGGACATCGAAATTCTGCCCAATGAGGCCGAGTCCCTCATCGATCCCTCGCCCCAGCCCGGATTCGAATCGCGCAAAGATCTCCTTTTCCTCGGAGACTTTTTGAACCTTGCAAACCGCGACGGCCTGGTGTGGTTCATGCGAGACGTGTGGCCCGCCGTCCGGCAGCGTTTGCCGGGAATCCAACTGGATCTTGCCGGAAGCAATTTCAGGAAAGGCCAGCTCCCGGAATGTGAAGGCGTCCAGCCTTTGGGGTTTGTGCCCGATCTGAAGCCGCTATTCGGCGCGCACCGGATATTCATCTCCCCCGCGCGCTATGGCATCAGCACGCGGACGAAAAATCTCAGCGCGCTGGCGCTCGGTCTGCCTCTGGTCACCACCTCGGTGGGAGCCGAAGGTCTATTTCTTCGCCATGAGCAGGAAGCATTGCTCGCCGATTCCGCGGAAGAGTTTGCCGAAGCAGTTTGCCGCCTTTATTCGGACGCGAATCTCTGGAACGCGATTGCCGAACAAGGTCGCGCTCATATTCGAAAAGTTTTCTCCAAAGAGCGTCTCGAATCGACTCTCGACCGCATCATCCAGCGAGCGCTCTCGCTTCGGCCCAAATCCTACGACCCCGCGCACACGTTCTCGGCCATGCTCGTCGAGAAGCGATTTCCGGATCTCAAAGAAGGCAAATCCGGCCGCAATCAAATGATTGTCCGCGCCATGTGCCAATTGCGGATTGCCGAGCAGTTTTTGGAGGAAGGCAACGCCGTCGCCGCACTCGAACAAGTCCGCCACATTTTTGCCGTGGTCTTCGGGGAGCTCAGCCAGAATTCGTTGTCCGCGCGCGTTCTGCTGTGCCTGGAACGGTGTTACACACAACTGGGTGAACACGAGCTCGCGCGGCGCTGCAAAGAAGAAGCACAGGGGTGTCTGGTTCCAGCAGCGCCGGTTAAGCGCCTGCCTGACGTCAAACAATCGCTTTCCGTGGTCCCCCGTCCGAAATCGCGGCTTCAGCTCTCCGTCGTCATTCCGACCTTCAACCGCAAGCCGCGCCTGGAGGCATGCTTGGGCGCGCTCGAGCAGCAATCGCTTGCGCCCGCCGAATTCGAATTGATCGTGGTGGATGACGGTTCCTCCGACGGCACGGAGGAATTCTGCCGCAAGCGCAAATCGCCGCATGCCTTCCACTACTTCCGCCAAGCCAATGGCGGGGCTGGTTCCGCGCGCCGGCTGGGCGTCGAGCACGCCCGCGGTGAATACCTGGTCATGTTGAACGACGATTCTGTCGCGGCGCCTGCCTTGCTCGATGAACACCTGCGGGCCCAGCAGCTCCATTCCAGGGAGAAATTGGCCGTGCTCGGCGATTTCCGGCTTCCCCCGGCGGCCATGGACCGCGCCCTCACGCACTTCCTGACGCAAGATCCCTTTCTGTTCCCGCAAGTGTCGTTGAAAGCCGGCATCCACGCGCACAGCGCCTATTTCATCACCTGCAACCTCAGCGTGCGGCGCGACGCGGTTCTCGCCGCTGGCTCGTTCGATCCGCGCTTTCGCGTCGCCGAAGACACCGACCTTGGCATCCGCTTGATGCGCCATGGCTATCGCGTTCTTTATCTCCCGGAGGCGGTTGCGTTCCATGATCACTTGCCATTTACGATCGCGGACCTTCTGCGGCGGGCCGAAGCGTACGCCCCCGCTCAATTGCTGCTCTTCCAGAAGCACCCGGATTTGCTCGGCGATGGCGCAGGCCCGTTTGGGACGCTCGATGAGCTTTCGATCCGCAAGCTTCGCGAGTTCGTCTCGCGGCGGGAAAAGGAAGTTTCCGAAGCCGTGAGTGCCCTTGAAAAATTCGATTCCGTGGACTTTAAACCTTACTTTTCAAAGAGCGTGGACGCCCGCACCGCCGCGGAAGAAGTGATGGGAGCTTTTGCCCGCGCCGTTCCCGATATCTATTTCTTTCATCTTTACCGGAATTTCCTGAAAGCCTGGGATGACAGCTCCGCGCGCGCTGCCGGCGCGGAGGCTGCGCCCCAGTTGGAAGAAAAGGCGGTGAAAATGTGATCGCCTATGCATCCCAGTCGAGGTCCTGCTCATGCGATTTCGCGCCAAAGCGCCTCTGCGTCTGAGTTTTGCCGGTGGCGGCACCGACGTCCGTCCCTTCACCGACCAGGAAGGAGGTTGCGTTCTCAACGCCACCATCATGCGCCACGCCTGGGGCGCGCTCTCGAGCCGGCGCGACGGCCAAATTCAAATCGAGTCCGCCGATTTCGGCTCGCTTCTTCAGTTCGATTCGAATACTCCGATCGTCTATGACGGCAAAATGGATCTCGCCAAAGCCGCCATCCGCAATCTGGGCGGCCAGTATTCAGGCGGGTTCGACTTGTTCCTCCACACCGACGCCCCTCCCGGATCCGGCCTCGGCTCTTCTTCGAGCCTGATGGTGTGTCTCGTCGGGCTGCTGCGCGAGTTCAATAATCTCCGCCTGACGGACTACGACACGGCTCAGCTCGCCTATCGCATCGAGCGCGAAGAGCTGGGAATCAAGGGCGGCATGCAGGATCAATACGCCTCCGCCTTCGGTGGATTCAACTTCATCGAATTTCACAAGGACCGCGTAATCGTGAATCCCTTGCGCGTCAGCCAGGACACCATGAACGAGCTCGAACACAATTTGCTGCTCTGTTACACCGGCAAGCCGCATCTTTCGTCCGGCATCATCGCGGACCAGGTCGGGCGCTACGAGAATCACGAAGCAGATGCGCTCACCGGTCTCCGCCAGCAAAAGGAGCTCGCTTTCGAAATGAAGAATGCGCTGCTCGAACGCCGTCTGGGCGATTTCGGCATGCTCCTCGGCACGGCCTGGCATTACAAAAAGAAAATGTCTCCCAAAGTGAGCACCCCAAGAATCGATGAAATGTACGAGGAGGCGCAAAAGCAGGGAGCCATCGGCGGAAAAATTACCGGCGCGGGCGGCGGCGGTTACATGCTGTTCTATTGCCAGTACGAAAAAAAGCTGCGCGTCGCCGAAGCCCTTCAAAAACTCGGAGCGACTCCCACTGAATTCGTCTTCGAGTCGCATGGACTTCAAACCTGGCGCGTGGATGAACGCCGCAGGCTCAATCAAGACGAAGCCGTTCCCGCCGGACTGGGAGCCTGGAGGACCGTTGCCTCAGAATCCTGATTCCGAAGCGACCTCCTCGCGAGCGACCGCCCCGAAATTTGTGCTTCTCGATCGCGACGGCGTCATCAACCGCCGCATTCCCGATGGCTACGTCACTTCCTGGCAGAGTTTCAAGTTCCTTCCGGGGGTTTTCGAAGCTCTCCGGCTGCTCCGGGAAAACGAGTACGAAACCCTCGTGATATCGAATCAAGCTGCGGTGGGAATGAAGTTGATGACATCCCGTGAACTCGGCTTTCTCACCCGCCAGTTTGAACGCGAAGTGGAGAACAACGGCGGCCACATTCGCGGCGTCTTCTATTGCACGCACCGCAAAGACGATGACTGCAAATGCCGCAAGCCCCGTCCCGGCCTTTTCCTCGAAGCACGCCGCCAGCACCATTTCCATTTTGCGGAAACGTTTCTCGTCGGCGATTCCGATTCGGACGGCCTGGCGGCCACCCTCGTCGGCTGCCCCTTCATTCGAATCCTGGAAAAAGACGATCTCTCGGCGAAGGCCCGCTCCAATCCTCCCGTCGCAACCGTGCGCTCCTTGCTCGAAGCCGTCCATTTCATACTGGCCGCCAACACGGCGAAAAACCGCGAGCTGGCGACCCAGGCTTAGATTCTCATTGTCCCTTCGGCGATCGGCGTAACGTGGCCCCCGACTTCCACTCCCTGCTCCGAATCTCCCTCCGCCAGTTGAATGTGCAGCAAGCTTCGCCGCCCCATCTTCGTGCCCTGCTCGCTTACGAACCGCTTCTTCCCACCATTGGGCAGCAGCTTTTGCCGCAGCATGTAGGCAGCGAGCGGCCCCATCGCGCTCCCTGTTGCCGGGTCTTCCTGCACTCCGAACTCCGGCGCAAACATCCGTGAATAGGCCCCGTCCGGCGTCGGCGTGAATACGAACGCCATAACGGGCTCGGCATTTCCATCCTTCAGAATTTCCGAACCGCGTTGATCAAGCCACGAGCGGTCCACTGCCTCCTTGCTCTTCACCGGGATAAACACAAAGGGATTGCCTGCACTCACGGCCTGCGGGGTCGTCTCCAGTAGATCCTCCGCCGATAGGCCCAGCGCCTCCGCACACATTTTTCGCTCGTAGAATTTTCCATAGTGAATCGTGGGCGTGGTCAGCCAGATCATCGGCCGCTTGCCTGCCTCCACTCGAATCGGAACGCCGCCCACTTTCTCTTCCAGTACGAAGCGTTCACGGTTCCCTGGCACCCTCCCTTCATCCAGCAGCACATAGCTTGTACCGACCGTCGGATGGCCCGCAAATATCAATTCTTTGTAAGGCGTGAAAATTCGCACGTTCGCTGCGCAATCCGGGCGGCTGGCCGGCAGCACGAATGCCGTCTCCGATAAATTGAATTCCCGCGCGATTTTTTGCATCGTGGCATCATCCACCCCGCGCGCGTCGGGAAAAACCGCCAGCGCATTGCCTTCGAGCGCCCGCTCCGTGAACACATCCACAACCCGGTAACGATATGCCTGGTTCGCCATCATCCCACCTCCGCGATCAGCTCAACTTCCACGCACGATCCCATCGGAATTTGCGCCGCCCCGAAGGCAGTCCTCGCGTGCGGCCCTCTTTCTCCAAACACTTTTGTCAGCAGCTCGGACGCTCCGTTCGCCACTAGGTGCTGCTCGGTGAAATTGCTCGCGCTCTGCACCAGCACCATCAGCTTCACGATCCGCCTGATTCGGTTCAAATCGCCCGCAGCCGTATGCAGCGTTCCCAGCAGATCGATGGCCGCATTTCGCGCCGCTTCCTTTCCTTGCTCCGTCGTCAAGCCCTCGCCCAGCCGGCCGGTCCACGGCCGCCCATCTTTCTTCGCGATGTGGCCGGACACGTAAATCATATTGCCCGTCCTCACGAACGGCACAAAAGCCGCCACCGGCGAAGTAGCTTCCGGCAGGGAAATCTCCAGCTCGCTCAATCGCTCGTACACACTCATGGCTCGCTCCTCACTTCGATTTCGCCGAAACGGCGGCGCGCAAATTGACTGCAGTCGTATTTCCTCCGCAAACCAGGACTCCAACCCTCTCTCCCGGTTTCGCGCGATATCGCCCCGAAAGCAGCGCCGCAAATGCAGCCGCTCCTCCCGGCTCGGCGAGCACCCGCACGACGCTCCAGAGTTTCTCTTGCGCATGCAGGATGGCTTCATCCGAAACCAGGACAACGCTCTCGACGCCTCGCTGTGCAATCGGGAACATCAGTTCCCCCACGCGTTTTGGCGCGAGCGAATCCGCCGCTACTCCCCCCGCCGGACTATCCACCGGCCGCCCGGCGCGCAGCGCATGCGTCAATGTCGGCGCGGCTTCCGGCTCGACGCCGATAATCCGGATGCGATTCGCGTACCACGCGGCCACGCCTGCGATCAGTCCGCCGCCGCCGACCGCAACCAGCAGCGTATCGAGCCGGGGAAACTGCTCCTCGAATTCCAGGCCCACCGATCCCTGGCCGAGCAGCGTTTCCGCCTGGTCGTACGCATGAATCGTCATCGCGCCGGATTGCGCCGCCCATTCCTGGCTGGCAGCCAGCGCATCGGCGTAGCGCTCGCCGGTGATCACAAGCTCCGCTCCGTTGCTGCGAATGCGCTCGATTTTTTCCGGCGAAGCCACGCTCGGCACAAAAATTCGCGCGGGCTTCCCCAGCTTTTTCGCCGCGTAAGCCACCGCGACTCCGTGGTTCCCGCCGGAGGCCGCCGCCACTCCGGCTCGTGGAACTTCGCGCGCAAGCAAGTTGGCAAATGCGCCGCGGGCCTTGAACGAGCCGGCGTGCTGCAGCGATTCCAGTTTGAATATCAGGCTGATAGAATCCAGCCCGAAGTCGCCGCCGTCCGCTTCCAGAATCGGCGTGCGGCGAATGAACGGACGAATGAGCCGCTCGGTGGCGCCGATATGCTCTCGATCGATGGCAGGGCTCGTCATGGTTTCCGCATTCCGGCGGCGCGGCCGCCGCTCGCTCCAGGCCTCCGGCGCGTGGTAGATTATACTTAGGAGTTTGGCTAATTGTCTATATGAATCTGGCCTACGCACTCCGCGCCCTCGATAACCCCCGCAGCCTCCAGATTCTGGACTGGCTCAAGAAACCCAAACGCCACTTTCCTCCCCAGGTCGACGGTGACTTGATCGAAGACGGCGTCTGCGGCGTACTGATCGCCCGAAAGCTCCGCATCAGCCAGCCTACCGCCAGCGAACATTTGAAAATCCTGGCCCACGCAGGGCTCATCCGCGGGAAGCGCATCAAGCAGTGGACTTTCTACAAACGCGACGAAAGCGCGATTCAAAAATTCAAAAAACTGCTCGCGTCCGGCATCTGACTGGAACTCATCCGGCGCTGTCGAAATCCCAATTTATCTGAGCGCTGCCCGCCAAGACCTTTGGAGTGCGGGAGCTTGCTCCCGCTTTGTTTTCAATTTCAGCACAATGCCCGCCATCATCCGGCCGAGCCATTTCCGGCAGGATCTCAACAAAGGGAGATTACTTCTGCTCAGGCGTCCCTGCGGCTCCCTTATTATGCTAGTCGCCTTTTCGAGAAGGGGAAGCAACCGCCTGCCGGCCGCTTGCGGCCATATTGGGAGGGTTCGGCGGGTCACTGGGTACGGTGAATAATTTTCCGTCGCGCAAATAAAGCCGCTCGGCTTCTGCTCGATTCAACGGCCTCGCGCCGCGCCGCCCGAACACCGCGAGTTGGTTTCCGCTTTCATCCACGGCGCGATCCCGATCGATTCCTTTGGAAACGGCCAGCGCCGGGCCTTCGGTGCGGTATGTCGCGATCAATTTGGGCGTAGGCTTCGGACTGAAGCCGTATGCATACGGCGAATCTTCCGGCGAAATGATCTGCAACACGCGAAGGCCGTTCCGCCCGTCCGCCACAAACGCGAACGCGCTCGCATCCACCATCCCGATTTTCACGTCGCGCACATCATTCAGTTTTCCGTCGGCCGAAAATATCTGCCCGAGGCGCGGCTGCTCCGGATTTTCCACGTCCACTATCACGAGTCCTTGCTTGCCGCCGGCCACATAGGCAAACGTCCGCGCCACATACACGTTGCGAGCGTCTTCGAGCGCCACGGCCGCATTCGGCAGCACGCGCGGATGATCGAGCGCCGTCACGTCCAGCACTTTCAAGCCCTGCCGGTCCACCACGAACGCATAACGGAATTGGATCGCGATTCCTTGCGGTTCCACGAGCTCCGGCGCGCCGGTCTCCGCCGTCACTTTGGGTGCAAGCGGATTATCCAGATCCACCACCACGAGCCCGCGGTCGCACAATATGTAGGCGTAAGTGCCCGCGATGGTGATTCGCCGCGCGCCGTTCAGAATTCCGTTCGGATTGAACGCCAGCGCCCGCTTCAGAAAATTGTTTCGTGGATTTCCATCAAGCAGCGTGCTCACGCCCGGGCTTTTTCCCTTCACATTCGGATCGCCCACCACCACGAGCCCCTCGTATTTATCGGCCACGTACAGGAATGCATACAGCGGATGAATGGGCTGCTCTTCATTTTCCGGCCTCCGCGAGCGCGCCGGATCAAGGGCCTGTGTCGAAGGGCTCGCCACCGCCGTCGCAAATTTCGTTTTCAAGAAAAATTGCTGGCCCATCGGCGAAACCGGCGCGGTGATCATGCGCTCGGAAAATCCTTTGTTGTCGATATTGGCCACGTCGTAGGCACGGAATCCGCCTTTTCCCATCGCCGCATAGAGATACTCGCCGCGAAGCTGTACATCGAGCACGTTTCCCTCGTGGTGGTAGGCCGTCTTCAGTTCGCGCCCGCGCTGTTCGTGCTCGCGGTAATTCGCCGGATAAGCCACGCGATGCAGATAGCTTCCGATAATCGCCGGGGGTTCGTCGTGCTCCGCCACCGCAACCGCGTCGTAACCCTTGGCACCGTCCGCCACATAGATATACCGCCCCATGAAATTCAGCAGGTTCGTCCCCTGGAGCAGCACCTGCGCCAGCCAGGCGTTGTTGTCGTTGCCGGCCGAAACGTGGCAGTCGTCGCACCCTTTTGTTTCTTTCGCCCGCACCGTGTGCGGCACGAACGTGCTGAACGCGGTCCCGCTGAATCCCTCCGCTGAAACCGTCTGCTGCATGTAATAAAGCCACTCGCGATTTTGATTCTGCGAGCTCACCAGAATCGCGCACGACGACCGCGCCGGCGCCACTCGATGGCCCGTCACGGTTCCGTCGATGCCCAGCATGAAGCCGTCGTCGCGCAGCACCTGGAAGTCGTACGCCGTCCAATTGCGCGTGATCAGCCCTTCGTTGTGCAGCATCGGCTTGCGCTGGTTCGCCTGCATGGCCAGATGGCACCCGAAGCAGTTCGGCGCCCACGATGTGTGGCACGCATAGCACGTCATTTTCGAATTCGGATGCGCCAGCGCGCTGGAATCTTCGGGCGCGCCTCCCCACGTCCTGCCGTCGGTTTGCACGGTCTTTGCCCAGCGCGATTTTTCGCTGTAATGCGTATTTCCTGGCGTGATCGTGTCCCGCACCTGCACGACCTCCCATTCCTTCCCGGCTTCCATCATCGAGCGCTGAAAGAGTTTTTCGCCGCGCCATTCAAATCGCCGCAGATTCCCCGGCGTGCGCAGCCCGTCGAGGTGCGTTCCTCCCGGCGGCGCTGCGGGGCCGGACGTTGCCAGCGTGGCGTACTTTTCGATCGTGCCGTGGCAATCGACGCAATCGAGTTCGATGGCCGCGCGCGGCTCGCCGTAAAGTTTTCCCGTGCCGTGCGCGTCCTGCTCGAAGTGGCAATCCACGCACTGCATCCCTTTTTCGAGATGAATGTCTTTCAGGTGCACGCCCTTGTCGAATTTTGCAGGATCGTCCGGCGCCACGATCTTGCCGTCCGCGTCGAGCAAATTCCCCCGGCGGTCGCGTTTGTACACCGCGCGATAGATCCATCCATGGCTGTGAAAATCAGCGAATTGGCTTTGCTGGAGCTGCTGATTGAATTCGGCGCTGCCCGTCTGCTCGAGAAATTTCGGATCGGCCCACAGCCCGCGCGCCGCCGCGCCCTCCGGATTCCGCTGCGCGACCTGGAATTTTTCTTCGTCGGTTGGGTTCCGCTGCGCGCGCGGATACATTCGCTCGCCGTCCGCTTCGTTGTCCCACCATGTGTAGCCGAAATACGTCGTCTCCATGTTCGTCCCGGGATGAACATGGCACACCATGCACTGGCTCGAAGGAATCGCGCGTGTGAAGCTGTGGCGGATCGGATGACCCGGCTCTCCCTTCTTCACCGCCGGATCGGATGACGCGCTTTCGCCCATATGCCCGAATTGCGCGTAGGGCCCGGAATGTTCCGCCGACCGGTCGTTCGCATAAATCACGTGGCACGCCGTGCATCCGCTGCCGCGATAATCGCCCGGCTGATCATTTGTCCCCGGCAGCGAAAGCAGCGGATCGAGCAGCCGCGTTTTCTGCAGCCCAAGGAAAACAGGATCGGTTCGCAGCAGCGTTCCGAATCCGCGCTCGCCCAGCTTGTCGTCCGGCCGGCCGCCTTCCTCCTCCGGATTCGGATTCCCGATCTCGCCCTTTTTGCCGCCGCCGCGCTCGAACACGCGCAGCACGTTACCCGGCTGCGAAATTTCCCAGCGCTCGAGCGGCGTCAAGTCCGGCAAAATTCCTTTCGTTCGCGTTTCTTCCGCCGTCGGCGCCGGCACGGTCCGCACGGCTTGCGGCAGCCCTTCGGACGAATAGCTCTCGCCGAATCGCGCGTTCTTCAGTGGAAACGAGCCGTTGTTATAGAGCGCCGCGCCCCACAGAAACGCGCCGTGCGTCATCATGCTCGTCTTCACCTTCAGCACTTCCGCCGCGTGGCACTCTGCCGTTCCGCACGTCTCCGCCGCCACGCGCAAGTCCCCCGGGTTGACGAACCTCACGTATTCGTAGCTTTCGCGCAGCCAGCTCGCAAACGGCCTCTCCGCGTTCGCCAGCCCGCGCGCGAATTCCCGCTCGCGCGGTTGCACGTGCGCCTTCTTCTTCACTTGGTTGTATGCGTCGGAATCCTTCGGCGTGCCTTCGGTGAGCCGCGCGGTCACGTCTCCGCCGTGGCAATCCGCGCACCCGAGCCGCACCGTCCGCGTCGGATGCATCGTCGGCTCGTCGGTATGTGTGTGGCAGGTAACGCATCCCGCGCTCTTGCGGTCCGCTTCCTCCTGCGATTGTGTCAGCAGGCCTGCCTGCGGCGCCTGCGCTTGCGCCCTCGACCGATGCTCGAGCGCAAACAGCGCGATGATCGCGATCGGGATCGCGCACACAACAGCGCGACGTCTGCGCCAATGCCAGCCAGAGTTCAGCCTGTTATTCATCTCAAAACTGCAACCGAAAATCCGTAAACAGCGACCACAACGTCTTCCCGCCATAAATATCGCGCAGCCCCTGCCCCGGCACCAGCGACGCCGCCCCCGCCGTAATCGAAAAATTTTCCGTCAGCGGCGGGCGATACCTCACTCCTACGCTCGAATCCACTCCGATTCCATGCCGGATCGGAGCCTGAAACAGCAGCAGCTCGAGCGGCTCGGTATCCATGAATCGCAGATAGTTCACGTTCACGAAGCCCCGCAGCTTTGGCGTGATGTCGAAATTCGCCCCCACATTCGACAGCAAAATCCCCGGGTTCACGAAATTCGCCTGCCCCTCATCCTTATTCGACCGCAGGCTCGGCAGCAGACTGTTCGGCGGCGTCAGCGTCACACCCGCCCCGGTCAGCCGGATTCCCTCGCGGTTCCACAGGCTGAAAATTCCTCCGGCAAATTCCGGAAAATCCTCGATGGCGTCGAACCCGCGCACTTGCGGCGCCCGCGGGTCCTTCGATCCCGACGCATAAAAAACCGACGCCTTGAAACGAATCCAGTCCTTGTCCACCGAAAGCTCGGTGGCCGCCATCTGCGCGTTGATGGTCACCGGTTTCCCCGCGATCGGATTATTGCTGTCGTTTCCAATCGCCTGGTAAAACGCGTGCGTCAGATTCAGCCAGCCGATGTGGCCGTCTCCGGTCCAGCCGAGATATGCGGCGTGAATGCTGTGCGGCTGCACCATGTTGTTCGATACCACGGTCCCGATCGGAGCGGGCCGCACCAGAAATCCATTGTCGTCGAAATGGATGGTGGCCTGGTCCATGTTGTAGTGCACGCTGAACTGCGCCGTGTAGCCGGGAAAGAAAAAATCCTGCTTGTACACGTTGGCGATAATCACCTGCTGCTTCCGCAGCGCCATCGAGTTGAGACCGCTGTTCGTGTTTTTTTCGAGAAAATTGAAATACGCGAGATTATATTGCCAGCGGTTCGAATCGAGCGTGCCGAACACGCGCAGCCCCGGCTGCTCCTCGACGAAAATGAACCCGCGAAAATCGCTGTTGAATCCCTGAATCCCCGCGCGCACGGAAATGAAATCGAAATTGTCGCTCAGGTCCGCGAGCTTCACTTCCGCAAACGCTTCCTGCAAGCCCAGGTGCGAATCGAGCCGCGTGGTTCCCTCGCGCACGTCGATGTTCACGATCCCCAGTTCGCGCGTGTCCAAAAAATTCAGGCTGATCGCCGGCGTCACGCGGATTCGCCAGTCCACCGGGCGGAACGAAGTGTCGCCGTGAAACAGGTCGAACGAAAACAGGAACACCTGGTCCACGAACGCCTGCTGCCCCTTCCCGAAAAACCCGCTGCTTCCCGGCCGCGCCGTGCTCACGTCGCTCGGGACGGGCAAATTCCGCCCGTCGAAGAATGTGTCGCTCACCGCCGTCAGGTTGAAAAATGTCCGCTGCCCGAAGACCGGCATATCTCCTTTCAGTTTGTTGCGGTCAAACGGGTCCCACAGCCTCCCTTTCACGTACGGGTATTCGCCGCCGATTCCGTAGCGGTCCCAGTCGGGCATGCTGACGAGCCAGCGGTCCGGCTGGACCTGAAACACTTCGCTCGCGGGAGGCAAGACCGGCGGCGAAGGAGCCTCGCCCGGAGGCACGATTTCCGGGCGTTGCACTGTTTCAGGATATTTTCCCGGCGCAGGCTCCGACGGCTTCGTCTGCGGAATTTGCGGCGCGCCCTCTGCGGGCGGCGCAGGAGGCAACGCGGTGAGCGTAATTTCGCGAACGGAGATTTCACCCGCAGCAGGCGCGACTTCCGCCGCAGGCAACTCGGCATAGCCTTCGCCCGCGACTTTCAATTCATACCGCCCCGCGGGCAATTCGATCAGCCGGAAGACGCCTTCCGCCGTGCTCGTGCTTTCGTAGATTTTCCCGCTGGCGAGATTTCGCAACGATACGCGCGCCCCGGGCACAGGCCGCCCATTTGCGTCCCGCACAATTCCTTCGAGCGCAGCAGTTTTTTCCGCAACTTTCCCGGGAAGCCGCTGCTCTTGAAATGGCGATGGATGCGCGGCGGCTGGCAGCGCAGTGAAATTCGCACTAGTAGCAAGGAATAGCCAAGCGATCAACCGCGGAGCTAATCGTTTCGGAAGGAAATAGGATGCCCTCAGCATCCTCAGTGTCCTGAGCTCGCTCGTCTCTTCAGTCGCTTTCGTTCTTCCCCGGCTTTGCTATCACATCCCCTTCCACCCGAGCAAGCCTTTTCGCCGCGCTCGACGGAAGACTTCCGCCGCCTTATTCGCATAGTTCCACAAAGGACTTTCATTGAGAACCACGGACACCTGTGGTACCAATAACCGCACGCCGATGAATCGCGCCGCAGATCGAGGTTCGCGAACCTGCTGCATCCGGAATTTACTTTTACTCGTCGCATCCTGCGCCGCACTCGCCGCGTGCGGCGGCGGCAGCGGCGCGGCGGCGCCGGCTGCGCCTCCGCCTCCGCCGCCTCCTCAATTCCTCACGCAAGCTGACGTTACCGCCATCGTCCAGGCTGCCGCCACCGCCGCACAATCCAACACAATGGCCATCGCCGTCGTGGACCGCCTCGGCCGCATCCTCGCCGTGTATAAAGGACCCGCTACGCCCGCGCTCGTTCCCGGCAATTTCGGCGTGATGGTGCCCGCCGACGATCTCGCCGTCTCCCTCGCGCGCACCGGCGCATTTTTCAGCAACAACCAGGCGCCGCTCTCTTCGCGCACCGTGCGCTATATCAGCGGCGTCCATTTTCCGCCGGGCATCACCAACACGCCCAACGCCGCGCTCTACGGCATCGAAAACACCAATCGCGGCTGCACTCTCTCCGCAGCTCTTTCGCCCACGATTCCGCCGGCAACCACCATCAGCGGCGCCACTCCCGGCCTTGGCATCGCCACCGGCAAAGCCGACACGAACGACAGCGACCCGACCGCCGTGAATCCCGGCGGCGTACCCATTTTCAAAAACGGCCAGGTGGTCGGCGGCGTCGGCATCACCGGCGTCGCGCTCGACGTCGCCGAATTCGTCGCCTTCAGCGCCGCGCGCGTCAACACCGACGGCATCTTCATCGATCCCGCCGCGCTGCCTTTTCCCGGCGAAGTTGTAATCGACGGCGTCGCGCTTCCCTTCGTCGATCAGACCACCGCGCCCGCCGGCGTCACCGCCGGGACATTCAACGCTGCGAATTTCACGGTCGGCCCGGTCGCAAGCCCCGGCGCGCCGCCCGATGGCGATCTCATCCCGCCCATGGCCGGGCCCGTCGGCGGCCTCACCGCCGCCCAAGTGACGCAAATCGTTGCGAACGCCGTCGCCACTGCTTCGATCACTCGCGCGCTCATCCGCCTCCCGCTCGGCTCGCGCACCCGCATGACCATCGCCGTGAGCGACCTCGACGGCACCCTCATCGCGCTGCATCGCATGCCCGACGGCACCGTCTTCAGCATCGACGTCGCCGCCACCAAAGCGCGCAACGTGATCTATTTCAGCGGCCCCACTCGCCAGCCAATGGACTTGAACGATGTCCCCATGGGCACGGCCGTGACGAATCGCACGATCAGCTTCGGCGCTCAGCCGTTTTTTCCCCCGGGCATCGCCGGCTCCGGCGACGGCCCCTTCTTCAATATCTACACGCGCGATGTGGCGAATGCCTGCACGCAAGGTTTCGAGGCGCCCGGCCCCAATCAAAGCGGCATCGTTTTCTTCCCCGGCTCCGAGCCGCTCTATATCAACGGCAATCTTGTCGGCGGCCTCGGTGTTAGCGGCGATGGTGTCGATCAAGATGACTACGTCACCGCCGGTGGCGCTGCCGGCTTCGAGCCCGCCGCCGCAATTCGCGCCGACCAGATCTTCATCGACGGCGTTCGCCTCCCCTACCTGAAGTTCCCTCGCAACCCCACCGATTGACCTTTGCATTTTGTGGCACAGCCTTAAGTGGCACAGCCAATCCTGGCTGTGCGCCTTTCTCTCACATCGGCGCGAAATCCAAATCTCACCACGCGGGATAATTCAAGGGCGATTGGAAATTGGGAGGAAAAAACTCGCTGCGAAGGAAAAAAAGGGCCCGGGAGCTGGATTCCGGGCCCTCGATGAATCGTATTAATTCACCGTCAGCGTGACCGGCAGCGAATGAAAATGCTGCCCCGAAATTCCATTCACGAAAACCTGGAACGTGCCTTTCGGCGTGCCAGCCTGCGGCGCCGCATTGTTGTTCATGCCGTATCCTCCGCCGCAACCTCCGGCCGCAAGCATGGCCGCCGCCGCGAGCAGCAATCCCAGACCGCCAAGGAGTTTCCCTGTGCGAGCCCTGTTCGCGGACGCCCGATTTTTTCCCGGGGCCGCAAAGACAATCCCAATCAGCCCGAATCCGAGCACGCTGAACGAAGTCAGAATCGTCCCCATGCCCATGCCCATGCCCGTTCCCATGCCGGAGCCCGAACCCATCCCGCTGCCGGATCCGGAGCCCGAGCCGCTTCCGCCGCTCGAGCCCGCGGGCACACCCGCAGCGCCGGATGCCGCCTGCGTTTGAATCATCACGCTCACCGTGGTTCCGGGATTCGCCGATGAATTCGAGAACGCACACTGCGAATTGGCCGGGAGCGCTGAGCACGAGAGGCTCACCATCGCGTTGTCTCCCGCAAAACTTCCGATCGAGACCATGTAGGTGGCCGTCATTCCCGGGGTCACCGTCATCGAGGACGACCCCTGCACGGTCAAGTCGAAATCCGACACCGCCTGCACCGCCGCGGCTTCGAGCGTCGCAAACAGCCCGCCGTTTTCATCAGCCAGCCCCGCGTCGATGAACAGCGTGTTCGGATTGCCGTCGGCTCCGGTGAGGAAAATCATGTCCCAGAGAGAAAGATTGCGCACGAGCTGCCCGTTCGGGTCCTGAAGCTGGCCCAGGAGCTGTTGAGTGCCCGAATTGTAAGCGCCGATCAATCCGTCCCCGAAATTTCCCACCAGCAGCGCGCTGCCGAACGCTCCGAACGACGCCGGAGCCATCACCACGCCCCACGGAGAATTCAACGCTCCGCCCGCCAGCAGGTGATTCGGCGTCATCAGGTTGCCGTTCATGTCGAAGACGTCCACGATTCCATTTCCCGGCGCGTTCACGGGGTCATGCTTCGCCGCGTCCTGCATCGCGTAAGTGACGTACACCTGATTGTTCACCACGTGAATTCCAAACGGCGCAAAGCCCGCCGGAAGATTCGGGTCGGTGAAGCTGCCGGGCCCGGGAAAATTTCCCGTCGCGAAATTCTTATCGAATATGTCCACCTGGCCGGAACGGAAATTCGATGCGAGCAGGAAATTATTGCCCGCCGCGTTCGTAATGAGCGCCAAGCCCTTGTACACCGCGCCTGTGCCGCCCATCGAATTGTCCACCGCAAGAATCGCGCCCGATCCCGTGCCGTTCCAGCCGGAAATCGTTCCGTCCTCGGTCGAGAAGATGAAAAGGCTCGGCGCGGTCGTTCCCATCGCCGTCACTTGAAAATCGTTCGTGCCGTTCGCCACGATTCCCGTCGGCGCTGCCACCGCGCTGCTTCCCTTCGGCGGCGGAATCGTGAAAACACCAAATCCCGCGCCGGTGTTGTCGTAGAGCGTCGAAACGCCCGCGTTGTTGTCCGAGATCCAGATCGGATTTCCCGGAAACAACGCGATCCCCCACGGATTCAGCAAGTTCGAATCCATGTGCGCTGCGAGCCCGCTCATGTTGGAGACTAGGTTGGTTTGTTTGTAGCTGTTCGCCTGCGCTTGCACGCCGCGCGCGGAAAAAAGACAGACACAAATAAGCCCCGTTAAAAATCCAATCAGCGTTCGTGCCATGCTGGATCGCTCCTGTTTGAAATTTCACTGCTCTACGGCCGGCCTCGGCTTCATCCGTCATTCGAGCTGCTGCCGCGGGGTGGGAAATCCACAACAAATCAAGCAGGGCCGGCTCGCCCCGGTGTACGCGCTAGTGGTGAGATGCCTGGAATCCGCCGGCAAGGATTGAAGAAGAAGACAAGTCTTTCTAAACCCTGAACGCACTCGAATAAAAGCTCTTAAGGCAAGAAATCAAGCGCCGCGCAGGAACCTACTGGCGTGCCCCGCGCATATTTTTGATAATCTTTCGCGGCCCCAAGCGCAGAAAGGAACCGCACCAGGATGCATCGACCGGCAAATCGACTCGTCAAATTCGCCCTCCTCCTCGCATTCATCTCCCTCGGGCCCGCTTTCGTGCGCGCTCAGCACAAGAAAGCTGCCCCTCCAGATGGCCCCGATGAGCAATTAAAGGAATTCCGTCTCAAGGATTTGGAAGCGACTCTCCGCACCATGCCGCCTGGTCCCGATCGCGACTATTTCGCCGGAGTGTTCGCCAATCGCGCGGGGCACACGGCCGTCTCCATCGAGCTGCTGACGAGAGTCCTCCCCGCCCTTCGCGATGCGCGCCCCGATCGCGCCGCCATCGCTCTCGAAGCTCTCGCCGACGGCTACTTCAAAACTTTTCGCTACGCCGATTCCGCGCGCGCCTATGACGATCTGCTGGCGCACTTTTCCTCCCAGCTCACGCCCCAGAAATTGAAAGGCACGAAAGACGACGCGCAGATCGTGCAAATCCTTCGCGACTCCCCGGCCCAAACCATCTCCTGGAGCGGCGCCGTCAGCCTGAAAACCGAGCGCAATCCCCTGAATTCGCAAAATGTGGAACTGACGGTCAACGGAGTGCATGGCCCCTGGCTGATTGACACCGGCGCAAATATCTCCGTCGTCAGCAAAACTTTCGCCGAGCAGCTCGGGCTGAAGCTTCTCGCTGGCGCCGCCGAGACGCAGGCCGGGCTCACCGGCATCGAAAATCCCTTGCGCGTTGCGCTCGTTCCCACGCTCGAAATCGGTGGCGCAACCTTGCACAACGTGGTCGTGATGGTTCTCGATGACGCAAATTTGCATGTCGGCTCGGGTGAGGGCGCGTATCAGATCCATGCGATTCTCGGCTATCCCGTGTTGCAGGCCCTCGGCACGATCACTTTTCGCCGCGAGGGAGTCTTCGAAGCCGGCGGCACTCCACCCGCCGCGGGAGCCGCAGCGCGCATTTATATGGACCTGCTCATTCCGCTACTTTCCTGCAACGTCGAGGGAGAGGATCTCCTTTTCAGCTTTGATACCGGCGCGGCGGATACGAATCTCTCTGTTCTTTACTACGAGCGCTTTCGCAGCGAGTCCAGGACCTGGAAGAAAACGAATTTTGAGATTGCCGGTGCAGGAGGTGTGGTCAAGCGCAAGCTCTACGTCCAGCCCGAAGCGATCCTGGGCATCGGAGACAACAAGGTCCCGCTGAAGTCGGTCTCGATCTACACGACGAAATCAGGCACCACGCACGACGACCTCTACGGCAACCTCGGCCAGGACGTAGTTGAAAATTTCGAAAGCTTCACCCTCGATTTTCGCGCCATGACCTTCACCCTCGGAGCCCCCGTTCCCCCAACCAAGGATCACTAGCGCGTAAGCTTCCACCGCCTTTCGCCTTGCTGGATTTGAGGTAAGCAAGCACCAGCTCGAGGGACCTGGCTGGAACTTGACTGCCGGCACGATGTAAAATCCCTTGCAATCAATTTCGAGTTGTGCGCTCGCCGCTTTTCACTTTCCGCGAAAGTCGAAAATCGCTGTCAATCCGTATTGTTACGAATATCTTTTGGCCGTTGAGCATGCTAGCATTCCCCGTTTTTTCATGGCGACACACAACCCTCTATCGGACGTGGAGTCCATCTCGGAGCCGCTTCGACGCCGCTCTTTTCTCGCAGGGGCACGGCATGCCGTGCCCGCCGCCCCGCAGCACATACCCGCGCTCGTAAGTTCATTCCTTGCAACATCGGAAAACGCGCGAACCGTAGTTCATCCCGAAAATCAATGTCAGACTGTTTTGCTCCTAACTCCAAGAAAACAAAGGATCGGCCCAATCTCATCCCGATAATTTTTGAGAGTTATTGCACAATAATTGTGCAATCGGGCCCGGGCCCCGAGAGGAGGCGAGAAAACCGCAGGACAAGTACGAGCGCCCGCCGATGCGCACCTCAAAGTCATGCGCTTCGCAATCTGTTGTTAAGTTTTCAGCTTCAGCCGGGGCTTGTTCTCTTCGAGGAAGCTGCGGAGGTCATTGGCCGCATCGAGCAAGCGCGTCCACTGCTCGTAATAAAGTGTCACGGGAAAGCGGCCGAGGCCGTACACGCTCACGCCGCCTTTTTCTCCCACGCGGAATTCGAGCGCACCCTTCCGGCGGCCTCCCGCCTGCTTTTCGAGTTCGGCGATGCGTGCGAGCAACTCTTCCTTGGTCGGTTCGGTCATGGTGGTATCTCCTGCGGAAGGGGGTGCGCGACTTCTGTGAAGCGCCCCCATCATACCACCGCCGGCCGCCCGCGCACACTCCGGCGCCGTTCCACTCTCGCGCCGCGACGCCTACGATTCGCGGCCCGCCCGGCTCGCGCTGCGCTACAATGCCCCCGAGACCCCATGCGCATAGCGAGCCGGCGGAAGACGATCGCGTTCTTTGTCGTTCTGGGCGTGTGCCTGGTCGCCATCGCGGTCGCGCTCAACGTCGGCTGGATCATTCTGAACCGCCGCGAAATCGCGCTGCTGCTCTTCGGCGTAATCTTTTTCGCCGCCATCATCGCCGGAATGATCCTCAACACCAGCTTCCTGGTGCACGAAATCCGCCGCAACGAGCAGCACGACAGCTTCATCAACGCCGTGACGCACGAGCTGAAAACGCCCAACACCTCCATCCGTCTCTACCTCGAAACTCTCCAGCGCCGCGACGTGGGCGAAACGCAGCGCCAGGAATTTTACAAATCCATGCTGCTCGATACCGACCGTCTGCTCGGCACCGTCGAGCAAGTGCTCAAGGCGGGCCAGGCGGGCGCCCGCTTCCGCGCTCGTTACCGCACCGAAATCGATTTCGCCGCTTTGGTCCGCGAATGCACGGACCTGGCGCTCACGCGGCATCACCTTCAGCCCGAAGCGTTGCATTTCGATGCGCCGAAAAACGGCAACTCCTTCCGCGTCCAGGGCGATCCCGAAGAGTTGCGCACGGCGGTCTCGAATGTGCTCGATAACGCCGTGAAATATTCGGGCGACCGCATCGATGTCTCTGTGCAAGTGGACTCGCCCGATGAAAAGCACGTCGTCTTGCGCGTGCGCGACCGCGGCGTGGGAATTCCCGCGGATGAACTCAAGCGCATCTTCAAGCGGTTTTACCGCGTGCGCGAGCGCGCGCTGGGCCGCGTGAAGGGAACCGGGCTCGGGCTGTTCATCGTCCGCGCGATTGCCCGCACGCACGGCGGCAAAGTGTTTGCCGAAAGCGCGGGCGCGGGGCGCGGCACCACCGTCACGCTGGAATTGCCGAGGAGCCGCGCATGAGCCGCGTGATGGTGGTGGAAGATGAAGCGCACCTGGCCGAAGGATTGCGCTTCAACCTCGAGGCGGAAAAATATTCGGTGGAGGTCGTGCCCGACGGCGAGTCGGCGCTCAACAGCCTGCTCCAACAAAAACAAGGATTCGACGCCGTCGTGCTCGACGTGATGCTCCCGGGCATCGACGGCTTCGCCGTCGCGTCCGCTCTTCGCAAAGCGAGAAACTTCGTGCCCGTGCTGATGCTCACCGCGCGCGGCCGCACGGAAGATGTGCTGAAGGGATTCGCGGCGGGCGCCGACGACTATTTGCCGAAGCCCTTCGAGCTCCCGATTTTTCTCGCGCGGCTGCAAGGCCTGCTGCGGAGAAGCGAATGGCTTCGCGCCGGCCAGGCGCATGCAAAATCCGAGAGCGCGGCTACTAAAAAAGCAGGCGAAGACGGCGGCGCGGCCGATTCCGGCGTGTTCTCGTTCAACGGGCGGACGATCGATTTTGGCGCGCTCGAATTGCGCACCGGCGGCACCACCATCCAATTGACGTTGATGGAAGCCAAGCTGCTTCGCCACCTGATTCAAAACGAGGGGCGCAACGTCTCGCGCAAAGCGATCCTCGAGAAAGTGTGGGGTCTGCACGAAGACACCGACACGCGCGCGATCGACAATTTCATCGTCCGGCTGCGGCGTTACATCGAAAAAGATCCATCCCGGCCGCGCCATCTGCTCACCGTTCGCGGCGTCGGCTACCGCTTTCTCGCCTAGAGGAATTCAGCGTGAAACCGGCCCGGGCAAATTCGAAAAATTTCGCAGCCGATTTTTCGCCGGGAAGCGATTCAGGCGAAACGTCCAATTGCGATGAGCGCACCGCTGACGTAGAATGTTCCCACCATCCTGCAGCAAACCGGTTCCCCGGTAGCTCAATGGTAGAGCATTCGGCTGTTAACCGAAGGGTTGCAAGTTCGAGTCTTGCCCGGGGAGCCATTCCTTCCGATTCTGCGAACTTGGGTGGAATTCATCGAATTCGAAAATCTCCAAAGTCAACTTGCCGGGGTAGACGGTCTCGCCTTTGAGGACACACTGCAATGCCTCGGATTGTTCGCCAGGGGTCAAGGATGTGAAAACCATTCGAAATTCGCGGAGAGTTTGCAGCACCAATTCCGCGTTATAGTCACGGCTCGCTGATTCACTCATTTTTCGCTGGCAATCAAATAGCTCCGCTTCCAACAGCTTCTTGTCTGCTTCCAGCGCCCCGATCTGGGCCTCCAGTCTTCCGATCGAGAGCCTGCCTTGCCTGAGAGCTTTGACGTGCCGGCCAATTTCCTCCTCAATCTCGTCGAGCCTTTCCCGAATCCGCCGCGTTTCTCATTCCAGCGGCTCCACTTTTCTCTGGAGATCGCCGTTCAATTCTTCGACGGTCGCTTTCAGATACGCATCGTTCTGACTGAGTTCAGACAGCTTTCCAACAACGAGAGCCTCGACGTGGTCTGCATTGATGTGTTTCACCGAACACACGGAATTGCCGAAATGCATTGTCTTCGTGCAGCGGTGGTACGGAACGCGGAACGTAGTGCCGTTTTTGGCTTTCTTCTGCGTGTAGTGTGGCGTCATATGCGAATCGCACACGGCACACCGCATCAGGCCCCTCAGCAGGAACACTCGATTCAACCTCGTTGCGCTGTGGCTTCTGTCTCGCCTGGACGATTGGACCTTCTGGAACAGACTCTCATCAAGATGAGTCGGAGGCCCTCCAACTCGGAATCAGCAGGCAGGAATAAAATGTCGGGCACCGGATGGGAAATACAGCAAGCAAGCCGGCTTCTCTTGCTAATCGTTGGAATCCTGTTCCTGTACCGCACGATGATTTGGCTACAAGGCCATTCCAAGAAAAATAGTTAAACTCATCAGGCGTGGCCGGTTTCTGAATCGAAATATCCCCGCACGATTCTCCCGTTCGTGCGAACTTGCAAATTCCCATTTCAAAACAGTGAATCCTTTTCACATAGAATTTTGTGGTCCCATAAACAAGAACTGAAATCTCCGCTAGCCGCAGACAAGCTAGCTTACGCATTTTTTCCAAAAATCACTCAAGGCCAGCCAAGAAGGGCTCAAAGAGGCCCTGTTTTGTCGTGCTTTTTCTCCGAATTCGATTTGTCAGATTCAATCCCTGAGCCAAAATCCCTTCGGAGGACATTTTGACCAACCCAAACCGAACCAAAAAGCATTGGTTTGTAGGAATTTCGATTATCCGTTTGGAAAGGGAATAGATTCGAGCCATATGGCAATTTCGCGAAAATAGAAAACGGACCTTACAATGTCCAGTGCACCATCAATTGCGAGAAAATCCCACATTCTCTCGGTGGTGGCGAACGCATGCGGCGATCGCCAAAAAAGAAGCCAACCGAATTCCAAGCAAAGTTCGACTCCCGGAAGCCCTATCACTGGACCGTTCTGACATACCTTGAGTATGATCCCATGAAAATCGGAGCGGTGCAGCCGACGTTGTTTTAGACGCAATGGAAATCAACCAACCGCATGGACTCGCATTGTCTACCACTGGGAAAAGAGACCTCGGGAGTGCTTCCTGGTCGAAACATGGGCAAAGCATGTCGAGCCCTCCCAAACCGGAATTCTGCTCGGACTAGCCAAGTCTCCTCGCAATGACGCCCGATTGCTCTCCCCTCTCGGATCCCCGCTGTTCAGGTCAGTGGGGCCGGGATGACCGGACCGAAGCAGGCTGACCATTGTGACGACGGTCACACTCTCCAGTGACGTGAATCATATTCCTGTGTGCCCGTGGGCGGCCATCATGCGCGCCCGAGGTAACCATTTACATTGACTGTACTTGGGGAACCCCGGCCTGGGGAAGGGCTTGGCGATGGACGTGAGAGAGCTTCGAACCGTGATAAGCGTCACATTGGCCCAGAATAGGTTGATTGCGTATTCGTCCTTATCCGTACGGGGGGGAAAGCGATTCCTGCGCCGTTCTGCAAAGACCGAACTTCCTACGCAACGCGCCACAAAAGCTACCCAAACCAGCACGATATCGGGCCGACTTGAACCAGACATCGGGCGGACCGTGGAGAACTAGCCGGACGCCCCACGCTTTGGCTCCAAGATGGAGAAATGAAAGGAAAAAAGGAGATTACAGATGAAAAGAATGGCAGTTTTCGTGTTCGTGGCATTTCCTATCGCAGTGTTGATGTTGATTGCCGCTCTGAATCCGTCCAGAGTTTCGGCGGTTCCTAGCTATGCGAGGCAGACGGGCCTGCCGTGCAGCAGCTGCCACTATGCTCCTCCGGAACTTAACCCTGCCGGACGAAGGTTCAAGCTGCTCGGTTACGTAGATAAAGCGGATGAGACCAAGGTCATCAAGGTCGATGCAAACAAATCACATACGGGCCTTGATCTTCTCGCTTCGCTACCTCTATCCGTAATGTTGGAGACCTCGTTTACTTCAATCCAGAGGCCTGAACCGGCGGCACAGAATGGCAATTTTGAATTCCCTCAAGATGTGTCGCTCTTCCTCTCCGGGGCATGGACAAGCCACATCGGCAGCTTTCTTCAGGTGACTTACGACACCATGGAGAACCACTTCAGCAGCGATAACACGGACATCCGCTACGCAAATCAGAGAAAGTTTGCTGACAAAGAGCTGATTTACGGCTTGAACTTCAACAACAACCCGACAGTGGAGGACCTCTGGAACAGTACGCCGGCATGGGGTTACCCGTGGATCGCCAGCGATTTTGCACCCACTCCCGCTGCGACTCCCTTCATTAATGGTCTTCTGGCGCAGGATGTCGCCGGATTTGGCGCTTACGCGATGTGGAACAACCATCTGTATGTGGACGCGACGGTCTATCGCTCTGAACACTTGGGCTTTTCGCAGCCGAATGCTGGAACTTGTTGTGAATTCAACATTCGGGGCATTGCGCCCTATTGGCGAGTCGCGTGGCAGGAATTAACACCGAAGACCCAGTTCGAGGTGGGTACCTACGGCATGCACATGCGGTCCACGCCCCTCGGGATAACCGGCACTGAGAACGAATATACGGATTGGGCCGTAGACACGCAGATCGATCGAACAGTATTTAGAAAAGACGTGCTCTCATTTCGGGCCACGTATATCCGCGAAAACTCCGACTTGTCAGCCAACCTGGCCGCTGCAATGCCGACGGCCTCCGTGGGTGCGCACCATTTGAATACTGTCCTGACCAACGCCGAATACCATTTCGCCAACCGCTATACGGCCACATTCGGTTGGTTTGAAACGGCCGGCACAATCGATCCGAAGCTGTACCCTCCGAACCCAGTGGGCGGCAGTGCCAATGGCGACCCCAGAAGTGCCGGCTATATCGCGAACATCTCCTATTGGCCGTGGCAGAATCTGCAGCTGGCTGCCCAATATACCGGATATACTCGCTTCAATGGCGGCACCACCAACTATGATGGTTCAGGCCGCAACGCGAGCGCTAATAATACAATCTATCTGGATGTGAAATTCATTTTCTGAAATGCATGTTGACAATTGCCAATTGCAAATCCGAAGGAGACCAGATGCGCCTTCGGCCCACAACCAAGTATGACTATAGATTTGAGCGGGCGGGTGCAAACCGGGTCACTCTGCCGCAGGCATCGGTGGTAGACCAACGATTTTATGCAAAATTTCGAGAAAAATGAGAGGGAACCAATGAAGCTAAGCCGATTAGCAGTGAAAGCAGTGACAGTTAGCGGCGGTGCGGTGCTTGTTCTAGCGGGCGCAAGCCTGGCGGGAGATGTAAAAGGAAAGGTGTCGGTCCAGGGCTTGCGTTCGGCGGAAAACATCGCTGTGTACGTGGACGCAATCCCGGGGAAGAAGTTCGATCCTCCAACGCAGCATGTCACGATCGATCAGCGCAAGATGACATTCACTCCACAGGTCACCGTCGTCCTCCAGGGAACAACCGTTGACTTCTTAAACAGCGATCCGGTCGGGCACAACGTGTATTGGCCTTCCATCAGCGGGAACAAGAAGTTGGCGCACAACCTGGGAACGTGGCCCAAAGGCGAGAAGAAATCGTTCCAGTTCAATGACCAGGGCGTGGCCTCGCTGCTGTGCAATGTTCACCCGGAGATGTCCGGCTATGTCGTGATCGTCGCCACGCCATATTTCGCGGTGACAGATAAGGAGGGCGCGTTTCAACTGAAGGATGTTCCGCCGGGAACGTACACGCTCAAGACGTGGAGCGAAGACGGCAAACCCACGACGCAATCGATCACCGTCACGGGCGGCGCAACGAACGTCGAAGTGACTGTGAAGAAGTAGCGACCCGGACGGGAGCCGCGCGTGGAGCTTCGCACCAAATTGGTGGACCTGGATTGGCTCGAGTCGAATTTTCCGTGCATGCAGGCCTGCCCGGTCCACACGCAAGCGGGGCGGTACGTTTCGCTTATCGCAGAAGGCCGCTACGAGGAAGCGTACCGCTATGCCCGGTCGCCCAACCCCTTCGCTTCGATTTGCGGCCGGGTGTGCGGGCACCCTTGCGAAACCGCCTGCCGGCGAGGCAAATTTGATTCGGCCATTTCCATCCGCGCGCTCAAGCGGTTTCTTACAGAGCGCCACGGTCCCGAATCCCGCAATCCGGTGGACGTGTTCCCGGAAAAGCCCACAGTAACCCGTTCCGAAAAAGTCGCTGTCATCGGCTCAGGCCCCGCTGGTCTCTCAGCAGCACACGATTTAGCGCTGCTTGGCTACGGCGTGACGGTGTTCGAGGCGGCCGCGGTCCCGGGAGGAATGCTTCACCTCGGTATTCCCGAGTACCGGCTGCCGCGGGATGTCTTGCAGGCGCAGATCCGCGAAATTCTCGATCTTGGACCAGAGCTGCGAGTGAACACGCGCTTGGGAAAAGACTTCACGATCACGGACCTTCACCAGCAAGGATACAAGGCGATTCTCTTGGCTTTCGGCTTGCATCGCAGCCGCGATTTGAGCATTCCCGGCAACGAGCTCGACGGCGTCGTCAAAGGCATCGACTTCCTCCTCAACGTCAATCTGGGCTACCGGTTCTCCATCGGCAAAAAGGTCGTGGTGATTGGCGGAGGGAACGTTGCGATCGACGTAGCTCGCTCCGCGCTTCGTGCCCAGCAAAGACTGACACTCGAGGCGTTGAGCACCTCTTTGCTTCCGGACAGCCTGAGCGACAGCGAATTGAGCGTGGCAATGAAGGAATTGATGGATGTTTCCCGCGCGGCGCTGCGCATGGGTGCGCGGGAAGTCCATCTCGTTTGCCTGGAATCACGCGAGGAAATGCCCGCTTTTGAAGAGGAAGTGGAAGAGGGCCTCGAAGAAGGATTGAAGATCCACCCCTCGCTAGGCCCCAAACAGTTCGTGGGAAAGAACGGAAAGTTGGTCGGGCTGGAGACGATCCGCTGCACCAGCGTATTCGACGCAAACCATCGCTTCAATCCTCAATTCGAGGTGGGGTCTGAGTCCACCATTCCTTGCGATACCGCGATTCTCGCCATCGGCCAGACTTCCGATCTCTCGTTCTTGCCTCCGGAACTCGGCGTCGAGACGACGCGGGGAGGGATCCTCAAAGTAGACCCGGAAACATTGATGACGACCGCGCCGGGGATATTTGCCGCGGGGGATATTGCGTTTGGCCCGCGGCTGATCATCAGCGCCGTGGCGGACGGCAAGCGCGCCGCCGAAGGGATCGACCGCTACTTGCGCGGAGCCGAATGGAAGCCGAAACCGAAGCACGTGCTCATCACCGTGCTCGACCACCACGAAATGGCCGCGCATTTCGACGAGTACTCACGGCTGGCCGTGCCAGTGATTCCGATAGACCGACGCACCGGCGTTGCGGAAGTCGAGGCGGGATTTTCCGAAGAGCAGGCGCGGCGGGAAGCGTCGCGCTGCTTGCGCTGCTGGATCAACACCGTCTTTGAGGGCAACGAATCGAAAGGCACCGAGTGCATCCTTTGTGGTGGGTGTGTGGACGTCTGCCCGGAAAATTGCCTCCGGCTGGCCCCTCTCAGCCAGTTTGCGTTCTCCGATGAAGCCAGGGCTTTGCTCAGCGACCGCGCTGCCACCGATACTGTGACGCTGCAACATCTGGAAGCAGGTGAATTGGGAGCGGTGGAAGGTTCAGTGATGATGAAAGACGAGACCATCTGCATCCGTTGCGGGCTGTGCGCCGAGAGGTGCCCGGCGCATACGATCACAATGGAAGCGTTTGAGGTGTTCGATCGGGAGCCGGGACTCGTGCAGATCCAGGAGGTCATGCTCCGCTGATGACGCCAACCGATAAAACCGCAGGAGGCGGGGAAATGCCCCCGACTCGGCCGAATGACGACGTGACCCGCCGCGATTTTCTGAACGAGATCGCCTTCAGCGCGCTCGGAATTGCGGCAGTGGGCTCGGCAGTTGTGACCTACCGGTATCTCTCGCCAAACGTGTTGTTCGAACCGCCGACGAAATTTCGCGCCGGCAGTCCCGATCTCTACCCGCTGAACAGCGTCACCTACCTGCCGGAGCAGCAGGTGTATGTGGTCCGCACCGGCGAAGGCTTTTTTGCTGTTTCCGCGGTGTGCACGCACCTGGGCTGCATTACACAATGGAAGCCCGAATCGGACCAGATTGCTTGCCCGTGTCACGGGAGCAAGTTCAAGCCCGACGGCGTGAAGATCGAGGGGCCTGCACCGCGGCCGCTGCCACACTTTCAGATCACGCTAACACTCGATGGAGAGCTCCAAGTGGACAAGCTCGAGATTGCGAAATCAAGCCAGGTGCTGAAGGTATAGACGATGGCAACCACGTTTCAAGAAGCTCTCGCGCGCCTGCGGGAAACTCGCGTGTGGAAATCCATCTTCCGCCGCGGCCCGGCGCTCACCAACCGCACGCGCAGTCTGGCGGTCTTCGGCAATATCTTCCTGCATTTCCTGCCGGTCAAAGTGCGGGAGAAATCGCTTCGCGTGCGCGCCACATATTACCTGGGCTCTATATCCTTCATCCTGTTTGCCGTTCTCTCTATTACGGGGGTTCTGCTGATGTTTTATTACCACCCCGCGATCCCGCAGGCATATCGCGATATGAAGGACTTGCAGTTTGTGGTTTCGAACGGAGTCTTCCTGCGGAATCTCCACCGTCTGGCGGCGCAATTGATGGTGCTTGCCGTGTTTGTCCACATGTTCCACGTGTTCTATCGCGGTGGATATAAGCCGCCGCATGAATTCAACTGGGTTGTTGGAGTCGTGCTGCTGCTCGTCACACTGTTTCTCAGTTACACAGGCTATCTGCTTCCCTGGGATCAATTGGCTTTTTGGGCGATCACGGTGGGAACCAACATCATCTCTGCGATGCCCGTGCTCGGCAAATATGTCCGGTTCCAGCTTCTGGGCGGCAACCTGGTGGGAGAGAACGCGCTGTTGCGCTTTTATGTGTTGCATTGCGTAGTCCTTCCAATCGCGGCGGTCGTGTTTATCGCCGTGCATTTCTGGCGCGTGCAGAAGGATGGCGGTTTGACAGTGCGGGATGAAAATGGACGAAAAGAAGACTAGCCACGAAACAAGTTTCAGCTCAGATGCGCTGAAGAATCCTCAGCGTGTCGTGTTCATCACGCGGAAGACATCCGCCAAAGTGAAGGGGGAAGTCCCCGGTCAGGTGATGGCCTATCCGCACCTGCTGCTTCGCGAGGCAGTCGCATTCCAGGTGCTTGTGATCGCCATTGTCCTCGTGTCGCTGGTGTGGGATGCGCCGCTCGAGCAGCTTGCGAATCCGCTTGTCACGCCGAATCCTGCCAAGGCGCCGTGGTATTTTCTCGGCTTGCAGGAACTGCTGCATTATTTCCCGCCGTTTGTAGCGGGCATCTTGATTCCCACGCTGGTGGTGCTCGCTCTCGTCGTGATCCCCTATTTCAATGTGAACGTGGAAGGGGAGCCGATCTGGGCAAAAAATCCCGCAGGGCGATTTCGAATTTTTTTGTCCGTACTTATCGTGCTCGCTGTCGTCCTGGCCGTGTTTCATGCGTGGACCGTAGTTATCCCCACGGTCGCAGTGGGCAGCCTAGTCCTGTGGTCGTACTTTGAGCCCGCGGCCGAAAGTGGGTTCCGGCGATATCTGCACGCGCGGGCGCTCTCCTGGTGGGTGATGACATGGTTCATCGCGGTCGCGGTGATCCTGACGGTCGTGGGAACGTTTTTCCGCGGGCCGGGGTGGTCGTGGGTTTGGCCATGGAGGGGACATGCCGGCTGAAGAAATGGGCAAAGTTTCTCGCCGGCTGCGGCTTGCCTTCGCCATCAGCAGCGTTGCCTTCGTGATTGCGCTCGCGATTTCACCGGTCAAGGATTTGCGCCGGGAATGGAAGCGCTACAAGCGCGAATACGTTCGCTTCGCGCAGACGCGCCCTGATACAAAGAGGCTGCTCGCCGATTTTCGTCCCGACATCGATCAAATCTGGATTCCCGAGGTGGGCGTAGTGGACCGGTGCACCACCTGCCATCAAGGCACTTCGCAGCCGAGCCTGGCTGGACTCGGCGTGCCGCAACCTTTCCGAGCGCACCCCGCAATTCCACACCACGTGCAGGAATGGGGTTGCGTGGTGTGCCACCGCGGGCAGGGGCCTTCCACCGAAGTTGCGGAGGCACACGAAACCACGCTTGCATGGGAACAACCGATTCTGCCCGGGAAATTCGTGCAAGGCGCTTGCGGCTCATGCCATCGAGGGGATTTGCCCCAAGCGCCGCAACTGGAGCGCGGCCGTCAATTGCTGGCTGAGCTGAACTGCGCGGGATGCCACCGGCTCCAGGGAATCGAGCGACCGGCCATGCTCGGGCCCGATCTTACGAGCATCGGGACCAAGGTGAGCCGGGAGTGGATTTACAAATGGTTGAAAGAGCCGCGGACCATCACCGATGCCGATGGAAACGTTACGGTCAACGGCGTCGAAAATGAAGAAGAGCCGCGCATGCCGAAATTTGCTCTCAGCGAAACCGAATTGCGCGCGCTTTCGGCGTATCTGAGCGTGCAGCAGGCAAAACCGGTGGAGGCTGTGAAATTCGACCCGCGCGTGGCCGCATCTCTTTCGAGGAAGCCGGATTTGGCGGATCAAGGCGAGCTCCGATTCCGCCAAATGTTTTGCTCCACCTGCCATTCGCTCGCGGTCACTCGCGCAGGAGAAAGCAAGCTGGTGGGGGGCGATATCGGGCCCGAGCTGACAAAAGTCGGGAGCAAAGTGAAACCGGAATGGCTGGCGGCGTGGCTGCGCAATCCGCAGGGTTATCTGCCGCACAGCAAGATGCCACGGTATGAGTGGTCGGATCAAGACTTGTACGAGGTGACGCAGTACATTCAAACGAAACTCACGGATCCGGATCTGCTAACCAACGTACCTCAGATGGGCGCGCCCTCAGACGATGAGATGAAGTTGGGCCGGCGGCTGTTCCTCGAAAAAGGATGCGCCAGTTGCCACCTCATCGATGGAATCGGCTCGCCGAAAGACTTCGGACCTGATCTTTCCGCACTGGGGGGCAAAAATGTTTCGCAACTTGAATTCGGCGCTTCCAAGATCCCCAGGAGCCTGATTTCTTACATCCAGGCGAAGGTGGTCAATCCGCTTTCCGTAAACGCGGCGGCGCGCATGCCTCAATACCACCTTACCCCCTCGGATCTCGATGCTGTCACCACGGCGTTGTTGAGCATGACTGGAACCCCCGCAAGCAGCGGCATGGGAAAGTTGATTGTCCCCCAGCGGCGAGCGGAGTTTCATCCCGTTGGCGAGTTTGGGAGGCTCTACGAGCGCTACAAATGCTACGTCTGCCATCAATTCAGCGGCTTCGGCGGCACTCTTGCGCCGGATCTTTCCTACGAAGGAAGTCGTGCCACGCGGGATTGGATCATTGAGTTCTTGGAAAACCCGCAGACTCTTCGGCCGACCCTCGTATTGCGAATGCCTCAATTCAACATGACGCGGCAGGAGGCGGCCGTGATCGCCGATTACTTCGGCACGGTCCTACAGCATCCGGAAGTGAATCCAACGACAGTCAGCCGAAATGAATTCACGCCGCAAATGGCGGCGTTGGGAAAAGAACTATACGAGGTGAAGTATCAATGCCAGGCGTGCCATACGATCGGTTCGTCGGGCGGCTACGTGGGCCCAAGCTTGAACAACGCCGGCAACTGGATGACTCCTGCATGGATCGAAGCCTGGCTTCGCGACCCGCAAGCTCTGGTGCCGGGCACCATTGAGCCCCGCCGCCCCTTCACGGAAAACGAAGTTAAGGCGCTCACCGCCTATGTGCTCACGCTGAACCAGGGCTCGGCACCGGGGAAACGCGGGAGCGGCGCGGCCGGGGCAAGAGGCGAGTAATGAGAACCCTCGTCCTCTTAGTCGGTCTCGCATCCATCGCTGGAATTGCTGCATGCGGCAAGAAGACCTCTGTGGCCGCAATCGATCCTCTGCGGAATGCGTACGACTCGGAGCCTGATTGGAACGACCCGCAGCGCATCATTCCCCTGAGCTACGAGCAGGCACAGGGGAAACGGATTTTCAGTCAGCAATGCGTGTGGTGCCATGCCGACTCGACTCCGGCCGGGCCTTCCAACCGCTCCAACGTGACGCCTACGCCCCCCTTGTTCAATGACGGCAGCGTGCTGAATAGCGAAAGCGACGAGTTCCTCCAGAACATTATCACCCTCGGTGGAAGCGCGATGGGCAAGTCGGCTATGATGCCTCCTTACGGAAAAACGCTCACGCAGGAGGAAGTTCGTTCCCTAATCGCCTACGCTCGAGCCATTGCTGTGCCGCTTTACCAACCTCCGGCACGCTCAAGTACAAAGTATTCAGGGAAATAGCGGCTGAACTTCTGAAGAGCAACATGAAAATTCAATGGATCGTGTGCCTTGCAGGCCTTGGTTTGACTGTCCTTGTGGCTGACTCCGCTCCGTCCTCGTTCAGCGTCTATCATGACAAATTAATCTTGCGGGCTACTCTGCGAAATCCGCTAAATTTTGAAAAGTCCAGCGGCTCGATCGACGGGCGCGCGGCGCAAAGTTTCGACTTGTTCCTAGCTCCAGAAATGAAGGCCCTGCTGCCGAAGCTGCCCACGGAGGCGGGAATCGACGCTGTCGATTTTTCCATCCTCAATCGCCTCGGCATCGAAAAGAAGTCGTCCGAGGCGATCGAATTCAACTGCCGAACGAAATGCAATGTCCTGGCCTTATCTGTTTGAGGTCAAAAGTTCGAATCTGCCACGCCCTTGATGTGATTTGAATCACGGTCGAGCGTGACGCAGGTCGTAGTCCTGTGACCATTCCAGGCTCACTTTTGCGGGAATCCGTCACATGTATAGCCATCCGACATGTTGCCAATAGAAGGAAATGGGCGAGGGCACATGACCGTTCGGCGCTTAATAACCGTCTGTCTTTTCGGCGGCGCAGGGGCCCTGCTGTTACTCGCCGGGTTGGTTGTGTGGCGCCGAGCTAGGAACACAGATCGATGGAACATCTTCCTCGCCGGGGACCCCCGCGCCGGCGCAGCGACCTTCTACCAGAAAGGATGCGCCGGCTGCCATTCCGTACTTGGCTCGGGCGGGAAGCTCGGTCCTGACCTGGGTTTGCTCGGGGCCACAGGCTCCAGCATGACGGAGCTTGTCACCGGGATGTGGAATCACGCGCCGCGCATGTGGGAACAAATAAAATCCACCAACGCCTCCTACCCTAGGTTCACACCCGAAGAGATGGCAAACCTGTTTGCCTACCTGTATGTCACCTGCTACGACGACGAAGCGGGAAACCCCGACCATGGCCAACAATTGTTCATCCAGAAGAGTTGTCTGCAGTGCCACTCGATTGGTGACACCGGAGGCACCCTTGGACCGAACTTGAGGGAAATCGGTCCTGTCGCGACGCCGATTATTTGGGCCCAGACGATGTGGAATCATGCGCCGGCGATGGAACTTTACATGCGCCAACAAAACATTTCCTGGCCGCAATTCGAGGGAGAGGAGATGAACGACTTGCTGTCCTTCGTGCGTCAAGTCCGTGCCGGGCCGGAACGCGAATCGGAGGTGCTCCCCGCCAATCCGCGCCGCGGATGGGGTTTGTTCCGACAAAAGGGATGCCTTTCTTGCCATGCCATCCACGGGGAAGGTGGCACCGCCGGTCCGGATCTCAGTATGGGTCAACCTGTGCCCACTACACTGACGCGGATGGCGGCGCGCATGTGGAATCACTCTCCTGAGATGTGGGCCGCGATGAAAGCAAAAGGCATCAAGCGTCCTACTTTTGGGGAACAGGAAATGGCGGATCTGATCGCCTTTCTCTATAGCGTCCGCTACTTCGACCAAGGTGGGTCGCCTTCCACCGGGCAGCAGTTGTTTACCGAGCGGAAGTGCGCGCAGTGCCATGGATCGAATGCACAGGGCGGTGAGTTGGGCCCCAGCCTCAGGAAGTCTCGCCGGTTCTTCACGCCGGTCAGCTTCGCATTGGCCCTCTGGTCCCATGGCCCCGGGATGTATTCGAAAGCAGAGTCACTAGGAATCGGCTGGCCCGCCCTGAATGAGGGTGACCTGAGTCATTTGCTGGCCTTTCTCAACAATCCGATTCGTTAGCCATCCGAGAAGCACCGAGGTATCTACCGTCGTGTACAAAGTTTTCAGGAAACTTGAAGACGGCAAATTCCTACTGGTGGCATCCCGCGACAATCGTGAAGAAGCTTTACAACTTGTGACAGCGCTGAACACACACTGGCCCGGAGACTACATCGTGCGAGATTCAGAAGGCCGCAACATCCGACTGACTAAATAAAAAACGGGTAATTCGGCTTGAATGCGAGTCTGTCTCAACCATGCTCCGCGATTGCCGGCAGGGCCGAAATGAGCAGACCTGCTGCCTGATGAATCGGAGAGAAACGAACAATTGACAGCAGACGGCTTCTGTCCGCATCCTTTGTTGAGCAAACTCAGCTGGGTCATGCCGATCTGCAAACCGCACTCGGGATCTCCACACACGTACTGCGGACCTCGCAGCGGAGAGCGGTAGAGAGAATCGAAACCATTTCCTTTTGACCCTATGGAGTTATTGGGATTGAACCAGAGCTGAATTCTTCTGTTTAGGGTGTACGAAAAACGCTTGAGGGCCTTGTCGAACCAGCGAGCAGGTGAAAAGTCTATAATTCATGGTTGACGATTAGAAGGATCTTTGTTTCCGGAAGCTGACCTGGAACTGAAATCTAAGAGTTCGCGAATCGTACAGGCCGGGGAGCCAGATTAAAAATGGCGCGAGACGTTGGGCAGCGTGCCCGCAGCAAGCTGCGTGTAGAAACCGTTCGGTCCCGTCATATCGGCGATGTGAGCCGAGATCTGCGCCGGATCGGTCATGATGTCCTTGGCGTATTGGAACACATTGCAGATGTTGCAGTAGGCGTCGCGCGGGTTCTGTCCGAGCGGGTCATCAACGGAGAGGTTGTAGTGCGGCCCAACATGCGCGGCCAAGCGGCTTTGCAACCATGATTGGCCAAACCATCCCGCATTACCGCATGATTGAAAACCTCGGCGACGGGATTCGGAGGGGCACGCCCAATCACCACGACCGAGAGCGCCGCTCCGAATGGCGTGTGTGAAGTTTCCTTGCCGGGTTCGTCCCGGGCCTGTTGCTTGCTTTCAGAGCCTTCAAATCCCGTCAAAAGTTAGATCGGCGCTCTCGGAAGGCCCGGCTCTACCGCGAGAGAGCTCCGCGGGCCTCCCGATAGCCTGTAGCCCTGCCCGGCGCATCATGGCTCAGTCGACATCAGCTTTCGCCGCTTCCGTCCTCGCCTGATTTCCTCCAGGGTAGGGTTTGTCATCGCCCATAATTCCCTTCCACAAGACCCGGTTGAACAAATCGGCGTTGTTGAGGTCGGCGTGCTTGAAGTTGAACCCCTTGGTCGCTTGTGCCCACCATGCACCATCGTGCAGCGGTTTGACGGCCACAGTGATAGGCCGTTTTCCGGGGTCGGCGCATTCCGGGACTAGGGTCGGGTCCACTGGCGGCTGACAGAGTATTCCCGGGATGGGCGCGAGGTAGGGCGCTAGGTTGGCTTCCCGACTAAAAACGTCGGACATGGGTCTGGCGTTCGCGTCGTTGAGGCCCAGATAATTGACACCCAGGATGTCCTCAATGGTCCGGAGCACATCGGTGGAATTGTAGTTGGTATGGACCACGGTGCCGTGCTGCGTGTAAGGGGACAAGACAAAAACCGTCGAGCGATGCGCATCCACGTGATCCGGGCCGTCCTGGGCGTCATCTTCGACCACAAAGATCGCCGTATCCTTCCAATAGGGGGAGTTCGAGACGGCCTCGACCAGACGGCCCAGGGCATAATCGTTGCTGGCCATCTGCGCGAGTGGATTCTCCAGATGCGCGATGTTGGTCGAGAAGTTGCCGAAATGATCGTTCATGAAATCGACCATCTCGAAGTCAGGCAGATTGTGATTTTGCACATACTGATCGAACTCGCGCTTCCATTCCTCGTAGCGGTACTGATCGGGAGTATTCAGATCCCAGCCGCGGCAGAAAACATCGGTGCGGCCGAGTAGAGACGGACGAACCGGTACCGCCTGCACCACGTTCTCCGCAAAGGCGTCGCGAACGATCGGGAGGTAGAAGGGAAGCCCCGCCGAAGGGTCGGCATAGTAATTCTCGTCGGCATAGAGGCCGTAATGTCGAACCGTTTTGCCGGCGCGAAGAACCGTGTCCCAAATGTAGCCGCCCAGCGCGTCGGGGTCCAAATCATCAGCGCCTTGCGTGGCGGTGATGTCTTTCGTTCCCGGCTCAATGGACGAATTCCCCGTGGGATCGAAAAGCGTGGTAATGCGCACGGTGCTTGGTGACGCTACTCCGCTGGTTTCATCCGGCAAGGCTATCCCGATGTTTCGCGGATTGCCGTTCCAGTCGAATGGGATGTTGAAGTCGGCATTGCCGTAGCCGACCAGGACGTTTTTGACCGTGGCATCATTGGCATGGCCCTGAGTGTCCCAGTTCCAGCCGTCGCCGCTCACATCGCCCGCGTCATAATAGTTGTCGAGCAAGGCAAACTGCAGGGCCAGTTGGTGGTTGCTGGGCGAAATGGGCGCGGGGAATTGCACTCGGGTAGGATCGCCATTGCCTTGCGTCAGGTCGCCCAACACCTGATCGTAGGTACGGTTCTCCTTCTGAATGTAAATAACGTGGTGGATGTGGTCGTGCAAAAACGCCACCATCGAGTCATGGTGGCCGTCGCCGTCAAAGGATCGATCGAAGAAGCGGTTGTTGCGGTCCACTTGTTCAGACAGGCGGGCCAGGGTCTTGTCGTCCGGCACCGGAATCGTCGAAAACCCTGCTTTCAGCAAGGGCAAGATGTACTCATTGCGAGCGTCCGGATTCTCTGGCGGACACAGGAGGCTGCTAAACATTGCCGGTATGCCCTCGCCTGGGCAATCCACCCGATATTCCAGGTTCGGGCCGGCATTGGCTTTCATGTTCACCACATACAGCGTGCCGCCATCGGCGCTGACGCTCACAGAACTGGGATACCAACCGGTGGGAATGCGACCGCGCAGCTGCCGAGAGTCGACATCGATCACGGCCACAGCGTTCTCACCCCCCAGGGTGGCATAGAGCTTGTGGCCGCTTGGGCTCAGAGCCAACGAGTTCGGGCTGGAGCCTTTGTACGGATAGCCGGGACGAGCCACCGAGATGCGGTGTTTGACAACATCCTTGCTCGTGTCGATCACTTCGATTTCATCCAGATCACCGTTCGCAACATAGAGGGTGCTCTGATCGGCGGACAGGATCATGCGATTGGGTTCGCCGCCGACCGCGATCACCGTAAACGACCCCGAAGGACTCACGTCCAGCACTTGCCCATCGCGCTGGCTCGTCACATACGTTTTAACCGGCGCGCCGGCGGCATTAGATACCACCACTGGCCAGTAAGGCATTTCGCCGATCGCTTCCTGTGGAACTTCGCCGGCCTTGAAGAAGACCACCTCGTTCGTCACCAGGCGTGTGGCCGTACTCACTACCGACAGCGAATCATTCTGATAGTTGGCAACGTACAACGTCGAGCCGTCTGGGCTGATTGCCAACCCTGCAGCCAGTGCGCTGAATGGGATAAACATAACCCCCGCTATCGGGTTGCTGTTGATCGGGGTGGTAACGAACAATCCCCCGGTCGGAAACTCTTGGACAGGTACGTCCGCTGGCAGGTTGTGGTTCAACAGCACGAAGGGAGCGTCCGGCACATACGTCGTTGCGGCGCTCGGTACTCCAGCCGTGCTCGCTTTGTAGATCACGACCCGGTCGTCGATGCCTCCTGCAATGTAGAATCGGGCGCCCGAAGGATCCCACACCAAGCCGTGATACGTGTTCGGAAGGTTTATCAATTGCGTCTGCACGGGCTGCGGGCCGCGGACGTCGAAAATGAATACCCACTCCGCATTCGAAGTCTTGGTAGTGGAAGGCAGCCCCGTCGTCGGATCGAGTGCGAAGTACTTGATGGTTGCGCCGCCCAACGCCTGCTCATGGAAGCCGGTGTTGTAGCCTGTGGTCAAGATCAATAAGGCCGTCCCATCCGGGCTGAGGGCGGTGGTCACCGCACCATTTGCATCCGCGGACCCATCCGGGCGCAATCCCGTAGCCAAGCGCTGGAAGGTTGAGCCGGGGGCAGCGGTGGGAGTAATGCGAAAGCCGTCCGGCAGAAGGTTGCCTCCAACTGGCTCCTGATCCCATGTCTGAGCACTTGCGTAACCAGGGCCAATCAAGCAGAGAAGCAAAAACACTACGGCGCAAAAGCTAAGACGAATCGCGTGTCGCATGTTATCTCCTTGCGGGTGTCTTTCTAGAGTTGCTCAGTTAACAGACAGGACCTCCCCAAACGACGCTCTTGACAGGCCATTCAGAGGATGTCTGCTCTGTTCGAGGGTGCTACCATCGGATTTCAATCTTCTGCGAACTTAACGGTTCCGGCCCAAGTCGAGACGCAGGCGGGGGGCTGCGTCGCACCGGCGTGACTATACCACAGACTGTCAAGGCGGGATTAAGCCTCCATCAAATTCGAGCGCTGGTGCCGGCGAAGCCTCACGTCCAGGATGATCAAATCGAAATCCACTTCACTGGCCAAATGTGGGCACGAGGAACGTCCCGTGATCATCCCGCGGTCCGCAGCAAGGGACACACGTCCTGAGCGGCGATGCCAACCCTCCATTGAATAAACCTGCCGTGTTAGCGCAGTATCAAAAATATGTTAATACTCTTTAGACTGTGGGATACGGACGGGCAGAACGCACGGCGGCTGATGGAGATGAATGCAAAGGCTCGAATAATCGTCAAGGGTTCAAACCCCCGATTCACAGAGAATTCATTTAAAGATGACCGCCACGTAGCCCGGGAATGATTTCATTTTTGTAACCATTGAGTGCTGCGCCCGATCCGGTCCTGATACTACGGGATGAAACGCCTACAGTGAACTGACGGCACTCTTTGAACGTTTGCAAGCTGGGATAAAAACGATGCGCACACGATTTCGGTCCTTGGCATTTTCTCTCTGCCTTCTTGCCTCGCTGACTCCCCTTCTGCTTCAGGCACAAAATCTGGTGGCCACGGGAGCTCTGTCTGGGCGTGTGACGGATCCGGATGGATCGGTAGTGCCCGGAGCGTCCGTCGTTGTTCGCAATGCCGCTACGGGTGTGGAGAAGTCTGCCGAGACCAGCGGTTCAGGTCTTTTCCGTTTCAACGAGCTCCCTCCGGGCGACTATTCCCTGACGGTCACGCAGAAAGGCTTCCGCCGGGCGCGCGCTCTCCTGCAAGTGCAGGTTGGCAGCACCACTTCGCAGGATTTCCAACTTCAAGTCGGCACGATGGGCGACACCATAACGGTGCGGGACACAACCCCGTTGCTCCGGCCGACGGATTCCTCCACGAGCAGCATCATCGGCCGGTCCTTTTTTAATGAATTACCCCTCAATGGCCGTAAGTACACCGACTTTACTCTGCTCGCTCCCAATACCAGCAATGACGGAGACACGGGCCTGGTGAGCATCGCCGGCCAGCAAGGCGGCGAAGATTCGGGATATGCCAACGGAAACGGCAACACCTCATTTACGGTGGACGGATCGAACGCCACCAGCAACTACTTCGGCGATATTCTTGGACGCTACCGCATCCCCTACCTCTACGGGGAAAATGCCATCCAAGAGTTTCAAGTGGCTGTGAGTCCGTATTCGTCCATCTATGGCGGCGGCGTAGGCTTCATCAATACGGTCACCCGCTCGGGTACCGATACAATCCACGGCGAAACGTTTTATTACAACCGCAACTCCGCTTTCGAAGCCAATGACTCCCTCTCCAAAGCCGGTGGCCTCCCAAAGTCATACGATAACTTGCAGCAATTTGGCGGAGGCGTGGGGGGGCCGATCTTGCGCGATCGCTTGTGGTTTTTCGTCGATTACGAACAGCAACTCGAGGACAACCCGATTTCCGTCCTCAACCCGGCGCTCACGGTTACACCCTCGAACGAAGCTACTTTCCTGAACCAGAATTTTGGACTTCCACCCGGAACGGTGCTGCCTCCTCCCAATGGGCCTTTGCCGGTTCCGGGCAACGACGCTGCTCCCGATCCGAACAATCCCGTGTACCTCCAGCAGGTATCCAATGTTTTGAACGCCTTGAATTCCAATCTCGGAGTTAAATCAAGGAGCCGCGACGACTATCAAGGCGTGGGCCGGCTGGATTTTCGACCCGGCTCTCGCGACGATTTGTTCCTGAGCTTCAATGTCAACCGCTTCAGCTCCCCCGGCGGCGTCATCACCGCCCTGACCGTGGGTGACTACGGCACTCAAATATTGGCGAACGCCGAGGTGCACGTTTTTCACACCAGCGTCGGATGGACGCACACGTTATCGTCCAGCCTGCTGAACGAATTCCATTTCGGCGCTTCCGACGACAACCAGATCTCCACTCCCACGGGCGCGGCTCCGAATACACCCACAATCATTTTGGACAAGCCCGTCGCCTTCACCATCGGCAACGCGCCATTTTCGATCGGCCGGGTCTTTGAACGGCAATGGTCCGTCGCCGATCGGGTCGATTGGGTGATCGGCAAGCACACCCTGCAATTCGGCTTCGATTGGAATCGCGTTTGGGATTCGGACAACAACGACGGCGGCGCCGACCCGAATGCCGCGGTCGACTTAGGCTCATTCCTCGGCAGTTATGAATTTTCAAATCTGCAGGCCTTTGCGCTCGGCCAGTACAACATTTTCAGCCAAACCTCGGGAAACCCGACTTTCTCCTTTGCCGTCCCTTACTACGGATTTTATGTGCAGGACACTTTCCGGGTCTTGCCGCGGTTGACCTTGGAAATGGGCTTGCGAGAAGACTTTCAGGTCTATCCGCAGCCAGTGGAGAATCCGGCCTTCCCGCTTACCGGCCAGTACCCCAACCAATTCCAGCGCCTGGCGCCGCGCCTTGGATTCGCCTGGCAGCCGCTCGAAAAAACCGTCGTCCGCGGAGGGTTCGGCGAGTTCTACAGCAATATGAACGGTCTGAATTATCGCAACGCAGTGGTTTCCAACGGACTGGCTTCGCAGCAGTCTTCGGCCAGCGTTAGTTTCGGTCCGGGCGCGCCGAATCAGCAGACGCCGACCTTTCCGACTATCCTTCCGAGCAACTCTCCTCTCTTCAGCGCTTCCGAAGACATCTCCCTCGTCTCGCCCAATTTTAAAGTGCCCGTCGTGTTCGAGGCGAGTTTGCAGATCGAGCGGGAAATCTCCCAGAACACCACCGTGAGCGTTGGCACGATGTGGAATCGCGGCGTGCATTTGCTGTCCGGCAGCGCCTATGACTTGAACCTGAACCCTCTTCAGGGCGCCACAACCTACATCGTCTGTCCGCCTGGCACCACGATGGTCCCTTGCGCTGGAAACACGATTACGCTCCCGAATATGGATAATGGCTTGCTCGCCGAAGGCCGCCTCAACTCCACTTACCCGAACCTCGGCCAAATCAACGAGCTGATCAGCCCCGGCCAGAATCAGTACAACTCCCTGTTCGTGCAATTGCAGCGGCGCATGTCCAAAGGGCTGATGATGCAGGTCTCTTACACATTTGCAAAGAGCCTGATGCGCGATGGCATGGATTTCAACGATCAGTTCGACTTCAGCAACACGCATGCTCCGTCGCTGCTGGACCAGAGGCACAAGATCAGTTTTGCTGCGGTTTATCGGCCAGGATTGGAGAGATTCACGAGTTCGAGGATAGGACGCGCCTTGCTTTCGGGCTGGCAGTTAAGCAGCGTTATGCAGTTCTCCTCGGGCCGTCCCTACGCTGGTTTGTTGGCGTCCGCCTGCACCAATCCAGCGGTGTCGCCGCTGCAACCGGCGCAGCTCACTCAATCGGCGTTCAATAATTGCACGGGCGCGGATGACAGTCTGAATGACACGGCCTTTAACCAGGACACTGCGAACACCGCCGCAGGCATCAATGGCGCCGGCCCCACGCCGGGAATCGGCCTGAATTCTTTCTACGGTCCGTGGCTCGAGCGAATTGACGTTGGATTGGCCCGCACCTTCTCCATCAACGAAAGGCTGCAACTGCAATTGCAAGTACAAGCGTTCAATTTGTTCAATCATCCGAACTTTTACGTGCAAAATGGCGACGGAGTTAACCAAATCCAGTACAACCCCATCGGCGCCAACTGCGGCGACGGCCTAACCTCCAACCAAACCTGCTATTTGGTGCCCAACTCCGGCCCGGGAAACTTCGGAAGCCTCCAAGAAATCAGTCCCTATGGTCTTCCCCGCGCTTTGCAGTTTTCCGCGCGATTCACGTTTTAGATTGGCGTGTCGGGTTCGCGGGGCTCACGTCGGTGAATGTCGATCCTCCATCTCAGCTTCCAATTGCGTCTTCCGTATAAATACGGCGGGGTCGAGAACTGGCACTTCCGAACTCAAGCCCTGACCAACGTAATTCTTGAAGCTGGCGCGGATCGCGTCCTCTACTCAGTCGATTATCGTTACGAGGACGTGGTCGAGGCGAAAAGGTGGTTTGACCACGCCTCCATCAGCGAATCCGACCGTCTGAAGATCGCCCGCGCGAACGCCCAAAAGTTGCTGCGTCTTCAGGTTTAGGCAGACGCGCGATTGACTCTGGCCTATCTCGCCAACTCGGCCGCACGAGTGGTCAGGTCCCTCTTGACGTCTTCCTGGATTGGCTTATCCCCGAGCCAGATCGCAAACACGGCTGAGGCAAACGCTTTGCCGTTGATCACCGGCTTGTCCTCTCCCGCGGCCTTTGTTTCGAGTCCCACACCCGGCGCCCAACCGATCACGATCTCCTGGCCGGAGCGGACTTCATTGAAGTTGGCAATCCATGGCTCTGTGTTGTTTCCCGCTCCTTTTAAGGAATCGCGAAAGGCGTCGCGGATCTGGTCTGTGCTCACGTTCCGCACGAACTTCAAGACCACCTTCTTCTCGAAATCGCCATTGACGAGTTCGCGGTAAAGGTCGGCGCTGCCCGCCTTGCCTTTCAGCGGCCCTGCCAGCGCGGAGTCGGCCACATACAATCCGATGGCGTACACCTTCACTTTTGCGATCGTCTTTGTGCGTAAGCCAATTCCCAGTAGTGAAGTGCCACCGTCCTTCACGGCGAACTTTGTGCCGGTCTTGGGTTCGGCAAGGTCCTGCGCCAGCGCGGGGCCGATAACGGAGAAAAACAACAGCAGAACAGCGAGTGGAGATCTCATCGGTGTGTCCTCCGTTTGAGATTGAGGGTGGCACAGCCAACATGCAGTTTCAAGCGCCGCTCCACCTCTGAATCCTGATTGCGGGCACGCATCGTGCCGGCTCATTTTCGGGGCAAAAAAGAATTTTTCAACAGCCGCGCGATTTATCAACAGCTATCCGAGTCGTGAAAGCCCGCGCACCCTATGGGGGCCCGGATCCATAGATTCTGCCTGGTAGGCGGCCAGTGGAAATAATCGCAATCCAGCACTCCCCGCATTAGAATCCTCACGGGTAACAGGGAAATAGCTGATCAAGAATTGAGAGCGCTTGTGTGGTGCGGCTTCTTCCAAACCAGCACAGGAGGCTTGGTATGGCTAAAACGCGAAGCGGACGCAACGTTGGTGGTGAAGTGCTGCGGAACGCCAAAGAGACCGCGCAAATCGAACGGATCTGGAACGTCCTGGGCAGAGCGAAACTGCGCAAGCCGCCGAAGAAATACAACTACGTAGAGGAGCTCGCCTATCTTCAGCTGGAGCTGATCAAGCTTCAGGAATGGGTTCGCATGCAGGGGTTGCGGGTCTGCGTGATCTTCGAAGGCCGCGACGCGGCCGGAAAAGGGGGAGTGATCAAGCGCATCACCCAAAGCCTCAATCCGCGCGTTTGCCGAATCGTGGCACTGAGCACGCCGACCGAAAAGGAACGCGGTCAGTGGTATTTTCAGCGCTACGTCGCCCAATTACCTGCGCGGGGCGAGATCGTGCTCTTTGACCGAAGCTGGTACAACCGCGCCGGGGTGGAGCGTGTAATGGGCTTTTGCACCGAGGAGGAATATCGCGACTTTTTGCGCGCTTGCCCAGTGTTCGAGAAGATGCTCATTCGCTCGGGAATCCTTTTGATCAAGTATTGGTTCTCCGTGAATGACGAGGAACAGGAGAGAAGATTCCAGGAACGCATGACCAATCCGATCAAGCGATGGAAGCTCAGCCTGATGGACGTTCAATCGCGAAAGCACTGGGTGGATTACTCCAAAGCCAAAGACGAGATGTTCGCCCATACGGACACGAAGAAGTGCCCGTGGTATATGGTGAATGCGGACGACAAGAAGCGGGCACGGCTGAATTGCATTGCGCATCTGTTGCAACAGATTCCGTACCACGACATGACGCCGGTAGAATTCGACCTGCCGAAGCGGCAGTCGACGCGGTACCAGCGGCCCAAGATTTCGAGCCGGCGATTCGTGCCCGAAATTTATTAATGGGAAGATGAAGGGCCACGATTCTTGGGTTCGTCCAAGATCAGCGGGGTGACCGCGCATCTGAGATCGTTGCGTAACTCTTGCCTGAACTCCTCCTTATCAACAATCCGCGTTACTCGTGATCAGGCGATTTTTCAACACTTATCGGAGCAAGCGGAAAACTCCACAGCACCGGATGAAGGGCCCGGTAACGAGATTTCCTTTCTGAGTGGATCTAGGCCAGGAGAAGACAAATGAAGTCATCTCATAAATATTTTTCGTCAGGGCACGGCTTTGGAGTCTGTGTGATGCCGCCCGTTTTTCGTCAGGGCACGGCTTCAGCCGTGCCGTATGTGCTTCAAAATGAGTGCGGCTTCAGCCGCTGAGGGAGTGACTTCTGAGTTCTCACACAGACTCCTCAGCCGTGCCGAAAGGTGCCCTATTCTCAGGGGTTTTTGGCCCCTGAGGGGCGGCCCAGACGAACTCCGGTCAGAGGGATATCCCCACGAGTGCTTTGTCATCGCCCTAATATCGCGTGTAGACTGATGTCGTCCCGCGGCATCCAATCACAGCCGAAGGAACGACCCTGACCTAGGGTTGCTGGCATTTCCGTATCGCGACAACCGAATGAAGGAATTCAGGAGGGTTCATTTCCTTGAAGAGACGCCGAATTCCCGGACTGATCGATCAAATCGTGGTTGACACCCCGGAAGAGATTTCGAGCGTGGTTCAAGATCCGCGAGCCGATCGCCAGTTCTACACACCCACCGCGCTCGTCAATTGGTTTCTCTTGAAGAGATCCTTAAGCGCCCTTTCCTTTGCGGGAAAAAGATTTCCGACCATGGCGCCGAGAGACGCCCTCGCGGAAGGTCTGAAGCGCGACAATTTGTGGAAAGCGCTGCAGCTAAAAATACCCTCGATCCGTCAAGGACCTCCTGAGCTGGAGCCTCTCGCACTATGGGTAAGCGGCGCCAAAGCCGATCCCGAAGTCGGGATACTGGCTCAGCAACTGCTCGGGAAACTCTTCTCGGATCGTTTTGTGGCGACGCCCGAGAGCTGGAATGCCGCGAAGGTGCTTGTCGCAGCTCCCCGGTTGACGAACTTGCCGAAACTTCTCTGGTGGACGCTCTCTGGCAAACTCCGCCGCGCCAAACAAGTGCTCGCGGATATGGTCGATGGAGACCTTGCCGGCGTAAATGCCATCGGCATCGCCGTTCACAACGTCGTCAAGGGATTGGAACAAATGAAGCGCTTGTTCGCCGACGAGGCCAAGCGTTCTACGCTTACTGCCGAACAAGCTGCGCAGCAGTGCCTGTTTGCGCCCATCAGCGTTTATCGCCAGGCGATTTCCACGGGAAGCGTGAATGGTTGTCCGTTCTCGCGCGGCTCTCTCTTCATTCTAAACATCGGCATCGCCGCCAGGGCTGCTGCCGGGCGCCGGCTGGTATTCCTGGAGGATAGTTGGAGCAGGTGTCCTGCCGCGGATTGGGTTCCTGCGATGTTCGAGGGTGTCTGGAAGCGGGCTTCCAGCATGAGACACGGACAATTCGAAACGATGACCGCAGACTAGGACGATCGTGTTGCAGCAAGCTGTCATTCTTGAATTGGGTTCCTAAGTCCTGCTAAACGGGGTTCCCCGACAAGTCCAATCTCCCCTCAAAGGCGGCAACCCAACACGCCAGTTCCTTGTAGATTGAGATAATTGAAGCGATAATCGAGAGGACTCGATAGCTCAGATTACTAGGAACCGCGATGGTCCACTTCCTCTACTGGCTTCTTCTCCTCGTTGCCGCTCGGCCACAAACTACCCAACAGAATGTCGGCACGAAGCTCGTCTGGCATTACGCAGCTGGAACTTTCGCAGGTGGCGAGGTAACCATCTACACGTTGGGTGATAGGCGGCGCACCGAATACCACAACACCGCTCAGAACCGGAACCCTGATGGGTCTTTTTCTGCTGGGGACCCTGCTGCCAATGTTGTAATTCAGCGGTGTGATCTCGGGCGAAGTTTCGGGTTGAACACAAAAGCGCAGGCATACTCTGAAAAGGCGTATCCGCCGAAGCCGTTGACACCCGAGGAGCGAAAAGCGCGTGGGTTCGATAACTCAGATTGGGACACGTCGAATCTGCCGGCGTTCCGAGTCCAGACGACAACCGTGGACACAGGAGAGCGTGAAGAAATGTTCGGGCAATGGGCCAGGCACGTCATCACGACAACTAAAATGACTCCGCTCGGCGATACCAAGGGCGAACCATCCGTGTTCGTCAAGGATGGCTGGTATATTGACTATGACCGGAGAATTTCATGTGAGCCAAAGCCAGCCGAGGAAACCGAGACCCACACTTTTGGTGGAATTTTTATCTCGGGTAGACTGATGCGAACCCAAAAAATAGAGACCGTTGAAGTTGGACACCGAGAGAGTGGACTCCTCGTTAAGGGAGGCCAGGATTCTTCGACAACTGCAATCACCGGAAGCAATGGCGTGAACGTGAGCCTGAGCAACGACATTCAAGTAACCGAGTTCTATAGAGGGCCATTAGACCTGGCCTTATTCGAGGTCCCCGAAGGATTCAAGCTTGGCGACACTGTGCTGTTCCAGTAAGGGACGGCGGGTGGCGAAGCTTTCTACTCTGATCTTTCTCGGAATTTTACGTTCGGGTGCCGTCGATGAGAGCGAAGGTGTTGTCAAGCGACACTTCTCCGCCGCAATGCTTTTCAGCACCGCTTCGATTTCAGAGTGGTGGAGGACCGAA
>Ga0187781_10000058_pt1 | contig 67850 bp, 75 predicted proteins | sample 0715_SJ02_MP02_2_FD_132447 | JGI IMG/M metagenome (GOLD analysis project Ga0187781, IMG submission 132447) | Tropical peat soil microbial communities from peatlands in Department of Meta, Colombia - 0715_SJ02_MP02_20_MG | ecosystem: Environmental > Terrestrial > Soil > Wetlands > Peat | place...
GATTGAGAGAGCACGGGCTTTGGTCGAATCGCAAACCAGGTTCTCTGCGAGAACGAAATGGCGCTTCTTTTCGCGTCGGGGGAGAAGTGTTGCTTGACATCGCCCATCGTCGTTAGAGATGGAATGACAAAACTGATCTTGATCAGAGTTTCCCTAAGGCACGGTCAGGGGTCAGTTAGAAAGCCCACGGCTCTTACTGACTACTGGCCACTGACGTGCATTGCGTTCCCCTTGCGTGTGGAGCATAATCAAGCTGGCTTTCGGCTGGCCTCCGGAACTATCCCTGAGTGTGAACCTGCCCAATTCCATCACGCTGATCCGTATCGCCAGCATTCCTTTATTGATCTGGATTCTTTCGAGTTCGCATTTCAGCAGCCTGCATGGCGAAAAGGAGTTGCTGGCTTCGGCACTGTTTATCGCCGCAGCCATGACTGACGGAATCGACGGCTATCTCGCGCGCCGCCGCGGGCAGATCACCACCATGGGCATCCTGCTCGACCCGCTGGCGGATAAGCTTCTGATCGCCGCCGCCTTCGTTGTGCTGGTGCAATTCAACCCCCGCCTGGTGCCGGCGTGGGTCGCGATTGTGGTCATCGGCCGCGAGTTTCTGGTGAGCGGGTTGCGCTCGATCGCCGCTTCCGAAGGCTTCACCATCGAGGCCAGCGAATTAGGCAAGCTCAAGATGGTGGTGCAGATCGTCGCGGTGGTCGCCGTGATCCTGGACCACCGCTGGCGAGAATGGCCGGTTTACAGCTACTACGTTTTTCCCGTTCACTGGATCGCGTATCTGGCGATCTGGTTTATGGTGTGCGTGTCGTTGGTGTCGGCGATCGATTATTTCGTCGCCTTCTGGTCGAAGATTGACCGGCGCGTGGTGAAGCGCCGGCGCCGTGCCTTCATACTGAGCCGGCGCAGAAAACCCGTGCCGGCGCCGCCGCAGGCGGACCGCGATGTCGCAGCCTCGACCTAGTCCGGTTGCGCAGTCGAGCGAGTCTTCCAAGAGTGAATTCTCGCAAGAGGAACGCCGTCTCTTACTTCGTCTGGCGCACGACTCCATTCTGTCGGCGCTGGAGGGACGCGAAATTCCGCTTGACCCTCCCACCACCCACCTGGCACAACCGCGAGGCGTGTTCACTACGCTGCATCTCGGCGGCGAGTTGCGGGGATGCGTCGGTTATGTTCTTCCCGTTGCTTCGCTTTATCGCGCGGTCGCAGAAACCGCACGGGCAGCGGCCTTTGACGACACCCGCTTCTATCCCGTTACGCTCGAGGAAGCGCCGCACCTGGAGATTGAACTCAGCATTCTCTCGGTTCCCCAACCCATTGGCTCCGACGACGTCGAGATCGGCCGCCACGGCTTGTTGATCAGCATGGGTGGCCGCCGCGGCCTGCTTCTGCCGCAGGTGCCGGTCGAGCACAACTGGGATCGCGTCACTTTCCTCGAACAAACCTGCCGCAAAGCCGGACTGCCGCTGGACGCCTGGCAGAAAGGCGCGGTGATCGAGGCATTCAGCGCGGAAGTGTTCGGCGAGGAGCGAGCGCAGGAGTGAAATTGCCACCCGGTGGCTTTGAGGGCTATCGCCGATTGCACTTAGAATTCTCCATCAACTCGGCTGACTTGAGGCGTCGCAGCAAGAACTGACGACAGCTCGTGGTCTTCCTACAAAAAGCAAACCGGGGACGGTTTCCCGTCCCCGGTTTTATGCCTGCAGACTACGAAATCGAGTTAGTTCACCTGGTCCAGTTCCACGCCATCGCCGGCGTTCACGCCTTCCATGGAGAAAACGATCATGCCGGTCGCAGTCGTCGGGGTTACGCCAATGATCACGATCTCGCCCACGGCCCGTCGCGGCAGGTCGCGAACGTGAATCACCGGGCCATTTGATTTCGTGAACATGTGCGGATCCACGCTGGGCTCCTTTTTCTGTGTGTCCTCAGCAATGGCTGCCTTAAACGAAAGCGAATCCACGGGATCGTTCAGGTCGGCTTCATAGGACCGAACCGCGCGGAAAAAGTCGCCAACCTTCACGCCCTGATTGGCCCCGATGTTGATGTAGACCGTGCGCCCGGTACCCATTTGCGAGTCGAAGTCCTTGCCCATCACGATGCGGCCGGAGACTTTGCTGCTGGCGGGCAGGAAGCGATCGAAACGAATCGGAGCATGAAACGACAGCATCTGTTTTTCGGCAAAGGGAATCGCCGTGTCGCCCGGGGCGATGCCATCGCAAGCGTATTCCACATATGCAACCGAGGAGTGGCTGCGCGTGTCGATGATCTTGACTCGCCCCATCTCCTCGTAAGGCTGGCCCGTTTCCTTGAGTAATTTCTTTTGGCCAGGAAACATTTCATATTCATTGGCGTCCCTGAGCGCGCGCACGATTTCATATTCGGCGCCAGCGGTGTAGCCCGATCCCAGCAGATAGATCATGTCGCCGCGGGTGAAGTGAGTGGTGCTGGGCGTCTGCAATCCGCCGCCAACATAGTTGGCATCGGGCATGGTCTGTTTGTTAATGAAGCCGGCGCAGTAGACATCGGCGTAGGTGGGAGTCTGCACCCGCTCTGTGGGGAAGCTGGCTGAGGTGGGCGAAGTTCCCTGCGGAGCTTCGTTGGAATCGCCATCGGTGCCGGTCTGGGCCCAGCAGGCCGCCGCCAGCAACAACACGAACAGTCCTATTTTCTTCATGTTACCTCCGGAAAGGACCACCACGTGTCCCTCCCCCCAAGTTGAAAAGACGCCAAGTGCCAGAAAAGGCAAGGCTTCAAACGGAAGGTAACAAGGGGGTAAGGGTGGGTCAAGGTTACGAGGGTGTTGGGCACCTCGGAACCGGCTTTTTTGGTCCCGAATCAATCCTTGTTGCATAAGTTGTTACGCCCCTGTAATAATTCGCCGTCGGTCACTGTAAACCCTGATAGTGTCGGACCTTAGAACGATGGACTCCGCTTCCGGTTACACGGCACGGATGCTGCCCCTGCGCTTGCCGCGGGTTTCGGTGGCAGTAATCGGCACCGACGCCAACGAAATGGCGGAAAAAGCCGAGGCTCTGGCGCGGGATAACCCCTTTCTGGAGTTCAGGTTGGACTATCTGTCCCGGCCTGGCTTGGCCATCCCGCGAATCAAGCGGTTCACCGATTCTCACGCCTCAACGGTGGTCGTCGCTACGTGCCGCCGGATCGCCGGCGGAGGAAAGTTCCGCGGCTCTATCGCGGCCCAGCTTGAGGTTCTGAGCAAAGCGGCAATGGCTGGTTGCCAGTTGGTCGATGTCGAACTGCAGACCGCCACGAAATGCCGGCCGGCGCAACTTGAAAAATTGCGCAGCCGTGCGGCTCTCATTCTTTCCTTTCACGACTTCCGCGCCACGAAAAAACTCGAGGAAACGCTCGAGAAAATGCTGGCTTACCCCGCCGATTTCTACAAGATTGTCAGTACGGCGACCACGCTCTCCGACAACGTCACCATGATGAAGTTTCTAGGACGGGAGAGCGACCGGCATTCGCTGGTCGGCATGTGTATGGGAGAGCAAGGACTCATCAGCCGCGTGCTGGGACTGCGCGCCGGTAGCTTATTCACCTTCGCGGCGGCCAATGCCGCAGACGCTACCGCTCCGGGCCAGGTGACTGCGCAGGAACTGCGCAACGTTTATCGCATCGAGCAGGTGGATGCGGCCACGCGCGTCTACGGCGTCGTGGGCGACCCAATCGCGCACTCACTGTCGCCCACCATTATGAACGCGGCCTTCCGCCGTGAAAACGTCAATGCGGTTTTTCTGGCTCTGCACGCCAAGACGCTGAGGGATCTGCTGACTTGTGTGCGCGAAATTCCGATTCACGGCGTCGCCGTTACCATGCCGTACAAGGAAGCGGTCCTTGCCCACCTCGATAATACCGATTCGCACACCGCGAAGATTGGCGCCTGCAACACAGTCGTGCGCGCGCAAGACGGTAAGTTGTATGGGTTCAATACGGATGCAGCGGGAGTGGTTCGGCCGCTGGAACGCCGTCTGCCGACCATTGAAGGAGCGAAGATTCTGGTGGTTGGCGCGGGAGGCGCGGCCCGGGCGGCCGTGTTTGGACTGAAGGAACGTGGGGCGGAAGTCTACATCCTGAACCGCAGCGCCGCCCCCGCCAGGAAACTGGCCCACCGGGCACATGCGCGGATCATGAAGCGGACGGATCTGAAAAAGATGGCGTTCGACGTAATCATTAATGCGACCCCGGTAGGAATGGGAAATACGCGCGAAACGCCACTGCAGGAAAAAGAGATCAATGCCCGCTATGTCTTTGATATGGTTTATGATCCTGACGAAACGCGGTTGCTGAAACTGGCCTGCGAGCGGGGGGCGCAGCCCATCCCGGGAATCGAAATGTTTGTCCACCAGGCCGCGCGTCAGTTTGAGATCTGGACTGGCAAGCCCGCGCCTTGGGACGAGATGCTACGCGTGGTTCTTCTGGAACTGCGGGATCGCGCCAACCGGGCAAAACCGGCTAGGTAAGACTCGTGCGATGCCGCTTGTGAAGAAAAAGTTGCTTTTTTCCTGGTGCCCAAAGTAATATGCAGTTAGGGATGCGAACGTAAGCAGTCCCAACTTATTGACCCTGTACCGCCCGTTACCAACTTCCAAATATCGCAATCCAAGCTTTGGCGGAAAACTCGACGTAAGAGGCGTTAAGTTACGCCTCGATCCCGGTTCGGAGAGTTCAACATGGCGTGGTACGCGTACTGCATTACCGAGCATCAAACCCTTCCCAATGGAACCCGCACCCGACGCCCCTTCCTGCTGGAGGGAGTGCAGGGGGTGAATGGCGCCGCGGTCCTGAGTTATCCCAGCGGCGAATTCGCGGTGATCGTCAGCGAATTTGACCCAGAGACGGGCGTGCTGGACCAAAAAACGGCCATTGAGCACGCGCGCGTGGTCAGCACCTGCTTCCGCAATTCCACGGTTTTGCCCTTCAAGTTCGGCACTGTTTTCGACAGTGACGACGCACTGCGCCAAGCGGTGCGAGTGAACCGGCGCGCTTTCGGACAAAGCGTGGCCAAGCTGCGGGGCAAGTCCGAGATGCATATCAAGCTGACGGTGCGAGACGGCTCCTTACGCGAGGCGATGGTCGACGTGGAGCTGCCCGACACCGTCGGTGGCGACTACCTGGCCAAGCTGCGGGTCAAGGCGTCGCGCGAGCGCGAGCGCCAGACCAAGGCGCGCGCCCTCTCGGTGCAGGTGCACAAGCTGTTCAACCCGCTGGAGGAGGAAGTAAGCTGCAAGAAGGTTGCTCCTGAGGGGATGCTCATCGACATCGCTCACCTGATTGATTCCAAGAGCGTGGAGAAATATCAGAACCGCTACTCGACCGCTGCCAAACAGTTGAAGAACTGCGAAGTGAACATCAGCGGGCCGTGGCCGCCATATCACTTCCTGCCGGGAAAGCTGCGTACGGTGGCGGGAAACAGCTAGAGCCCGTCAAGCCATCTCATAGAATCGGTTTTGAAAGGGCGCGGCTTTCAGCCGCGCCGCTCGGGGCCGCCGATAAATGCGGGCTTTAGCCCCTGAGGGACATCGGATTCTATTCTCGGTTTCATTTATGAGATGGCTTTCCAGCGGTTGCTGGCTGGTGGATCAGCCGATAGTTCTTAAGAGATTTGGGAGCCCCTGGGCAGCAAAAGCGGCCAGGGGCTTGGCTTTTAGGGGCGGGAACTTCGAGGACTTGGCTTGCGTATTGTCTGATAGTCGCGCCTAGTTTGAGGAAAGTCGTGCGAAAGTTTCTGATCGACCTGACATTCTCGATTGTGTTCTCGTTCGGCTTGTGGGAGTTCGGGCTGGCTCGCCAGATATGGCCCGCGCATCCGTACTTGGCAATAAGTCTGATTACGGCCGTTTCTTGCGCCGTTCTTCAGGCTGTCCTGCGCGACGAGACCAAGGAAAAATCAAAGAGCAGTGGCCAGTGAGCGGTAGCCGGTGGCCAGTGAGACCCGTTAGGATTTCTTGCCGGCCACCTGCCACATTGTCAGTGACCACTGACAGTGCAGCGAAAGTGCAGCGTTCTTCACCTCTTCAGACTAGCCCGCGCCAGCCACGACCCTGCTAACGTGGGCGGACTGGACCATAAGTCCTTCGGCATCATTCGTTTACGAGATAGCGTGATTCGTGTCAGGGCTTTGCCAGCCTTTGGCGCGGCAAGTGCTTCCTCTTAACCCAATAAAGAGGCCGCAACCTAGCAACATGACCTTCACTCTCCTCGCATTCGCGTGTCACTTCCCGAATTGCCGTTCTGCCAGTGGGAGCGGCGTCAAGCACCGCCTTTCCTGACATCGCCCACCATTTCGTCGCCTCTTGAATCTGGCCCCAGAAATGGGGCCATTTTTATTCCGGCGGAATTCTGCTGATAGCTCACTAGCCGGACGGGGCCAGGTTCAGCGCGACGTTTTTGTGTTCGCCCTCCTTGAGCTCAATGGTCTGGCCCAGTGACTCGTGGGCGCGAACGAACTCGGCATCGGTGATCTCGTCTTCGTCAAAATCATCGTCAAGTGCGAAGATCTGATATGTACCCGGGGCTATGCCGCGGAGGCTGAAATGACCGCGCGCATCTGTCGCAACCTGGCGATAGAGATCGCTACGGGCACGTCGCTTTGCTTCTGGAATGCAGATGACCTCTACGCTGGAGGAGGGTTTACCCTGCTCGTCAGAAACGACGCCGTCGATTTGCGCGGCGTTGGCGCCGACCACGACGTCGAGCAATAAGTTTGTGCCGGCAACGGCGAAACCAGCGTCACCGACATCTTTGCCACCCAGATTCACGGCCTTCAGGTAGTGACCCTCCCGAAAGTTGAAGACACGTGACAATACCAGGTGATATGAGCCTGCCATGGCGGGCGTCTCGAACGAGCCATCACGCTTGACTCCTGCCATCACCCTGTCCGACCCGACCAACGTTTCGTTGACCGTGGCCGAGTCGCTCCGCAGCCCAACATACGTATCGGACCAATCCCTTTCCTGCCCGTCATCCATTCGAAGGTGACCGCGAACCCACCCGTTTGGGAGCAGCGTAATTCGCAGATCATTCACGTCTTCGTCCACGACCCTCACGACTTCGGGGTCAGTACGCATTACCTGCGGACTTTGGGCGTCACGATAAGCCTCAATCCCGCGAGCGCGCGTGGGCCATAGCGACACAGTATACGAGCCCGGAGCCACTCCCTTGATGTCGAATGCGCCGCTTGCATCAACGGTCGCGTCAAAGAAGTCGAAGTCGCCCCGCCCGCGCTCTTCGGATTGCAGCATGAGTTGTGCCGGCTCTTCCTTTGTCCATGCGGGAAGCTGCGTCACCTGGCCGCGCACATGAAACGTATGCACCAAGGCCAAGGTCAGCGCGACTGGCAGCTCATCGCCGGGGCGCAGATCAAGGGGAACGGCTTCCTTCTTGTCCGTCCGCCCCGGGTAATAGGTCGGGACATAGGTTTGCTCATCCTTACCGGAGGAGCCTCGGAATTCCCGCTGTGCGGCCACCAGATAATGCCCCGGGTCCAAGCCACTGACGCGGCACTCGCCGAGATCGTCGGTGGAACACTGGTTCACATAGTTGAGCGAGTTGCTGCGCGCATACCAGTGAAGCGGGACGCCAGAGGGGATGGCCATCACGTCAATACCGGAAATGGGATCGCCCTCTGCGTCGCGAACTTTGCCGACAATCACGGCAGCCGGCGTCATGTGGAACAGCAGGTCTTTGACTTCCTGCCCCGGTTCCAACCAAAGCTGCATTCCCGAGCCGTGGTGCCGCTTTTCAGCATCGACGAAGCCCTCACGGCCAAAATACAAGCTGTAGTTGCCTGGTTTCACGTCCGTGATTTTGAAATGGCCTTCCGTGTCAGTGAGAGCGTGGTACTCAGGCGTTTCTGATTGGTTATCTTGGTCGCGGGCGGTGGCCACTAAAGTTATCCCGGCCTTCCTGACCGGCTGGCCGCCGGGCTGCTGCACGATCTGCCCCTCAACGACGCAACTCGCGGGCGGCTTCGAAGCTGGGGTTTGCGCCGCAAGCACGGACGTGAACAAGAGACACGAGAGAAACACAAGTGAGCATTTCATCAGCGTTCACCGATCATCACGCTGTCGCCCGGAGCTTTCCTCTCTCCGCCGCAAAGCTGCCAGGCCAATCACCACCACGACGCCCCAGGCAAGGACAGCATAGGCGATCCAGTTGCCAGCGCCCTGCAATTGTTCCCGGTTCTTCTGCATCACGTAGTCGCGGTCCTTGACGATCTGCTCGTAAGTCATATCGCAGCTCGTGTAGCTGACGCTGAAAAATCCCAGCAGGGCGGCCATGATTATGGAGAGGGCCAGAGTACGCTTCAGGAGCGCGCTACGGACTTTCCCCGCGACTGCTTCAGCGAGAACCGCGAACGGCCGCCGCAGCAGGTGGTACGCGGCCACGCCGAGCGAGAGCGACACCAATCCGACGAAAAAGTAAGAGACGACGAGATAGCGCTCGTTGCTCATGATTGGCGACTCAGCTCCTGCGGCGCAGGGCCGCCATCAGCACGGTAATTAGCCCGACGTAGACGAGCAGAACGATCATCAGATTCTGGAGCACATCCTGCAGGCCAGCGGCCACGGACCAGACGTACTCCATGAAGTGCGCGCCGTCTTTGAGGTCAGTGTGTCCAGCACCGAGTACGGCCGCGAGCCCAACCAGAACGATGACCAGCAGGAAGGAGCGCAGGTAAAACTCCGTCGCTACCGGAAAGCCCGCGACCTCTTCCAGCAGTCCACGCAAAGTGGGCCGGAGCAGGCGGTCAACCAGGACGAGAAGCAGGACAACGAGAACGAGCAAAACAAGAAAAACAATGCCCTGAGGACTCATATACATCCTCCGATGATGTTGCTGATTATAGTCCGTGGAATGCGGCTGCCGCGGGCCAGCGTGGAAGGGCGGTCCTCCAAGGAGTCCGGCCTTTAGGCACTGAAGCCCACGGGGCTAAAGCCGCATACGTTTAAATGGTCGCTCTACGCGGCGCTGAAGCGCCGCTCTTCCACGGCTGCGCAGGGCGGTTCTGGACCCTCCCGCTTTGCCCGACCGGCCAGTCCCTTGGGTTCAACGCAGCAAGAACCGCTGTCCCCCACCCTGTCCGGTGCCGCGCTTCCTTCCTCAGGCTGCGGTCGGATACACTGACCATCTTCTATGACTACGACAAATCTCAGTTCCCGCCTGTTGCTGACCTTGGTGTGCTCGCTCGCTGCGCTGACCGCGGCCCTGGCTCAGACTGCGCAAACGACCCAGCCGTCGCAGAATCCCGCGCAAAAGTCAATTCCGAGTAGCTGGGGGGCAGTGCCGCAGATGTCGGAGGCGCAGCAGCAGAATTTCTCTTCGCAGCTCCTCAGCGAACTGGAGGCGATCAAAACGGCTGCGCTCGCCGACGATTACGCCTATCGGCAACTGGCGCATCTGACGGAGAACATCGGGCCACGACCGAGTGGTTCGTCGCAGGCCAAGGCCGCCGCGGACTACGTTGCTGCCGAGTTGCGCAAACTTGGGCTGGAAGTTCAGCTCGAGGAGGTGCAAGTGCCACATTGGGTGCGCGGCACGGAGAAGGCGGAACTGGTCGAGTACGCCGGGCAGGTGCCTGGAACCACGCAGAAGATCGTGCTGACGGCGCTCGGTGGAAGTACGTCAACGGGAGCCGAGGGCATCGTCGCCGACGTTGTCGTGGTCAACAATTTTGACGAACTGAAGACGCTGGGCCGCGACCAGGTTGCGGGCAAGATCGTGCTGTTCAACGAACTCTTCGACAAGCGGATGGCTGCCGCCGGCCTCTCTTTCGCGGCTTACGGCGAGGCGGTGAGCTACCGCGGCGCGGGCCCGAAAGCGGCTGCGGACCTGGGCGCAGCGGCGGCGCTGGTCCGCTCGGTGGGCACCGCCGACTACCGGCTGCCTCACACCGGCTGGAGCGCGGCGGCGGAAATTCCTGCGGGCGCGGTCGCGGCCGAGGATGCCGATCTGATCGCGCATCTCGCGACGCAGGGCAAGGTGCGGATGCGGCTTATTCTGACACCCCAAAAACTGCCTGATACCACCGGCTACAACGTGATTGCCGATCTGAAGGGCAGCGAACATCCGGAGCAGATTGTGATCGTCTCCGGGCATCTCGATTCGTGGGACCTGGGCACGGGCGCGATCGACGACGGCGCCGGAGTGGTGGTGGCGATGGAGGCGGCGGAACTTCTGCAGAAGCTGCATCTGCGGCCCAAGCGCACGCTGCGCGTGATTGCCTGGATGGACGAAGAAACCGGCGGATCGGGCAGCCAGGGCTACAGCAAAGATCACGCATCAGAATTCGCCGACCACGTGGCGGCGATCGAGAGCGATGCGGGCGCGGCGCACGCGCTCGGCTTCGACATCAAGATTACTCCGGCCGCGGCCGAACTGCTCCGGCCCGTGTCGGACGTTCTCACAAGCATTGGCGCTTCGGCCTTGCAGCCATCCAACTCGTCACCGGGAGCGGACATTACGCACATGTCGGACGCGGGGGTGCCAACGCTGGGCCTTCTGGTGGACGAGCGCAACTACTTCAACTACCACCATACCGCGGCCGACACGCTGGATAAGGTTGTCCCGAGCGAGCTGCGGGAAGACGCAGCAGCGATGGCGGTCATGGGATATGCGCTGGCCAGCATGAAGGAGCCGTTGCCGAGATAGCGATTGATTCGCCCAGTGGAAGAGCGGCTCTTTAGCGGAGCCGCTTTTCACTTTTTCTTGACCCTAGTTCGGCGTTTTCGGTAATATATGCAAAACAAGTTCGCTCTTCGGGGCGGACCTGAATTTCATGCAGAGTGGCTGAGGGACGAGCCCTGGGACGCCACGGCAACCGCGGCGCGATCATATATCGCGGCTGGCTGGTGCCAACTCTCTCCTGGAAACAGGGAACATGAGATTCGGCTGCGAGCTGTATCTGCATCCGATAGCCTCTTTTCCTCTTTCCTGGAAAAAGAGGCCTTTCGTTTTAAGGCCGCTTTTTCCGGCTCGTCCTCAGCTACTCGCACAATTAGGGCGGTTTCGAGAGGTACATATGCCAGCTTTGAAAGGGCACGGCTTTCAGCCGTGCCGGGAGCAAGGCAGACGAAATCGGCTTTAGCCGCCGGGGGAGTGTGCCCTCAGGGCCTAAAGGCCAAGGGATTTGGGGTTTCTGTAGGAGCGGCTGAAAGCCGCTCCCTTTCAAGGCACAACGACTCCGAAACCGACCTGACGAAAGCGAGTAGCGCAATGTCTCATTACCAACTACGGTGCCGGGAATGCGGACGGACCTGGGGCAACCAGCCCCGTTCGATCTGCGACGAGTGTTTCTCTCCTCTGGAAGTCACTTACGACTACGACGGGCTGAAGGCGTCGCTTCAGCGCGGGTCAAATGGAAATGGCCCGTTCAGTCGCGAGGCGATTTCCCGCCGGCCGCCGAACATGTGGCGCTATGCCGAATTGCTGCCCCTCCCCCAGAATTTTGAATCGCGGCTGCCGGTCGGCTTTACGCCGCTGATCTCGGCTCCGCAACTCGCCGAACGGCTGGGCGCACAGCCGCGGAATCTCTACGTCAAAAACGACGCTGTCTGCCTGCCCACGCTGAGCTTCAAGGACCGGGTGGTGGCCGTGGCGCTGGTCCAGGCGCGCGTGTTCGGGTTCGACACCGTTTCCTGCTCTTCGACCGGCAACCTGGCCAATGCCGTGGCGGCGCACGCGGCGCGCGAAGGGCTGAAAGCTTGGATTTTCATTCCATCGGATCTCGAGCCGGCAAAAATCCTGGGCACGAATGTCTACGGCGCGAAAGTCGTGCGCATCGCTGGCAACTATGATCAGGTCAACCGGTTATGTTCGCAAATTGCCGACGAGCATCGCTGGGGCTTTGTCAATGTAAACCTGCGCCCGTACTACGCCGAGGGCTCGAAGACCGTGGGTTTCGAAATCGCCGAGCAGTTGGGCTGGCGGCTGCCCGATAACGTGGTCTGTCCGATGGCGGGAGGATCGCTGATCACGAAAATCAAGAAAGCGTTCGATGAACTGATCAAGCTCGGCCTGGTAGAAGCGAAGGAAGTGAAATTCTTCGGGGCGCAGGCCACAGGATGTTCGCCGATTTCGACCGCCGTCAAGACTGGCAGTTCCGAGATCGAGCCGCAGAAGCCCGCGACCATAGCGCGGTCGTTGGCGATCGGAAATCCCGCCGACGGTCATTACGCGATCAAAGCCATCAAGTCGAGCGGTGGATGGAGCGAAGATGTGACCGATCCGGAATTGGTTGATGCGATCCGCCTGCTGGCCGAGGCCGAAGGCATCTTCACTGAAACTGCCGGCGGCGTGACAGTTGGCTGCGCGGCGAAACTCTATCGCCAGGACCGCATTCTTCCCGAGGAGACAACGGTGCTGTGCATCACCGGCAACGGGTTGAAGACCACCGACGCGCTCGAGGGCGTCTACCAGAGCGAGCAGCCGATTGCGCCCAAGCTGGCGGAGTTCGAGACCTATCTGCAGCAATCTCTGGACGTGGCGGAAGTGCCTGAGATTGTAGCGGCCGAACAGGCGACGGGAATAGGAGCATAGAGGTGGCGATCAAAGTACAGATTCCGAGCGCCCTTCGGCGCCACACCGCGGGAGTCAGTTCGATCACCTGCACGGCGTCGAATCTGGAGCAGCTGTTTTCGGTTCTCGACGAAAAATTTCCGGACCTGAAGCCGCATCTGCGCGACGATAAGGGTCAGATTCGGCGCTTCCTCAATATTTACGTGAACGAGGAGGATATCCGCTTCTTGGGCGGAGCGGAGTACGCCTTCCGCGAAGGCGATGAGGTTCTGCTTGTTCCCTCGATCGCCGGCGGCGCGCAGTAAGGCGAAAATCAGGATTCAACCCGCCCCAAGCCGCTTTCGCGCCTTTGGTCAATCTTTCCCACCGCCGGCCCCTTTCGTTCCAATTAGAACTGAATAATTCGCACGCGAACGGTAAACGCGCCCGCCTTTTATGCCGATGCCTCTTGCATGCCCGGTCGTCGGGTGATCCACTTCGGTTTTTGGCGAAACGGCAATGAAGCGGCTCCCGGCGTCGGCCGTGGGAGCGCGCCATGAGGGGTCGGATATTCGTTTTGTTTCTGTTAGTCGGTCTCGTTTCGGCCCAGCGCTGTCCCCGCAACGCCGGAAGTATCGACATAGCCACTTCAAACACTGGCGGGTTTGATGGGAAACCCGCTGGCAACGCCGAATGCAACACCGGTGCGGCCAGCGGAATTTTGATATCGGTCTCAGATCTCGCGATACCAGCCCGCGCACGAAAGGAGTTCGCTAAGGCATACGAGCTCAGTTCCAAGCGGGCCTTCCCCCAAGCGCTGGAAAGGCTGAAGAGGGCCGTTTCGATTTATCCTGCCTACGCGGGCGCGTACAACAATATGGCGGTGGTCTACGAGCGGCTCGGCGACTTGGTCGAGGAGCGTGAAGCCCTGGAGAAGGCAGTGAGCCTGGATGATCACTTCGCTCTGGCCTACCTGAACCTGGGCCGGGCAGACATTCAGGCGGGCAATTTCGCGGACGCCGAAAAGGCCTTGCACAAAGCCGACGGCCTCGCTCCCGCCGATGCGACGAGTCTGATTCTTCTCGCCCATGCGCAACTGATGCAGAAGCACTTCGATGCAGCCATCGAAACCAGCCAAAGGGCGCATCGCTTGTCGAAGTTCCACTCCCTTGCGCACCGGTTGGCCGCGCGCGCTTTTGAGCAGAAGAGGCAGTTCGCCCATGCGATCGGCGAACTGCGGACTTTCCTCGAAGAGGAACCGGCCGGTCCCGCGGCAGACTCGGCGCGCAAGGAACTCGAAATCGTCGAGTCGGTGCTGGCTGGCTCGCAATCCAGTACGGCGCTCAGCGTGACGCGAGAACTGGACGCGGGCCGATAGACGAACGCGGTCCTCAGTTTGAACCGCCACGGGATGCTGGGCTGGTACAATCGCGTGTGATTCGCGCCGGAGCGGTCCCATGAAAGACATTGGACGGCTGTTTCAGGCCTTTGTGGCTCCCGCCATTTTCTTTTCCGCCACGGCGCTGTTGATTCTCTCCATCAATGTGCGGCTGATGGGTATTGTCGCCAAGCTGCGTCATTTCGTGCATGCCAAGCACGATGCGGCCAAGGGCGGGTGGCCGCAGGAAGCCGAAGCCTACACAACTCAGATCGAATCCATCGAACAGCGCGCCGAACTGGTTCGCCGGGCCTTCCTGTTTTCCTTGATTGCACTGGTAGGCACGCTGCTCTCCTGCCTGCTGCTCGGCCTAGGTCTCTACTGGGAAGCAGCGGCGGTGGCGGCGGCGATCGTTTTTGTGACGGGCATGCTGGCGCTGCTGGTGGGAGCCGTGTACTACATCCGCGAAGTGATGGTCGCGCTGAGTTCCGTGCGGGACGAGGCGCGGGATCTGGTGTTTATGGATTTGGGGGCGCAACCAGAAGTGCGGGGACAGAGAGAGCTGTGAAGGTGCGCGTTCAGAGGCTTGGTTCGATTACCTTGACGGCAGCGTCTTTGACAACGTTACGGGCTATCCTCTCATAGTCGCCCCGAGACAATTCGCTGAGCGGCCCCACCACAACGTGTGCCTCGGACACAGGGCAGCCGGGGGGTGCCTCGTTAGGTCGCCTTTCTATCGCGAAGCCTTCCCTCCGAAGCACGGACACGGGAATCCGCGCTATTTTCAGCATTGGGAATAACTGCTGCACGTCCGCAACCGACAATTCTCCTTCGACAAAGCAGGAATTCTCGAAGTTGGAATCCAGCAGCGAATCACTCGTAGGGCGTTCTCTCCCACCCTTCACAGCGGTCCACTTCGGCCACAGTACTCGAAGCACGAATAAGTCATTCCCGATTTGGACGTCGTCACGGGACGGAGGCATGACTCAAGCCTGCTTAGCGATTCTGCCGCACCAGCCATTGGAGCGGCTCTCCGGCCGATGACAAGTTCGTGAAGTCTACATCCCTTGGCTCTACAATTTCGTCGTTCTCACATCTGAAGACCATCGCCTGCCCATCCGGGTAGCAGGCTAACTTGACTTCGCGATCCCCCATTGACCAGACAACGCTGACACCTCCACCGGACACCACCGTGACACTAGGGACGGGTAGGTCCTCGATGGTAACAAGTGAAAAGAAAAGGCGAGCCTTCGAAGCAGTACTTTCCTCTACCCTAAGGTCGCCTATTCCCGGTATCATCCGACCGTTGCTCTCGACATCGCGCAGCTGATAGAGAGCTGAGTACAGCCAGGGGGCGCTGTTAGACTGCGCTATCCTCGCCAGCTGAGCGGTAGCCTGCTGAGTAGCGATGGGCTGTGGGGTATCGGTTAGAACAGCATTTGTGGCAATAAACGGCGTCATTCTCTCAGCCCCCATTTCTTCTCTTGCACGCCCTTATCCGTAAACCCAGCAAACCCACGAACGACAGCGGATCTGCCCAGGTCCAGCCACTCAAGAAGATCCAAGGTCTGCGAACTGGAAGGTTTCCCGAGAGCGGTGATCGTGAGTTGAATGATCTCCTTACCGTCGGACCTGCGAATCCCCGGTTGCGAAACGAGCTGCAGACTGCCTCGCCCGTCGGGCAACGAATACGACACCGCGAAAGAAACCATCTCTGCCCGGGAAAATAACCCTTCAGGCCTCATCCCATTCCATGCGGGGTATAGACCACCGAGGTCGTTAAAGTCCTGCCAATCTCTGCCCCGAACAAACTGATTGATGTAGGTTACCTCGCATTGCCAGACGCTTGGCGGCGCTAGATGCTGCTCCAAGAGAAACTGGAGGAATTCTGTCCAATCCCGCTCGAACAGGGGCCGAATCACGTCATAATGCAGGTAGTTGGGGGTTTTCTCCGTTTTTCTCCAATTGCGAATGAAGCAATTGTTTTGGACTTGAATTAGCTGCGTGTCGTCTGCGTTTATGAACCAGCACCGCACCGGCACGTTGGCGAAATTCGACTCCGCGGAGATTTGGATTGTCACCTCGCCGATAGGTGGCCGTAACTCGGATTTCGGGTATTCCCCCTTTACCTTGCTCGAAAGGAGCCCGTAATGGAGCAGAGTCCATCCCTCGATCGGAGAAAACCGTACGCCTAGCACTGTCTCCACGGCAGGGGGATTGGTATAGTCTGGTAGGGTGCGGGCGCTCATACTCTAACTAGTCTACTATTCTATCGACAGCACGGCGTTTGCTCTTGATGTACGCCGGTCCTAGGGCGTGTGGGTGTTCGCTACCCGGTCGAGAGCCGCGGCATCCCGCAAAAATCAAGCAACGGACTTGCAAGAGTCCTTGGGCTTGCAAAGAGCGCCATTTGGACGATAACGCTGTGATCTAATCTACTTCACCAACTCTCCTGAGGATTCAAACTGCTCTCCCGCCACCGCCGTGCCTGACGCCAGCACTTTCCGGATGCTGGCGCGATTCGGGCCAGCTTGAGCGATGGCGGCAGAAACGGTGCGGAGAGCTTGCTCAACGGGAGTGCCTTCGGGCAGGCGAAAAATCCAAGGAATGTTTGTTGAGGTCAGGGTGCGGTCGGAGGAAATAGCTACGACCGGCACGAACGCCTTCACTCCAATCTGCTCGGCAAGATGGCTGGAGTTGCGGTCAAGAGCGATCAGGGCGAGCACGTGATCGTCGTAGACGGCCTTGACCAGATCGTCGGAGGCCTTGCCCCAGGAAGATTCGGAGGGGATCGCGATTAGGGAAAATCCCCACTTCTCGCGCACAGAACGCGCGAGAAATGGGCCACCCGGCGCAGGGTGAAGTACTCGCGATAGGTTAACTTCCCCACCCTGTCGCAAAGGGCGCGACAAGGGTGGGGCAACCGCCTCTAGCGATTTCACGACTTCGTCGGCGTGCGGACCAAAGACGCCGATTTTCACTTCGCCTGATTCCTCATCCGGCAACGGCGGCCCGGCATACTGCACGCCATCTTTGCCGACGCGGGCATAAGCTTTTTCCATGGTGATGCGGCGGTAGGAAATCGTGCCGTCGTGCACGCGAGCAAGATAAAGCGGCGCAATGTTCTTGCAATTGGGGTCGAAAACCATGTCGCCGGTCACACCCTTGTAATGCTCAAGGCCGGTGAGCGCATCGCGGATGCGTCCTTTATTCAATCCGGCGCGGCAGATGGCAATCAGGAGAATCTGCATCTGGTCATAAGCGAGCGCGGCAAAGTGATCGGGCTTTTCGTGATAGCGAGCTTCATAACGGGCGACGAAATCGAGCCAGCGCGGATCGTTGCGCGTCGGGTCGTAGGGGAAGACCGCTTCGAATCCTTCCGCGGCAGAGCCAGCCAGCTTGATCAACTCGTCGCCGATCGTGCGATGGCTGCCGAAGACGCGCTGTTTCATGCCGAGTTCCTGCATTTGTTGGAGGATCAACGCGGTCGGGCCAATGTCGTTCCAGACGACGATGGCTTCGACGCGCGAGTCTTCGATCACCTGCAACTGGTGGCGCATGTCGGTATCGCCGGGTTTGAACTTTTGCTCGATCACCACCGGATGGCCAAGTCGGCGGGACGCGTCACGGAATTTCAGCACGCCGAACCGGCCGTAGCGGTCGTTTATTCGTAAAATCGCAACCCTCTTAAAACCGAGTTCGGTATAGATGTGGCGCGCCAGCGTGTAGCCTTGCACGCGGTCGTCCTGAAGATCGGTGAAGTACCAGGGGATGATGGTCTCTGGAATCGTGGGATCGGTTGAGGCGCTGTTGACGATGGGAGTTTCGGCTTTCAGCGTAAGGCGAAGCGCGATGTGCGTGGATTCCGAACTAATGGACCCGAACATGGCCCAGACTTTGTCGTCGTAGATCATGCGGACAGCATCGTTCGAGGCCGCGCCCCAGATGGCGGATTCTCGCTCCACTCCCGTAACCGCGGTCTTGCTATTCTGCCAGTTGTCGTAGTCATTGTGGCTGATGAGGCGGAAAGGTTTGCCCCCGTAGCCGCCGGCGCCATTGGCCTCGTCAATCGCCATTTGTGCACCGTTGAGCATACGATTGCCGAGGACTTGGTCGGGGTGGTCATAGAGCGGCGCGAGAAAGCCGATACGAATCTCATCGAGGGTTTTCAGGTCGGGATCAGGGATATCGCGGGCGGCGCCGTTATACTCGACCAGGTCTTGGTAATACTCGAAGTAGGGTTTGGTGAACTTCGAGAACGGACGCAAGTCCTCGGGCGCGCCGGCGTAGGGCTTGAGCGAGCGCGGCGCGGGCGGACCGGGCGGGTTCTTGCCGCACGAGCAAGAAGACACTGGGGTCTGAGCCCAAGCTGTCGACACCAGCGCAGCCACCACTAAGACAACTCGCGCGAGACGCATGGAGTTACTCCTGCGGCGGCTCCGGCCGGAACATGGCAATCGCTTCAATCTCGACCAGAAGGTCGGGACGGCAGAGAATCGCCTGGATTCCCGTGGAAGCGGGAAGCGGATCGAGCGTCTGTTCCTTGTAAAAGGCCGTCCGCTCTTCGTTGAACTCTTTGTAGTCGCGCTCGATATCGCGCAGGTAGCAGGTGGTGCGCACCACATCATGCCAGGTCGCGCCTTCGGACGCCAGCAGCTTGGTGATGTTGTCGTAGGTGCGCCGCATCTGGCCGCGCAGATCGCCCACGTGGACGGTCCTGCCCTGGTCATCGATGCTGGCCGTGCCGGAAATCAGCAGAATCGTCAGCCCATTCAAGTCAATACGCATGCCGCGGGAAAAGGCGCTGCCGTAGTCGTAAGCTTCGTTCAGCGCTTTGTGATTGGTGATCGCCCGCTTGACCACGGGCGTGGTGGCTACTTCCGCTAATAGTTCTTGAACATTCATAAGAGTAGCTCCCTGATCGTGCTTATTTTTTTTGTGTTGCCTGCTTCGCATTAAGAACCTTCGTATTTAGGGCTCGTGCCGTCTCTACGGCATTCCTTTGCCGGATTCCGTGGCTTAACCCCTTGGCAGTAGCGACCCACAGATCGTTGTCTTGAAAGTCTACCCCGAGAATGTAGTTGTGCGCTGGTGCGGTCGTTACCTGGATGCTCTTCACTTTGCCGGCGGCGTCGCGGACCAGCATCTCCGGCTTGTGCGTATCGAGCGCGGGACGATAAACCGCCCAATTGATGCCGTCGTAGTAGGCCAGGCCCTTATCGCTCGAGAACCAGGCGCGGTTGGCATCCACGCCTTTGATCTGGTTGAGAAAATTGCTGGGCAGACCGCTGTCCTTAGTCAGGAAGTTGTGCCAGTAACGGCCGTCGTAACGGCTGGCGCCAAAATAAGTCGCGACCCACAAGATCTTGTCGACGTAGCTGACCGAGGTGGTGATCTCGTGGATCAGGCCTTGATCCTTCATCAGCACCATCTCGTTCTCGCCGTCGGGTTTGTTGTAATCTTTCCAACGCTCAGTCTTTTGGTCGTATTCGAGGACGCCGCCTCCCCAGACGGCGTAGTAAACCTTGTCCTCGCCGGGACTGACGGCATAGGTCCAAATCTCGAACATGGGCGTGTTGCGCTCGTTGAACAAAGCCCACTCGCCGGTACGGGTATTGAAGCGGCTGGCGCCGGCCGCGGTTGCCGTCCAGACGTAGTCGCCCTGCACGCCAACTCCGTAGACGATGTCGTTGCTGAGGCCGGAGTTCAGTTGCGTGAACGTGTCGATGCGGCCGGCGGAGATGCGGCTGAGCCCGCCCATGGTTCCGGCCCACACCTCGCCGGTGCGCTTGTCGACGGCGAGCGAGAGAACCGCCTGGTGGGCGAGGCCGTCTGTGGGGCGGAAGATCCTCCACGCGCCGTCCTCGTAGAGGCCGAGGCCGTTATCGGTGCCGGCCCAGATACGATTGCCGTCGACGAGCACACAATAGACGTGGTTGTCGGGCAGGCCGTTGGCGGTAGTGAAGTTTTCCCAGCGGAACATCGGCATGTCCTGGGCGGCGGCCAGGGAGGCCGCAAGAAGACTCAAGACTGCGAGCAAGCAGACTCTCAGAAACTGCATGATTACGTCTGCTACTCCAACTTTTGCAAGAGCGTGGAAGAGCGGCCCTTGAGGGCCGCGAAAAGACAGCTTGGCGGTTTGCCCTTTAGGGCCTGCGGGGGCTAAAGCCCAGTCCTTCCACGCGCCAAACACGGCGCTAAAGCGCCGCTCTTCCACGGCCCTGGCACGACCCGCTCCCTTCCAAATGTCTCGACAAGTACGCATCGTCATAGCGTTTTCACATATTCGATGAGATCGTTCAATTCGTCTTTGGTCAGATCGTTGGTCACCCCGTGCTGATCCTTGGGGTTGAACACGGTCCAGATTTCTTCCAGCGAACGCGCCGAGCCGTCGTGCAGGTAGGGAGCGGAATAGGCCACGTCGGGAAGTTCCGGAACATCAATGACCGGCGAGCGATCGGTCCACTTGCTCGTGCCCACGTCGACTTGCCTTTGACTGGTGTATTTCGGCCCGCTGTGGCAGTAGCCGCACTGGTTCGCTTCCGGGATCGGCGCGCCGTTCTTCGCTTTCGTCCGCTCGAAAATTGCCTTGCCACGCTCCTGAGCTGGCGTCAGATCCCCATTGGAGTTCCGATAGCGGTTGGGACGATACGGCAATGAGTAAACAAAGGTCACCAGATCGGTGAGCTCTTGTGGCGTGAAACTCTGCGAACGATAAAAGAATTTTTCGGTGCGCGGGCCGCACTCAGTGGGCATGTCGGGATTGCTGCCGTTCCACTTGAAGGGCTCGGTGCCGGCGAGATCTTCGAGTGAGCGGTAGTCTACGATGTCCACACCGAAACCGTCGGGCTCGAGGTCCCACTGCAGGCCGTCGATGGTGGCGTCAATATGGCAGTTGGCGCAGCCAAAGCCGCCCTGGAAGGCGAAGTCGGCTGTGTAGAAGAGCCGCTCGCCGCGGCGAAGGGCGTCGATCGTTTTCGGTCCGCCGAGATCAATCGTTGACGTAACCTTGGCCGAGGTCGTATCAATGACCGCGATGTTGTCATCCAGGCGATTGGCAATATAAAGCCGCTTGCCGTCGGGCGAAAGCGCTACGCCGCGCGGGTTGTGCCCAACAGGAATTCGCGCCAGCACATAGTCGGCGGATGCAGAAAGATCGTTGACGAACGGCCTGCGCCGTGTGCGCACCGCTTTGAGCAGGTGAGCAACGTCAATCACGGTGACGCTCTCTGCTCCAGCCGTGGTCAGGAAAATCCTCGACTTGTCGGGCGCGATCGCCACGCCCCAGGGCAGAGCGTAATAGTGGTCGAGCTCGTCAATCGGAATTTGGACCGGCTCGCCGACATCCGGGCCGAACAGAGTAAGCGAGTCGCCAAACGCCCATCCGTGCTCGACGTGAGCGAGCGGAATCAGGTTCTTGGGCCGGAGCTGCGCCGCCACGCCCAGCTTGCCGTCTGCCGACATGGCTACGTGGAACACACCCGCCACATTGTGCAGCGGCTTGCGCTCGACCACGATCTGCCGCGCCGTATCAATCACCGTGATCTCTGATTTCGGCGGAGTGCGATGCACGCCCGGGTTGGGGTAGATGTGCGTGCAGAAGATTTGCTTGCCGTCAGGAGACAACGCAAGGTAGCTGGCGCCGCGCCCGGCCAGCAGCCGCTTGGTTTCCTGCCCAGTCTTGAGGTCGATGACGGAAACGTCGCCGCTGATTCGATTGGCGACATAGAGAGTCGTTCCGCTGCGATCCACAACTACGCCTGCCGGTTCAAATCCCGCAGGCAGGGTATCAACGACTTTCAGGGCCGCTGTATCAATCACCGAAACGTTGTCGGACCATGCATTGGTCACGTAGAGCTGGCGGCCGTCGGGCGACTGAGCAATGCCACGAGGCACGTGTCCGACTGCGATCGTGTTCTGGACGTTGCCGGACTGCGCGTCCACGACCCGCACTTCGTCGCTGCCCTCGCAGACGACATACAGCAGGCGGCCGTCAAAAGAGAAAGTCATCTCGATCGGTGAGAGATAGTGCTCGCGGATCGCCGGGCCCTGCCTTGCAGCAGGCTGGGCCGCAATGGTGAGCAGGACGACGGCGATAATCATGGCAACACCAAAGGCGACCCTCAGGCGCTGAAGCGCAGCTCGTCTGCGGAGCACGTTACGGCACGAGTAAACTCGTGCTCTTCCCTTCCATGGAAAAGTCGCGCGAAATGTGGCCCGCCCCCGCATCTACGGCTCCTCCACCGTGAGAATGCGGTCAACAGCGAGATTCTCCAGCGTTTGTTCCACGCCGCTCGGCCAATGGATGATCAGCTTGTCTACCTTGGTCGCAGCACCCAGACCAAAATGAATGCGGCCATCGTCTTGCGAAAGATATCCTGATCCCGCGAAACGCTCGGCGACCTGCTTGCGTCCGCCCGCGAACAATTCCAGGTGCGCGCCGATGCCGTCGCGATTACTCTTCTTTTGCTTGCCCTGGCCTTTCAACTTGATCGTGATCCAGTGATTGCTGTTCTGCGTGATGTTGTGCAGGAGCGTACCCGGCGCGCCCAGATTTACGACGTATGCGCTTATCTTGCCTTCATTGAGATAATCAGCGAAGCAGGCGCCACGGGAAACGGTTTTCACATCGAGCACGGGCCCAGCCTCGTGCGAAACGTCAGCAAACTTGCCATTGCCGAGGCCGCGAAACAGCGACTGCTCTTGCGGTACGAGATGAATCAGGCCGCCATGAAAAATCAGGATGTCGAGCCAGCCGTCGTTGTCGAAGTCGTAGACGCCGGTGCCCCAACTCACGTATTGCGCTGTGGCCTGCGAAATGCCTGAACTTGGGCCCATGTCCTCGAAGCCGTTCGTTCCCGCGTTGCGCATCAGCCGGTTGTACTTCGAATCGGTCACCCAAAGATCGGGGCGGCCGTCGCCGTCGATATCGGCAAATACCGGGCCCATCGCGGAAGTGTTTTCGCCGTTCTGGCCATAGGCCACGCCGAGATCGCCGGCAATTTCCTCAAACGTGCCGTCATGCTTGTTGTGAAAGAGGAAATTCTCGGTCTTGTCGTTCGCGACATAGATGTCGGGCCAGCCGTCGCCGTCAAAATCCGCCGCTGTGACGCCCATGGCGCGGCCTTTGTAAGCGCCGATCCCCGATTTGTCGGTTACGTCGGTAAAGGTTCCGTCGCAGTTGTTGTGGTAGAGGCGGTTGGTGTCGCCGGCGTAATCGAGCGGGCCGGGATAATTGTCGGCAGCGTAAAAATTGCGATAGTTGGGATCGAACTTCACATATCGGCCAACAAACAAATCCACGCAGCCGTCGCGGTCGTAATCGAGCCAGGCCGAGCTAATGGACCATCCGTCAACCTTGATTCCAGCCTTTTCGGTAACATCGGTGAAAGTGCCATCACCATTGTTGTGGTAGAGAATCGCTTTGCCATAGCCGGTTACGAAGAGGTCGACAAAACCGTCGTTGTCGTAATCGGCGGCGATCGCCGCGGTGCCGTAGATGTTGGCGGCGACGCCCGCCTGATCGGTGACGTCGGTGAAGGTGCCATCTCCGTTGTTGCGGTAAAGATGATTGTGCGGAGGCACGGCCGGCGGCTGCTTGAGCGGATAAGGATGCATTCCCTCTTCGAGCGGCTTGCCGCTCACGACGTAGAGATCCGGCAGGCCGTCGTTGTTGTAATCGAACCAGACGCAGCCCGATCCAGTGCCCTCGAGCAACGAACCAAGTTTTTCGGCGCCAAAGCTGTGGGTAAACTGAATTCCGGATTTCGCGGTCGCGTCCTCAAAGCGGATCGTACTGGGCACACTCGCCGCCGGCGTTTGCGCCATAACCAAAGAGGACAACAAGAGCGAGGCGAGGATTGCGAGCTTCACGCTAATGTCCTCCTGCGGCTTCGTTCTTGTCTCCGCCGGTCATGTCAGCCGGAGTGGTGGATTTCAGCAGAATCATGGGAACCGCGTTCTCCGGAGATGTCTCGGGGCCGGCGTGGCATCCAACGCAAGCCCGCTGTTCGCCGCGGCGCATCCAGAAAAATCCCGACTCACGCTTTAGAATCTTTCCCGCACTGTCGAGCAGTTCGATCTGCAAGGGCTGGTCGGAGGGCACGTGAACGAAAAACGACCCGTCGCGCTCGACCGGCGCCGCGCCCAGCAGCATTGCGTGGCCTGCTTCGTCGCGCGTGTAAAGCCGCGCAGAGTGAATGAAACCGGGTGCAAAAGGATACTTCGATGTGTATGCATTCAGGCAAAGCAGATTGGCATTGGGCCACTCGTGCAGGCCCGAAGGATGCCGGTTGGGTACGGCGTGCTGGGTGAGCAACACGGGCTGGAGGACATCGGCGTCCGGCTCGTCGACAGCGGAGCGCAATCGAGCCGCGCCCGGAGTCCAGAGCATCAGCTGAAAATGTGCTTTCGCGTTGGGCCGCCAGGACAGAAGCCAGTCGCCAGACGCGGTTTCGGCCACATCGCCAACGTATTCGCCGGCAGGAGCCGAAATGGGCAACCCTTGCGCTCGCGCAGAAGTGAACCGGGCCAGACCACTTCGGGTGGCAAACACGATGTCGCCCGATCCGGTTTGCTTGCCTTCATGGCGAGCGCTGCCGTGATCGCAACGATAGGATTCGACTCCGCTGCCGTCGGAGTAAACGGTATAGATTTCGGGTGTTGTTTCTGTCCCCAAAGGATATCCGGCCTCAAACAGGATTCGTCCATCACGCAAAATGTCAGTGGGCAGGAAATTTGCCGGACCATAAGTGAGGGCGAGGGGCTTTCCGCCGGCCAAATCTGCGGCTTCAATTACGAATCGGCCCGCGAGCTTGCGCGCATAGACGATGCGATCGTCGGGCAGATAATAAGGGCGAATGCAATCTTCCGCGCCGGAAGTGATGCGCCGCAGCTCTCCGGTCGCGGGCGTGATTTCCCAGATTTGCCACGGATCCTGCGGCTTGAGCTTTCCGGCAAACAGAACGCGCTGCCCATCGAAGAAAACGACGGGATCGGCAGATTGGGCAAAGTCAGGAGCGAGCGGATGTCGCGCGGCGGAGTCGTGAATGAAGATGGTCGCTCCAGAGGGAAATCGCTCTCCGCGGTGCATCCAGGCCAGCGGCTCATATTGCTTGGGCAGTGTGTAGAGAAACGCAGGCTCGTTGTCTGCAGCCGCCTTCACGCCAACATTCGTCAATCCCGTGGCAACCAACAAGTACACGCCGGCCAGGAGCGGAAGAAAAATGATGGAGCGCGGCGGCACTAATCCGTTCCTCCCGAGGCGACGAGTCGCGGGCGCAATTGCCGGCCTTCTTGCCGGAGGGCCAAATATGGATCGATGTCCTCCATCATTTCGCGGAATTCGCGGAAGGTGAGGGATTGCTCTCCGTCGCTCAGGGCCGTGTCGGGATTCGGATGCACCTCCACCAGCAATCCGTCAGCGCCTACGACCGCCGCGGCACGCGCCAGGATGGGAACCAGGCTGCGCACACCTGCCGCGTGACTGGGATCCACGATAACCGGAAGATGCGACACGGTCTTGAGCACGGGCACGGCGGCGATGTCGAGCGTGTTGCGCGTGGCCGTCTCAAAGGTGCGGATGCCGCGCTCGCAAAGAATGATCTCGTGGTTACCGGCCGTGGCCAGAATCTGCGCCGAGCACAGCAATTCTTCGAGGGTGGCGGTCATGCCGCGCTTGAGCAGGACCGGACGGCCGCAGCGTCCGAGAGCTTCGAGCAGCGCGTAGTTCTGCATGCTGCGTGTGCCCACCTGCATGATGTCGGCATACTCGGCGATGACGCCGACATCTTGCTCGCTCATCACCTCAGTGACGATGGCAAGCCCAGTCTGCTGGCGGGCCTTGCCGAGAATTTTCAGCCCGTCGACGCCCAGCCCCTGAAACGAATAGGGCGAGGAGCGAGGTTTGTAGGCTCCGCCACGCAGCAGATGTGCGCCGGCCTTCGCCACCGCTTCGGCGGTGCGCAACAACTGATCTTCAGATTCGACGGCGCAAGGGCCGGCGATGACCACGAAATCACACCCGCCAATTTCGATATCACGCACCCGCACGATGCTGCGGTGCGCCGCGCCAGACTTCGCCTCAGAGCAGGCGACGAGATCGAACCGGGAGAACTGCCCATTCCACCTGGGATTCATGAGCATCGCGATTGTAGTAACCGTCGCCCGCGCGCTTCTGTACTAGGAATCCATTAGTGAGCCGAAAACAGCACAAGAAGGAACCTGTCAAATGCCCAGGATGAGTTCCTAACTCATTTGTTTTACACGAAGAGCAGACGCATTGTGACTGCAATCACTCTTGTGCGAGACGGAACGCACAATCCATCGAAAACCGAATCACAAAACTCTCCCAGGCTGCCAGTCCAGCGAGCCGCGCTATACTCTGACGACGGTCCCGGAGTAACGCCGTACCACGCTGATTCAAAACCTGGAGGCGCCTCATGCAGAGTCGCATCGCCGGAACCACTATGCCGGTTCTGGAATTTCTTCTCGAACCGAATGAATCGATCATCTCCGAAGCCGGAGAGCTTTCCTGGATGACCAGCTCCATCCAGATGACGACCCACACGCAGTTTGCCGGTGGAGGCGGTTTGTTTGGCGTGCTCAAGCGCGTGGCCGGCGGCGGATCGATCTTCATGACCGAATACCGCGCTATCGGCGCGGGCGGCCAACTCGCTTTCGCTACGAAACTCCCCGGCCACATCGTTCCTGTCGAAGTCTCTCCCGGACACGAGTACATGATTCACCGCCATGGCTTCCTTTGCGCCACTGCGCAGATTCAGATCGGCGTTGGCTTCCAGCAATCGCTCGGGGCAGGCATTTTCGGCGGCGACGGCTTCCTGTTGCAGAGATTGAGCGGTCAAGGCATCGCCTGGCTTGAACTCTCGGGGGAGTTGGTGGTGCGCGACCTTCAGCCCGGCGAGAATCTGCGCGTACATCCCGGTCACGTGGGCGCGTTTCAGTCGAGCGTGTCCTTCCAAATCACAACCGTGCCCGGCATCAAGAACATGATTTTCGGCGGTGACGGAATCTTTCTCGCGTCGCTGACCGGCCCGGGGAGGGTCTGGCTGCAAACCCTGCCCATCGCTAAACTGGCCCAAGCTCTGGCGCATTACATGCCGCACGAGGCCTCGAGACAAACGGTCGAAGGCGGTGTGGTGGGCGGTATCGTGGGATCGATTTTGGATGGCATGAAATAGCAGGCCTCGGACCCCAGACGTCAGACCTCACGTAAAGCTCGTCCTGGTGGGAGTTTCGCCGAAGTCGGAAGTCTAAGGTCTGAGGTCCGAAGGCGGAAGTCTAAGGTCTGAGGTCTGATCTTGTAAACTAGGTAAGCGCTTTTGCGCCACGTTCATGATTAACGGCAAACGCATCGCGGTCGTCATGCCCGCCTACAATGCGGAGAAGACACTGCGGGCCACGGTGGACGAGATGCCCGAGTTGGTGGACATCCGCATCCTGGTCGATGACCACAGCCGCGACCACACCGTTGCGCTGGCTCGCCAGCTTGGACTGCAAATCTTCCAGCACGACCGCAACTACGGGTATGGCCGCAACCAGATGACCTGCTACGGCGAAGCTCTGGCGGCCGGCGCCGATGTCGTCATCATGGTGCATCCCGATTATCAGTACACGCCGCGGCTCATTACGGCGATGGCAAGCATGGTGGCTTATGAGGTGTACGACGTCGTGCTCGGATCGCGCATTATTGGAGGCCGGACGCTGCGCGGCGGCATGCCGGTTTACAAGTACATCGCCAACCGCTTGCTCACCGCGATTGAAAATCTTTTTCTCGGCGTGAGGCTTTCCGAATACCACACCGGGTACCGCGCTTTCAGTCGCAAGGTGCTTACTCAACTACCGCTGCTCGAGAATTCCGACGACTTTGTCTTTGACAACCAGATGCTGGCGCAGTGTGTGCACTTCGGGTTCCCGATCGGGGAAGTCTCCTGCCCGACCAAGTATTTTGGGGAGGCTTCGTCGATCAACTTTCGTCGCAGCGTGAAGTATGGCTTCGGCGTATTGGCTACGACCTTCCAGTTTGCCCTACAGCGGTGGGGGTTGTTGCGCCTGGCCCGCTTCAGCGACCAGGGGCGCAAACTCGGATCCCGGCACGACGACTATTACATCCGCGACAGCGAGACTGCGCGGCCAGCCTAAGCAAGGCGTGCCAACGCTTCCAGGGACTTAAGACGACTTCGCCCTTGCGATGCAAGATCGGCTGCGATTGAATTGAAGGCGTTGGAGTGCATCGAGGGCAATTCTGAAGGAACTGGTCTTGAAAGACAATTCTGCCCGCAAAATCCTGCTCGCACTGTCGGCACTGACTCTGCTCGCTTTTCTGGTGCAAGGCTACCACCCGGGCGTCGAGGACGACGCGGTTTATCTCTCCGCCATCCAGCGCGATCTTCACCCTGACCTTTACCCACACGACTTCGAATTCTTCGCCCTGCAGTTGCAGGCCACTGTTTTCGACAACCTGGTGGCCGGATCTGTACGGTTGAGCCGGCTGCCGGTTTCGGTCGCGGTGCTGGCTTGGCACCTGCTAACGATCTTTCTCACCCTGTGGGGATGCTGGCGGATCAGCTGCCACTGTTTTCCTGAGTGGTATGCTCGCTGGGCTGCGGTCACAACCGTAGCCGTGCTTTTGACTCTTCCCGTGGCGGGCACTGCTCTGTACCTGGTGGATCAATACCTGCATCCGCGTGCGCTGGCCACCGCTTGCATTCTGGCCGCGATCGCCGCCGCCCTGGAAAAGAAACACTGGATCATGGCCGTGTGTCTTGCTGCCGCCGGCTTGATCCATCCCATTATGGCCAGCTTCGGAGTTTCCTACTGCGCTTTTCTGCTTTGGCCGTGGCGAACGGGCCGGCCCCCCGCTCCTGTGTTGATGCTGGCGGCAATCCCGATGGGTTGGATTTTCGAGCCTACGTCCCCGGCGTGGCAGCAGGCCGCCCACACGCGGGACTATTTCTACCTCTCTGCCTGGCATTGGTATGAGTGGATCGGCGTATTTGCCCCTCTGCTTCTTCTGGAGTGGTTCCGCAGGCTCGGCCGCCGGGGCAGCCTTCCAACATTGGCCCAGGTGAGTTCCCGGCTCTTGTTGTACGGTCTGTTCCAGTTCGCGGTCGCACTGATCCTCGTGTTGCCGCCGAGTCTGGACCGCTTCAAGCCTCTTCAACCGATGCGTTATCTGCACCTGTTGTACCTGATCATGTTTCTGCTCGCAGGCGGTTTGGTCGGGCAGCGGATTCTCCGGACGCACTGGGTTCGTTGGCTGCTTCTGTTTGTCCCTCTGAGTGCGGGCATGTTTCTGGCGCAGCGGCAGACATTTCCCGACTTGCCGCACCTGGAGTTGCCCGGTGCCAAGCCACGCAATCGATGGCGGCAGGCTTTCACCTGGGTGCGGCAGGACACTCGCCGCGACAGCCTGTTCGCTTTGGGCGCTTACTACATGCAGCGTCCGGGCGAGGATGCGCAGAGTTTTCGCGCGCGGGCGGAACGCAGCGTTCTCGCCGATGTCGGAAAAGACGCTGTCGTCGCCACCCAGGTTCCCCGTCTGGCGCCACGTTGGCAGGCGGAAGTGCAGGCGCAGAGCGGTTGGGAACATTTTCAGAAAGCGGACTTTGATCGCCTGCATGCTCAGTTCGGCGTGAACTGGGTCATCCTCGAACAGCCCGGCGTTGTCGGACTTCGCTGTCCGTATCAAAACGATCGGGTGCTAGTGTGCAGGATCGACTAGAAGTCATCCCGTAAACGGTCTTGAACGGGCGTGGCTTCAGCCGCGCCGCTAAGGCCCACAAAAGATGCGGGCTTTTAGCCCCCGAGGGTCGCTTCTCCGGACCCCGACGGAATAAGGAAGGCTAAGGCATCGCGCCCGCCGCCGCAACCCAGTAATAATCCACATCCTGTGGCGCATAGTGGCCGAGGAACAACACGCGTCGGCCGGCAGCCTGCTCCGGCACGTTGTACTTCAACATTGCGGCAGCCACAAGCAGGTGCTCTCCCGTTGGAATGTTTCCTAAGTCATAGCTCGCGATTCTCTGATTGCGATAGAAGGCCAAGCCATACTCCAGCTCGCGCGGAACGCCGTATACTGCGACGGGCAGAGGATGTATCTCCACGCTCGCGATTTCTGCGACCAGTGGGCGAGCGGAAAGTGTCTGATCAATCGCCGTCGTTCCAAGTTTCAGAACAGCGGCAACCGCCAGCACCACCGGAATCAGCGTGACGAAGCGCAGCATACGCAGCCCCAGCCGGCTTATCAGAGTCCACACCATAGCAAGAAAGACCATGCCCGCGACGCCAAATGCCAGCAGCATGGGCCGGCCCAGGGGTACACGACGCTCGGTCACCAAGTGTGCGATAAGCACAGCTGGCACAATCGGCGCAATTGCCACCACCGCATGCAGCCCCACCAACCACTTTGAAGGACGTTCTTCCTGCTCGAGATGACGGCGCAAATAGTCAGCGAGCAGCACGGCTCCGGCAGGAACTACCGGAAGAATGTATCCGGGAAGCTTCGACTGCGAAATTGAAAAGAACGCCACGGGAACCACGAGCCAGCAGCAGGCAAACAGATTGAGCTGCAATTCGAAATCCGGCTTTGTGGAAACAGATTTCCGTTCCGCCCACCAGGCTCGCGCCGAGTCAAAAAATGCGCCCATCACAAAAACCGTCCAAGGAACGAGCGCGAGCGCCGTTACCGGGATGTAATACCAAGAAGGCTGCCGGTGATGATAGAGATCGCTCGAGAAGCGGGCCAGGTTGTGCTGGAGAATGAATGCGTGAAAAAACTGGGGATTCCTCATCTCGACCGCGACGTACCAGGGAAGAGCGACTACGCAAAACAGTGCGATGCCTGGCAGCCAGAGTGTCTTCGCGATCAGGCGCCATTCGCGCGTCAAAGCTGCAAAGAGCGCAATGACCACCGCGGCCAGAACCGGCGCGACCGGTCCTTTGGCGAGCATGCCCAGCGCCATGCAGACGTAAAACAGAGCAAGGTAGATTCGTTTCCCGCTCCCGCGCCACGCCCACCAGGCGAGCATTCCGAGAGCAAACGCCGCTGCGAGAGCCATATCCATCGAGGCTGCGCGGGCATAGCCGATTGCGCCCGCAGAGGAAGCCGTGATCAGCGCCGCGTCCACTTCCACCCCCGGCCGGAAGCGGCGAAAGAAAAAGTACACGCCAATGACGAGCAGCGTCGCGTCAATGGCCGACGGAAGACGGGCCGCCACATCGCTAACGCCGAGCACAGAGTAGGCGAGCATCCCCTGCCAATAGTAAAGCGGCGGCTTCTCCAGCCAGGGACGCCCGCCGAGAACCGGTGTGATCCAATCATGACGGCCGAGCATCTCGCGCGCCACCTGCGCGTAGCGCGGTTCGTCGGCGCCAATCAGCCCGAACGCCCCCAATCCGTAGAAGAAGAGAAACGCGCAGAAACCGAAAATCAGCAAGGCGTCGGTGCGCGTGCGGAGGGTCATGGGGAATTGTTGAATTTTGATTGTTGATTGTTGAATGCAAGCCCACGCTTTCGGGCTACGGCCTTTCATTCAACATTCAACAATCATCATTCAACAATCGCTTTACTGTACCGATGGTCCGCGCCGAATCTGCAGCAGCACCTGGCGAATGGCGTCGGCGAGAGGACCATCCACCGCGCAGCCGCCGGCGCATTCATGGCCGCCGCCGCCGAAACTCTCGGCTACGCGGGCCACGTCAATCTTGCCCTTGCTGCGCAGGCTCACGCGAAAACGTCCGTCGGGCATCTCGCGGAAAAACGCCGCCACTTCGACGCCGCCGATCGAAAGCACGTAGTTCACCAGCCCTTCGCAATCTTCTTCGAGCGCGCTGCAGCGTTCCATCTGCGTGTGCGTCACCCAGAAGTAGCCGATGTGGCCCTCGACATTCAAGTTGCGCAGGGCCTCGCCGAGCAGACGAATCTTGGCCAGCGAGTGCGCGAAATAAATGCCACGGGCGCAGTGCGCGGGATCGGCGCCCGCCAAGACGAGCTCGCGGGCCAGCGCAAAAGTATTTTCATTCGTTCCTTGAAACATGAACGATCCTGTATCGGTCATCAACGCGGTGTACAGGCAAGTCGCGATCTCCGGAGAGAACTTCACGCCCGCTTCGCGCGCCAGCCGGCAAACCATTTCTGCGGTGGCCACGGCGTGCGGATCAATCCAGTTGACATGGGCGAACGGCCGCCCGCTTACGTGATGGTCAATGCTGATGAGAAACTGATCCTCCAGTCCCTCCAGCCGCGTGCGACGGATGCTGTCGCATTCCAGAATGATCGCCGCCTGATAGCTGTCTGTGATGCGGCTTGACTGCACGACCTGGTCGGCGTAGGGAAGCGAGCGATAGATGCGGGGAACGCCGTCGTGCAACACGACATCGGCATGCTTGCCCATGGCCCGCAGAACCTGGCAGCATGCCAGCGCTGAGCCGACAGCGTCGCCATCGGGACGTGCGTGTGAGGTCAGCACGAATCGTTCGCGCTGGCTGATCTGCCGGAGTACATCTTCGAGCATGTCGCTATGCCTGCTCTCCACTGGATTCCCCGGGAGTCTCTTTGCGAGCCCTGGTGCGCTTTTTTGCTCGCTGCAATAGTTCTTCGATTCGTGCCTTGTCACGTTCCGAGCGGTCGAGGCGGAAGAACAATTCCGGGGCTCTCCGCAGGCGCAGACGGTCGGCGAGTTCGTGCCGGATGTAAGCCTTGGCGGCGTCGAGGCCCTCGAGGCTGCGCTCGGCCTCCTCGTCGTCGCCCTCCACATCCACCAAAACCTGTGCCGAACGGCCATCCGCGGCCAGTTCCACACCGGTCACGCCGACCAATCCTATGCGCGGATCGCCCAGTTCGCCCTCGACGAGAGTTTCGATCTCCTCGCGCAACGCCTCGCCCAAACGTTCGCGATGATGCTTGAGCCCCCGTTTCTCCACGGCCCTCACCCCGCAGTGAAACGCAAGAGAATATCAGAAAAGGCGGCGGAAGTGTTGGACACTTGGCCGCCTACTCGTCAAACTTGACAAATCGACCCACGCCTCAATGCTACGATGCCGGTGTTGGGAAAGTGCGATGAGTGCATCCGACAAAATCCTCGGGCTCAAACGCCGACGTACGTTTGGGTTCATCGCTTTGGTGCTCGGCTCGGTCTCGTTCTTAGCCCTGGCAACGCATGGCTGCAGTTCGAATCCCGGCCCTCCAGCGGCATTGACCGTCGTGAATGCCAGCGACCTGGGGACGATCCCGACGAATCCAGATATCCTCGGCCGTGACGGCGGCTTCAGCGCGCTGTTTCAAGGCTATTCCGTTTGGCTCTACGGCGACACGTTCCTCGCCAATCCCAACGCCGACGGCCGCGGATTGATCAGCGATTCCTGGTCGTACACCACAGACCTCAACGCACAGGACGGCATCACCGGATTTCAGGAGCGCCTGGACCCGGCGGGTGCGCCCAGCATGATCCTTCCGGAAACGGCGGCTGAATATGCATTCAACCAGGCTCACAACGGAAACCCGTGTCAGACGCAGCCTTGCGGCGCCCGCTGGGCGCTCTGGCCATCGACGGTAGTCAGCGACACAGCGAACAACCGAGCTCTTGTTTTCTACGGTGTGGTGTACGCTCTGCCAGGAAGCTTCAATTTCCAGGGCCTGGGCAGCTCGGTCGCGGTTTGGCAAGATTTCAACCAGCAGCCGCAGCGGCCCAGGTTCAACCCGGCCGTCGTGGCTGGCCATTCCGACTTGATGTTCAATCAAAACGAGCCCGGCTTCGGAACGGCCGCTTTCATCAGCGCAGGAACGCTCTACATTTACGGTTGCGGCGTGCCGGCCAACAGCGCCGACAAAGGATGCCGGCTCGCGAAGGTGGATCCCGGCAGCGTGCTCGACCCGAGCGCCTGGACTTACTATGCCCGCAGCGGTAATTGGTCGTCGCAATTGAGCGATGCTGTCTCGGTCATTCCGGACGTGAATATCATGAGCGTCTCGTGGAACAGTTACCTGCAACAATACGTTGCGGTTTATAGCCAACTGTTTTCGCAGAACGTCATGATGCGAACTTCGCCCAATCCGGAAGGCCCCTGGTCGCGTGAAGTTACAGCGTTTGTGGCGCAGCAGCCGGCATCGGGCAATGTTTATGACGCCCACGCCCATGCTGAATATGACGCCAACGGCGGGCAGACCATCTATGTGACCTATTCGCGCGGCACGGGGGCTTTCACCAGCGAAGTGCGCCTGGTCGCGGTTCAACTGAAGCGTCCGTGAGCCGCGCCACGTCCACTTAGGGAAACTCTGATTAAATCCAATGCTGTCATTCCGAGCGGGGAAATTTGCCCGCTTTGCGGGCAATTCCGCGAAGTCGAGGAACCTGCTTCTGTCTGTCCTGAGCTCAATCAGAGCTTCTCTTAGAAGTACTCGAGGAACGAATCGGCAATGTCCGCTCCGTGGTTGTTGGCGATGCGCGCAGCCTGGCGCTCCACTTTCTTCATTAACCCATCAAGATAATCGCGCGAATCAGAGATGCTGACCACGCCGATGGTAGCGCGATTCCACAGTCCGGTGGAATCAAGTTCTGCCACCGACACATTGAACGCCGCGCGCAGCCGGTCTTTCAAGCTGCGCACCACCTGGCGCTTGTCTTTGAGCGACCGCGCCGCTTCGATGTGGAGTTCGAGGGTGAGAAAGGCAATGGGCATGAAGTTCGTCGCCCTTGAATCAGGTTGCGGGGGTTCGAGACCAAAATCTGACTGCCAAAACGAATAGCCCAAGGATCGCGGCGGACGAAGCAACAAGGCTCAGCGCAATCATCAATGCTAGCGAGAAATTGGACTCGGGAAGAAATCCGCGATTAAACAAAAGGGCTAAGCCGATCAAGACGTAGAATGCAACTGGCAGTGCGCAACCGACCGAGCTGATCATGAGATCTGCCTTGCGCGCGGGACTGACCCGATGGATACTCGGGCCGCCCTTATGGATTTGTCGCCGAAATTCAACCCAAAGGAAATGGGCTCCCCAGAGCGCGGTGAACCACATCCCGAAGTCGACAAAAGCTGAGATCTCGAGACCCTCGCCAAGGTGACCCAGGAAAGATGGTGGCTCGGCGGATATCACGCTGTTCGCAACCAGGGAACCGGGGGTCACGAACCTTGTAGCGACCCAGAAGATAGGAACGAGCACACCTGCGAACAAGAATATGGCTACGAACTGGATCAAGAAACGCAAAGCCAAGCACCTTAGCCGAAATCCAGGATGCCAGGAACGATGAGGGTTCTTACGCGATTACTTCCGCGGCGATTCGTTCCGTGGCGAACGCCTCGATCACGTCGCCAATCTTGATGTCGCCGTAGTTCGCGATCGAGATGCCGCACTCCATGCCGTTGTGCACTTCCTTGGCGTCGTCTTTGAAGCGGCGCAGCGAGCCGATCTTGCCTTTGAAGACCACCACGTTGTCGCGCAGCAGGCGCACTTCGGAATCGCGCTTGATCAGGCCATCGCTGACGCGGCAGCCAGCGACCGTTCCCACTTTCGGGATGCGGAAAGTTTCAAGCACCTCGGCGCGGCCGTGGTAGGTTTCCTTGATCGTAGGTTCGAGCAGGCCGCTCATGGCGCGCTTGATCTCGTCCTGCAATTCGTAAATGATCGAGTGCAGGCGGATGTCCACTTCTTCCTGCTCGGCCAATTCCTGCGCCTTGCGCTCCGGCCGCACGTTGAACCCGATGATGATGGCGTTCGACGCCGAAGCGAGCAGCACGTCGGTTTCGGTGATCGCGCCCACTCCTGAGCGCAGCAACTTGAGCCGCACCTTATCGTTCGAAAGCTTCGAGATCAAATCGCCCAGAACTTCGACTGAACCATGCACGTCGCCCTTAAGAATGATGTTCAGCTCTTTGGTGCCGGCGGTCTTGACCTGCTCGGCCAGACCCTCGAGCGAGACGCGGGAACTCTTGGCCAGCGCCGCTTCGCGCGCCTTCTGCTCGCGATATTCGGAGATGCCCCGGGCCTTGTCCCGATCGGCAACGACTACAAACTGATCGCCAGCCTGCGGCAGCCCTTCCATACCCAGGATTTCGACCGGGGTGGACGGCGGAGCCGATTCGAGCACGCCTCCCCGATCGTCGAACATAGCGCGCACCTTGCCGTAAACATTGCCCACTACGAAGTTGTCACTTGCGTTGAGCGTGCCATTCTGCACCAGCACGGTCGCCACCGGCCCGCGTCCGCGATCGAGCTTGGCTTCGAGTACGACTCCAGTCGCGGCGCGCGCCGGAGTCGCTTTCAGTTCTGCCAGATCGGCTACCAGGCAGATCATCTCGAGCAGCAGGTTCAGATTAGTTTTCTTCTTCGCCGAAACATCAACGAAAACCGTCTTGCCGCCCCAATCTTCCGGCATCAGGCCGCGATCGGCGAGCTGCTTCTTCACGCGCTCCGGCATAGCTTCCGGCTTGTCGATCTTGTTCACGGCCACGATGATCGGAACTTCGGCGGCGTGCGCGTGATCAATGGCCTCGAGCGTCTGCGGCATAACGCCGTCATCGGCTGCGACGACCAGCACGACAATGTCGGTCGCCTTCGCTCCGCGCGAACGCATGCGGGTGAAGGCCTCGTGACCAGGCGTGTCGAGGAAGACGATTTCACGTCCGAGGGCGGGCGATTCGGGGTCGCTGATGCGAACTTTGTATGCGCCGATATGCTGCGTGATGCCGCCGGCTTCGCCTTCAGCAACGTTCGTCAAGCGGATCGCGTCGAGCAAGGTCGTCTTGCCGTGATCGACGTGGCCCATGATCGTGACCACCGGCGGACGCGACACCGCTTCAGCGGGAGTTTCATCGCCGGCGACGGCGGCGTCAATGTCTTTCGCCGCCTGCTCTTCGAACGTGATCACGTTCGTGTCGGCGCCAAAGAAGCGCGCCATTTCGCTGGCCAGTTCGGCGTCGAGCGTCTGGTTGATGGTGGCAAAGACACCGCGCGCCAGCAGCCGCGAAATCAGATCCTTCGCGCGAACATCGAGCTTCTCTGCCAGATCCTTGACGCTGATGCCTTCCGTGATGGTGATGTTGCGCGTGATCGGCAGCGGCTCGTTCGACACCACCATGCGCGGCGGCGGAACGTAGCCCTTCATCGGGCCTTCTTTCACGCCACGCGGAATATAGCGCTGACCAGGCCGGCGCGCAGGAGCGCCCGGACGGCTGCCAGGACGGGTTGGTCCCGGAGGCGGCAGTCCCGGACCGACGCCAATAGGACGAGCTCCGGCGGGAGCCTGACGTGTGGGATGCATCGGTCGGCGTTCGCCGGGCCGCAGCGGACGTGGCGCTCCTGCTGCCGGAGCAGCCGGACGCGGGCGCTGGAAAATCGGTTGCCCCGGCACCGGACGCCCAGGCGCAGGACGCGCAGAGCCAGCTTGCGCGGCGGGCGCTGGAGGCGCTTTGTACACCGGTCGTGGTCCGGTCTGCGGCACAATCATGCGCGGCGCAGGCACTGGAGGTGCGGCTGGCGCTGGAGGACTCGGCGTCGCCGCAGCGGGCGGTGCAACCGATGCCGTGATCGGCGCCGGGGGCGCGGGTGGCGCAACCACCGCAGCAGGCGGCATAGCCGGACGCGGCGGAGCCACTGCCGGAGGCGGTGCCACAGGCGGTATTACGGAAGCCGCTGGAGCGGCTGGTTTCTCCGCGATGGGCGCGACAACCGCAGGTTTCGCAGGAGGCGGCACCGGCGGGCCTGGTTTCGCCGCTGGCGGCGCAACCGCAGGCTTGGCCGCGATGGGAGGTCGCGTGACCGCCGGGCGCGCGGGCGTGGGATGAACCGTCGCCTCTTTCTGCTGGGTAATGGCTTTGAGAACGTCCCCCGGGCGGGAGATGTGCGACAAGTCAATCTTGGTTTTGATTTCTTCTTCGCCGCGCAGCGGGCGGGCTGGCTTGGCCCCGTGTCCCGGCGCTTCGGACAAGCTGCGGAAGTGGGCCCGCACCTTTTCCGCTTCATGCTCTTCGAGAGAACTGGAATGGGTCTTCTTCTCGGTCACTCCGACGAGCGGCAGCACGTCGAGAATGGCCTTGCTCTTGACTTCCAGTTCTCTGGCGAGATCGTTGATTCGAACCTTGCTCATCCGCCCCTTCTTGAACCCCGCGTTGTGCTTAAGTCTTCATCGCAGCCTCACGGAGTCGATTTCCCGCGCCCGTCTCATCGAAATTGAAGCGGCGCGGGCCATGACTATTCGGTTGTTTCGCGAGCTGAGCCTTCTTCCGGCCCGTGCTCTTCAGATGTTTCTGCCGTGGTCGTTTCCACAGCAGCGGACTCCGCCGGCGCCTCGGCAGCCTTTGCTTCACCCTCCGCCACTGCTTCCACGGCAGTTTCAGCGGAGTTCTCAGAAACCGCTTCTGGCGCGGTCTTTGCCTCGGTGGCTTCAGCCTCGGCGGGCGCGCCTTCCGGAGCAGCCTCGCCTTCAGCAGCGGCCTGGCTGGTCTCCAGACTAGCGAAGTAGTTATTCACAGCCAGACTGATCTTTTCCACCGTCTTCGGTCCGATGCCCTCAATCGCTTCCAGTTGCTCCGGCGTCATGTCGGCAAGAGCCTCCACAGTCGCTACGCCCGCCGCTTTCAGTTTCTCCACCAGCCCCTCACCCAAGCCTGGGACGTTCTCCAGCGGAGTCGCGATCGGAGGCGCCATGGCCGCCATCTGCTGCTCGACCTCCTGGCGCTTTTCTTCCTCGCTCTTGATGTCAATCTTCCAGCCCAGCAGCTTGGCCGCCAGCCGGACGTTCTGCCCCTTCTTACCAATTGCGAGCGAAAGCTGACTGTCGTCGACCACAACTTCAAGATGCTTCTCTGTCCCGTCGAGCACAGTGACGCGGCTGACTTTCGCCGGCTGCAACGCCTTCTCGGCAAAGGTCACCGGATCTTCGTGGAACTCGATGATATCAATCTTCTCGCCGCGCAATTCGCGGATGATGGACTGCACGCGCATGCCCTTCATGCCCACGCACGCGCCCACTGCGTCTACGTCTTTGTCTTTCGACATGACCGCGATCTTGGTGCGCTCCCCGGCCTCGCGCGCGATGGCGCGAATCACGACCGTACCGTCATAAATCTCCGGAACTTCCGTCTGGAACAGGTGCTGCACCAGTTCCGGCGCGGCGCGCGATGCCACTACGCCAGGGCCCTTGGAGGCCTTTTCGACGCGGGCGATCACCACCCGCACCCGCTCGCCCACGGCAAACGATTCCAGCCGCGATTGCTCCTTACGTGGCATGCGCGCTTCCGCCTTGCCGATGTCGAAAATCACATCCGGCCCTTCCACGCGCTTCACCGTCGCGTTGACGATCTCCCCGACGCGCCCGATGTACTCGTTGTAAACCGTGTCGCGCTCCGCCTCCCGCACTTTCTGGAAGATGACCTGCTTGGCGAGCTGCGCCGAAATGCGTCCGAGGATGCCTTCGGTCGGCCGCGGAATCAGCAATTCACCGCCGACCTCCAGATTCGGGTCGGCCTTGCGCGCCTCTTCCAGCGTGACCTGCAGGTTGGGATCTTCCACCTGCTCCGGCGTCTCGACCACGGTCTTCACCGCGAAGGCGCTGATCTTGCCGGTTTCCTTGTCCAGCTTGGCGCGCAGATTTTCCTGCGACTTGTAGTACTTGCGCGTAGCCTTGACAATGGCGTCTTCCACCGCGCTGACTACAATCTGCGGGTCAATCCCCTTCTCCCGGCTTACGCCTTCGATGATGTTGTAGAGCTCGCTTGGCATAGAAAACCAGTTGTCAGTAGTCAGTTGTCAGCAGCCAGTTACTTGTCATCCCGAGCAAGCGCTCTCTGCGCCGGGAGGGACCTAGGCGAGCCGCGCGAAGCTTAGCCTGCCCTGAACAAGCGTAGCGCGCCGAAGGGCGCTTTTCGCAACGCACAAATCGCGCGTTTGGCTCGCCTCCGTTATATTTCCGGCACCAAGTTCGCCTTCTCCACGTTGGCGAATTCGATTTCCAGCTTCTGCCCAACTGTCGCGCCCATTTTCTTGCGCGACTTGTGGCTGGCCACGCTCAAATCCAGCGTCAGACGGCCGTTCTCAAAGCTCTCCAGCCGTCCTTCAAAATGACGGTTGTTGTTCACCGGCTGCCGCGTCATCAGCTTGACGCGGCTGCCCACGAAGCGGCTGAAGTCGGCCGCCTTGGTCAGCTTGCGGTCCAGCCCCGGCGACGAAACTTCCAGCGTGTACGAGCCGCCCGGCACCGCCTCTTCCACGTCGAGAATCGTGCCAAACTCGCGGCTGAAGTTGGCGCAATCTTCGTGCGTGACACCTGCCTGCCGCGCATCGTGCGCTACGCCCTCGGTTAATCCAGACGGATCCGCGCTCGCCGCGGGCTTGTCGAGAAACACCCGCAGCATGCGCGCCTTGCCTCCGCCCAAGAACTCGAGTTCGACCACCTCGAGCCCGCTTGAGGCCGCTACCCGCGCCGCAATCTCGCGCACTCGATCAACGTCAAGCGCCATGAATCCAATAGCTTACGCGCAGTTCCCGCAACCTGCGCCGGCTCCAACTAAAAAGTGGGCTTGCGCCCACTGGTGTGTTTCGCCAAACGCCGGTAAGTACACAACAGTTTTCAGTTACTTAATATACGCCCGCGGAGGGGAAAAAGACAAACCGGGGGTAGCAAGGGCTTACGAGCTATCCTCTTGACGATGCGAAAAGGATAGACTGAGCCTTATCCGGCGTGTTCGTTCGTCCCCCGGAAAGGAGGATTATGCCGCAGCCTCAGGATCCCAGCCCTGCTCCTCACAACCAGCGGTCAAGGCTGATTGGGTTCGCGGGTGAGACTACAGGAATTATCGCGGTCCCGCACTACATTGGTAACAAAGCCTACTTGAATGCCAACGGTCCCAACGGTGCTCCCGGCCTGTACACTGCTTCGTTTGTTCTCGCAAGGCCAAATTCCCGCAACTCACCGGAAAATCAGATCATGTTTGCAGATGCGCTTAGGGGTGATTCGCATCTCGCCATAGCTAAACCCGCGATTAAGATCGATATCGACCCTGACCAGGTGCTTCTGTCTTTCAAGAGTGATTCAGCAAGTTTTCTGTTCCGAGGATTTCCTAATGAGAACGGATACCTCGCCAAGTTGACCAGCGATCCGTTCTTCGCAGCGAACCGAGTGTCCGCCGGAACGACGGCCAGGACTGCCATGTATAGCCTCCTCAGCCACCTGTCCGCGCAGCTCGATGTTCCTCTTATCGTTGAACTTGTGGAGGTCGTGGAGGTCACCACGCAGAGCCGTGGGATCTTATTCACGGCACCCTTCCCGGCAACGCCAATGGCCGTCAGGGGCACGGGCGAAATGAAAGACCCCGAGTTCGAACACACGATGGCACTGTACCGAGAAGCTCTCAACAGCAACACAGAAATCTACCGATTTCTGTGCTTTTACAAGATTCTTGAGATCAGCAGAAAGCAACGGGAGAGACTGGGAAGGAAGCACAAAGGAGCAATGAATCCTCATAGAGAAGGCGAGCAGATTCCGCTCCGAAACAGGTCGGAGATGGAGAGGTGGATGAAAGCCCTATACCACGTAAATCGTGACTGGGACGAGGGCGTACTCAATCAGGTATTCATCCCTGAGGTGTCAGGGAAAAAGTTAAACAACATCTTCGATAACCAGCTGCGGCCTATACGGGACAAGATTGCACACGGCATTTTGGATTCGGGCGAGCTACTGTTGCTCGACAGAATGGAAGATCGACAGTTGGTTGCCAAGTGGCTGCCATTCCTGAGATGTGCCGCGCGTAGGGTCATGAAGAACGACTTCGAAGGCTACCTCGACTTCATCGCTGAGGACGGAACTTTGTGCGGCGATTAGCTGAACCGCACCCCCGTTTGCCTGATCTTCCCCGCGTCTCTACAATGAAACCTTACCCACACGCTTGGGAGACTCAAGACAAAACCCATGATTCATTTTCCCGTTTCCGAAGCTGGCTTTACGAAAAGACCTGCCGTAACCTGCTGATTACAAGACCGTTGCTAATACACCGTTGACATGTACGTCAAAATGCCGTACGCTGCTATAAGAGGCTGACCATGGCAACTGCAGCTGCCGCCAGACGAAATGAGCGCTTGGACGCTCGCGTGAGCCGCGAAGAGAAAGAGATGATTGAAACCGCGGCCAGTTTTCGCGGCACCTCTTTCTCCGATTTCGTCCGCATGGCTACGAAAGAAGCTGCGCTCAAGACCATCCGCGAACATGAAGCCCTGGTTCTGTCCGGAGAGTCAAGGCGGATTTTCGTCGAAGCCCTGCTCAATCCGCCCAAGCCGAATGCCAAGCTGATCGCCGCTGCTCGCCGCCTTCGCGAGGAGGTTGGCTAGTTGGCCGATCCACAGAAACAGCAAAAACCGCAATTCCGATTTGAGCCGCTCGACAAGAAAAAACATGATCGAGCGGCTTTTTGCTGCGAGCATGAGCGTCTCAATACATACCTAAAGGAACAGGCAAGCCAGGAAGTCAGGAAGCGCGTGACGGCCGTTTATGTCCTTACTCCAAACGGCAAGACGATAGCCGGCTATTACACTCTGTCGCAATATGCCATTGATGCCGGTGAATTGACTTCCGAAGTCGCCACGAGGCTGCGCGTCCCCAAGTATGAGAAACTACCGGCTACCTTGCTGGGAAGACTGGCGCGCAGCCTGGAGTTCAAGGGAGCCGGGCTCGGTGAACTTTTGCTCATGGGGGCCCTGAAGCGAGCGCTGGAGCACAGCCGGAACATCGCCTCGCTTGCTGTCGTTGTGGACTCAAAAGACGAGAAGGCGAAGGCATTCTATCGAGCTTACGGGTTCATCGACCTGCCGGATCATCCGAACAGACTTTTCATTCCCATGCAAACCGTCGAACAACTTTTTCACGAAGTTGCCACAGAGGGCACGGAAACGGATTGAGCCGTCTGGAGTGCTGGCAGTAGTTGCTTTAATCGTTCCCGCACCCCATTTGCCTGATCCTCGGCCCCTCTCTACAATAAAAACTTCAGAAGGTTGGGAGATTCCCAAAACCCATGATTCATTTTCCCGTGCCCGAAGCTCTTACTTTCGATGACGTGCTTTTGCTGCCGGCGCGCTCAGAGGTCATCCCGGCGCAGGCCAATACGCAGACGCACCTCACGCGCACGATCAGCCTGAACATTCCCATCGTGAGCGCGGCCATGGACACGGTCACTGAATCGCACATGGCGATTGCGCTGGCGCAGCAAGGCGGCCTGGGCATCATTCATCGCAACCTGTCGATCGAAGATCAGGCCAACGAAGTGGACAAGGTAAAGCGCTCGGAGAGCGGCATGATCGTCGACCCGGTGACCATGCATCCTTCCGACAAGGTTTCGGACGCGCTCGAAGTCATGCGCAAGTACAAGATTTCAGGCGTGCCGATCACCGAGCATGGCAGACTCGTCGGCATTCTCACCAACCGCGATCTGCGCTTTGAAACCCGTTTCGACATCCCTATTGACAGCGTGATGACCAAGAAAAATCTCATCACAGTGCCCGTGGGGACCACGCTCGATGAGGCGGAAAAAATTCTTCACCAGCACCGCGTGGAAAAGCTGTTGGTCGTAGACGACAAGTACAACCTGAAAGGTTTGATCACAGTCAAGGACATCCAGAAGAAACTGAAATACCCCAACGCGGCCAAGGACTCGCACGGGCGTTTGCGAGTGGGCGCGGCCATCGGCGCCTCGGGGGATTTTCTGGAGCGCGCGCAGGAACTGGCCGAAGCCAAAGTTGATGTGCTCGCCATCGACAGCGCCCACGGACATTCGGCCAGAGTGCTCGACGCAGTGAAGGCGGTGAAGGCAAAATTGCCCGACGTGGAGCTACTCGCCGGCAATGTCGCCACATTCGACGGCGCCTGCGAGTTGGTTCGCGCCGGGGCGGACGGCATCAAGGTCGGCATCGGGCCGGGCTCGATCTGCACCACCCGCGTCGTAACCGGCGCGGGCGTGCCGCAGATCACGGCCATTGCGGAAGCCTATCGCGCCACCAAAGATTCCGGCGTGCCCCTCGTTGCCGACGGCGGCATCAAGTATTCCGGCGACATCACCAAGGCGCTGGCCGCCGGCGCCGCCGCGGTCATGATCGGATCGCTGTTCGCTGGCACCGACGAGAGTCCCGGCGAGCTGATTCTGTACCAAGGCCGCTCGTTCAAGTCGTATCGCGGCATGGGCTCGATCGGCGCGATGGCGCAAGGATCGAGCGAGCGGTACTTCCAAAGCGCCGGCGGCGACTCCTCGGCTGCCGCCTCAGGCGCGGACGGCGAATCGAACCGGTCGGACAAATTGGTCCCCGAGGGAATTGAAGGACGCGTCCCATATCGCGGCTCCGTGGCCATGATTGTTTATCAGATGGTGGGTGGGTTGAAATCGGGCATGGGCTATTGCGGCTGCGCGACAATTCCGGAGTTGCTGCAGAAAACGCGCTTCGTGCGCATCAGCAACGCCGGCCTGCGCGAGAGCCACGTACACGACGTCATGATCACTCGCGAGGCTCCGAACTATGCCATCGAGTAAGAAAGCGTTGGCCATATTGCCAGTTCCGAGGCCGGATCAGGCTTGACTCCGGCTCGAAAACAAACTGTCAAGGCCTGGATCGCGCTGATTCTGTGGCTGATCGTCATCGCTATCGAGTCGAGCGCCTACTTCTCCGCGCACAACACCGGGCGGTTTCTCTATCCCCTACTGCATTTTCTACTTGGCCTCGAACGTTCACGCTTTGACGTCTGGCACTTCTTCATTCGTAAGACCGGCCACGTTTTCGGCTACGGTCTGCTCAGCATTCTGCTGTTTCGCGCCTGGCGTGAAACGCTGCCGGCGGTAGGCAATCCGAAATGGACGCTCCGCTGGGCCGGTATTTCTGTGCTTGGGACCACGCTGGTGGCCAGCCTCGACGAGTGGCACCAGAGTTTCATTCCGACGCGCACAGGAAGCGTGCGGGACGTAATTCTCGATACCTGCGCAGGGATCGGGGCGCAGATCGTGCTGCTATTGTGGCTAAGACTGGGGACATTCCGGGAGCCACACCGGACCTAACCGGTGCGCGCGGTGTAGACGGTTAGGGAGTTGCTTCAGACCCTCTGGCTAACCAGTAAACCTGGTTTTGCCGGTTATGCGAGGCCCTGGAAGCATCAACAGCACCGCCGATGCTGCTGCCATCGCCGCTGAAACATAAAAAGCCATTCCCGCTCCGTAATACTTCCACAATTCTCCCGTGATCAGGCTGGCGGCCAAAGTGGCCATGCTGGTTACGAAGAAATAAACACCCAGGGCCCGGCCACGCACCTCTTCGGCAACCGTTTCGACGACTAGGGCTTTCAACACCGGTTGCGTCAGGGCATAGTACAAGCCATAGATGGCCATCGCCATCCAGATCGCGAGCGTGGAAGGCGCGCGCCCAAAAACGAAATAGACAGCGGCGAAGATCACGTAGCCAGTCGCGGCGATCCATTTTCGTGAGAAGCCGCGGCGCGAGCGTTGATCGCTCAGCCATCCCGCGGGCCAGGAACCGAGCGTAAACGTGATGTTGAAGACCAGCCCCAGCAGCGGCGCCAGCGCCACGGGAATGCCCGCGTTTTGCGCGCGCATCACCAGAAACATGTCGCTCGAGTTGCCTAACGAGAACAGAGTTACGGCGCAGAGGACGAGGTAGAACGAACCGGGGAGCAAGTTGGTCGGTGGCGCGGAAGTGGCAGTTGGATTCGTGGTTTTGGTTTCATCGCCGCTGGACGTGCGCCGTCGAGTCTCGCGAATGCCAAACAGCGCGACCAGAACGCACAGTGCGCCCGGAACGGCCGCGGCCCAGAAGACGTTGCGGATTCCGCCGCGGGCAAGGAGAACCACGGCCGCTAGCGGCCCGGCGATGGCTCCGGCGGAATCGAGTGATTGAATCAGGCCGTAGGCTGAGCCGAGGCGATCTTTGTCGACCGATTCGGCGACCATCACGTCGCGTGGCGCTCCGCGCACGCCTTTGGCTAAGCGGTCGGTGAATCGGATGAGCAGAACATGCCACCACGCCGTCGCAATAGCCAGCACCGGCTTCACCGCGTTGGCCACGAAGTATCCGGCAACGACCAGCGGCTTGCGGCGGTGGAGATGGTCGGTGAGGTATCCGGAGAAAAGCTTGGCGAATGACGCGACACCCTCGGCGATGCCCTCAATCAGACCCAACTGCGCCGGCCCCGCCCCTAGCGATACCAGAAACGCGGGCAACACCCAGTAGGCCATTTCCGTCGCCGTGTCGTTGAGGAAAGACGTGATGCCGAAGGTGTAGATGTTGCGGGCGGAGGATGGCTCGCGCAGACGGGGGAATTGAGGCATCAAGAAGTTGTAACATGGAGACGCCTTTCGGTTGCACTCCGTCGCCGATCCACTTCTCGCAAAAGCGGCGAGAAGTGGGGCACCGCAGGCTTCGGCTGCGCTAAAGGCAAGTAACGACACCGAGGAATCGAAGCGAGACGTTGGAGCAAATCATCCGCCGCACACTACTCAGATGAATTACCCGGACCGCTTGGCCTTCCTTCGGTCGATGAGCCAGCCAACGAAGTAGAACCAAGCACATATCGGCAAGGGCATGGAGGCCATGAAGCTGACGACCTCGCTGACTCCTAGACGGGACAAGCCATAGACAATTCCTCCGGAGACGAGGAACGCTGGCACCGCAGAGAGCACGAGGATCTTCTCTGCCCAACCAGGTTCAGCCAAAAGGAATTTGGGATCCACGACCAGACAGTTGTCCTGAGCTTCTTTGCATGGTGTTGTGTCTGCGGGTTTGGAGTGTGTGCCGAGTGGGTCCGAGTCCAAGCGGATTGAACCCCACCAAAAATAGCGGCCTCCACCACTGAGGAAGGTGCGCCTTTGGCCAACGGACTCATAGGTCAGAAACGACAACAGAATCAGTCCGCACGGCGGCAGAATCATCTTCCAGCAAATCCTCACGTATGTATTAGACACCGCCGCGGAAACACTGGCCACTGAACCCCTGACCCCTGGCCACTGCTTTCAGTACATGGCGTCGTACTTGGTCACGTCCCACTCGCCGCCCTTGTTTTCCATGGTGAGGGTGAAGATATCCTGATCGACTCCAGGCTGGTCGGGACCGGCGTTGGCGAGCCGCTTGCCGCGATAGTGGAGGATGACGTAGGGCGGGGCGTCTTCCCAGTCGGCGAGTTGCCAGGAAAGCAGCGGGTGCTGCGACTCCGACCTGCAAATGAAGCGAGCATATTTCTTGTGATAGTCGTGTTCCCACTTGGCGAGCAGATCGTCGCAGTGGCCGTCGCGCATCTCGCGGAGGAAGTTGTTGGCGGCGTGCTCGGTGGCGCGGTCGCGCAGTGGATTCATTTTTATGCTGACAGGCAGGCCGGTTAGCGGATCGTGCTCGTCGGAGCGGGCGAGCACCGGTCCTTGACTGCTCACCCACCACAGATAACCGACAAAGATCAGGACGAGTAAGGCTCCGAAGCCGACCGCGATGCCGATCTGGGTCTTGGTGAACGAGGCCATTAAAGGAAGTTTAGGGAGAAGGCAAAACGAGCCGCAAGATTACTAGCGAGAGACGCGAGAGGACATGTACGAGTGGGAGCCAGGGTCAGAGTTCAGGGGCGCGTAGGCTGCGCTGCGCGCGGAGATGATACGATCTGGTCATGATTTCCGGTGCTGCAGTGGACGAGAAGACATGTTTGGTAATCCTGCTGTCGTTCGCAGGCGTAGGGTTCTTGCTTGGCGCCATTACCTGGCCAAGTGTTGGCGCGGGGCGGTGGAACACAGTCATGGCGGCGCGCGTTGCGCGCGATTGGCCAGGGAGTAGAAGTGTCGGGACCGGCGGTTCCCCGCTGTCTCGTGGCGCTTTCTTCTCTCTCATGTTTGCGGCATTTCCGCTACTCAAGGGCTGGTGTCGAGGATTCCTCGTCCAGCATGTTCTCTGGGCTGTAGCCTTTGTGCTTTGCACCCTCTCGATTGGGATTTGGTTCTTGGCCGCGGCTACGCTTCAGGCGGCCCTAGAAACCGAGAGGAAGAAACGAATCGAAGCATTCATTGCGTCAACGCCGGGTGCGGAGCCGCCTGGCAGGGCACACGAAGCGGGATCATTTCCCGTTTGGCTGAGGTTTTGGGAGTGGATAAATTGGGCATTGTTTTCCCTGCTTGTGGGTTCGCTGCTTCGGGGACTTGCTACGCTTGCACAATAGGACAGCGCGGGGTGCTGTCCCTCACGGGCTAAAAGAGACAGCGCGGCCGAAGCCGCGCCCTTTCAACACCCGACTACACGGAGCGGCAAGAAGTACCTTTACTCTTTCTTTTCTTCACCTGTGTCTTCGGCCGGAGCCGCTTCTTTCTCAGCCGCGGCTTGCGCCTCGGCTTCTTCCATGGCCTTCTTGGCCTCGGCGGCTTTCTTGGCGCGGGCTTCGGCGCGCTTTTCCTTCTTCGCGTCGAGGATCTTCTCGCTGCCGATCAGTTCGAGGAAAGCGAGGTCGGCGCCGTCGCCCTTGTTCCAGCGCGTGCGGATGATGCGGGTGTATCCGCCGTTGCGGTCGCCGAAGCGCGGACCGATGGTATCGAACAGCTTGACCACGGCTTCGTCGGTCATCAGATACCCGGCGGCCAGGCGGCGGGCGGCGAGATCGCCGCGCTTGCCGAGTGTGATCATCTTTTCAACCAGCGGCCGCGCGGCCTTGGCCTTGGGTACGGTCGTCTCGATGCGTTCTTCGACGATCACGGAAGTGACCAGATTGCGCAGCAGCGAGCGCCGGTGCGCCGTGTTTCGTCCGAGTTTGTAGCCTGCAACTTTGTGACGCATGGGATGGACCCCTGTTCGCGATTTATATGGATGCGTCCCTTTGGCGCTTAACTGCTCGCGTTCGCTCGCGCGCCAATCGGGACGCCCAGATCCTTCGCTCGGCAAAAAAGCGCCTCGCTCAGGATGACAACTAGCTCCCTCGCCAAAAGCGCTCAGGATTTCGGCGCGCGGCTCAGTTCTTAGCCTGCCCTGGGAAGTCGAGCATTGCGAGACTATCGAATGGGCCGCGCAACCGCCTCAACTACAGTTGGTCGTCCGGTCCGTAAGCGGACGCGGGCAACGGGACGTTCGATGTCGGTCCGGGCACGGCGTTGCCGTGCTCGTCAATCTTCATGCCCAAGCTGAGACCCATCGAGGAAAGAATCTCCTTGATTTCGTTCAGCGACTTGCGACCGAAATTCTTGGTCTTGAGCATTTCGGCTTCGGTCTTCTGCACCAGCTCGCCAATAGTCTGGATGTTCGCGTTCTTCAAACAGTTGTAACTGCGCACAGAAAGTTCAAGCTCTTCGACGGAACGGTTCAGGTTCTCGTTACGAATTTCGGGCTTGTGCTCGTCCGCGGCCGACGTACCGGTTTCGATCTCTTCCTCGAAGTTGATGAAGATGTTCATGTGGTCCTTGAGCAGCTTCGCCGACAGGCCGATGGCATCGGCGGGCGTGATGGAGCCGTTAGTCCACACTTCGAGGGTGAGCTTGTCGTAGTCGGTGATCTGGCCGAGACGCGCGGCTTCGACCGTGTAGTTGCACTTACGCACGGGCGAGTGCACGGAGTCGATGGGAATGAAACCGATGCCGAGATCCTCGTCAAAATTCTTGTCGGCGGAAACGTAACCCCGGCCGCGCTTCAACCGCATTTCCATGTCGAGTTTGCCGCCCTCGCTGACGGTCGCGATGTAGACGTCTTTGTCGAGCACTTCGACGTCGCCGTCGGCTTCGATCATGCCGCTGGTGACCACGCCCGGCTGATCGGCGCGCAGGTAGATGGCTTTAGGCGCGTCACCGGCGAGCTTGAAGGGAATCTGCTTGAGGTTGAGGATGATGTCGGTTGCGTCCTCGACCACCCCGGGGATGGACTGGAATTCGTGCAGCACTCCTTCCATCTTGACTGCGGTAATGGCGGCGCCCTCGATTGAGCTGAGCAGCACGCGGCGGAGAGCGTTGCCGACAGTGGTGCCGAATCCGCGCTCGAACGGCTGCGCCCAGAAAATGCCGTACTTGTCGGTCAGGGTGGAATTGTCAACTGCGAGACGTTTCGGTTTCTGAAAACCTTTCCAGAGCATGTGTTTCTCCTCCGGGCCGTTTGGCTCGATCCTGACTCGCTGAGTGGTCCGACTCAGGTCAGCGCCAGGAAAGGCTGATCTGGCTCGAATGTGTACTGGACCAGAATCTACGAGCGATGCACGCAAGATCCTTCGCTTCGCTCAGGATGACGCCAGCGAAGCTCAGTTCTTAGCCTGCCCTGAGCAACTGAGCTTGCGAAGTTGCCGAAGGGCCTCGCTAAACGGCGTCACTTACTATAAAGTTCGACGATCAACTGCTCGTTCACTGGAAGCTGGATGTCTTCGCGCTTGGGGAGCGACAGCACACGTCCCTTGTAGTTGTCGCGATCGACCTCCAGCCAAGTGGGCATTGTGCCGTGACTGGCAAATTCCTTCGCCAGCTCGAGCACCGCTAGCTTCTTGCTGTGCTCGCGGATCGAAATTTCTTCGCCGGCATTCACTTCATAGGACGGAATATTGACCTTACGGTTGTCCACGGCGACGTGCCCGTGACGCACGAGTTGCCGCGCCTGGCGCCGCGACTGCGCGAATCCCAAGCGGAAGACAACGTTGTCCAGACGCCGTTCGAGTTGCTGCAGAAGCTTCTCGCCCGTAACACCTCGGGAGCGCGCCGCCTTCTCGAAATAGTTGCGAAACTGCGCTTCCTGCGTGAAATAAATGCGCTTGGCTTTCTGCTTCTCGCGCAGCTGCAAACCGTAGCCGACAACCTTGGCCTTGCGGTCTTTCCCGTGTTGTCCGGGAGCGAAATTGCGCTTTTCGATGGGACACTTATCGCTGAAGCATTTTGCCCCTTTGAGGAACAGCTTCATGCCCTCGCGGCGGCACAGACGGCAAACTGCATCTGTGTATCTTGCCAAGTTTCTTCTCCTTTGGATGACCGGTTTACAGGTTTGGCTTCACCCTTCGTCCCGGACAAATATCAGTACTCAGTACCCGCTTGTCAGTACTCAGTTAAACCCTGCTCACCCTCGGATGGAACTGAGTACTGCACGACCTACACTCTCCTTCGTTTTGGCGGCCTACAGCCGTTGTGCGGAATCGGCGTGGTGTCGCGAATGGAGCGCACCTCGATTCCGGCGGCAGCCAGTGCGCGCACTGCGGACTCACGTCCGGAACCGGGGCCGCTAACACGCACGTCCACGCTGCGGACGCCGTGATCGCGCGCCATGTTGGCCGCGTTCATCGCCGCCTGCTGCGCGGCAAAGGGCGTGCCCTTGCGCGATCCGCGGAAACCGAGCGATCCCGAACTCTTCCACGACAGAACGTTGCCGTTCATGTCGCAGATGGTCACGATCGTGTTGTTGAAGGAGGCCTGCACGTATGCGATGCCATGGGGCACGTGCTTGCGCTCCTTCTTCTTGAAGGTTTTCTTCTTGCCTTTTTTCTCCGGGGCGGCCGGTGCGCCGGCCGCCGCCGCTGCTACTGGTTTCGCCATAGATTCGCTCTTAGCTCTTGGCTATTAGCTTTTAGCTCCAAGCCAAAGGCCAAGAGCCAAAGGCCAACAGCGCATTATGTTTTCGCCGTCGATTTCTTCTTCTGCGCGACGGTTCCCTTGCGCGGGCCCTTGCGGGTGCGCGCATTGGTATGCGTGCGCTGGCCGCGCACGGGCAGGTTGCGGCGGTGGCGGAACCCGCGATAGGAACCGATTTCGATGAGCCGCTTGATGTTCATCGAAACTTCCTTGCGCAGATCGCCCTCCACCATTCCTTCGCCCTCGATGACCGTACGAATCCGGTTGACCTCTTCTTCGCTCAGGTCCTGGACCTTCTTCATCGGATCGACCTTGGCCTCATCGATGATGCGGCCAGCGCGCGGACGGCCGATGCCGTAGATGTAGGTCAGCGCAATGTGAATGTGTTTCTGGCGCGGAAGATCCACGCCCGCAATACGTGCCATGTTTCTAAACCCCGCTTTTGGCTCTTAGGCTCTTGGCTCTTAGCTAAAAGCCAAGAGCCAAGGGCGATCTTCTACCCCTGCCGCTGTTTGTGTTTGGTGTTGACGCAGATCACCCGCACCACGCCTTTGCGGTGGATGATCTTGCACTTATCGCAAATCTTCTTTACCGATGCCCTAACTTTCATGACCCAGCCTTCAGCTGTCAGCTATCAGCTTTCAGCAAATTCATTTGTATCGATAGACGATTCTTCCGCGATTCAGGTCGTAAGGGGAAAGCTCCACCGCAACTTTATCGCCCGGGAGAATGCGAATGAAATTCTTGCGCATCTTTCCCGAAACGTGCGCCAGCACCTGATGCTTGTTTTCCAGTTCGACCCGGAACATGGCATTGGGCAGCGGTTCCAGAACTACGGCCATGACCTCTATCGCGTCTTCTTTGCTCATCGACTCCTTACGTTCTTGAGATCCATCGCAAACTACGCTCAGGATTTCGGCTGCGGGCTCCCGCTCCGCAAAACGCTTCAACCTCTGTCGCGTCTTCTTTGCTCATTCGCTCCTTGGCTTTTGGCTCTTGGCTAAAAGCCAAAGGCTAAAGGCCAAGAGCCGATCTACTGCGTCAAAATCACTGGCCCATTCTTGGTAACGGCCACGCAGTGCTCGAAGTGGGCGCTGTAACTGCCATCGGCAGTGACCGCGGTCCACTTATCGCCGAGAACCCTAGCTTCTGGACCGCCCGAATTCACCATGGGCTCGATGGCGAGCACCATGCCTTCGCGCAGCTTGGCTCCATGGCCGCGATTGCCGAAATTCGGAACCTGCGGCTCCTCGTGCAGGCGGGTTCCGATGCCGTGGCCAACGAACTCCCGCACTACGCTGAACCCAGCTGCTTCCACGTGCTCCTGAACGGCAGCTCCCACGTCGCCCACAGAGTTGCCGATCCGCACCTGCTCAATACCGCGGTAGAGCGAGGCCTCGGTGACATCGAGCAACTTTTGCACCTCCGGCTTCAAAGCCTTGCCCACCGGCACGGTGATGGCGGCGTCGCCATAATAGCCGTCGAGCACCACGCCACAGTCAATCGAAACGATGTCGCCTTCCTGAAGCACCCGCCTCTCCGACGGAATGCCGTGCACGATCTCTTCGTTCACCGACGTGCATAACACGCACGGATAATCGTAGTATCCCTTGAACGCCGGCTTGGCCCCGAGTTCCTTGATCTTTTTCTCGGCGGCGCGCTCCAAGTCCATGGTGGTAGCGCCGAGCGTCACCAGCGTGCGGACATGATCGAGCACCTGGCGAACGATGCGTCCGCTTTGCCGCATCTTCTCGATCTCACTCGCCGATTTGCAAACAATCGCCATTTTCTTAGGCGAGGTGGTTTTCCAATACCTCGTAAATCTGCCCGCTGATTTCGTCCATCGGCTTGTCGCCGTCGACCGTGGCCAAGCGTCCCGTGCGCTGGTAGTACTCGATCACGGGACGAGTCTGCTCCTCGTAAGCCCTGAGTCGTGGCTGAATCACTTCCAACCGGTCATCGTTGCGGGTTACCAGCTTCGTCCCGTCAACGTCGCAGAGCTCATCCTCGCGGGGCGGCTGGAAGTGGACGTTGTAGATCCGTCCACAGGTGGGACAAGAGCGGCGTCCAGTGAGCCGGAGCAATAGCTGATTATAGTCCACGTGCAGACAGACCACAATCGGCCAAGTCTCAGTGGAACGCGAATTTTCAAAGAGCTTGTCCTCGAGCAACGCGTCCAGCCACCCAGCCTGGGCCGCAGTCCGCGGAAAGCCGTCCAGAATGCAGCCGCGCTTGCAATCCGGCCGCGAAAGCCGCTGACGGACCATGCCGCAGACCAAATCGTCAGACACCAGTTCTCCCCGCGCCATCACTGCCTTGGCAGCCAGGCCGAGGTCGGTTCCTTGAGCCACATTCTCCCGCAACAGGTCTCCGGTTGACACCTGGGGAATGCCATAACGTTCCGTGATGCGTTTTGCCTGGGTCCCTTTGCCGGCGCCCGGCGGTCCTAGCAATACCACGGGGCCCACGTCACGTGAGGTTTCCTGCGCCATCGGCTGGCCAAAGCCTCCCGATTTCAATTTCCCCGGCTCCCCAGAACAACCGCCGAGGTGCAGCAACCCCACAAAATTTCGTCGTAGACGTCGTGACAAACGTCCCACCCTGCCTGCGGTGAAAGTCTAAGATTCGCAGCCAGCGCCTAAAGGCGCGTTGATTTGATGGCCCTTTTATGGCACGCATAAATGCGTGCCCTGATACGAATCGTCCCCTCACCGCATTGTTACAACACAGACGCGGCTCGTTGATGCATCACCAGGCGCGGCGACCGCGAATCCGTCCGCTGCGCGGCGTAAATCCATCATAATGGCGCATGATCAGCTGCGCTTCGATCTGCTGTACTGTATCCATGGCCACGCCTACGACGATCAGCAGCGAGGTTCCGCCAAAATAAAAGTTGACGCGCAGGCCGCTTGTCACCCACACCGGCAGATGCTCAAAGAATCTCCCTCCCAACCACCATGGCAGATCGTTGAGGTGAATGCCGGCGATCATCCATTCGGGAATAAACGAGATGATGATCAGATACAGCGCGCCCACCAGCGTGATCCGGGTCAGCACTTCATTGATGAAGTCGGCGGTGCGCTTTCCCGGACGAATGCCAGGCACAAACCCACCATACTTCCTCATGTTGTCGGCCACTTCGTTGGGGTTGAACACAATGGAAACGTAAAAATACGCGAAGAAAATAATTCCCAGAGCGTAGAGCAAAGTGTAGAGCGGCTCGCCCCATTTGAGGGCATCGAACAAAGGGCCGAAATAGCGGTTGTTGTGCAGACTGTAGCCAACGGTCTGCGGCAGAGTCAAAATCGAGGAAGCGAAAATGACGGGCATGACCCCGCCGGCATTGACGCGCAGCGGCAAGTGCGTGGATTGACCGCCCATGACCTTGCGCCCAACCACACGCTTGGCGTATTGCACGGGGATGCGCCGCTCGCTGCGCTCGACGTAGACGATAAAGGCCACCACCGCGACCATGAAAACGATCAGAAAGGCCATCAGCAACGGAGTCAGGGGCCCCCAGTTGCCGTTCTTGGCTTTGTCAATTAGGTCTACGACGCCGCGCGGCAAGCCCACCACGATGCCGGCGAAAATCAACAGCGACATGCCGTTGCCGATGCCGCGCTCGGTGATCTGCTCGCCCAGCCACATGATGAAGGCGCTGCCCGTGGTCAGGGTGAGCATGGTCATCAGGCGAAATCCCCAGCCGGGATTAAGCACGAAGTCGCCGGTCTTCTCCAGGCCTACGGCGATGCCGAACGATTGAATCGCGCTGAGAATGACGGTGATGTAGCGGGTCCACTGCGTGATTTTCTTGCGCCCGAGTTCACCCTCCTTCTGCAGCTTGGCCAGCGGCTCATAAACCACGGTCAGCAGCTGCAGGATGATGGAAGCGGTGATGTAGGGCATGATGCCCAGGGCGAAGATGGTGAGACGGCGCAACTGGCCGCCAGAGAACAGATCCACAAATCCAAGGAAAGTGCCGCGGTTCTGCTCGAAGAACTGCGACAGCTTGTCGGCATTCACGCCGGGTGTGGGAATGTGACCGCCGACGCGGTAAACAAAGAGCAAGCCAAGTGTGAATAGAACGCGCCTGCGCAGGTCCGGAATGCGGAAGATGTTTGCCAGTTTTTCAAACATTACTGCGCCGCCTTCAATGATAAGACCTCTACCTTGCCGCCTGCCTTAGTGATTTTTTCCTGGGCCGACTTCGAGAACTTGTGGGCGCTCACGGTGAGCGCCTTAGTCAGCTCGCCGCCGCCCAGAATCTTAACCGGAAGTTTGGCCTTGATCACGCCAGCTTTGCGCAGAACGTCGGGCGTGATGGACGTCTCGCCCAGCGCCGCTAGACGCTCCAGGCTGACGATGTTGTATTCCTTGCGGAAAATGTTGTTGAAGCCGCGCTTCGGCATGCGGCGGTGCAGCGGCATCTGGCCGCCTTCAAAACCCCGGATCATGCGCGAACCGCTGCGCGAGCGCTGGCCCTTGTGCCCACGGGTGGAGGTCTTGCCCATGCCCGAGCCCATGCCGCGGCCCACGCGCTTACGATTCTCCGTCGCCTTCTTCGGCCGATGAATGGTTGATAGATTCATAAAATCAGCTCTCAGCTATTTGCCCTCAGCTTTCAGCCAGCGGATTTCGCTGAGGGCTGATAGCTGAAAGCTGATAGCTCTATTGCACAATCTCTACCAGATGCGGGACTTTCGCGACCATGCCGCGGATTGCCGCCGTATCCGGACGCTCGATGACCTGGTTCAGCCGGGTGAATCCCAGCCCTTTAATCACCAGCTTCTGCTTGGTTGGGGCACAAATCGCGGAACGCACCCACTTCAGGTGGATCTTCCCGCTGCCCGAATCTGTCTTCTTCGCCGTCATTTCAACCTCGTTTTTGAAAGGGCGCGACTTCCAGTCACGACGCCATCGCCAACACCAGAGATGGGCTTTAGCCCCCTGAGGGGTGATGTTACAACTCCTCCGCGACTTTCCCGCGCATGGTGGCGACCACTTCTTTGTTCTTCAACTGCTTCAGCGCGTCGAAGGTCGCCTTGATTACGTTGTGCGGGTTGGTCGTCCCGATCGATTTCGTCAGCACATTCTGCACGCCCGCCGAGGTCATCACCGCACGCACCGCTCCGCCGGCAATCACGCCCGTGCCTTCCGGCGCAGGCTTGAGCAAGACGCGGCCTGAACCGTAGCGTCCGAGCACGAGGTGCGGGATGGTGGTTTGCGTCAAGTTGACCTTCACCAAGTTCTTCTTCGCCGATTCGATTCCCTTGCGAATGGCCTGAGGAACTTCCTTAGCCTTGCCGGAACCGTAGCCCACCACCGCTGCTGAAGGATCGCCCACAACCACGAGCGCAGCGAAAGAAAGATTCTTGCCGCCCTTGACGACCTTGGTGACGCGGTTAATGGCGACCACCTGATCCTTCAGCTGGAACGCGCCTGCATCGAGTTTCTTGATTACTGTTGGCATTTAAACCCAGCCTTTGGCTATTCGCTCTTGGCTCTTGGCTTTCGATTTTGGTTTGGCTAATAGCCAAGAGCCAAAAGCCAGGAGCGCTTTTAGAACTGCAATCCCGCTTCCCGCGCGGCGTCGGCCAGAGCCTTCACCCGCCCGTGATAAATATAACCGCCGCGATCGAATACGACCTTGGTGACACCCTTGGCCTTGGCGCGCTCAGCGATAGTCTTGCCCACCGACTTGGCTGCCGCCACGTTGCCTCCGGTGCGGCGATCTTCTTTCTTGCCCTCGGCGGTGCTAGCCGAAACCAGCGTCTTGCCGGCCATGTCGTCGATCACCTGCACGTAGATGTGATTCAGGGAGCGGTACACGTTGAGCCGCGGACGCTCTGCCGTTCCCTGCAGCTTCTTGCGGATGCGCTCGTGCACGTGACCGCGTTTTTCGTTCTTGCCAATCTTCGTCAGCATCGTCTCTAATGCCCTTCCGGAGATCCTTCGCTCCGCTCAGGATAGCGGCTGCGGGCTCCCGCTTGGCTCGTTCTTAGCCTGCCCTGAGCAACCGAGCCGAAGGCAAGGGCGTCGAACGGGCCCGCAATGCGCCGCTACTTCGCTCCCGTCTTTCCAACTTTCTTCTTCAGACGCTCGCCCGCATAGCGCACGCCCTTGTTCTTGTACGGATCGGGCGGACGCAGGGCGCGCATTTCCGCCGCCACCTGCCCAACCTTCTGCCGGTCAATACCGGTCAGCGTGATCTTGGTCTGCTTGGGGTCAACTACCGCGTCCACGCCGCTCGGCAACGGATACTCGATCGGATGCGAGTAGCCCAGGCTGAACACTACCGTGCCCTTGCCCTTCATCTCGGCGCGGTAGCCGATGCCGACGATCTCCAATTCGCGCGTCCAGCCTTTGGTGACACCTTCGACGGCGTTGTTGATGAGGGCGCGCGCCAGACCGTGAAGCGCCGACTGCGAATCGTTTTCGCGCATGGCGACGATGTGGCCATCCTTCTGCTCGACCTTGATGCCGCCCGGCAAGGCCGTATCCAGCTTGCCTTTCGGCCCCTGCACCGCGACCGTGTTGCCTTCAATTTTGACCGTGACTCCCTTGGGAATCGCGATCGGCTTTTTTCCAATTCGTGACATAAAATCGCTCTTAGCTTTTGGCTCTTGGCAAAAGCACTCGCGCTGAATCTTCACGACTGCGCTCTAAGCTAATGGCCAAAGGCCAACAGCCAAGAGCGGGTTCTTCACCAAATCTGACACAGCAACTCGCCGCCCACGCCTTCCTTGCGCGCCTGGCGACCGGTCATTACTCCGCGCGGGGTGGTCAGGATGTTAATCCCCATACCGCCCAGCACGCGCGGAATTTCGCTGCGCCGCACGTAGACACGGCAGCCGGGGCGCGACACGCGCTCAGCCTTCGAGATGGCCGCCTCGTTATTAGCGCCGTACTTGAGGTAAATCCGGATAACCTTGTGCCCCTCTTCCTCGGTGGCCTTGTAGTTGGAGATGTAGCCTTCCTCCTTCAGGATGCGGGCGATCTCCAGCTTCAGGCGCGAAGCCGGGATATCCACTTTCTGGTGCTGCGCCTGGAGCGCATTGCGCACCCGCGCCAGCATGTCTGCAACCGGATCGGTCAACCTCATCGTTTTGCTTCTCCTTCAGCCACCCGTTCGCCCCGCGCCATTCTTGGCCGACCAGCGGGGAACCTGCAGAGGCTTGTTCACTTCATCCTGCTACTTGTCATCCTGAGGCGGCCGCTTTTGCCGCCGAAGGACCTGGGCGAGCCGCGCGAAGCGTCGCGCTCTTTGCGACGCGTAAATCGCGCGCTTGGCTCGCATCCCTACCAGGACGACTTCGAAACCCCGGGAATCTCCCCGCGCAACGCCAATTGGCGGAAGCACAGGCGACAGATGCCGAACTTGCGCAGATAGCCGCGCGGCCGCCCGCACAGCCGGCAGCGGTTGTGCCGGCGCGTCGAGAACTTCGGTTTCGTTGTCTTGTGCTGGTGCAGCCCAACACCATCCTTGACTCGTTTTGCTGTTGTCACTTAGCTCCTAACCTCTAGCTGTCGGCTCTCTTCTGTCTGCGCTGAACAATTCTGCAATCTAACTTCTTACTTCTGACTTCGCCTTACGCTCTGAACGGCATGCCCAGATGCTTCAATAGCGTGCGCGCCTGATTGTCGTTGGCGGCGGTGGTCACGATGGTGACGTTCATACCCTTCAGCTTGTCCACCTTGGCGTAATCGATCTCCGGGAAAATCAATTGATCATGCAGGCCGAGGGTGTAATTGCCGCGGCCGTCGAACGACTTGGTGGATACTCCGCGAAAGTCGCGCACGCGCGGCAGCACGATGTTCACCAGCCGGTCGAAAAACTCATACATGCGATCGCCGCGCAGCGTGACCATGGCGCCGATGGACTGTCCCGCGCGCACTTTGAACGCCGCAATCGATTTCTTCGCTTTCGTGATCACTGGCTTTTGCCCTGTGATCTGGCCAAGCTCCGTCGCCGCCGGATCGAGCACTTTCGCATTCTGCGTGGCTTCGCCCACGCCCATGTTCACGACGATTTTGTGCAGACGCGGAACCGCCATAACGTTTTTCAGCTCCAGCTCCTTCAACAGAACCGGGGCCACTTCCTTTTCGAACCTCGCCCGCAGCCGCGGACGTTCTTTCGCGCTATGCCGCGCCTGTTCGGGAGCTTTCGGCTCCTGCGGCGATTCTTTCTGACCTTTTTTGTCTTTTGCCATCGCTTATTCCTTACCCGCAAAATCCTTCGCTTCGCTCAGGATGACCGCAGCGGACACCCAGCCTCGCATACGCTCGGCTTCACGCCCGCTGGACGCGGTCACTTATCCAGCGTCGTTCCGCACTTCTTGCACACCCGCACTTTGCGCTCGCCACGGACTTCGTGTCCGACGCGGACCGGGCCGCAGGTCGGGCAGACCAGCTGCACGTTCGAGATGGAGATGCGGCTCTCCTGCTCGGCAATGCCGCCCTTGATGTTGCGCTGCGGATTCGGGCGCACGTGTTTTTTCACAAGCATGACGTGCTCGACCAAAATCTTCGAGTCGCTGGGAAAGACGCGCAGCACGCGTCCTTCCTTGCCCTTGTCGCGGCCGGTGATCACCTTCACGGTGTCGTTGCGCCGGATGTCTACTCGTTTGTGTCCAACGATTGCGGTTGCCATTTCTCAATTCCTTCAATTTGGTAATCGGGAAATTGAGCAATTGTGTAATGGAAGACAAGATGCCGTGTTTTCTCAATTACTCAATTACCAAATCTCCCAATTACTCAATCCCTAAATCACTTCCGGCGCCAGAGACACAATCTTCAAAAATCTCTTCTCGCGCAGCTCGCGGGCCACGGGCCCGAAGACGCGCGTGCCCACTGGTTCGCCCGCTTCGTTGATCAGAACAGCGGCATTCTGATCGAAGCGGATGTAAGTACCGTCGCGGCGGCGATGCTCTTTGCGAGTGCGCACAATAACCGCCTTCACCACTTTGCCCTTCTGCACCTGGCCCTCGGGCGCAGACTCTTTGACCGCGGCCGTGATCACGTCGCCCAGCCCGGCATTCAATCCGGTCGCGCCGCCCAGCGGCAGAATCATCTGCAGCTTGCGGGCGCCGGAATTGTCGGCGACCTCCAGCATGCTTCTCATCATCACGGCCATGGCAGTTCTCCCAATTCCTTTGTCATCCTGAGCGAGACGCATTTTGTCTCGCGAAGGACCTGAGCGCGCCGCGCGATCAATCTCGCGCTCTTTGCGAGATTGCCAAACACGCGCGTTCGGCGCGCTTCCGAATCAGCTGGCCGCGTCGACCGCGGCCTCCGGCAGCAGCGCTGCCTTGCGCACGATGTTTTTCAGCTTCCAGCGCTTCAGCTTCGACAGCGGCCGCGTCTCCTCCAGTCGCACCACGTCGCCCACCTGCGCCTCGTTTTTTTCGTCGTGCGCGTAAAACTTCTTCTGCCGCGCGATCACGCGCCCGTAGAACGGATGCGCCTTCTTGCGCGTCACCTGCACCACAATCGTCTTGCGCATGCGGTTGGAGACGACCTCTCCCACCACTTCCTTGCGGCGGCCCTGCACATGCTCGCTGGCCGCCGTGGATGTCTTGGCTTCCGCCATTCCCGTTTTCTCCGTTACTTCTTCTGACCCGCAGCCGAGCGAGCGCGCTCGCCGAGAATCGTCTTGACGCGGGCGATGTCTTTGCGCAGGCCGCGAATCTTCTTCAGGCTCTCGGTCTGGCCCATGTTCAGCTGAAACTTCAGCTTGAAGAGCTGGTCCGCGAGATCGCGCTCCTGGTGCTCGAGTTCCGCGTCGGTTAAGTTTCTCACCTTATCCGCTTTCATAGATTGCTCTCTGCTCTTGGCCGTCAGCTCTCAGCTTTTCGTCTTCCCCGCCGCCGCTCTTGCTGAAAGCTGACGGCTGATAGCTGACAGCTATTCTCAGTGTGCCGCTTCGCGCTTTACCAAAGCCGTGCGCAACGGCAGCTTGTGCGACGCCAGACGCAGTGCCTCGGCCGCGTCAGTCGGCGTCACGCCTTCCATCTCGAACAAAATCTTGCCCGGACGCACGACCGCGACCCAGTGATCGGGCGCGCCCTTGCCTTTACCCATACGAGTTTCCGCCGGCTTCTTGGTGACTGGCTTGTCGGGAAACAGGCGAATCCAGATCTTGCCGCCGCGTTTGATGAAGCGCGTCATAGCGACGCGGCTGGCCTCGATCTGGCGGTCGGTGATCCATCCCGGCTCGAGCACTTTCAGCCCATAGTCGCCAAAAGTCAGCTCGCCGCCGCGCCAGGCCTTGCCAGTCGTGCGGCCGCGCTGCTGCTTGCGGTACTTCACTTTCTTTGGCATCAACATAAATCAGTTCTCAGTTGTCAGTTCTCAGTTGCCAGTAAACCTTTGTCATCCTGAGCGAGACGCTTTTTGTCACGCGAAGGACCTAGGCGCGCCGCGCGAAGCGCCGCGTTCCTTGCGGCGAACAAATCGCGCGTTTGGCACGCACGCCCTAGAATCCGCCCCCCGCCGTTTGCGCCTCGCGTTTCTTCTGCTGCAGAATCTCGCCTTTGTACACCCAGCACTTCACGCCGATCACACCGTAGGTCGTGCGCGCCTCACTGAAACCGAAATCGATGTCGGCGCGCAGGGTGTGCAGCGGCAAACGTCCCTGCAGATACCACTCCGAACGCGCGATTTCATTGCCGTTCAGACGCCCACTCACACGCACCTTGATTCCCTTGCAACCAAAGCGCAGAGCCGAATCCACCGCCTTGCGCATGGCGCGGCGGAAGCCGACGCGCTTTTCCAGTTGCAGAGCAATCGATTCTGAAACCAGCTGCGCATCGAGTTCGGGCTTGTGCACTTCCTGGATGTCGACGAAAACCTCGCGCGAGGTCCGCTTCTGCAGTTCGCCCTTTAGCTTGTCGATTTCCGCGCCCTTGCGCCCGATGATGATGCCCGGCCGCGCCGTTTTAATAATGATGCGCAGCTTGTTGCCCGGGCGCTCGATCTCGATCGAGCTGACGCCTGCTGACTTGAGCTTGTCCTTCAGCTCGTTCTTCAGCTTGACGTCCTCGTGCAGCAGCTTGTCGTAATCGCGTTCTACGAACCAGCGCGACTTCCACGGCTTGTTGTAGCCAAGCCTGAATCCGTAAGGGTGTACCTTCTGTCCCATTGCTTCTCCTAACTCTCAACAAACCTTGCCAATCCGAACACGCAACAATCTCAACAAAACCTTGTCATTCCGAACCCGCGCAAAGCGCGGGTGAGGAACTGCTTTTATTTGGCCGCCGCTTTCTTCTTCCCCGCAGCCTTCACCGCCGGAGCGCGCCGCTTCGCTTTCTGTGGAGCCGGAGCCGCTTCCTCGCCCACCACGGTTGCGACGGCTTCGCCATTCTTGCCCCGCTCAGCCAGCACTAGCTCAATGTGCGCAATGCGCCGCTGATAACGGTAGGCGCGGCCCTGCGGCGCCGGGCGAACACGCTTCATGCGCGGGCCGTCGTTGGCCACGGCACGCTTCACGTACAGATTGTCAATCTCGACATCGAGGCCCTTTTCCGTGGAAAGGAAGTTCGCGTTGTCGAGCGCCGACTGCAGCAGCTTAGACAAAGGCGCCGCCACACGCTTCTTGGTAAACAAAAGCGTGTTGCGCGCCTCTTCGACCGGGCGTCCCTTGATCAAATCCAGCACCAGGCGCGCCTTTTGCGGCGAGACGCGGAGGTAACGATGTTCCGCTCTAAATTCCATAATCTCAATCTCCGCTTTTGGCTCTTGGCCTTTGGCTCTTAGCCAAAAGCTAAAAGCCAAGAGCCGATGGCCAGATTCACGCCTTCGGCGCCGCGGGCGCTGCCGGCGCCGCAGGGGCCGCGGGCGTCGACGGAACAATCGCCCCCGGACCGCCCGGGATGCCGGCCGGTTTGGCCGCCGCTTCCGTCGCCGCCTTCATGGAGTGCCCCTTGAACTGGCGCGTGAAACTGAACTCGCCCAGTTTGTGGCCCACCATATTCTCCGTGATATACACCGGGATAAACTTCTTGCCGTTGTGCACCGCAATCGTGTGCCCGACCATTTCGGGCACGACGGTTGACCGCCGCGACCAGGTGCGCAAGACCTTTTTCTCGTTGCGCGAATTCATGGCTTCCACCCTCGTCAGAAGGTAACCATCCACGAACGCGCCTTTCTTGGTTGAACGTGCCATAAAATCAGCTCTCAGCTTTCAGCCGTCAGCCCTCAGCCAACAGCTCAACCCAAAACCCTCGTCATTCCGACATCCTTGTCATTCCGAACCGCTTGAGCAGTGAGGAATCTGTTTTCCCAAAAATCGGCGACTACTTTGATCTCCGGCTCACGATGAACTTATCTGTGCGCTTGTTGTTGCGCGTCTTGTAGCCGCGGGTAGGCTGGCCCCACGGCGTCACCGGATGCCGTCCACCTGAGGTCTTGCCCTCGCCGCCGCCATGCGGATGATCCACTGGGTTCATGGAAACTCCGCGGTTTACCGGACGCCGTCCCAGCCAGCGCGTTTTTCCCGCCTTACCGACCGTGACGTTTTCGTGATCCAGATTGCCGACTTGCCCGATCGTCGCCATGCAATCCTGCGAAATCTTGCGCGTCTCGCCGGAAGGCAGCTTGACCAGCGCATACTGTTCTTCTTTCGCGACCAGTTGCGCCGATCCGCCCGCCGACCGCACCATCTGCCCGCCTTTGCCCGGCTTCAGCTCGAGATTGTGGATCACCGTGCCGGGCGGAATGTTGCGCAGCGGCAGGGCGTTGCCCACCAGGATGTCGGCTTCGGGACCGCTTACGACTTTCTGTCCCACCTTCAGGCCCTCGGGTTGCAGGATGTAGCGCTTCTCGCCGTCAGCATATGCCAGCAGGGCAATGCGCGCCGAGCGGTTGGGATCGTACTCAATCGTGGTGACGGTCGCGGGAATGCCGATCTTGTCGCGTTTGAAATCCACGATGCGCAGCATGCGTTTATGCCCGCCGCCGCGATGCCAGCTGGTGATGTCGCCCGAGTTACGGCGCCCGCCCGTACGCTGCCTGGGCTCGAGCAGCGGCTTGTACGGCTCGGTGGCCGTGAGATCGTCGTTGACCAGCGTCGTGCGGAAGCGCAGCGTCTGCGTGGTCGGTCTGTAAGTTTTAATCGCCATAATCAGCTCTTAGCTATTAGCTCTTGGCTCAAAAACCCTTGTCATTCCGAACCGCTTCAGCGGTGAGGAATCTGCTCCTCCGGAAGCCGAACGCCGGCCGCCGGATCAAGCGATTCGGCCGATCACGCGCCGAGTCGCGCTGCTGAAGGGCCTTCCCGCTTTCTGGCCGTTCACCGCCCTTCAGCGGTTTTCATAACTAAAGATTCTGCGCATACTCCGGCATCTTTTCGCCGGAGCGCAGCCGCACATACGCCTTCTTCCAATCCGGACGATAGCCCGCGAATTTGCCCCTCCGCCGCTCTTTCCCCGGATACGTGGCCGTGCGCACCGAATGCACCTTCACCTTGAAAATCGTCTGCACCGCTTCTTTGATTTCCGTCTTGGTCGCCTTGGGCGCCACCTGAAACACCAGCGTGTTCTGGTTCTCCTTGATGGCCAGGCCTTTCTCGGTGATCACCGGTCGGCGAATGATCTGGTATGCGGATTTCATAGTGAGGCCCTAGGCTACCTCCGCCGCTTTCTCGTGCTTCACGCGTCGTCGCGGAGCGCTCGCCGCTTTCTTCGCCTTTTCGCCTTCGCTCGACTTCCGATGCTTCTTCGGGACTGAATTCTGCAGCGAAACCTGCAGCTTTTCAATCGCCGGCTGCGAGAAGATCACGCGGTCGTAGCGCAACAGGTGATATGGATGCACTTCGTTGCCACGCACCAACTCGAGCCCGTCGATGTTCCGCGCGCTCAATTCGAGGTTGCGATTTTCCTTCTTCGGCGTCTCGACGATCAGCACTGTCGAATTCACTTTCAACGCATTGAGCGCCTTGCGGAATTCCTTGGTTTTCGGCTCTTTCACATCGAACGCGTTCACCACGATGATCTTGCCGTCGGCCAGCTTCGCCGCCAGCGCCGAACGCAGCGCGCCCAGCAGCTTCTTGCGCGGAAGCGTGTAGTCATACGAGCGCGGCTGCGGACCGTGCACCGTGCCGCCGTGCCGCCACAAGGGCGACCGGATCGAACCGATGCGGGCGCGTCCCGTACCTTTCTGCTTCCACAGCTTCTTGCCCGAGCCGGAAACTTCCCACCGCGCTTTCGTCTTGTGGGTTCCGGCGCGCTGGCCGGCGCGGTAATGCTTCACCGCTTCCCACAGAAGCTCTTCGTGCACCGCGCCGAAGACTTCGTCGGCCAGATCGAGCGTCCCGACCTTCTCGCCGCTCAAATTGTGTATGTCAATCGTTGCCATTGTCCTAATCCTGAGTTCTGAATCCCGCGTCCTGAGCAATTCCTCGCGACTCAGGACTCGCAACTCCCTATGCCTTCTTCGCCGCCCTCTTGGCCGCCTTCAACGGATCAACCGTCGCCGCGCCGCCGAATCCGCGGCGCTCTCTGGGCGGCTTCTTCGCCTTGGTGACCACGACGTATCCGCCCCGAGGCCCGGGCACGGCGCCCTCCACCACCAGCAGGTTTTCGTCTTTGTCCACGCCCAGCACGCGCAGGTTGCGCACCGTCACCTGCTGATTTCCCATGTGGCCCGACATGCGCATGCCTTTGAACACGCGCGAGGGAAACGCCGACGGGCCGATCGAGCCGGTGATTTGAAACATCGAACCATGCGATTTGGGACCGCCAGCAAAATGATGCCGCTTGACCACACCCTGAAACCCGCGTCCCTTGCTCACTCCCACGATATCGACGAACTTCTCGCCGTCGAAGATTTCGACCAGAACGCGATCGCCGACCTTCACCGCTCCATCGCCGTCAGCCGGACCTTCGACTTCGAGCGGAACTTCGCGCAGGAATTTCACCGGCGGCAGATTGTTCTTCGCCAGATGTCCACGCTCGCCCTTGGTCAGCCGCGATTCCTTCACAAACTCGACCAGGCCAATCTGGGCCGCCTCGTAGCCGTCTTTCGCCGCCGACTTGTGCTGCGTCACCACGCATGGGCCGGCTTGCAGCACCGTGACCGGGCGAACGTCGCCCTTCGAGTCAAACAGTTGCGTCATCCCGACCTTCTTGCCCAGAATGCCTGTTACTTTCGTTGCCATATCTTCATCTCTCTGCCCAGCTTGGCCTATGCTATTGGCTGGGAGCTTCGGGCTTACGCCGTCGCTTTTTTGTGTCAGTTCAGCTTCTTGAGTTCCTGCGACCTCGAATACTTAACATCCTCCATCCTGTCCCGATAACCTTTCCACAACGCACTCGCGATGAATAGAAGAAAACTGAATAAACCAGCCACAATTACCCAGATTCGGTAAATCCTCGGAACATAGCCATCCGTCAGGTTCAAAGTGACATACAGGATGCAGCAGCTGATAGCCATCGGCACTGTTGACCAATCGAACCGCTCGTGATACCCGCACTTCGGACATCTCTGCATAGCTCATCTCCTGCAGATCCTTCGCTTCGCTCAGGATGACCGCTGCGGGCTCCCGCTCCGCTCACGCCCGCAAAGCGCGGTCATTTATGTTCTTTCCCGAACGCCTTGATCTCCACATCCACACCGGCGGGCAGGTCGAGCTTCATCAGCGCGTCCACCGTCTGCTGCGTCGGCTCGAGGATGTCGAGCAGGCGCTTGTGGGTGCGAATTTCGAACTGCTCCCGCGATTTCTTATCCACGTGCGGCGAACGCAGCACGCAGTACTTGTTCTTCATCGTGGGCAGCGGAATCGGGCCGGCAATCTGCGCGCCCGTACGCCGCGCCGTCTCCACGATCTCGCCCGTCGACTGATCCAGAATGCGGTAGTCGTAGGCTTTCAACCGGATGCGAATTCTCTCTTTTCCAATCACCGTTTTTGCTCTCTAACCCCTCCCGGCATTTCCGGGAGGAAAGATCTGGCGGCGTGTTGCCAGCCGCGTTGTTAAGTTGTCATCCTGAGCGAGACGCTCTTTGTCTCGCGAAGGACCCTGGGCGCGCCGCGCGATGCGCTCGCGTTATCTGCGAGCGCCAACAATCGCACGTTTGGCGCGCTTCCTTACTGAATAATCTCCGCAATCGTGCCCGCGCCCACCGTGTGGCCGCCTTCACGGATGGCGAAGCGCAAGCCCTTCTCCATCGCCACCGGCGTGATCAGCTCGATCACCAGACTCACGTTGTCCCCTGGCATCACCATCTCCGTGCCCGCCGGAAGTTCTGCAACCCCTGTGACGTCGGTCGTCCGCAGATAAAACTGCGGACGGTAGCCCTTGAAAAACGGCGTGTGCCGCCCGCCTTCCTCCTTCGTCAACACGTACACCTCGGCCTTGAACTTGGTGTGCGGCGTGATCGAGCCCGGCTTCGCCAGCACCATGCC